>Ga0209936_1001616_pt1 | contig 11706 bp, 7 predicted proteins | sample SalPonR1_A_D1_MG_FD_185694 | JGI IMG/M metagenome (GOLD analysis project Ga0209936, IMG submission 185694) | Salt pond soil microbial communities from South San Francisco under conditions of wetland restoration - Salt Pond MetaG R1_A_D1_MG... ... | reverse complement strand
TGTCATGAAAGGCTTTAAAAAGTAACCGATGGCTACATCAAACAGACAATCACGGTATTTGGACGGTACCATTCCCGGAATGAGAAATCCCCGGATATTTGCAAACGAGGAAACCATGTATATCCAGCCGGATATTCAGGCCGCAGAAATGGGGGAAGGTTCCCGTATCGAAGATGGCAACCAGAACATTTGTCAACGCGCCAATGGAAAGCTAAGCCTTGGAATTGCGGATTGGCTGCATGCCAATCGCACTTCCATCATCACAGTCCTGGCCATGTATGGTGGTTACAGAATCCTGAGGAGGTAACCCATGAGCAATCACTCTTCTTTCACCCACCCTGGTCTTGGTGACTCACCAGTCGCAGGCAATGTAATCTCGTCAGACAAAGCAGAGCTTCGCATCATTGGCCGGTATCCGCAAAGAGGGCTTCCCCGCAAGGGTGTTCCGTTCTCACTGGATGTGGAAATCGAAACATTTCGCAATTGGCCGGTGGTGATCTTTTTGCCCTTTATAACGCGTTGGGGAGCGTGCCCGGACGCATTGGTTGTGGTTCGTTCAGCGGATACGGGCCGGGTGTGGGGAGCGCAGCGGCTGCAAACCTCCATGTGGGAGAACTGCCGGGCCAGGGCGCGGTTGGTATTTGCCCGTGATTTTCGCCCCGACGCTAACCACAGGGTTGTCTTTGAGCTGTATCCGGATGGAGTGGACACTGGCAACCTTCAGGAAAAAGACCGGATTGAACGTTCGAAGCCATTGTCGCTGGATTTGGGCGAGGAGGATGGCCAGCAGTCCGGCGTCTACGCACCACCAACGCGCCCCTGGTATGAGCTTCCAACGATGAAAGCCGGATCAGCTTTAGGCGAAGTGAACACCATGCTGAAACGAGTCCTCATCATCGCAGGAGTTGGAGCCGGGTTTTACTTTGCCGCTCCCCTGCTCCCAGGCCTGCGAGATGGCGTAAAACAGTTAACCGGAAAAAGGAGCGCGGAGTGAAAGAGCTGATCGAAGGAAGAGATTTTGAAGTGGTGGATGAAGGACTCGCTGGCATCAGTGACTACCTGGAACACACGTCAAGAAATGCTTTTCTGCATTTTGCGAGCCTGATTGGCAGCGCCACCAGCGGGCGGCGCGGAAAGTATGCGACCATCGCGCTGAATATGGCTGGTGTTACTACCAGCAAGGAAGGGATCAGCAGGCACTACGGGCAGCACGCCGATGTCCTGGATGAATACTTCGAGTATGTGGATGTAATTGCACTTTCAAAAAAACTGAACGTGGATAAAGCGGTTGCAAGTCAGGCCCCGGCTGCTATTGCCAAAGCAGGCGGGCTGTTAACTGCCGGTGTTCTCATTGGCGTGGTCGGGCTAAAACTTTACAATCAAAAATTTACGATATGACGCTACAAAAAGGCGATAAAGGACAGAAAGTCATGGTACTTCAAGCTTCACTAAAAGAAGCTGGAATAGCGCTGCCGGTTTATGGACTGGATGGAATATTCGGCCCCGAAACGCAGGCGGCGGTAAAACAGGCGCAACGCTCATTTTTGATGGAGCCGACCGGCGTAGCCGATCAAAAGCTATTTGACGCTTTGGGAATTTCGGAACTCTCATCTGCCAATTTTTTGGTGGATAGCCCACATTCATCCGGCAAAAAGCAGTGGATTCTGGCAGGTATCCTGCTTGGAGTACTTGCTTTTGCAGCTAAAAAGATACGGAGATAATCATGACTCAATTAAATACACTCAGCGCACGGGAATTATCAAACCTGAATATTCAGGGAATAAAAGTATCCGAACCTTACGGAACGCTTTTGGGAGAACCCGAGCGGAATGCTGTGATGTTTATCTGGGGCGAAAAAGGAGCGGGGAAGTCCACCTTCAGCCTGGGACTTGCCAACGCACTGGCCGGGCACGGCCGGGTGGAGTACATTCCCGCCGAAGAGCATTTTGGCAAAACCCTGGTGGATCGTGTAAAGCGGCTAAATGCAACACACGAGAATCTGAACTTCACCAAGTGGAAATCCCTGGAGGCCCTCAAAGATACCCTGCGGGCGAACCAGGCCGCCTTTTGTGTTCTGGATTCGATCAGCGTGATTGACGCCAACGACAAGGCGACCGTGGAGCTGGCCCAGTGGTGCCGTGAGTCCGGAATCGGGTTCATTATGGTGGCCCACGCCACCAAAGACGGAAAGTACAAGGGCAATACCAGCATCGCCCATGAATGTGACATCGAAATCAAAGTCACCAAGGACGGGGTGGCCGAAGCGGAAAAAAACCGCTACCGGACCCTTACCGCCATTGATGTTCCGTTCTCGGCCCGGGGGCACAAAGGCAAAGCAAAACACTCACAACCCGCCAAATCCCGCCAAAATCCGGTCGAGGTTCCCTTTCGCATTACCCTGGCCGGGATCGACAAGCTTCACAAGATACGATCCTGGCGGCGCGCCAATTCCATGTTTGGCTCCAAAATGCCGTGTTACGCCAAGGCGCACTCCGGGGAGTCGGAAACCGCCCACCTGAGCATCCGCTACACCCCGGACTACAACAAAAAGAAATATATTCTGGAGCTGCTGCTCGACGGGCGGCTGGAATCGCAGATCTGCACCGAAGGGACAAAAGGGGGATTTAAGGCATCATGGCGGCAGCTTGTAAGCGAGTATGGCAGCCTGGAAGTGGTAATCTACTCGCAGGATCACGCCAAAAAAGTCCTGGGTGCCAAAGAGTACAAGCGCCAGGAGCGAAAGTATGCGAAAGCGCAAAAGACCGGAGCCGACTGCCCGCCCGAGCAGGCGTCCAAAAGCCCTGAAACCCTGGCCGATAAAATCAAACGCTACAACCTGCCCGAGCATCACGCGGACTATTTTGAGTTTCCGGCCGGCACGCAGCTGGTTGCCCTTGACAAACTGCAATCCAAGAAAAAGAACCCGGAAAAGAGCATCGAAAATGCTTTGGGATTTATGAAGCAGGCCGCGGCTGGCAACCAGAAAAAAAGGGCACCCATTCAGGTGCGCAAAAAAGGCGGTCAGTACCTCGTCAGCGATGGCAATGCGACGACGGAAGTCGCCAGGCGATCCGGGTGGAAGAAGATTCCTGTTCTCGTTGAGCCCGCTCCTGCAAAGCCGAAACGGGGACCGGCGGGAACCAAGCCAGCCAAACCCAAAAAGGCGGCCGCACCGAAAAAACCGACTCCGGGGCAGACCTCCATTGACTTTGACGCCGCCCGGCGAAGCCAGAAGAAACTGGACGCGTTTTTAGAAAAAGTATTGAGCTAAGCCATGACGCAGATGAACACGAAATCCTCTCTCGTAAGACAAAATTCGCCCGCGGACGATATCGACGCGCTCTACGAGCAGCTGCAAGACCGGCTGATGGGACCACCCGATTCGCTGCAGGATACGTACCCGGAGTATCATAACGACGGGAATATTGCCTTTGCCGAGTCTGTCCTGGCCATGATTGACGGGGACATGGACGCCGAAGAAAAGAAGAGCTTTTACGATGAGCACCAGCTCTGGGATCTCGATAAGGCCGGCATTCTGCGGAAGGCATTAGAAGTGGTTGAAACCATTGAGAGTGATCTACAAAGCGGACGAAAAAACCCGGCCCAGATTGCAACCAATATTGATGATCTCCAGGAAATCCACCAGGATGATTTTGATCACTGGCTGGGCGACTGGGACGGGGACGGACTTGCCAATATTGACGATCCCAACCCGCTGATTCCCGGCGACACCGAGCCGATTGACAGCGCGGAGCTTACCCCGCAGATTACATCGCTGATCAAACAGAAGAACGCTTATCTGCCCGCCCTGAAATCGGTTATGCAAAAGCTGATCGACATGGATCTGGCCCTGGAGGTCAAAGGGCGGATCAAAACGCTCTATTCCACCCTGGGCAAGTTGATCCGCAAACGGTTTCCCTTTACCGAAAACGTAGCAAGCCGGGCCGGGCAGACCTATACCACCGGGCTGACCGATATCGCCGGATGTATGGCCGTGGCTGGCTCACAAACCCAGGTCGAGGCCATAGTCGGGCGAATTCTGGCCGGAGAGCTCGGCAAGGTCTGGGAGCACGAAGACAAGTATGCCCGTCCGGCGGACGGCTACCGCGCGCACCATTTTATTATTGTAACTGGTGATAGTACTCCGGTCGAAATCCAGGTGAAAACCAAACGAATGTCGATGATCTCTGCGGCCTCGCACTACCCATATAAGAATGGGAATCTGAACGCGGCGCTGCTGCTGGAACTGACTGATTTAGCCTGGAAAGCGGACAAGGGAAGCGGGAAAGCCGCCAAAGCACTGGACCCTTATTTGGCAGATCTGGGCAGGCTTCAGCAGGAACTAACCGTTCGCGAAAACCCATCGGATGAAATAAAAGAGCTTCAGGACGCATTCAGCGAAACCGTGAAGAAACTGGCGCTGGCGTTTGGCCTGGATAAGTTTCCGAAGGAGCATCGCGGGCAGGCCCTGGAGCTGTTCCGGAATCACGGCTCTATTATTGGCGTGGATTTTGACGAGCTGTTCCGGCAGGCCCAAAAACCCGGAAAATCAGCCAGCCCGTCCCCTAAAGGCAACCAAGATCGCCCGGGAGAGGCAAAATTTGAAAGCGGCTTTTCGGACGTCGAGCTAAAAAACTTCCAGCCAATCAAACTAACGGCCTCCGAGCGCCGAAAAGCCAATGAACGCGCCATTGCTGTGCTGCAAAAAGAGGACCGGGCTATAACCAAAGCCGATATTGACGCGCTGCGAAAATACACCGGTGCGGGCGGGCTTGGCTATACGGGCGGAGACGCCGGTGGCAAACGCGGCCTGCTCAACGAGCACTACACCTCGTATCCGGTCGTTCAGCTGATCTGGGATAAACTTCAAGCCATGGGCGCGAGCGGCGGTAATATCTTGGAGCCGGGAGCCGGAGTTGGAAATTTTGCGGGCTTTCTCCCCAACCGGGATACCTACCGCATGGTGATGGTTGAGCGCTCGGCCATCAGCTCGCGCATTGCCCGGCTGCTCTACCCGCGGCAGACCGTCCTGCATGAGAATTTTGCGGATAGCGACCTCTCCCCTTTCAACATTACCGGAGTTGTCGGGAATGTGCCCTTTGGCGACCTGAGGATTCACACCCAACGAGACCCGCTGGCGCCCCTTAGCCCGCGAATACACGACTATTTTATTTTAAAATCCCTGGACGCGCTCAAGCCGGGCGGGTTTCTGGCGGTGATCACCTCCACGGGCACGATGGACAAGAAAGACCCGGCCATCCGCCGGGCCATGGTTCAGCGGGCGCGCTTTATTGGCGCCTACCGGCTCCCCTCGAGCGCCTTCAAGGACAACGCCGACACGCTGGTCACGACCGATATACTGTTCTTTCAAAAGTACCCAAGCCATACCGGCGAGTCCCACCCGGACGCAAACAGCCCGCTCAACCGGCTCTTTGCCTTCGAGGAGCTGATTGAACGTACCCGCGAGCACAAGGGCGAGACCTACCGCGCCTTCTTTAACTCGTACTACAAGAAATACCCGGAAAACGTGCTGGGCGAACACATTCAGGGGCACGGCGCGCAGTTCCTGTCCCGGATGGGCGTAAAGGGGCAGTTGACGGACTCTGTCATTTCAAAAGCTCTTTCGGATGAGATGGCCTTTGCCTATCCGCTCCCGGACCAAATGCCACTTTATGATATCCCCGATGACGGGATTATGCTGGACGTAAGCCGGGAGTATCATCCGGGGAATATTGTCCTGCATGAAGATAAATTCTATGAAAAACAGCGCAGGTATTTCAAGGCTCTTCCACTACCCGGTAAGGGTGAAGGCCTTAAAAACCGCATTGCCTCTGCTTGTCGCCTGTTGGACAAATACGACGATTACGTGACTTCGCTGGCCCGCGATACCTCCGAAAAGGACGCTCTTCGGGCAGAGTTTAAGCAGCTGCTCTCCGGCCATATTGACGCGTTCGGAGTCCCCGATGAGGACGACGATATCCGATCGGTGTTCAAATACGACAACCGCCTGTACAAACTGACCACGCTGGTCAAGCGCGACCCGGTGGACGGCGAGCTGGTCTACGCCGATATCATTGACGCGTATTCCATGTTCAACCGAAACTATGTTCCCACCATCGGCGATTCAGCTGACCTTGCAGAGCTGGCCATGTTTGGCCGGTCGATTGGTGAGGCGCTGGACCCCGAGTTCTTCCAGTCGGTCTACAAAGGTGGTACGGCCAGCAAAGACGAGCTGCTGGAGGCCCTGGAAGCCCACCCGGATTTTTTCTGGAATCCGGAGTCAGAGCGCCACGAATTCCGCTATGAGTATCTGGCAGGGAATGTGCGCGAAAAACTGGCCATTGCCCGCGAGAACGAACTGGACAAGAACATCGCCGCTCTTGAAGCGGTGGTTCCGGAGTGGATCGACGTCTACAAGATCACCGTCGACCCGCAGCATATCTTCACCTACCTGCCAGCCAAAGCCATTGCCGAGTGGATTGCGGGCGAATTGAACTACGACAAAGTGGAGATTGGCCTGGTTAAGGATAAGGCCGAGCTGGGCAACCGGTTCTACATGAAGCTCCGTAAATGGGGCCGCTACGTTTCCAGTGGCGATGAGACGGACGACGACTGGAACCAGGGCTGGGGCGAGACGCCCTTCACCAAAATCATTGGCTCTTACATCCAGGACAGTACCTTCCCATTGAAATTCTACGATGAAAATGATCAGCTGCTTCCCTCCATGACGCTTAAGCAGGCCATGGCCATGCCGGGCGACCAGGGACAGATCCTGATCGAACGCGCTCGCAAGATCCAGCGGCAGAATAACAACCGGATGCTGACGCATGTTCCCAAAAAGTTCAATAACTGGGTGCGGACAAAAGCCTCGGCTGAGGTTCGCAAGCTGATCGAGGAGGCTTACAACAACACCTATAACGCGGTTGTGAATCCTCCGTTCGACGGCCGGACGCTTCGCGTACGCGGGATGAGCGACACCTTTTACGGGGTGAAAGATTTCTCCGTCTACAAGCACAACCGAGCCATCGCCGAGAAGCTGGTATGGAACGGTAAGGGGGCCAACTGCCACGATGTGGGCGCGGGCAAGACCCTCGCCTCAATCATTACCTGCCAGGTGCTGCTCCAGCAGGGGGCCGCGCGAAAGCCCATGTTTGTCGTGCCGGGCAAAGTCCAGGAAAAATGGGTGGAAGAGTATATGATGCTGTTCCCCGACGCCAAAATCCTGAATATGAAAATGAGCCCGGACAGCAAGCATAAAGAGCTGACCATGGCGCAACTCTATAACTGGGACGCCATTTTTATCGCCGACCATGCCTTCAAATCGCTTCCGCTCTCGCCCGGCGAGCAGGCCCGGATTTACCAGGAGCGCATAGAGTACTTCAACCAGATGCTGGAAAACTTTGAGCAGCTGATCGACGAAGACGAGGCCATCTCCAAGCAGGCAAAAACCTCAATGATGAAACGCCTTGAAACGCAGATGGAGCAGTGGGAAACCAAGCTTCGCAGCGCAAGCCAGGCCAAACGCCTGGAAACCGATATCTTTTTTGACGAGCTGGGTGTGGACTGTCTGTTTTTTGACGAGGCCCATTTTTATAAGAACGCCCTGGGCTCGGCAAAAGCAGCCAAGCTGGGTATTTCTGCCAACAAACCTTCCCAGCGAGCCGAAGACGCCCTGCAAAAAACCCGGTGGCTCTTCAGCCGGATTGGCTACAAGAACGTGTTTGTTCTGACGGCGACGCCCGTGGTGAACTCTCCGGTCGAGGTCTGGCATATGCTGAACCTGTGCGCCCCGGATCTGCTAAACAAATACGAAATCGAGAACCTGGACAACTTCATTGGCCTGTTTGTCCGCGAAGAAGAGAAGATCGTCAAGAAAACCAATGGCGAATACCGCTCCGAGCGTGTGGTGGCCGGATACTACAACCTGCCCGAAATGCGCAAGATCATCGATGAGGTGATGGACATCAAGAGCTATGATCAGCTCATAGGCTTCTACAAGGATCATCCGGATTATATTACCGGCAGTGACGGCAAACCATTGAAAGACAAAGACGGAAAACCCAAAGTACTCGAGCCCAAATTCAAACGGCCCAAGGCCAGCTCCCGGAATGTGATCATCCAGCCGAGCGAGCTTCACAAGCTTCTCTTTGATGATATTATCCTTCGTGCCAACGACGTACTGGCCTGCATGAAAGACCGGCAGTGCGAGACCAGGGATAATTTCCTGGTCATTACCGGAGACGGCAGCAAGATTGCCACCGACCTGCGCGTATATGACAAGGATTTTGAAGGGATTGATCGTACCTATCTGAAGCTGGGCGCGCTGGTGGAGTCGGTGGCCACTTCGTACCAGGCGCGGTCCAATCCGGGTCCGGCTGTTCAAGCAGAAGACATTTATGGGGATTACTTTAATCGTCACGGCAGAGATCGGGCAAGGGAAAACTCCGACGGAGTCATCCGAAACCAGATCATTTTCTGCGACTGGATCAGCCTTCATCAGTCTCAGGGAGGAAGTTTCCATCAGCTCATCAAATCCGAATTAGTAAAGGCCGGGGTTCCAAAACAGCAAATCGCCATCATTAATGGCGCCATCATTGGCACTCACAAGGACGGATCGGACTACGCTGTAAGCAGCAAGGACGATAAAGAGGCTCTGAAGAAAGAGGTCCAAGACGCGTTTAACCAGGGCAAATACCGGGTGGTGATTGGCAATCAGTCCATTGCAGAGGGCATGAACCTGCAGCGGTGGACAACCGATATGCACCACATGGACGTGCCCTACACGCCCTCGCAGATTCAACAGCGAAACGGGCGCGGGCTTCGCCAGGGCAATCAGTACCCGCAGGTCAACATCCACTACTATTTGATGGCCGACTCCTTTGATCAGTACCGGCTGGAACTGGTATCGAAGAAACAGAGCTGGATTGATGATCTGTTCTTTGGCAGCAGGCGGGAAACTACCACCGACGGTGACAGTGAATCATTGGAATACGAACAGATGGTGGCCGCCACCAACTCCGATCCACGGGTAAAGCAGTTCTTTCAGGCCCTGGCGCAAAAGAACCTGCTTGAAGACCGGATCGGGAATCTGGAATCGGAGGTTCAACGGCTGGAAGCCAGCCAGACCCAAGCCACCCACGATATCACATCGAAGCAGGAAAAGATGCAGGCCGCCCTTGAGCGCGAAAAAGCCCTGCAAGCCTCCCGGCTACCGGCAAGTGCGAAACAGGCTTTGGAAGAAAACCTGTTCCAGGTGCAGTTCGGATGGAACGGGCAGCCCTACCAGATTGACGCTCAGCTTTCATCTGATGCGAAGCGAATTTCCGGCTACCGCATGAAGGCCGAGCTTGATGTGCCCGAGACCAACCAAAATGGCCGGGTATGGTTTTACCTGATTCCCGAGGGCAACCGCTCGGATCGAACCTTCTACAACAAGGCGAACTGGGGTTCGATCAAACGCATGGCCAGGCAGGAACTGGGCAAAGCCTTCGGGTGGAGCCTGGAAGAAAAGACCGGCCAGGGACGATCCATTTCGGGCAACCTTGGCAACATCATTGCCACAGAGCAGGACTTCTACCGTGAGTACGGTGTAGATATTGACGCAGAGAAAGCCAAAAAAGACGAAGCCGGCAATGAGCAGAGCTACAAAGAGATCAAAGAGTCCCTGGGCATGTTTACCATGGCCCGGTGGCAGCCGATCATTACCCGTAAACTTGCCAAGCTTTTCCTTGCCCTGGAACGAGCTTGGCAACGAACATCCAGGAGCCGATTGGAGCTGCTAAACGCCGATGCAAAACAAACCGAGAAGACCCTGGCCGAGCTTGGGCGGGTGCTTACCTCCACTCGTCAGGAGCTTGAAACGGCTAAAACGGACCTGGAAGCAAACCAAAAAACCGTCATTCAGCTCAACGATGTGGTCAATGAGCTGGTGGCCGTCTCCTACTCCGACCGGAACGAGCTTTACGAAGAGATCAACCGGATTGCCCCGTCCTACAAGATCAAAAAGACCATTACGGTGCGTGATGTCGGAGCGCTAAAAGGGGAATCCGGCCCGGCCGGTAAGTTTCGGGAGAACTCCTCCGGCGAAGCTGCCAGTCGCAAAAAAGCCAAAAACCGACCGGCTCTGCTTAAAACTCTTTACGAAAAACCGCTGGTCTACGCCGGAATTGTAAAAGAGCTGGAGATCATTGACGAGGAAGGGTTCATGCAGCGCATCCAGGCCGAACACGATGATCTGGCCATGATTATCGACGCGGCGGGAACCACCATTTTTGTGTTCCCAACGAACTTAATGAAGCTCACCAAAGGAGCGATAAACAGCGAAAAAGCGGCCGGGATGTTTGAGGAGTTTCACCACTTTCCGGCCGATGACTACGACTATGAGCTGTTTCCCCCAGCCGGGGAGAAACTGCTCAGCGCCGGACACGCCGAGCGAATCCTGTACGAGAGCGACAAGGTGATCTACGCCGACGACGAAAAAGGCAAGGAGAACCAGTACTTCCACTACTTCGATTCAGGCAAGCGGCCGGTATACAAATACGGTGATGTGACCATCATCGCAAACGTAAACATAGACGGCAGGGGCATTCTGAATTGATGAGCCTGTCACAACGGAGAAGGCACGTATGAACGAGCGAGTGTTCGCCAAAAACCCTTCCGAACTACATATAATCGAAAACCCAAACCAAAGACGCAGTTCTATGGCAAAAACAAGTACAATCACAACCGGAAAGGCTGTAACGGAGTTTAAGCAGCAAGCCATTACCGCGGGGTACATACTCGGCGGGCAGGCCGTTGCCGCCCAGGTAAATGCCCTGGCCGTTCCCATCCTTACCGGCAACGCATCACCGACCATCCAGCAGGCCACCCGCGCGGGCATCCCCTTAACGGCGGGCGTTCTGTTAACCCTGATGAGTAAAAACAAGCATATCCGCGGCCTGGCCATGGGCATGGGCGTTCAGGGCGTGATGGAGATCATCAAGTTCGTCATGCCCGACTGGACCCCATCCCAGGGGCTGATGGACGGCTCGGTCTACACCACCGGCGGTCCGCGCCTGGCCGATACCAGCCACGTGTACAGCGAGCCACAGCGCCTGCCGGAAAAGACCGAGCACGTGCCCGATATAGAAACCTCTTTTGAGGTCGAAAATACCATCGAGGTGTAATCCTCACCGTCATAACTCTGGCAGCACACAAGGGGGTACTGGTAATACTCAACGGCGACAAGCCAAACAAACAACCCTTAATACAACACGAGTTATGAGCAATCGTATCAGTAAAAAAGCACTGATTCCCGCATCCGCGCGAATCAAAACCTATTTTGACACCCGGCAGGTTGAACAGAACATGTCCGTGGTCAATTTCTTTCCCGCCAATGCCAACCGCAAACTTACCCGCGACAACTATGTCAGCAACCCATTTCCGGGCGCCATGAAACGGCGGATCCTTGGCCTGTCCTTTGAAGTCACCAAGCAGTTCATTGAAGATGACCCTGCAAACGGCATTGACGCCCGCGCAATCGTCAACGGGCTGAAAGACGCGGCGATTCTGCTGCAAGCCGACAACGATAACAAAGAGTTCCTGCGCGCGCCAATCAGCGAGTTTTCCAACTTTGCCGGCACCGGACTTCAGCTGGTCTCGGCCACCGACAACACCCTCGACGCCGTGGCCGCCTTCAAACGAATCGCCACCCTGAAGTCGGCCGGC
>Ga0209936_1001614_pt1 | contig 11735 bp, 8 predicted proteins | sample SalPonR1_A_D1_MG_FD_185694 | JGI IMG/M metagenome (GOLD analysis project Ga0209936, IMG submission 185694) | Salt pond soil microbial communities from South San Francisco under conditions of wetland restoration - Salt Pond MetaG R1_A_D1_MG... ... | reverse complement strand
TATAGTATTTATCAGATAAGTTAATCACCTATATTTGATTATAGTATTGATGCCAATTAATTCAATCATTCATTTGTAAGTAGATTGTGTGTTTTTGACTTGTATGTCAACTCTATATTAATTATATATTATATAATTAGAAGTATAAAGAAATAATAGCAAAAAAATGGAAAAAGGGGTGAAGATTATAGCAATTCCTCTCCACCTAAATCAAAGAAAGGATTTAGATGAAGAGTGATAACTCATAGAATCAAATTGTTTAAGATTAGTATTGCGAAAAAAATGAGTGCTGCATAAAAATTTTAATATTAAGTTTTAGCTGAGAAAACTGTTCATATTTATTAATATTTTAGAAAATATGTATACTGAAATGTACTTTTGAATAATAATTATAGAATGTTTTAAAACATTAAATAATTAACATTGAAATAAAAAAACTGTTCAAGTGTAAATAAAATGAATTTAACTACAGACATCTTTTTAATAAAACAAATTTAAGGCATTTCACAAAGATAATTATTTTTTAAAAGTCAGTAATTATTGTTCGGTTTAGTGAATTTAGCATACTCTGATAAAATTGAGATTTGAGGTAATAAGTGTTATAATAAAATGTAATTTATAAATCTATTGAATCATTATTTTTAAACTAATAAAAAACAGGTGGTATTTAAGATGTTTGATTTTTTAAAAAAAATATTTAAAGATCCAAATGAAAAAGAGTTGGAAAAGCTTCAGATTGTTGTTGATGATATAAATCAATTGGAAAGCAAGCTGCAGAAGTTGAATGATTCAGAATTGAAAGCAAAAACTCCTGAGTTCAAAGAAAGATATAATAAAGGGGAAAGCTTAGATGATCTGCTGCCAGAGGCTTTTGCGGTGGTCAGAGAGGCCTCTCAACGTTCCACTGAAGAAGAATTTAGACACTTTGATGTGCAGTTAATGGGTGGTATAGCCTTACATGAAGGAAAAATAGCTGAGATGAAAACAGGAGAAGGCAAGACACTGGTAGCAACACTACCGGTTTATCTGAATGCCTTAACAGGTAAAGGAGTGCATGTTGTAACAGTTAATGATTATCTGGCCAAAAGGGATAGTGAATGGATGGGTCAGATTTATAAATTTTTAGGAATGGAGGTTGGAGTTGTCCTCAGTGGGATGACACCTGAAGAAAGAAAAAAGGCATATGATGCGGATGTTACTTATGGAACTAATAATGAATTTGGTTTCGATTATTTAAGAGCAAATATGGCAACAGATCCGGATAATGTTATTGAGCATGATTTTCATTTTGCAATTCTGGATGAGGTTGACAGTATATTAATTGATGAAGCGAGAACCCCTTTAATTATTTCAGGTCCTGTGCAGGAGACATCTCAGGATTATCGTAAATTTAACAGGATTATTCCTAGATTAAAGAAAGAAGATTATGAATTAGATGAAAAGAACAACAATGTTACTTTGACTGAAAAAGGAGTACACGCCGTTGAAAATTATCTTAAAGTCGATAATCTTTTTGATGAGGATAACTTTAGATTACACCATCAGGTAAACCAGGCACTCAGAGCCCATACATTGATGAAAAAGGATAAAGATTACATTGTTGAAGAAGGCAAGGTAAAAATAGTAGATGAATTTACCGGGCGTGTCATGGAAGGCAGGAGATATAGTGAGGGCTTGCATCAGGCTATAGAAGCAAAAGAAGGCGTTTCTGTAAATAAGGGGAGTCAAACTTTTGCCCGTATAACCCTGCAGAATTATTTTAGGATGTATGATAAATTATCAGGAATGACAGGAACAGCTAAAACTGAAGAAGAAGAATTTATAAAGATATATGGAATGGAAGTAATAGTAATTCCTACCAATAAACCCCTTGTTAGAGATAACAAACCTGATTTAGTTTTCAAAGACGAAAAAGACAAATTTAGTGCAGTTGTCCAGGAAATTTCTAAAAGAAATCAAAAGGGGCAGCCTTTATTAGTTGGTACTGTCGATATAGACAAATCAGAGAAATTAAGTAGGATGTTAAAACGAAAGGGAATCAAGCATAATGTCTTAAATGCTAAAAACCACAGAAAAGAAGCTGCTATAATTAAGGATGCAGGTCAAAAAAATAGTGTAACAATTGCAACCAATATGGCAGGTAGGGGTACCGATATTGTTCTGGGAGATGGGGTAGTTAAGCTGGGAGGTCTCCATGTTCTGGGCACCGAAAGGCATGAAAGCCGCAGGATAGATAATCAATTGAGAGGGCGCGCCGGCCGACAGGGTGATCCTGGTTCTTCTCAGTTTTTTGTATCATTGGAAGATGATCTTTTAAGGCTTTTTGGTTCAGAAAATATATCCAATATCATGGATAAAATAGGCATGGAAGAAGGCCAACCAATTCAGCATAAATTAATCACAAATGCTATAGAAAAAGCTCAAATGAAAGTGGAAGGTCGTAACTTTGATCTCAGAAAAGCTATTTTAGAGTATGATGACATCTTAAATAAGCAGCGTGAGATTATCTATGAACAGAGAACAAAGGTGCTTTTTTCTGATGAAATGGATGAGGTAATATTTGGTCTTTTAGAAAAACTCGTAGAGGATATTACGGGAAGTTTTCTCTCAGAAGACATACATCCCAGTGAATGGGATTTAGAGGGTTTGGTTGACTATTTAAATAAATTTTATTTTACAGAAAAGATTGATTCTGAGCAGTTAGTGGATAAAGAAAAACTAGATATCAAGCAATATTTGATTAACTTTGGCAAGAGTATATACAGAGATAAAGAAGAGAAATTTAAAGAAGAAAACATGGAAAAAATTGCTAAACACATTGCCTTACGGGTTATTGATAGAAATTGGATGTCCCATTTAGATAACATGGATGAACTTAGACAGGGAATAGGATTAAGGGCTTATGGACAAAAAGATCCTTTAACAGAGTATAAATTTGAATCTTTTGATATGTTTAATGAGATGACAGCTTCTATTAGAGAAGAAATTATAAAAAATATCTTTAGGATTGAAGTTCATAAAAGCGGCAAGCTGGACAAAAACAAAAATCGTCAAGGTTTAAATTATAGTGCGAGTGGTTCTATAAGTGCTATGGATGCTGCCAAAAGCAAGTTGCAAGGACAAAAGAAAACAAATACAAATAATAATAAACAGCAAAAAGTAAAAACAGTTGTCAAGCCTGATGAACCAGGCCGCAATGACCCGTGTCCATGTGGTAGTGGTAAAAAGTATAAAAAATGCTGTGGAAGATAAGCAAGGAGTGTTAATGTGATGAATAATAATTATCAGGAAAAAATTACTGAAATTGAAAAGAGATACCGTGATCTGAGGGATCTCCTTTGACCCAAGAACCTTAAATGATCAAAAGGATAAACTGGAAGAGGAAATGTTAGCTCCTAAATTCTGGGATGATAATCAACGAGCGACCCGGATTAGTAAAAAAGTAGACAGTATAAAAAATAAACTTTCCTTACTTGCTGAACTAAAAGAAGATATAGAAGAAATAGAAATATATTTAGAGTTAATTAGTGAAAATGAAGACAAAGGTTTATTAAATGAAGTTGACAAAAAGATTAAAATACTTTCTGATAGGCTTGATAAACTTGAGCTCAAAACAAGATTGAGCGGTCAACATGACAAAAATAATGCTATACTTTCGATACATCCCGGTGCTGGTGGTACTGAATCACAAGACTGGGCGGCTATGCTGCTTAGAATGTATGACCGTTGGGCTCAGGAACATAATTTTTTCGTAAAAACGCTTGATTTCCAAAGTGGAGATGAAGCAGGTATAAAAAGTGTAACAATACTTATGGAAGGTGAGTATGCATATGGTTACTTAAAAGGAGAAAGCGGAGTTCATAGATTGGTGAGAATTTCTCCTTTTGACTCATCAAGCAGGAGACATACTTCTTTTGCCTCAGTAGATGTGTTGCCAGAAATTGAAGAAAATATCGAAGTTGATATTGATGACCAGGATTTAAAAATAGAAACCTATCGGGCCAGTGGTGCAGGTGGCCAGCATGTAAATAAAACGGATTCAGCTGTCAGGGTCACCCATCAACCTACTGGTGTAGTTGTTCAGTGTCAGAATGAAAGATCACAGCATAAAAATAAACAAATGGCTTTTAAAATATTGAAAACAAGGCTTTACGAATTAAAAGAAGAGGCTCAAGCTGATAAGATAGATGAATTAAGGGGAGAACATAAGGAAATTGCTTGGGGCAGTCAAATACGTTCCTATGTATTTCACCCCTATAATATGATTAAGGACCACAGAACAGGTATGGAAGAAGGAAATACAGATAAAGTAATGGATGGTTATCTAGATGAATTTATTGAAGCTTATTTAAAGCAGAATAACAAAGGAAATGTAAATATATAATTTAAACCCGGGAGGCAGCTATGAGCAAAAAAATTTTTTATAGTTTAATAATTTTGACTCTTTTAATTGCCATTTTTGGTATAAAAGAGCGGGTTTCTATTGAACAAACAAACCACAATGTGGAGTTAGCCTTTGATTATAATTCTCTTGCGGAGATGGGTTTGCAGTATAATAATCAAAAGCTTACTTTAAACCAGTTAAAAAATTATGGTGTGAACTCAATAGCTTTAACACCCTATGATATAGAAAAATTGATTAAAATTGACCGGGTTATTAAATTTACCAAAAGTGAAATCAATAAAATTGAATTATTATCAGAGGGAAGAGATGGTTTTTGGCACAGTTTTCCTGATCGAGAAGAGAGTGTTTTTTTAATTTTTAGTCAAGAAGATCAGTTCTATAATAATTTAAAATATTTAAAAGATGATTTTAATCTAAGTTTTAAAAAAATAGAGGGTAAAAACATTGTTTTTTTTCCTTTCTGGACTGAGGACTACCTTTCTATAGATCTTGGGTTTTCCGAAGAATTAATCAGTGAAATTAAAGCGCAAGATCTGAATATAGTCTATAGATTTGAAAACTGGTATAATAACAGTATCAATTTTCAACTTTTAGAAAAAGTCAAAGATCAAAGTACCATTATTTTTGCCGGTGAGGAAATTTTAGGTTATCCGAATGAACTAAAAGAGACCCAACAGATTATGAAGGAGAACAAAAATATTTTCGGTTTTATCGAAGCAATAATTAGTGTGCAGAAAGGTGAAGATAAACTCGCTCAAAATCTTAATTATAATCTAATAAGAGTTCATAGTGTTACTCAGGAAGAAATGAACAAATATAGCCAAACTAAAATAATAGATAGATATTTAAGAGCTGTAAGGGAGAGAGACATTCGCTTTTTATATTTGAGGCCGATCATAAAAGAAAACCAAAACTTTGATTTTGTAAAAAATATGAATAAAAATTATATAGAATCTTTAAGCAATCAGCTTAAAACAGAGGGATATAATCTTGCAGATAAAGCTGTTTATTATCAAACCTTTTCCAACAGCAGTTTCTTTTTATTAATAAGTGCTTTAGGGATATTGGTTGGTGGGATACTGCTTTTAAATGAATTTTTCAAATTTCATAAAGAAATTATACTTTATATTTTATTTATACTTGGTATAATAGCTATACTTTTCATATATACTTTTTTTGATATATATATATTTAGAACTGGTCTTGCCTTGGGCAGCAGTATTATTTTTCCCAGCCTGGCTGTTATTACTCAGCTTTTAAAGAAGGATAAGAAAAAAACAGTTTTAAATTATATTATCGGAGCCTTAATTACTTTAACTGGAGCTATTTTTCTAATATCAGCTTTAGCAGATATAAGTTATTTAACCAAAATTCAACAATTTAGGGGCGTCAAATTAGCTTTTTTAATGCCTCTTGTGATTATAACAATTTATTATTTCGTGGAATATATTGTACGACAGGATGAGCTCAGTACCAGAGATAAATTGATGCAAATTTTTGATATGAATTTAAAAGCTAAACACCTTTTGATACTAGTTTTTATTGCTTTAACCGGCATATATTATATCCTGAGGACCGGGAATTTCCCCATACTTGCTGTTTCTTCCATAGAAGAAAAAATTAGAGTAATACTAGAAAAATTGTTATATGTAAGGCCTCGCTTTAAAGAATTTTTGATAGGTCATCCTGCTTTTATTATTGCACTGTATTATTTTAAAGATCTAAAAAATAATTATGTACTGTATTTTTTAAGCCTACTTGCTGTAGTTGGGCAACTTAATATCACAAATTCATTTGCTCATATACATACCCCGGTACTTATTTCTTTATTAAGAACTATACATGGGCTCTGGCTTGGTCTGTTGATTGGGCTTGTTGTTGTTTTTATAATTAGGTTTATTTTTATATATTTTATAAAAAAGAAGGATAAAATAGATGTATAAAATAATGCTCTCCGGTTATTTTGGGTTCAATAATCTAGGTGATGAAGCTATCTTGACCAGCATGGTTGATATGATTAAAAGAGCAGATCAAGAGGAAGAAATAATAATACTTTCACAAAATCCAGAAATGACAGCCAAAAAGCATAAAACTGATTCCATATACCGCTATAATCTATTTAACATCTTATCTAGAATGAAAAGTAGTAATATTTTTATTAGTGGTGGGGGCAGCTTACTTCAGGATAAAACCAGTTTTAAGACTGTGCCTTATTATCTAGGGTTAATATTTTTAGCTCAGCTTTTTAAGATGAAAACGATATTTTTTGCTCAGGGAGTCGGTCCTGTTAAAAATAAGTTTTATAGATATCTGATAAAAAAAGTACTAAAAAATGTCGATCATATTTCCGTTAGAGATGAAAACTCAAAAAAGTTTTTAATTAGTATAGGTATAAATGAAAAAAATATTGAAGTTATAGAAGATCCTGTATATGCTATTAAACCGGATATTATAAAGAAAAGAAAAAATTTAGATACAAAAAATATTGGTGTTTCAGTACGGGACTGGGGCAGTAATCATTATCTAAAAATTTTAGCTGAATTTTTAAATTCATTGAATAAAAATGAAGATCTTTCTGTTACTATAATTCCATTTCATGAGGGTAAAGACATAAAAATCAGTAGAAAACTTCTAGGATTATTAGAGACTAAGGTAAAAATTATTGAATATACAGATAATGCAAAACAGATCAATGATCTTTACAGTTCTTTTGATATGTTTATAGGACTAAGACTACATTCCCTTATTTTTGCAGCAGTTAACCATATTCCCTTTATAGGGATAAGTTATGATCCAAAAGTAAATAGTTTAATTAAAGAGATGGGCTATCAAAAAGAAATTACTACAGAAAATATCAGTTTAGCAAAATTAAAAGAGAGTTATTATAGAATAAAAGATGATAAAGATGAGATTATTCAACAAATTAAAGATAAAGTAAATGATAAAAGCAATGGACTTTCAGATCTATTAAGACAAATAATTAAAGAATTGAAAGGTGAATAGTTTGAAGGATAAGATTAGGATACTTACACTCAATATTAATAACATAAATATGCAGGATCTACTACAAGAACTGCAGGTGGTTTTAGATTCCAAAAATAAAAAAAAGATTATTTTTACACCGAATTCAGAAATAGCTGTTCTCGCCTTTGATGACAGTGATTTTTCCCATATGTTAAATCGTGCGGATTATCTCATTCCAGATGGAGCGGGCCTGCTTTTAGCAGCAAGGATACTTAACCGAAACTTAAAAGAAAGGGTAGCAGGTTATGATTTGATGAAAAATTTACTTAACATTATTAATGGCAGAGAGGGCTCGATTTATTTTTTGGGTGGTAGAGCGGATGTAATAGAGTTAGCCGTAAAAAATATCAGACGAGAAATGGAAGATATTAATATTGCAGGATACCATCACGGTTATTTTGATCAGAATAAGAAAGTTAAAATAATTAAAGAAATTAATCAAAAAGAACCTGATATTTTGTTAGTTGGTATGGGAGTTCCTCGTCAGGAGGAGTTTTTGGATCATAATATTGATTCTTTAAATATAAAAATAGGATTAACGGTTGGAGGAAGTTTCGATGTTCTGGCCGGCAAAATAAAAAGAGCACCATTATGGATGCAGAAGATCTATCTTGAATGGTTTTACCGTTTGTTACAGGAGCCAAAAAGGTTTAAAAGAATGTTCCGTTTGCCTCGCTTTATATTTTTAAATCTCAAAGAAAAATATAATGTATGAAGAGAATCAATATATAGGAAGGAAGAGTATATATGTTCAAAAATAAAAAGCAAATTTTTGTAATAATATTTATAATAGTATTATTAACAGCGGGTGGTTATAAAATACTTGCAGATGAACTAAGTCCTCTGCAAAACTTACAAAATGTTATATATCTCATAGAAAATTATTATGTTGAAGATAAAAATTTAGATGAACTTATAGATGCAGCCATTGACGGTATGCTGAATGAATTAGATCCTTATTCCTATTATTTAAGTCCAGAAGAGTATGAAGAAATGCAGATTGATATGGAAGGAGAATTCGGGGGAATTGGAATCGTAATAACAGTTAGAGATGAAAAATTGACAATTGTTTCTCCGATAAAAAACACCCCTGGTGATAAAGCTGACCTCAAGGCAGGAGATATTATTAAAGCCGTTGATGGTCGTTTAACTTCAGAGATGTCTCAGCAAAAGGCAGTAGACATGATGAGGGGAGAGCCCGGTACAAAGGTAATCTTAACAATATCAAGAGAAGATGTTGATAAAGATTTTAAAGTAGAAATTACCAGGGACAATATTGAGGTTCCCAATGTAGAATATAATATGGAGACAGATAATATCGGTTATCTGGCAATTTATCAATTTGCAAATGATGTAGGTGTGAAAACAAATGAAGCCATACGGGATTTAAAATCTCAGGGAGCAGAGGCCATTATTTTAGATTTACGCAGCAATCCCGGTGGTATTTTAGAAGAGTCAATTAAGGTAGCAAGTAACTTCATTCAAGAGGGTGAAATTGTTTCTGTAAAAAACAGAGAGGGAGTCACAGAAGCATATAATGTTGATCAAGAAATTAAGGCAACTGATTTACCAATGATTGTGCTTATTAATGAGGGCAGCGCTAGTGCGTCTGAGATAGTGGCAGGAGCAATTTCTGACTACAACAGAGGCAAATTACTGGGACAAAGAACGTTTGGTAAAGGAACAGTGCAAACTGTGGTACCTTTAGGAGATGGTTCAGCTTTGCGTTTGACAACAGCCAGATACTATACGCCAAGCGGTAATTTTATACATGAAAAAGGTATAGAGCCCGACTATAAGATAGAATACGATAATGATGATGAAGAAGATGAACAAAAGGCAAAGGCAATAGAAATACTTAAAAATGAATTTGCAAAAGAAGTGCTGGATGAGGTCAGTTAAAAATATGAGCAAATTGTAGATGACCTTACTATAAACAGAGAACAACTATCTAATATATGTTAATTCACATTATGTTTAAGCTGACAAGCCGGCTTTTGCTTTGTATGTTCCAAACTTCATTTAAAAAGTTGATATATGGTTTTTTGTGTTAATTTATTAAGGTCATAGTACACAGACTGCGCTATTATAGGCAGTCTTTTTATCTAAAACAGCCAAGGAAACTCCATCCAAGCTACTATATTGGGTGGAGATGAATTGGTTATTTTCAATTTAATTAGATATTGAATTTAAAATTAATCTTTCCCTTGATTTTCAATATAATCTTTAATTGTCTCACTAATAGCATCACCAGTAGATACAATACAGTATTTTCTAGACCAAACTGTATAATACAGTAAATTAACAAATTAAAAATAATGAAGATGTAAAAGCAGTATATACACAGTTAGAGAAACAATTTAAGTCTAATTGGCATAATGATTTTCTTCATAGTTATAATAGGCAACAGGCATTAAAGCAACTATCTCAAGATTGGGAAAGTTTCTTTAATTCTATCAAAGACTATAAAAAGAACCCGTAAAAATATAAAGGTTAACCTAGACCACCTAAATTTAAATATATAGATAAAAATCCTTGTGAAATTATATTTACCAATTTAGCCACTAGAGTTAAAGATAATAGATTGCTATTATTCTTATCTAAAGCGATAAAATCTAAATATGATGTGGATAGTCTTAATTTTGAGTTGCCTTTCGCAGTTCAAGACATTGTAGATTTAGAAACTATTCAGCAAGTGAGGATTAAGCAAGATAAACTTTCTAAAGGGTGGTACCTTTTAATTATCTACAAAGTTGCAGAAATTAAAGAAAATACCAACTTTAATATAAATTTGAATAGACTTAGGATTGGATAATTTAGCTACTTTAACATTTAAAGATAATACTGAAAGCTATATTATTAATGATAAAACAATTAAGTCTAAGAACAGTTACTTTAATAAAAAAATCGCTAAACTACAAAATGTTATAAAGAATATTAACCAAGGGAGCAAACTTAAATCTTTTGTTCAAATACCAATTCAAAGATTAGTAGAGTTAATTGAGTACAAAGCTGAATTAGAAGGTATTCAAATTGTTAAAATCAACGAAAGCTATACATCAGGGTGCAGTTCTATATACCTAGAAAAATTAAATAAATTTAACTATAATAAGTCTAAAAGAATTGCAAGAGGTCTGTTTAAAAAAGGCAATAAACTAACCAATGCTGATGTCAATGGCTCATTAAATATAATGAGAAAATACTCAAAAGATAAATGTATCCTCAAAATGCTAAAGCAGATTAGGGATAATAAAGTTGTGGACACTCCTTCAAGATTAAGGGTATCCTAATTATGAGGAGGAAACTTAAAAACCAAACATCTTGTAAATCTCTCCAGTAATATACTGCTTTTTTAGGGTATATGAAGTAAGAGAAGCTCTATCTAAATCTTGTTTTTGATTTAGGTAGAGAGGTTCACGAAGTTGTATAAATATAATTACTTTTAAAAAGTGATTATTAGTGAGGTAAAATATATTTGAGAGATTGATATGACTGCAACTGGCCTAGAACAATGAAATTTAGATATTTTAAAGAAGTTTCATTAAAAAAATTATTATTTTCAGTAATAATTACTATTACAATTAATTTATTTATGTTATAATAAACAAGCGCACATTTTGATGAACATCTGTTTGTGTCAAATTGAAATATACTTTATAATATCAACAAGGAAAATCTTATAAAAAAGGAGAATAAATTATGGCCAAAGAATTTCAACTGCATTCTCCTTATCAACCTAAAGGAGATCAACCAAAGGCTATTGATCAATTAGTTGAAGGGGTTAATAAGGGTTACAGACATCAAACTCTACTTGGAGCAACTGGTACTGGCAAGACGTATACAATGGCAGGAGTAATAGAGAGAGTTAATAAACCAACTCTTGTCATAGCCCATAATAAGACGCTGGCTGCACAGCTCGTTAGTGAGTTTCAGCAGTTTTTTTCCGATAACAGAGTAGAGTATTTTGTTAGTTATTATGATTATTACCAGCCAGAAGCTTATGTACCTCAGACTGACACATATATCGAAAAAGATGCTTCAATCAATGATGATATAGATAAATTAAGGTTGGCCGCTACCAGCGCTCTTTTTGAGAGAAGAGATGTTCTGATTGTGGCTAGTGTTTCCTGTATCTATGGTTTGGGTTCACCGGCAGATTATCTGAAATTGTCATCATACCTTAAAGTAGGAGAAAAAAGAGATAGGAGAGAAATTTTAAGAGAACTATCTATGATGCAGTACAGCCGGAATGACATAGATTTACAGAGGGGGCATTTTAGAGTCAGAGGTGATGTGATTGAAATTT
>Ga0209936_1001602_pt1 | contig 11791 bp, 8 predicted proteins | sample SalPonR1_A_D1_MG_FD_185694 | JGI IMG/M metagenome (GOLD analysis project Ga0209936, IMG submission 185694) | Salt pond soil microbial communities from South San Francisco under conditions of wetland restoration - Salt Pond MetaG R1_A_D1_MG... ... | reverse complement strand
ATTTCCGTACCGGTGTAAGCATCGATAGCGATCAGCCTGCCATCCCAGGTAGCACTGAATACTTTACCCTCATAAAATGAGATACCACGATTGTGCACCCAGCCAATTTTCCTCTTGCCCGCCACTTCCTCACCTACTTTGGGATCATATTCCCAGAGTAAATCTCCGGTAGTGGCATCTGCAGCCCTGATAATATTCATGGTTCCCGTAAAGTACATCACACCATCAACCACCAGTGGTGTTGAGACCAACCCTACATCATCAGGCAAGTCTAAATACCAGTCTACTTTCAGGTCGGATATATTTTCTGTGTTGATGTCCGCATCGGGGCTGAACCGGCGTTCGTTGTGCGTTCGCCCATATGCCAGCCAGTCTGAAGTTTGTTCTTCATCTGCAATGGCAACATCACCATAGGTGGAGCTTTGATTTTCATTTCCGCATGAGGTTATTAAAAAAAGGCAGATTAAGGCTGGTATGATTTTTTTCATGGAATCTCGGAACGAGTTTATTTTATTATTTAATCAGTATAGATGTACCGATATCCTTTAAACCGTAAGTGTAAATCCTCCGTCAGGCGTAAGGGTGGTGCCCGTTATATAGCTTGCCTCATCAGAGCACAGAAAAGCGATGGTTTTGGCAATTTCTTCGGCACGTCCAGCACGCCTCAGATGGATTGCGGGGATAGCATACTGGTCGTACATTTCGTCTCCCACAATTCCTCGTAGCCGCTGGTGCATGGGCGTATCTATAATACCTGGACAAACCAGATTCACCCGGATACCCTCAGGTGCCAGTTCAGCGGAAACACTGCTTGTTAAGCCGATAAGAGCATGCTTTGTACTTACATAGGCCGACCCTGTAGGGAAACCGAGAAAAGAATTAACTGAACCAATATTGACTATGGCTCCTCCCTGCTTGGCTGCGAGCATCGCCCTGGCCTGGTGTTTCATGCAGAGAAAGACCCCTTTCAGATTAATGTCATGAACACGGTCCCACTCTTCTTCTGGTAAATCCACAATGGGCGAAAAAGCTCCCTCAACTGCTGCATTGTTTACCGCATAGTCCAGCTGCCCATATTCTTTGAGGGTATGGGCAACCATTTTCTCCACATCACCGGAACTGGACACATCCGTAACGATGGCGCTTGCCTTTCCTCCCCGATTCTGTATCTCTTCCACCAACTCTTCCAGTTCAGAGCCTCGCCTGGCAGCAACGACCACACTGGCACCTTTGGACGAAAATAATTCGGCAGTTGCCTTTCCTATTCCACTGCTGGCTCCGGTGATCAGTGCTACTTTATTTTTCACGATTTACTTTTTGGCATGTTATGTTTGAATTTGGCACAGAATAATTTACGATGTTAATTGCCTGCTAATTCTTTAAAACGATCCTATACCTGGCTTTTCCGGATTCCAGATGGGCAATAGCATCGTTTACCTGGCTCATTGGATATTCCTCTGTTATGGGATAGATGTCATGCCGCACACAGAATTCCAGCATGGTCTTTGTCAAAGCGGGACTTCCCAGTGGACTTCCTGATACAGATTTTTCGCCTGTTAGCAGTGTAAAAGCGGGAATGGCCATTGGCTCTAAAACTGCACCTACATTGTGAAATTTACCTTTGGGAGCCAGTGCCACAAGGTAGGAGTTCCAGTCGAGAGTGACATTGGTCGTGTTCAGAATAAAATTGAGACTGCCGGCTATTTTGGCCAGCTCCTCAGGATTTGTAGAGTCTACTACCCTGGTTGCACCCATTTCCAGAATGGAGTCTTTTTTATCAGGGTTGGAGCTAAAGGCAATGACTTCACAACCCCATTTGTTCAGGAATTTAAGTGCCATATGGCCAAGACCTCCGATGCCAATCACACCAACTTTGTCCGTTGCTTTAACTCCCGCAAGAATAATTGGATTGAATACGGTGATGCCCCCGCAAAGAAGCGGGCCGGCCTTTGCCATATCGATACCTTCGGGAAGCGGAATCGCCCAGGACCAATGGCTGCGAACATAGTCTGCAAAGCCTCCATGCCTGCCTCCAATGGTGAATTCTGCGGATGAACAGAGATGATGAGAACCATCCATGCACTCATGACAGGACATACAGGACCCGGAAAACCACCCTAAACCGACCTTATCCCCAACGGCTACATTTTTTACAGACTGGCCTGCCGCAACAACTTCACCTATTATCTCATGCCCGGGAACAATAGGGTAAGCAGACATTCCCCAGTCATTGTTCATCATGCTAAGATCTGAATGGCAGATCCCGCAATTAATTACCTTAATATCGACCTGCTCATTACCGAGTTCGCCCATCTCATAAGAAAAGGGTTTTAATTTTTCATGTGGGCCATGTGCGGCATATCCTGATACGTTCATATATTCTTTAAGTGTATGTTTTGGGTTATTTTAAGTTCAAACAAGTGGATTCAACCTAATGAATGAGCACATATTCGCTTGCTAATTATTATTCCATTCAGATATTAGTTAAAACGTGACCTCTGAAGACATGGTAATGGGTTCCAGCACGGTGTGGATATCTTTAATTTCCTGGTTTTTTGGGTCGTTGATAACGGCGCCCAGCTTTTGGACGTCGTCCGTATCAACCACGAGTAATATGGAGTTTGGATCATCTGCATCCTGAAAAGTTCTGAAACCATTTGAAACAGGAGCGAATAATCTTACTCTGTCTTCATGACCATTTAACCATGAATTGATGTCCCCTACTTTGTGACGAAATATAAATGTTGCCATTTTTTATGAGTTTTGAATTTTGCCGGTTCTGAATGTATTTCAAGGCTCGACGATCTGCTTAATAATTCTCTGTGTGGCAGGTTCATGGCTCACTTCAGGGTACATGGGAGACCTGCCAGGCTATCTTACCCCAACAGAATATAGTTTCACAACCCCTCCGGTAGTTAGGACAAACCGACCAAATGTTTGGACTTTTTGAACAAAAAAAGACATTTGACACAGGATTGTCCGGATTGAGTGCGAAAAGTTTCAGAAGTGCTCAGATCATCACAAATGGACCAGGTAAATGAGCAGATAGTCCAAACATTTGATTAAAAAGTGCAAGACTCGCACAAGATGAAAAAGTACATTCATGAACTTGCACTAAATAAATCCCAATCATATCAGTCTCCACCACTTAAAAAAACTCCATTGACAACACCCAATCCAACATCATCTCTCCAAAAAGAAGAAGGTCTTAAACGAACTATCGGCGTATGGGGGCTAAGCGCAAATATTGTAAATGTTGTGGTTGGAGCCGGTATTTTTGTACTTCCGGCTATTGTGGCTGCCGGTCTGGGTTCTGCAAGCCTGGTAGCTTATCTCTTCTGTGGGTTACTTATAGCGCTGATAATGCTCTGTTTTGCTGAAGCGGGCAGTGAAATTACAGATTCGGGCGGCCCATACACGTATATAGAATCGGCCTTTGGTAAATATGCCGGGTTCATCACGGCCAATCTTTTTCTGATCGCGATACTTGCTGCCGGCGGAGCTGTTGCCAATGCTATCGCCGATATTTTGTCTGCTTTTTTCCCGGTTCTTGATTACAGCCACGCCAGAACATGGTTTTTCCTAGCCATGTTTGGTTTCTTTGCCGGTATCAATATCCGGGGTGTACGTTTGGGAATTGTGCTGGTTATGTTCACAACAATTGCCAAACTGGTCCCTCTTTTCCTGTTAATTTTAATAGGCTGGAAAGATGTTTCCGGGACCAATCTTATATGGGAGTCGCTGCCACCGGCTGAAAGTGTTGGACAGATGTCGCTTATCCTGTTCTTTGCCTTTATGGGAGCTGAAGTTGGACTCTCGGTTGGCGGTGAAGTGAAAGAGCCACAAAAAACCATTCCACGGGCTATATTTATTGGAATAAGTGGTGTATTGATTCTGTACATGCTCATCCAAACCGTTTCGGTTGGCATACTGGGAAGCGACCTTGCCAATTATCCTGAAAATCCCCTGTCAGAGGTTGGAGGCCGGATCTTCGGACCGATTGGTCTTACATTGATCACGGTGGGGGCAGCAGTATCGATGTTTGGAAACCTGAACGGCGGCATACTGAATATGCCCCGGGTACTCTTTGCAGCAGCACGCGACCGTGTAATACCGCCCGCTATACTTGCAAGGGTTCATCCTGTCTACCAAACACCCCATATTTCCATCATTCTTTTTACCTCTGTGGCTTTTCTTCTTGCGGCTATTGGAGGCTTTGAAGTCCTTGCGATTGTTTCAAGCGCTATTTCGTTGATGGTGTATCTGGGAGTCGTGCTCTCGGTCATTAAGCTGAGAAAGATTGTGCCGGATCACTCCAAGTCCTTCAGGATCCCGGGCGGATATACCGTTCCGGCTGCAGCCGTACTCGTTATTCTATGGTTCCTCTGGCACCTCACGAGTCGGGAATTTACAGGCATTTTGATTTTGATCGGAGTGTTCACAATCGTGTTTTTTATAAAACGCTTTGCTGAGGCGCGTACTGACAAACAAATTGATAGCCCGTCTGCCATTAACAACCTCAAATAATTTGAAATGTCTTTATCACCCTAAACAAAGTGAAATTTCCATCAGCACTTACCATTCTTCTCGTCATCGCAGCGCTCGTTGCCGGCTCAACATGGCTGATTCCGGCCGGAAGCTACAATACGCTCACCTATAACGCTATAGATAATACCTTTGTACAGTCAGGCGATGCCAGTACTCAGACAGCGCCGGCAACGCAGCAATTTCTGGATGAACTAAACATTAACATCCCGCTCGATAATTTTATGACCGGTGCCATTTATCGGCCGGTAAGCATTCCGGATACCTATCAACAGGCAGAAGCCCGTCCCCAGGGATTTTTTGCATTGGCGATGTCGCCCATTAAAGGCATTATTGATGCGGCTGATATTATCTTCCTGGTACTGATTATAGGCGGGCTGATCGGTATTTTGAATCTGACCGGTGCCTTTAATGCCGGCATCGCTTGGCTGGGAAGCGTACTGAAGGGCAGAGAATATCTCCTCATTATTTTTACAACAACGCTTGTAGCACTCGGAGGAACCACATTTGGATTCGCTGAAGAGACCATCGCGCTCTACCTGATCCTGATCCCTGTTTTTATGGCAGCGGGGTACGATGCCATGGTTGGATTTGCTTGTATTTTTCTGGGGTCGGCCGTAGGTGGCATGTGTTCAACGATCAATCCTTTTTCAATCATCATCGCTTCCGATTCGGCCGGCATTCTCTGGACAGAAGGGTTTCACGCCAGGATTGCCATGTTTGTAATCTGCATAGTCATTACCATCCTTTTTATCCTTCGATATGCCAATAAAGTAAGAAGAGATCCCACATCATCTATTCTTTTTGATCAAAAAGAGATGATTGAAGAGTACTTTGGCATTCATGCAAAAGAAGACATTCAAAGCTTTAATCTTCGGCGAATTTTAATCCTGATTGTCTTTATGGGATGTTTTGTAATGATGATTATTGGCGTTCTTACGCTGGACTGGTGGTTCATAGAGATGACGACGGTGTTCCTTGTGGGTGCCATTGCAATCGGATTCATTGCACAAATAAATGAAGCCAGATTTTCCGAAGCTTTCGTAAAGGGAGCCGGTGACCTGCTTGGGGTAGCGTTTATCATCGGGATTGCAAGGGGTGTATCCATCCTGATGAGTGACGGAATGATCAGTGATACCGTTCTCTACTATGCAGCATCTGCGACAGACGGAATGAGTGAGGGTTTTTTCATTAATTCGCTCTTTCTGCTGTATAACGGATTATATTTCGTTATTCCGTCATCTTCGGGAATGGCCGTTTTAACGATGCCAATTTTCGCTCCTCTGGCCGATACTGCAGGGCTGGGTCGTGAGATGATTGTGAATACCTATCAGTATGGCCAGCTTAGTCAGATTATTTACCCAACAGGCCTGCTACTGCCCTCTCTTGCCATCTGCAGAATAGGGTACGATCGATTTTTGAAATTTATATGGCCCCTGATGCTTATTCTTTTGATTGTCATCATGGTCTCGTTAACCGTGCAGGTGAGCTTTTGAAAAACAAAATAATCGCGATTGCTATGCTAAGATTCCTCCGACACATCCGTAAAAAACTCATCGAATAAGGAGTAGAAAATGGAAGAAGGTATATGGTAGATGGAATTTGGAGGAAATCGTTTTTTAGCTCTATAAACTGAATGAGCATCTACATCGCTACACTCAAAACTCAAAATTAAGCATTCAAAACTAAAATGATTACACTCTTTCGACGCATTTGCCAAAAATTGATCAATTCTGGGTCTATGATCAAATACCTGCTAAATGCGATCGGGGAAGCACTGCTGGTGATGATGAGAATTAATTATCCCGTTAGGGACAGAGATCATCCCCGGAAATCCCTTGATTCAGCCATGCTAAAATCTTTCCGACATATCTGAAAAAAGCTCATCGAAGAGGTTCATATTCGAAAGTACCTACTTTATGCCCTCGGGAAAATCCTGTTGGTGGTAGCTGGTATCCTTACTGCCCTGCAGGTCAATAACAAGAATGAGGAGCGGGAAGAACAAATTGTCGTTGATGAATTGAAATCAGCGCCTTTATCACCCAAAACAAAGTAAAATTTTCATCCACCTTACCATTCATCATTAATTATCAGATATAAAAAAAGCGCTGAGAGTGAATCAGCGCTTTTAATATCATTTTCTTTACGACTACATTCTTGGCAAACCGTCACCATCAGGCATGGGCGCAAAGTTGGAGTGGACCAATTTCCAGCTACCACCCTCCAGTTGCCAAACCTCAGACGCCCTTGTATGGTAGTCAACGTCGTCCCCGGAATCATTCATAGTATAGTTACCGGTGCTTGTAAACGTGGTGATCGCCATGTTCATCTGTTCGTTAAACTGTACGTCTATTTCTCCAACATCCCAACTATTCCAGGTGAAATACTCGTTTTCAGTTGGTTCTTCAACCATTTCGCACGGCTCCATATTTGAGTTACAGGCAATCATGGTCATGCTTTCCGGCTGAAATTTTGCCTGTCCTTCTGCATCATTCATCATCGTTGAATGGATGCGCTGTTTGGTATACGATTTAACGGAATCTGTCAGCGCCTCTTTGTTGTTCGCTCGCCAGTAAATCCCTGCATACTGCTGATATGCGGATGGACCCGCCGCATAATTTAAAGCCTGCAATTGGCTTCTGAATGCATTTTCGTAGTCTCCCGCTTCTGCATAGTGCTCAGCGCGTGAATCATAGGCATTGGGTCCGTCATGTGCGGCTATAGCTTTCTCAACGATTTCCATCGCCATATCCATGTCTTGCTCAACACCATCACCCCTTGCGTACGCATACGAAAGCATATTATAGGCAGGTGATGCGTATTCCGGAAAATCATCTACGTATGATTTAAGTGCCCCTGCCTGGTCATCATTAACCATTGCAGCCCAAAATTGAAAGAGCGGAACATCAGAATATTCTTCAGCAACCGCCATTCTTGCTGCGGCCCAGTCACCCGAATCGTCTGTAAGCAAAGAGTGCCATGCTTTTTCACTCTCACTTAATGCATCCACGTCCAGCATATCCAGTTGTTCTTCCTGGTTACCAAACTGCCCGCCAAGACTGAGATTTGCCTTAATTAACTTTGCGGTTCCGCAATTTTCATCAATCATAAGAGCAGCATCCGCCATTCCCACCGCAAACGGTGATTCCAGGTTTACCATGTGCGCTACAGCCTGATCCGCAATCTCCGACGCCATTTCGTTACAAGATTTTCCAGGCAGCCACTGCCCATAAGCTGTTGTCGCAAAAAGAAAACATAGAGTTATTGTTCCAACGAGAGTTTTCATCTTTATCCCCTTTTATTAATACCTGCTCGAGAAGCTGCAGGCATGATTTATATTTTAGATTTCCATTTTTTTGGAAGTCCCCGATTGTTTGATCTGAGTCAATTACGCCTAATTTTTTGAAAAAACCAAATTGTAAAAATTTGCAAAACAAATTAACTTTTTTAAGTAAATAATTTCTATGATTAGAATTATTATAAAATTTAGAATTAAAACATTAATAAATAAATATCTGATTAATACATGCTACGCACATGGCCGGGTAGTAAAGGCCGACACACCCGTAATATAATTGCCAATAACAGTGAACAAGGTGATATAGGAGAAGCCAAATAAAAAGCTATATTCATTCAGCGAAACTTCAAATAAATCAACCCGATAACATCTTTTCGAGGCAAAACGGCCTAAAAACCCTTTACCAAAAAAAATTTTACACTTCATGCAGCCTTCACGATATCTCACAATAAATTCTTAAGCGACGAACAAGCTGAATGCCCTTGTACTTACATCAAGCTCATATCAGGGGATCTGCTTAAATAATCCACACTTAATTTCCATGTTCAACGTAAACTTTGTTGAAATTCCCTCATCAATAAAACCATCATCACCATGCTTCGATCCTTTTTCTTCATACTGAAAAAAACATATAAACTTGAAGCTCATAAAAGTCTAACAGGCATACTCATTGCAGCATGGACAGTGATGCTTATTGCTCCTCCCGCAAATGCCCAGTGGGATAACCGCTATAAGAAACTGGACGACTTTGGACACCATACCTACCTGGAGCAGCACGAGCTTCCGATTCTCTCCCACGGCCCTGTAGACCCGGCTTCTGCACCTGACGGACAAACCATCGCGTTTGCAGCACAGGGTTGGATATGGTTGATGAACATTGTAACCGGAGAAGCTTCCAGGCTAACCAACAGCGCCGCAGTAGATGGCCGACCCAGATGGTCTCCTGATGGCACTCAGCTGGCATTTACCCGTGATTCCGGAGATAACACATCCATCGTAATTATGGATTTAGAAAGCGGCAGAGAAGTAATCATAGACTCTCCGGCTATAGAGCTCGATCCGGAATTCTCTGCTGATGGTCAACATCTCTTTTACACATCGGGCGAAAACGGAAGCCTGGAACTAATGCAACGCCACCTTGAGGCCGGCACTGACGAAACCCTGACTGACCTCAGCCAGGTTGTTCGAAACGCCCGGAGCCTGGCGGATGGTACCGGAATCCTCTATTTACATGGGAGTGGTGCACACCGAGTGCTTCGCGAGCGCAACTTTCTGGCCGGTTACGACCGGATTGCGCACTCTGAAACACTTACCTACCACCTCACCGCCGACGCGCACCCAACAGAACGCCTGATTGTCTACAGTGCACCCATCGATAACGACTACCACCTCTGGACAATGGACCTTGACGACCCACGTGTGAAGCATCGCCTCACCGATGGCAATCCATACGCGACATCGCCGGCTTTTAGTGCAGATGGAAATATGATTTACTTTACGGATCTGGATGAGAACCGTCAGTTCCAAATCATGCAAATACCTACTTATGGCGGCACCCCCGAACAGCTGGAAGTCAGGCAGTGGAACTACGGAGTGCCTGTGGGATCTCTCTCAATTACAATTACGGATCCTGATGACGCCCCCCTTACCGCAAGAATTTCCATAACAGGAGAAGATGGGCATCCGGTCGCTTTTCCCAATGACGCTACTTATTTCGATCCGCAGACGGGCCGCCACTATTTTTATGTGGAAGGCAGTTCAGAATTGACTCTGCCGGCAGGACGATACACCGTGCTTGCAGCTCGCGGCCCCATGACGCCTCTTGTTGAAACCGTTGCTGAAGTTAAAGAAGACAGTCATTCTCAAATCAGCCTCACACTCACAGAGGTCTGGGATGCAGGGGCTGCCGGCTATGTGTCGGCCGATCATCACATACATTTGAATGGAGACGGCCACCACCGCGCTGACCATAAAGATGCATTACGCCTGATGGCGGGCGAGTCCCTGGACCACCTGGCACCGATGTCGTGGAACCGATGGGAGCGCCGCATCGACCGGAACATTCTCGGCAAGGAGACAACCGTTGACGGACGCACCGTTCAGCAGGGACAGGAAGTGCGATCTCACTTTCACGGTCACATCGGGCTGTTGAATGTAGAAACCCCGTTCGCTCCCTGGTTCTTCGGCCCGAATAACCCGACGCTTGGCAATCCGGACCTGACCAACGGCGATGTTTTTGAATTTGCAGATAAGCACGGGGCTTTTCCAACGTATGTTCATCCAATAGCAGCAGACCGGGACCCCTTTACACATCTTGAAGACGGACCGATTCCGCTCGAGATGATATCGGACGGTGTGCTCGCCGACCGGATGGGAATTGAGCTGGTGTGTGCATGGGTTAGCCCAATTGGAAATGCTCACGTCTGGTACCGCCTGCTAAATATTGGCAGGCCGATAGCAGCCATGTCGGGCACCGACGGCTGGGTCGATTTCCATCGCACTCCAGCCGTGGGAACCGGACGCAATTACGTCCGGATAGAGAATTCGCAAGCGTCAGCTGATGCGGTGATCGAAACCGCTGCTGCCGGCCGAGGTTTCCTAACGACCGGCCCGGCTTTGATTTTTGAACTGGGTGATGGTGCCCGACCGGGCGATGTGACTTCGTCAGGGAGCCGTACATGGCAGGCAACTCTTGCGAGTACAACAGATGTTGATTCACTTCAAATCATCGTGAACGGGAACGTGGTTGAAGAGCTTAGCGGAGTTAGTGCCGGTGAAACCCGGATATTTACAGGGACCGTGAACCTGCCTGATGGAGGCTGGATCGCCGCGCGTGCTTTCGCCGCTGAGCAGCGTAATGACAACTGGCCCACGATGCATGCACGGCCGTTCGCTCACACCTCACCGATTTGGATAGGAGAAGTGGGTTCAACTGAGTCGGGCGCACGGGCAGACGCTGCGAGAGATTTGATCCGCGCCATCAATGCAGCGGAGATGATGGCACACAATGCATACGGAGAAATAGAAACACCCCGGATGCAGGCTCGGTTTGATGAGGCACGGGCGTTGCTCAGAACAATGATCGATTGATTGGGGGTATTATCGCGCAAATGATATTGTGCCTATGTACCAATACATTTTAATGGTATTCGGAATGAACAGATTGCCACAGGCCTTACCTCTGCTAAGACAACACAACCTGTTTTATAATGTAGCTGCAACACCCGTTTTGTTTTGATCCCTCCGACTGCTTATAATGTGCAGTTATAGGGTTACATAATTCAATAAGAATCGATTAAACCACTCTGAATAAATACTGATTGTAGGGCAGCTGTTCGGGTACAAAATATCAGGTTTATTGTATTAAAGAGTACTTAGATTTGCTTTCAGGGTATAAATTGCTTTTTAACAAAACTAATTTCAGAGTAGTTTTTAACAAGACTTTTCACTTAGATTTTGATTGATTAATCAATGAATAAACAGTGATTGCACACTTCGGTTACCGACCATGAAAAATCCTAAAATACAATCGGCAGATAAAGAACAGTTTGAAGAAGTGTGCCGGGAATGCCTTCAGCAGACGAAGGTTTCTCATGGACCTCAGCGAAATATGTTTCATCCGCGTTTAAAAAATCTCAACAGAGTTGAGGTTCACCGGTCCAGAACCCATGGGGGAATCTTTCAGCGTCTTGGTCTTTTTTGCGTTGAGCTTTATGAGCACTCTAAACGCTTCTACCACACAGTACACAACCTAATCTTTCCGCGGCGCAAAAAGATTTTCGGGGATCCCAATCCGCATCACAGGATAACCGGTCATCTTACCTTTGGAACCCGAAATGAGGATGCCGATTCGCCTGTTTTTAACATGCACCTGGAGCTTTGGGCCCGTACCATCTGGGGTGGATTTCGAAAGCTCAGTGAAGGAAAGTCAGACCGAAACGGCGAATT
>Ga0209936_1001598_pt1 | contig 11810 bp, 9 predicted proteins | sample SalPonR1_A_D1_MG_FD_185694 | JGI IMG/M metagenome (GOLD analysis project Ga0209936, IMG submission 185694) | Salt pond soil microbial communities from South San Francisco under conditions of wetland restoration - Salt Pond MetaG R1_A_D1_MG... ... | reverse complement strand
GCCGGCCTTCAGCGCCTCCCCGGAGCGACGACCGGCATGGTCGAGGGGGGGCACTATCCGTGGCTGGACGATCCGGCGGCGTTCGTGCCGCTGCTGCTCGAGGCGCTGGGGCCCACCCGGACGTCCCCGGACGAGCCGCCCGACGTGGCGGAGCGGACGTGAGGCCTTCCGCATCGCTTCGCCAGGGCCCCTGCTACGATCGCTCCGTGATCCTCCGTCCCGATCTCCGCGTGGACCGGGTCGAGCAGCTCAGCCTCGCGTACCTCGCCGAGCACGGCGTGCGCGGACTGCTGCTCGATCTCGACGAGACGCTCCTGCCCGCCGGCGCCGCCGAGCCCACGCGCGAGGTCGTCGCGTGGGCCACGTCGCTGCTGGGCGGCGGCCTGCGCCTCGCGATCGTGTCCAACGGACGGCCCGCACGCGTGCGGCTGACGGCGTCGAAGCTCGGCGTCCCGGGTCGCTGGCTGGTCGGAAAGCCGTGGCCCGGCGCCTACCGGCGCGGACTGCGCGACCTCGGCGTTCCCGCCTCGGAGGCCGCGATGGTCGGCGACCAGCTGTTCACCGACGTGATCGGGGCCCGTGCCGCCGGTCTGCGTACGATTCTCGTCCCGCCGCTGTCCAGCGCGGGCCTGCCGCACACCAGGCTCCTGCGCCGGATCGAAGCCGGTCTCCTCGAGGGGGGTGAACGTGGCCGTCCTGTCCATCGGTGACAAGCGCCTGGGCGCCGTACTGCTCGAGCGCGGGTACGTGACCGACGAAGCTCTGCAAGAAGCGATCCAGCGGCACGGCTCCGTCGGGGGCCGGCTCGCGGACGTGCTCGTGGACATCGGCGTCATCAGCGAGCAACGCATCGCGCGCGCCGTGGAAGAGTCGATCGGCATTCCGCTCGTGAACCTGCCCCGCGTCGACGTCCTGTCCGATGCGCTCGCGAAGGTCCCGGGCGACTTGGCCGAGGAGATCGGCGCCCTGCCGTTCGCGCTGGACGGCGACCGGCTCCGCGTCGCGTTCCGCGATCCGCTCGACGCGCTCGCGATCGAGGAGATCGAGGACGCCTCGGAATGTCTGGTCGAGCCGTACCAGGCGCTCCAGAACGAGCTGGCCTGGGCGCTGGCCACCTACTACCCCGAGCTCGGGCTCGAGCCCCCTCCGGACGTCGACGCCGATGTCGGCCAGCGGCTGGGCGCCCTCGCGCTCGAGCAGGGCCTGATCACGGAGGAGCAGCTGGACGCGGCCGTGGCCGAGCAGAAACGGACCGGGGGGCTGCTGGGCCGGCAGCTGATCGAGCAGGGCGCGCTGGACGACGACACGCTGGCGCGACTGCTGGCCCAGCAGGCCGACCTCGACTTCGTCGATCCGCTGGGCGAGCCGACCGACGACAGCCAGCTCGCGTCCAGCCTGCTGCGCCTCGACGCGGTCCAGTTCAGCGCCGTGCCGTACCAGCGCGACGGCGAGGCGCTGGTGATCGCGATCGCCGATCCCCGGCGCCGGGCCGACGTGGAAGCGATCGTGCCGGGACCGATCCGTTTCGTCGGCACGACGGAAGCCGAGGTCCAGCGTCGGATCGAGGCGCTCTACGCCGACGACAAGGGACGGCTGGGCGAGACGCTGCTGATGAGCAAGAAGCTCAAGCGCGAGCAGCTCAGGAGGGCGCTGGCCGAGCAGGCCAAGCTGGGCAAGGTCAAGCCGCTTGGAGAGCTGCTCGTGGACATGGGCTACGTCACGCAGGCCGAGATCGACGAGGCGCTCAACAAGCAGCGATCGGGCGGCGGACGGCTCGAAGACACCCTGGTGCAGTCCGGCAAGCTCAGCCCGACGATGCTCGCCAAGAGCCTCGCGATGCAGCTCGGCTACCAGTTCGTGGACGACGATCACGCCAAGGTCGACCCGTACGCCGTGAGCCTCGTGCCCGAGGCGACCGCTCGCCGCTACCAGGCGATGCCGATCCGACTCGAGGACGAGCAGCTGGTGGTCGCGATGAAGGACCCGCGTCACGTGTTCGCGCTGGACGACATCCGGCTGATCACCGGCAAGGAGATCCAGCCCGCCGTGGCGACCGAGGAGACGCTCGCCCGCCTCCTGAACCGGTTCTACCGCAACGACGCGAACATGGACGAGCTGGCCACCGCGCTGCTCGAGGAGGTCGGCAGCTCGTCCGCGGCGCAGCAGCCCGAGGAGGACACCAGCGCGATCGACGAGAACGCGCTGGTGAAGGTCGTGAACAACATCATTCGCGAGGCGATCCTCGGCGACTTCTCCGACATCCACATCGAGCCGCGACCGGAGAACGTGGTGGTCCGGGTTCGCAAGGACGGGACGCTGCGCGAGTACATGACGATGCCCAAGGCCACCGCCGGAGCGCTGGCGGCGCGCATCAAGATCATGGGCGGGCTGAACATCGCCGAGCGCCGCATGCCGCAGGACGGTCGCGTACGGTTCAAGGACAAGAGCACCGAGGTCGACCTGCGCCTCTCGACCCTGCCGACGGTCTACGGCGAGAAGGCCGTCATGCGCCTGCTCAAGAAGGCCTCCTCGATCCCCGAGATCGAGCAGCTGGGGTTCGCCGACTACAACTTCCGCACCTTCGAGGACGTGATCCAGAAGCCGTACGGCATGTTCCTGATCACCGGTCCGACCGGCTCGGGCAAGTCGTTCACGACGTTCAGCGTGCTCAAGCGGATCGCCGTCCCCGAGGTGAACGTCTCGACCGTCGAGGATCCCGTCGAGTACGAGATTCCCGGCATCAACCAGACGCAGGTGAACATGAAGGCCGGACTGGACTTCGCGCGCGCGTTGCGGGCGTTCCTCCGGCAGGATCCCGACATCATCATGGTCGGCGAGATCCGCGATCACGAGACCGCCAAGATCTCGATGGAGGCCGCCCTGACCGGCCACCTGCTGATCGCCACGCTCCACACGAACGACGCCGCCGGCGCGATCACCCGCCTCACCGAGATGGGGATCGAGCCGTTCAACGTCTCCGCCTCGCTGATCGGCGTGCTGGCCCAGCGACTCGTGCGCCGCGTGTGCGCCGACTGCCGGGTCGAGTACACGCCCGAGCCGGACGTGCTGCGCCGCCTCGGCATGGCCGAGGCCGAGATCAAGGGCAAGACCCTGTATCGCGGCGTGGGCTGCGAAACCTGCGGCGGATCGGGCTACAACGGCCGGTACGCCATTCACGAGCTCCTCGCGGTCGACGACGACCTCGAGGGCGCGATCGTTCGCGAGGCCTCCGCGCTGGAGCTTCGCGACCTGGCGGTCGAGAAAGGCATGAAGACGTTGCGGCAGGACGGAATCCACAAGGCGTTCCAGGGAATCACCACGCTCGAGGAGGTGCTGGCCCGCACCGCCGACTGAGGCGGACGGGGCGGCACGCTCGGAGGACACCATGGCCGATCAGATTCGACAGACCCAACTCCAGGTGGACATCGTCGACCTGCTTCGCATGGCGATGGAGCGCAACGCGTCCGACCTGTTGCTCACCGTCGGCCTCCCCCCGATGCTCAAGGTCGACGGCGACTGGAAACCGACCGAGCACGACACGATGACGCCGAACATGACGCGCCGGCTGATGTACTCGATCATGGACGAGAAGAAGCAGCGCAACTTCGAGGAGCGCAAGGACCTCGACTTCTCGTTCAGCCTCTCCGGACAGGGCCGGTTCCGCGTGAACTGCTTCCAGCAGCGCGGCTCGGTCGGCGGGGTGATGCGCACGATCAGCGAGGACGTGCTCAGCTTCGACCAGCTCGGCCTCCCCAAGGAGGTCGCCGACGTCGCGCGTCTCCCCCGTGGACTGGTGCTCGTCACCGGCCCGACCGGCTCGGGCAAGTCGACGACGCTGTCGACGATGATCGACCTGATCAACGAGGAGTACGCCAAGCACATCGTCACCGTCGAGGACCCGATCGAGTTCTTCCACCGCCACAAGACCTCGGTCGTGAACCAGCGCGAGATCGGCGAGGACACCCGCGACTTCCACGCCGCGCTGAGGAGCGTCCTGCGCCAGGCGCCCGACGTCATCCTCGTGGGCGAGATGCGCGATCACGAGACGATCGGCGCCGCCGTCACCGCCGCGGAGACCGGCCACCTGGTGATGGGCACGCTCCATACGAACACCGCATCCGAAGCGATCGACCGCATCATCGACGTCTTCCCAGAAGCGCAGCAGGAGCAGGTCCGCGTCCAGCTCGCGAACAACCTGCAGGCGATCCTGACGCAGCAGCTCTTGCCGAAGGCGACCGGCGGCCGGACGCTGGCGTACGAGTTCCTGATCGCCACCCCCGCTGTGCGCAACATGATCCGGGAAGGCAAGAGCCACCAGATCCTCTCCTCGATCCAGACCGGCGGACAGCTGGGCATGATCACGATGGACGCCAGCCTGGCCGACCTGCACCTGCGCAAGCAGATCACCTACGAGATGGGGATCTCCCGCTCGGTCGATCCGAAGGAGTTCGCGAGACTCGTCGAGTCGGGCGGCCTGGCGGGCAGCGCCGAGGCGGCCCAGCAGCAATCGCGGGGAGCGAACGCCGTTGCCGCCGCGCGGCCCACGCCGGAGCGCGGGCGCACCGGACCGGGCGGCGGATTCGGCCGGGGGGGTCGCTGAGCGATCCGCTCGCGCCGCGAGCGCGGCTCGGCCGTGAAGCGAGGAACGACAGTTGAACGCCGCCCGGTGCGATTCGCACCGGGCGGCGTTGAGCTCGCCTCCGCTCCGCCGCGGAGCCGCTTCCCTAGATCACCTTCTCGCGCAGCCAGCCCGACACGAACTCACCCGCCACGACGACGGACAGGATCGCGAGCAGGATCAGCGAGACCTCCTGCCACTTGAACGTGTCGATCGCCCCCTGCAGCAGCAGCCCGATCCCGCCGGCGCCCACCAGGCCCAGGACGGTCGACTCGCGGATGTTGATGTCCCAGCGCAGGATGCTGACCGCGAAGAAGGTCGGCAGCACCTGCGGCACGACGCCGTAGGCGATCACCTTCGCCTCGTTCGCGCCGGTCGCCTCCATCGCCTCGACGGGACGGCGATCGATCTCCTCGATCGCCTCGGCGATCAGCTTCCCGAGGAACCCGATGGAGCGGAACGCGACCGCCAGGATGCCGGCCAGCGGGCCGGGGCCGAAGATCGCGACGAACAGCAGCGCCCAGATGATCGTGTTCACCGAGCGCGTCGACACGACGATCAGGCGCCCCAGCGCCAACGTCGCCCCGTTCGGGCTGGTGTTCTGGGCCGCCAGGTAGGCGACGGGCAGCGCCAGCACCAGCGCCAGCAGCGTCGCCAGCGTGGCGATGTGGATCGTCTGCAGCATGGCGGCGAGGATCAGGTCGAGGTTCGACGGGTCGGGCGGCGACATGCGACCGAGCAGGTCGGCGATCTGCGCCGGCGCGTCCACCACCCACGGCCAGAAGATGTCCACGCCACGCACCGACCAGACGAGCAGCGCGACGACGACCAGCCACGCCGCGAACCGGGCCAGCCGCTCCGCCGCCGACCGGCGCACCCAGCGGTAGCCGCCGACGTCGCTCACGAGATCCCCCGCCGGATCCGGCCGCTGACGATCTCGGTCGCGAACACCAGCGAGATGATCGCGATCAGGATGGCGAACGCGAAGTCGTAGTCGTACCGACCGAACGCGTTCATCAGGGTGCTGCCGATGCCGCCCGCGCCGACGATCCCGACGACCGTCGAGGCGCGCAGGTTGATGTCGAGCTGGTAGAGCGCCAAGCCGATCTGGCGCGGCATCACCTGCGGAGCCACCGCGTAGAGCAGCACCTTGAGGTAGTTCGCGCCCGCCGCCTGCATCGCCTCGACCTGGCCCCAGTCGATCTCCTCGATCGCCTCGGCGAGCAGCTTGCTGACGAACCCGATCGTGTAGACGATCAGCGTCAGGATCCCCGCCAGCGCGCCGAAGCCGACCGCCTTGACGAAGATGATCGCGACGATGACCGGATGGAACGAGCGCGCGGTGATCACCGTCGCGCGGCCCAGCACGTACACCGGCACGGGAACGACGTTCCGCGCCGAGAGGATGGCCAGTGGAACGCTGAGCACCACGCCGACCGCCGTCGCGATCAGCGCGATCTGGATGCTCTCCAGGAAGCCCGAGAGGAGCAGCTGCCAGCGGGCGAAGTCCGGCGGGATCGCCCCGCCGAAGATCTGCGCGGCGCGAGGAAAGCCGGCCACGATCCGTTGCGGGTCGATCGGGATCGACGACACGGCCCACGCCAGGTAGGCCGCGACGGCCAGCCAGATGCCGTAGCGGAGCGCCGGGTTCGCGATGAAGGGCGGCTTGCGCCACCGGAAGCCCTCGGTCGCCGCGCGGCTCACGCGCTCACCGCCGGGCCGCGAGGCTTCTCGCCCAACGCTTCGGCCGCCGCCTCCTCGTCGCCTTCGTAGATGCGATCGAACGCCTCGTCGTCCAGCGCGCCGGGCTCGCCGTCGAAGATGATCCGACCGTGCCGGAGGCCGACGATGCGCTCGGAGTAGCTCTTCGCCTGGGCGACGTTGTGGATGTTGATCAGCACCGGCAGCGACAGCTCGGCCGAGAGATCGCGCATCAGGTGCATGATGCCCTCCGCCGTCTTCGGGTCCAGCGACGCCGTCGGCTCGTCGGCCAGCAGGATCTCCGGCTCCTGCATCAGCGCGCGGACCACCCCGACGCGTTGACGCTCGCCACCCGAAAGCGCGTCGGCACGGGTGTTGACGTACTTGGCGAGCCCCACGCGCTGCAGCAGGCCGTACGCGCGATCGACGTCCTCCTGCGGGTAGCGCCGCAGCAGTGCCGGCGCGAACCCGACGTACCCGAGCCGGCCGGCCAGCACGTTCTCCATCACCGTGAGGCGCTCCAGCAGGTTGAACCCCTGGAAGACCATGCCGATGCGCCGGCGTGCACGTCGCAGCTCCCTGCCGCGCAGCGTGGTCAGCTCCATGCCGTTCAGACGGATCGAGCCCGACGTGGGCTCGACCAGACGGTTGATGCACCGCAGGAGCGTGCTCTTCCCCGCGCCCGACGATCCGATCACGGCCGTTACGCTCTTCTCCGCGACGGACAGATGGAGGCCCTTCAGCACCGGGTCGCCGTCACCGTAGCGCTTCACCAGATCTTGGATTTCGAGCATGGGCATCATCGTCGCACATTCGGCACGAACGTGGGCCGGCCCCACGGTGGTGGAACCGGCCCCGAACGCGCTCGCGGCGCTGCACGCGCAACGCCTCGCCGCGAGGCGATCGACCTAGGCGCGACTACTCGCTCGCGAGCCCTTCGGGCGTGTACTGCACGCCGTTCGCCGCCTGGATCGTGCGGATGATCTCCCAGTCCTCCTGATAGGTGATCGGGATGAACTTCTCGACCCCGCCGAACTCCTCGCCGAGCTCCGTGCCGACGAAGTCGAAGCTGAAGAACGCCTCTTCGATGCTGGCCGCGAGGTCGGGATGGAGGTCGTGCGCGTAGCCGTACGACGTGGTCGGGAACGAGCGCGACTCGAAGATGATCTTGACCTCGTCGGGATCGTACAGACCCCGCTCGGCCATGCGGTCGACGACCTCGGACGCGACCGGCGCGGCGTCGTAATCGCCGGCCACCACGCCCAGCATCGACTGATCGTGGCTTCCCGAGTAGACGACCTCGTAGTCCTCGCCGGGGACGACGCCCTCGCGCGGGAAGAGCGCGCGCGGCGCCTGGTTGCCCGAGTTCGAGGTGGGCGAGGTGTGCGCGATCCGCTTGCCTTCGAGGTCGGCCATCGTATCGATGCCGCTGTCCACGCGGGTGTAGAGCTGCAAGGTGTAGCCGAAGCGGCCGTCGTCGCTGCCCATCAGCGCGAACGGCACGTACCCGGCGAGGTTCACCGCGAACGGCGTCGGACCGGTCGAGAAGCCGGCGACGTGGAGACGTCCGCTGCGCATCGCCTCGACCTGCGCGGAGTTCGACTGGACGGCGAAGAACCGGACGTTCCGGCCGGTCACTTCGGAGAGGTGATCGATGAACGGCTGCCAGATGTCCTGGTAGATGGCGGGATCCTCGACCGGCGTGTAGGCGAACACGATCGTGTCGGGATCGAGCCACTCGCTCTCGTCCTCGGGGCGATCGGCGACGAGGTCGCCGTCGTCGTCGCAGTACATCGGATCGAGCGCGCCCCGGTTCTGGCAGTCGTCGCCCTGGGCGAACGCCGCCTGAGCGAAGAGGAGCATGGCGATCGTCGCCAGCCACGGTGCGATCGAGAAGCGGCGGTACGGACGTGCTTGACGCATGGGGGCCTCCTTGGCCGTACGAACGGACGCACTCCAGCCTACGGCGACCCGGCCGGCCGCGCCTCGCCGTCGTGGCTTCGCGTCGCCCGACGGTTTCGCCAGCCGCCGAACCACGGCGACCGCGTACGAACTGGAACGTGACGTAACGGTAGCACCCGCCCCGGGACCGGTCAACGAGCCACGGGCTCCGGCCTCGACGCGGCGCGGGCCCTGCGCTCGACGCCGCGCGGCAGCGCTCCGTGTTGATCTTGGAAGGCGCCCTCCGTATACTCGCTGACGATGTTCCGAGGCTCGACCCACATCCGTCGTCGCTTGCTCGCGATTCGCTGGAGGCAGACCGTTCTGCTAGCCGGGGAGGGGTCGGACGCCTAGCGTCGCGCACCGTCCCAGGAGACGGCCGACGTCACGGCACCGGCCCCTGCAGCGACGGGGGCCGGTGCCGTCTGCGGCGTCGGCCGGCCACGTTCGCCCGATCCGCACGACCGACCCGGCACCCGTCACGAACGGGACCCGCGAAACCGCCACTCCGCCACGACCCGCGAGGGAGCATCGATGACCGATACCGCACCGAGAAGCCTGTTCGACAAGGTCTGGGACGCGCACGCCGTGCGCGAGCTGGGCGACGCGCGCACGCAGCTGCTGATCGGCACCCACCTGATCCACGAGGTCACCAGCCCGCAGGCGTTCGGCATGCTGCGCGAGCGCGGCCTGCCGGTCCGCATGCCCGAGCGGACCTTCGCCACCGTCGACCACATCGTGCCGACGCACAGTCGCCTGGAGCCGTTCGAGGATCCGCTGGCGGACGAGATGATCCGCGAGCTGCGGAGCAACTGCGCCGAGCACGGCATCACGCTGTTCGACCTCGACACCGGCCGGCAGGGCATCGTGCACATGGTCGGTCCGGAGCAGGGCATCACCCAGCCCGGCACCACGATCGCGTGCGGCGACAGCCACACCAGCACGCACGGCGCGTTCGGCGCGATCGCGTTCGGGATCGGCACCAGCCAGGTGCGGGACGTCCTGGCGACGCAGACGCTGATCATGGGTCGCCTGAAGGTCCGCCGCATCGAGGTGAACGGCGAGCTCCCGCCCGGCGTGTACGCCAAGGACGTGGTGCTGCACATCATCCGGACGCTGGGCGTGAACGGCGGGATCGGCTACGCGTACGAGTACGCCGGCGAGGTGTTCGACCGCATGTCGATGGAAGAGCGCATGACGGTGTGCAACATGTCGATCGAGGGGGGCGCCCGCTGCGGCTACGTGAACCCCGACCAGACGACGTTCGACTACCTCGAAGGCAGACCGTACGTCCCGCACGGCGCCGACTGGGACGCCGCCGTCGAGCGCTGGCGCGAGCTGGCCAGCGACCCCGGCTGCGCCTACGACGACGTGGTCGTCATCGACGCCGCCGACATCGCGCCGACCGTCACCTGGGGCATCAACCCCGGCCAGGCGATCTTCATCGGCGACAACGTGCCCGATCCCGCGCTCGCCGCCGACGAGGCCGAGCGCGCGTCGATCCAGGAAGCGCTCGATCACATGAAGCTCCGCCCCGGTGCGCCGATCGCGGGCACGAAGGTGGACGTCGCCTTCTTCGGTAGCTGCACGAACGCCCGGCTGAGCGACTTCGTCGAAGCCGCCCGCGTGCTCGAGGGGCGCACCGTGGCTCCCGGCGTCGAGGCGATCGCCGTGCCCGGCTCGCAGCTCGTCAAGGCCGAGTGCGAGAAGCTGGGCATCGACAAGGTGTTCCGCGACGCGGGGTTCGAGTGGCGCGGCGCGGGCTGCTCGATGTGCCTGGCGATGAACCCCGACAAGCTCGTCGGCGACCAGCTGTGCGCCAGCAGCTCGAACCGGAACTTCAAGGGCAGGCAAGGGAGCATCACCGGGCGAACCGTGCTGATGAGCCCCGTGATGGTGATGGCGGCGGCGGTGACCGGCCACGTCGCCGACGCGCGCGACGTGTTCGGAACCGCCCGGGAGGTGACGGCGTGAGCGCCCTCGAGAAGATCCGCACCGTCCGCGGCACCGCGGTGGTGGTGCCCGGCGACGACATCGACACCGACCGGATCGTGCCGGCCCGCTTCCTGAAGTGCGTCACGTTCGACGCGCTCGGACCGCAGCTGTTCTACGACGAGCGCTACGCCGAGGACGGCACCCCCAAGGATCATCCGCTGAACGCGCCCAGCGCGAGCGACGCCACGATCCTCGTCAGCGGCTTCAACTTCGGGAGCGGCAGCAGCCGCGAGCATGCGCCGCAGTCGATCCACAAGGCCGGCTTCCGCGCGCTGATCGCCGGCAGCTTCGCCGAGATCTTCTTCGGCAACGCCACGACCTTGGGCATGCCGTGCGTCACGCTGGACCCCGAGGATCTCGGCGTGCTCGCCAAGCTGCTGCGGAGCGTCCCGGACACGGTCGTCGAGGTCGACGTCGCGGCTCGCGAGGTGCGGGCCGCGGGCCGCGTCTTCCCCGCCCACCTGCCGGGCGGCGCGCACGGCGCCCTGCTCGAGGGCCGTTGGGATCCGCTGAGCGACCTGCTCGAGGGCGCCGACGACGCGGTCGCGCTGGCGGAGCGGCTGGGCTACCGCACGGCCGCCGGTCCGGCATGAGCGACACCCGCGCCGACGCGCGTCACGACGCCACGACGGCCGTCAAGCGGATCGCCGTCCTCCCGGGCGACTTCATCGGCCCCGAGGTCGTGGACGCCGCCCTGCGCGTTCTGGAGGCCGTCGCGCCCCGCCACGGCCTCGCCCTCGAGACGCGCTCGCTGCCGTTCGGCGGCGCCGCGATCGACGCGCACGGCGAGCCGCTCCCTCCGCTCACGCGCACAGCGCTGACCGAGGTGGACGCGGTGCTGATGGGGTCGGTCGGAGGTCCTCAGGACCACGCCTGGAACCGGCTCCCCCGCGAGCTGCGGGTCGAGTCCGGCCTCCTGGCGCTGCGCAAGCACCTCGGCGTGTACGCGAACCTTCGCCCCGTCACGGTGTTCGAGGGGCTCGAGCGGCTGAGCCCGCTGCGGGCCGAGGTGGCGCGCGGCACCGACCTGCTGATCGTGCGGGAGCTGACCGGCGGCATCTACTTCGGGCGCCCCAGCGAAGCCAGCCACGACGTCGGCCTGTCCACCATGATCTACACGCGCTCCGAGGTCGAGCGGATCGCCCGCGTGGCGTTCGACGCCGCGCGGGGCCGCGGCGGCACGGTCGTCAGCGTCGACAAGGCGAACGTGCTCGACGTCTCGCAGTTCTGGCGGGACGTCGTCGTCGGGGTGCGCGAGGCGGAGTACGCCGACGTGACGCTGGAGCACCTGTACGTCGACAACGCGGCGATGCAGATCGCCAGCGATCCGCGGCAGTTCGACGTGATCGTCACCGGCAACCTGTTCGGCGACATCCTGTCCGACCTCGCTGCGGTGATCCCGGGCTCGCTGGGCCTGCTGCCCTCCGCCAGCCTGGGTGGGCGCGTCGGCCTGTTCGAGCCGGTCCACGGCAGCGCGCCGGACATCGCCGGCAAGGGCGTCGCCAACCCCGTAGGAACGATGCTCAGCGCCGCGATGATGCTCCGTCACGGCCTC
>Ga0209936_1001597_pt1 | contig 11812 bp, 10 predicted proteins | sample SalPonR1_A_D1_MG_FD_185694 | JGI IMG/M metagenome (GOLD analysis project Ga0209936, IMG submission 185694) | Salt pond soil microbial communities from South San Francisco under conditions of wetland restoration - Salt Pond MetaG R1_A_D1_MG... ... | reverse complement strand
TGCACTTATTCCTACGATAATAATGGTCATTTATTTAATCTTACATTTAATATTTAAATTTGCTAAAGGAGCCCAGATATTAAAAATAATATTTATTATTAATACATCTATTGTAGTTTTAAGTTATATTTATAAATTAATCATTTAATTAAACCGAACCGAAATGGGAAACACAACGCCACAACCAAACGAAACAAAACCAATTGTACAACAAACATTACCTAACTCATCTGCTATTTTGGTACTAGGAATTTTATCTATTGCCATATGCTGGTGCTATGGATTATTTGGTATCACAATGGGAATTATAGCACTTGTTTTATCAAATAAAGCAAAAGCATTATATGCTGGCAATCCGGATCAATATACTATTGGATCTTACAAAAACATGAATGCCGGAAGAGTATGTGCTATCATTGGAACTGTCTTATCCTCATTGTATCTTGTAGTAATTATCATCTACTTTTTAATCGTAGGAGCAGCATTGAGCACTATTTTTACCCAAATGCCCTGGGAAGCATTTTAAATCTATTACATTCTAAATATATTAATGGGTGATTAATTAACAATCATCCATTATTTTTTTAGATGGATATTATTTAATTTAGCTCCATGGATTTGAAAGAACGAATGAAAGGATTTGAAGTTCTGGGAAATTTTCTAAGAAAATTCCCTGGTGAAGAAGATAAGCAAACGAGAACACTGGAAGATATTGTCGTAAATGATCATATTTACAATCCATGGTTTACTGAGGAAAATATCAGAAAATCAATACAAGCCCTTGGCAATTCACTTACACCAGAAAAACTGGAAAAATGGATTAGCGATTATCCCCATCTAAAAAAAGAAAAACCCGAAAAAAAAATTGGGGTTATTACGGCAGGGAATATTCCTTTGGTTGGATTTCATGATTTTATCTCTGTTTTAATTTCCGGTCATCAATTTTATGGTAAATTATCATCAAAAGATAATCGGTTATTACAATTTGTTGCTGATTTTTTAATGGATTACAATCCTGATTTTAAAAACCTAATTTACTTTGAAGAAAATCAACTTAAATCTTTTGACGCCATTATTGCCACCGGAAGTAACAATACCTCAAGATATTTTGAATACTACTTTGGAAAATATCCAAATATTATCAGAAAAAACAGGAATTCTGCTGCTGTTTTAGATGGCAATGAATCAGCCGAAGATATTCAATCATTAGCCCATGATATTTTTAGCTACTTTGGATTAGGATGCCGAAATGTGTCTAAATTATTTGTCCCCAAAAATTATTGTTTCAATCACTTCTTTTCAAATATCGAGCATTATCAGAGCATATATAATCACCATCAGTATGCAAATAATTTTGATTATAACCGATCGATTTTTCTGATGAATCAGGTACAGCACTTTGATAATGGATTTGTTTTATTAAAAGAAGATCAAGGTCTATCCTCTCCTATTGCCGTTATTTATTTTGAATTTTATGAGCATATTAACCGGGTTAAAGACTTCATAAATCTTAATAGTGATCTTATTCAATGTATTGCATCCAATATCAAAATACCTGAAAAGGGAGTTCCTTTAGGAAAAACGCAACAACCAGAATTATGGGATTATGCCGATAATATTGATACAATACAATTTTTGTTGGATATAAAATAAATCAAAAATGCCGGCTAATACATTATTTTCTTTTCATCTTCTGAGGTTTAATCATATTCTCGGGTTTTAGCAGCTCATCTATTTCCTCTTTAGATAGAAAATCGTTCTCAATAACCAAATCATAAACACTTCTTCCGGTGTTAAGGGCTTCTTTAGCTAAAATAGTACATTTTTCATATCCTAAAACAGGATTAAGCGCTGTAACTATACCAATACTATTTTTCACCATTTCACGGCAACGTTTTTCGTTAGCCGTAATTCCGCTAACACATCGATAATTGAATGTTTTCATCCCGTTAACCAACATTTCAATCGACTCAAAAATACTTTGAACAATTACGGGCTCCATAACATTTAACTCTAATTGCCCGGCTTCAGCGCCCATGGTTACGGTTAAATCATTTCCGATGACTTTAAAAGCAATTTGATTAACTACTTCCGGTATCACCGGATTAACTTTTCCGGGCATAATAGATGAGCCAGGTTGCATCGGAGGTAAGTTTATTTCGTTAATCCCTGTACGTGGCCCCGAAGATAATAATCTTAGATCATTAGATATCTTTGAAAGTTTTACGGCTAATCGTTTTAAAGCGGATGAATACATAACAAAAGCACCGGTATCTTGGGTAGCTTCAACTAAATTTTTCGCATTTACTAGATCTAATCCGGAAATTTTACGCAAATACTTAATAACTTTTTCAGCATATTCAGGTTCAGAATTTATTCCTGTTCCTATTGCTGTTGCCCCCATATTTACTTCAAGAAATAGATTTACATTTTGTTTCAAACGCTCCACTTCTTCTTCTAATGTAACAGCATAAGCCTCGAATGATTGGCCAAGGGTCATTGGAACAGCATCCTGCAACTGGGTACGACCCATTTTTATAATATGCGCAAACTCTTTTGCTTTATGATAAAATGATTTTATCAGCTCATTTAACCACTGAATCAATTTTTGGTTACTTTTTATAATCGCAATTTTTACGGATGTAGGATAAGCATCATTTGTAGATTGTGATAAGTTAACATGATTATTAGGATGACAAAATTCGTATTGTCCTCTATCATAACCCATGATTTCCAGTGCTCTGTTAGCAATAACTTCGTTGGCATTCATGTTCGTGGAAGTTCCTGCACCACCTTGAATCATATCAACAATAAAATGATTATGATATTTCCCATTAATTATCTCATTGCAAGCTCTAATGATAGCATTCCCTATGGATGAATCGAGCAATCCCAACTCAACATTTGCCTGTGCAGCTGCCAGTTTTACCATGGCTAAAGATTCAATAATAACAGGAAAAAAATTAAGCGTTACACCACTGATATTAAAATTTTCAATAGCTCTTAGCGTTTGTACCCCATATAAATATTCAGTAGGAACTTCTCTATCCCCTAATAAATCATGCTCTTTTCGTGTTCTACCCGATTCATATTGAGCGGCAACATTCAGCATTCTATTATTGGCATGACGCATTCGCCGAGAAATAACCCGGGCAATATTACTGAATATAATCACAGCTGCCGGGCCATTTTCATCAAAATACTTTTTGCTTATACTAAAAACAGTAGTATCCATTAAAGCTCGTGCCGAAGTAGAATGTGGTGAATCATTTGCCCAAGAGCCTTCCCCTAAAAAATCCCCTTTACTAAAATAAGAAAGCTTGGTTTCGGAACCAAAATGTACGGTTTTAAAAAGTTCAACCTCACCCTTATAAATGATGAATATATCCGTACGAGGGCCATTTTCTTCGAATAACAAATCTCCTTTTGAATACTTTTTAACCTCAATATATTCAGCTAAAATATTTAATCCCTTTTCAGAAAGACCTTTAAAAAGCTCTATTCCTTTAACAAACGTTAAAATTGTATTATTATCCATTATAATTTCATATTTTAATTTAAAATCCAAAATTACGAACAAATTTATTTAATATAAATTAAAATCGTTGTATTTTTAAAAAAAGAAACCGCCCCTTTTACAGGTGCGGCCTCTTTTAACCTAAACCATCTTACATTAAGGAACTAAATATCGAACTAAGGTTTTTCCGAAAATTGTAAAACCTCCGCATCGATAAACTCTTCAAAAAGATCATGAACATATTTTATATCTAAAGCATTTCCAATGCTCATATTTGCTGTTTTATATATTTCATTCGAAATATGTTTTATTTGATTTTGATTGGCAATAAGTACCTGAATAGGATCAATATCTTCAACATTAAACTTACCTTGAGATTTTTTCAGGATAGCCAAATTATTATTAATTATTTGCTTTATTCGTTTGTGCGATTGTGTAACTGTTGCTAATCGATGTCCGATAATACCAATTACCTCGCAGGTTTCGGCATCAATTACAGGACATCCTGAATTTCCTTGTTTAATACTTGAATCAATCTGTAGATATCTTAATCCATTAGTATCAAAAAATACAGAGGAAATAATTCCTTGTTTTATAGCTAAATTTTCTCGATCAAGCTGATATCCCAATAAAGCAATGGGTTGCCCTATATTAATCTCTTCGGATGGCTGTTTTAATTTTAAAGATTTAATCTTCTTAAACTCATCAAAATCAATGTTAATGGCGGCAAATGGAATTCTTTTATTTTCAAAATTACGTATAATCCGCTGTTTTAATTCGCTCATCGGAATTTTAACACTTGCTTCTTCTGTAAATCCATCGTCTTTTAAAAACCGAATACAAACCTCACTGGCTTTATAAATCTTGTAAATATAATCGTCGGTAATTAAAAAATGGTCGTTAACTTTAAAACCAGTCATTGAAATAATTTTTATTCCAGAGGAACTGTAAAAGTTTAACTGGCATACTGCATTTTGACATCTTTTCCAAACGGTATGGTACATAATTTTGTTGGGTTTTATAAGGTTTTTAATTGGGATATTGATTTTTGTATTTCAAAAACTTTGTGCTCAAATAGCTTTGAAATGATTTGATCCATTATTTCGTGCTCAGTAGAAATAATGTTCATATCCTTAATTACTCTTGTATTTTCGAATGAAATATCATTCCCGTCAACTAGTATTTCTATTTTATAACCACTATCTTGTTTTGTTGTCCAGCGATTAATAATACCATCAGGAGTAGAATAAATTTTATGATACAAAACAAGTGTTAATTCATTTTCTTTTCCTTTTACCCTTACATCAATATTAAGTAAATTCATTTTTAAGATTTAGGTTTAGGTTTATTTATGTAATTATTTTACTGTTTCTTAAAAAAATCTAATACACGATATAAAAAAAAACAGCGTAACAATCAAAAACAAAACAAGAACACCAAAATCGACAGGATAAACAGATACAATTTTATTTTTTATTGCGTAAAAAAGTTTTTTCATTCAAATAAAATTTCATAATTTCCCGTTTCTTTTTGATAAGGCTAAAGTAAATATTTATAAGAAAGAAAAAATAGTGACTTTTTTATCGTATGGATTTCAAAAATAACCGTATGTATTTTAAAAATAACCGTATTTCAGGTCATCGTTTATATCTAAAAAACGATGAATGTTCATAACCGAACACTCAGTGCTCCGTTTTCGGGCACTATAAATAGTTGTTTAAAAAAAAATATGAATTCAAAAGCTTAAATATCAATAAATTATTAATTTTGGCACAGATTGTGAATAAATAAAACAAATATTGTGAAATAATTTAAATAATATCATGAATATGAAATTGCATCAAATAATCTTAACATTAGTAATTACAATCGTTTCCCTTAATTCATTAAAAGCCCAGGAAGTATGGTCGCTAAGAGATTGTATCAATTATGCCATTGACCATAACCTAACGGTAAAAAGACAAGAATTGTCAGCAGAAATTGCAGAAAAAAACTATTTACAGTCGAAAATGGAATTGTTACCTAATCTCAACGCAAGTGGAAACCATTATTACAATTCAGGGAAAGCAATCAATTATGATACGTATACATATGAGAATCAGGATTTTCAGGGTGGAAGTTTATCCCTTACTTCAGAAATGGAAATATTCAAAGGTTTAAAAAAATATAATAATATAAAGAGTAATCGTTTTAATTTTCTTGCCCAATTACAAAATACTGAAAAAGCTAAAAATGATATTACTTTAAATATTACTACTGCATATTTACAGATTTTATTAAACAAAGAGCTGGTTGATAACGCAAAGGAACAACTGCAAATTACACTAGAACAAATAGACAAAACAAAAAAACTTGTAGAAATAGGTAATGCTGCCAAGGGAGATTTACTTCAAATACAGGCACAAGCAGCAGCAGAAAAAGCAGAGTTGATTAATAAACAAAATAATCTAAAAATTGCTTATTTAGACTTAACTCAATTATTAAATCTTGAAAGTGTTGAAGGTTTTGAAATAGAGTTCCCTGAAATACCTGACATTACAGAAAAAACAGATAAAAATAGTGTTGCGAATATTTATAATAATGCATTGGAAATATTACCTGAAATAAAGAGTGCTGAATATCAGGTTAAAAGTTCAGAAAAAACACTGGATGCTTCCTATGGAAATCTTAGTCCATCAATATACATTGGTTATCAATATCAATCAAGATATAATGAACTAGCTCAAAATATTAATGATCCAACGAATCATTATCCCTATATGGATCAAATTAGCGATAATGCGAGTCAGGCTATTTATGTAGCTTTACAAATTCCAATTTTTAATCGCTGGCAAACGAAAACGTCTATCGACCAGGCAAAAATAAACCTGGCTGATTCAAAATTAAATTTAGAATTACAAAAGCAAAATGTATATAAAACTATCCAACAAGCCAATGCTCAGGCAACAGCAGCTCAGGAGAGATATAAGGCTAACCTGGAATCGGCACAATCGATGGCAGAAGCTTTTCGGTACACCGAACAAAAATACGAGGTAGGAATGGTTGATATTATTGAATACAAATCGGCTAAAAATGAGTATAACATTGCGCTGTCAAATGTAGCTCAAGCTAAATACGAGTTTATTTTCAGGAAAAAAATATTAGAATTTTATAAAGGAGAGCAAATTGAACTATAAAAATATTTCATGGTAAAATTTAGGGGTTAATTGAATTATTCAACGATTTTATAGTTTAGGATTAATATAGTTGGTTTTTAATTTTTGTTTGCTTTTTATAAAGTCCGGGGTTTTTCCCGGGCTTTTTTTAAAAAACTTTCTCTAAACAGGTAAAAGGAACTTTTTGTTTTGGATATAGAATATCGCCGGTTTGGGAGAATCCCAGCTTTTCGTATAATTTAATAAGCTTTTTATTAGCACTTGTAACATCAAGTCTTACTGATTTATAGTTATTTTCTTGTGCAAATTTCTCAACAAATTCAATTAACTTTCGACCCACTCCTTTACGTTGCCAGGTAGGAAACACAGCGATTCTATGAATTACTATAAATTTGCCCTCGTTATTATTCCAAACTACATCGTTAAATACTTCATCTTGTTTTTCATCGAAAGTAATGGTAGCCACAGGAACACCTTTGTTTATCATTAAATACAAAGATCCTTTTTCAATTTCCTGTATTAATCTAAAAGTATCGGGATAAGAAATATTCCACTGATAAATATTGTTTTTATTAAAATCTTCAATACATTGCCGCAACAAATACATGATCTCAATTAAGTTCTCTGATATGGCTTTTTGTATATGCATTTTATTTTTTAAGGCCTTTTATTAATCAATATAAAACAAATGTAAACATTTATTTAAATTTGTTATTCAAAAATAAATATAAAAACAATTTCTAAAATTAAAAAATTAAAATTATCTTAATAATTTATTATGATAAAAATCGTTACATTTTTACACAATTAACAGAATAAAATGCAATCAAAATTTCAATTTATTTTCATTCTAATTATCATAACATCTATATCTATTATCTCTTGTGAAAAAGAAGATTATTATAATGCCTCGGATATAAAACTAGAGTTTTCGCAAGATACCATAATGTTTGATACAGTTTTTACTACCATTGGCACGTCAACAAAATATTTAACCGTAAAAAATCCATATCAAAAAATGGTAAAAATTTCATCCATTTACCTTGCCGGAGGGAACGATTCTCCTTACCGAATAAATATTGATGGCTTTTCGGGAACAAAACTGGATAATTATGAAATAAAAGGGAAAGACAGCTTATATATTTTTATTGAAGTAACCATAGATCCTAATAATTCTGCTTTACCCATGGTGGTTAACGATTCAATTATTTTTGCGTATAAAAGCAATACGCAAGATGTTAATCTTGTTTCATGGGGACAAGATGTTAACTTGATTAATGGAGAAGAAAATGGAATTATTCAGGGTACTCAATACTGGACAAATAACAAGCCTTATTTAATTTACAACTCAATGCTTGTAGATACAAACAGTACTTTAACCATTGCACCCGGAACAAAATTGTATTTTCATAAAAACTCGCGGCTTTATGTTTTAGGGACTATTATTGCCGAGGGTACTTTTGAAGAACCTATTATTTTTCAAGGAGACAGACCCGAAGAAGATTACGATGATATACCCGGCCAATGGGATGGAATATGGCTTATGGCTGGAAGTAATAATAACTTTTTCGATTTTACAGAAATAAAAAATGCCATTATCGGGATACAGGTAGATTCGCTGGCTAGTGAGTCAGACCCAACATTAATACTATCGAACAGTAAAATTTTAAACATGACTGCTATTGGGCTGTATGCACAAGGTGCTAAAATAGAAGCCTACAACAATGTAATCGGTAACTGCGGACAGTTTGCTGTTGCTCTTACGATAGGGGGTTCGTATTCTTTTTATCATTGCACTATAGCCAACTATTGGGGATATTCAACCCGCACAACACCTTCGGTATTACTTAACAATTACTATATTGATATTTATAGCCATTTACAGGTTAGGCCTTTAAATGAAGCAACATTCGGAAATTGTATAATTTATGGAAATAAAAAATCAGAATTATTTTTAGATAAAGAAAAATCGGAAAATTTTAATTTCTTATTTGATCATACACTGATAAAAGTTGATGAAGATTTCTCTACAGCTGATAATAACTATTTTAAAAATATTATTGTAAATAATGATCCTAAATTTCAATCTCCTTACGATAATAATTATGAGCTGGACACATTATCAGTTGCAAAAGATTATGGCAACACTGAATATGGAAATTTATTTCCACTCGACATTAAGCTGAACAATCGTACAAATGATAACGGCCCTGATTTAGGTGCTTTTGAACGAATTGAAACCGAATAATGATGAAAAAAATTCTATTGCCTCTATATTTTCTATTTTTTGTTTTTATTGGAGAAAATATATTTGCACAATATGCTGAAAATGCATATAAAATAATATTCTATAACGTTGAAAACCTATTTGATACTGAAAACGACAGCCTGAAAAATGATGAAGAATTTTTACCTGATGGAGACAGATACTGGACAAAATCAAAATATTTTAATAAGCTAAATAATATTTACAAAGTAATCATTGCGGTGGGCGAATGGAATCCTCCGGCAATAATTGGTATTTGTGAGATAGAAAACCGTAAAGTGCTTTCTGATTTAGTTACAAAAACACCATTAGTAAAATTCGAATACCAAATAATACATCATGAGTCGCCCGACAGGCGTGGAATAGATGTTGGGTTATTATACAGGGATGAATTATTTAAACCACTTTATGACAAAGCAATAGCCGTTAATTTCCCTGATAATCAAGATTATAAAACCAGAGATATTCTTTATGTAAAGGGTATCGCCAATAATACCGATACATTGCATATTTTTGTAAACCATTGGCCATCGCGATGGGGTGGACAGCTTGAGTCAGAACCAAACAGAGTAACGGCTGCACAAACATTAAAAAATACCGTTGATTCAATTTTTAATCGTAATCCTCATTCTAACATCATCATTACTGGAGATTTTAACGACACACCGGTAAATAAAAGCTTAAAAAAATTCTTACAGGCAAATCTTAACTTTGAATCCATTGAAAATACTCAACTTTACAATGCATCCTATTATTTGCAACAAACACTTAATATTGGAAGTCATAAATACCAGAGAGAATGGGCCATGCTTGACCAATTTATTGTTTCTGGTTATTTGTTAAATACTAAAAATAAGCTATATACAACCTTAGATGATGTACATGTTTTTAATAATGATTTTTTATTGGAAGCTGATGAAAGTTTTTATGGATACAAACCGAATAGAACATTTATAGGTTATAGATACAATGGCGGTTATAGCGATCATCTTCCTATTTACATGATTTTAAATTTTAATCAATAAACCAATTTACCTGTTAATCAAAATGGTTAAACAAATAAACTATTAAACGTATAAACTAATTAACCATTTTACCAACCTTCTATTTAAGTATTCTTTAGACTTAATCCCAATTCTTTGCCTTTTTTTAGCATAAATCCATGGGCTTCCTGGTAATTATTCTTTATTTCGCCATCCAGGATGGCCTCTTTAATGGCATTTTTAATATCACCAACCAGTTTACAGGGTTTTATTCCAAAAGTTTTTATTATCTCCTCACCCGAAATGGGTGGTTGAAAATTTCGAACAGCATCTTTTTCCTCAATCTCAACCAGTTTTTGTTCTACCAACTTAAAATTTTTCAAATGTTTTTTTAGGGTATATTCATTCTTTGAAGTAATATCAGCCCGGCATAAAATCATTAAATCATCAATATCATCACCCGCTTCAAAAAGTAACCGCCGAACAGCAGAATCAGTTACTTCATCCTGCGATAAAACAATGGGACGCAAATGCAATTGAATTAATTTTTGAATATATTTCATTTTATCATTTAACGGTAATTTAAACCGTTTAAAAATCGAGGGGATCATTTTTGCTCCCAGACGATCATGACCGTGGAAAGTCCATCCAACTTCTTCGGAGAACCTTTTGGTTTTAGGTTTAGCAATATCATGTAACAATCCTGCCCATAACAACCATAAGTTATCGGTACTTTTACGAATATTATCTACCACTTCTACAGTATGTAAAAAATTATCTTTATGCTTTCTGCCTTTTTTTGTTTCCACTCCTTTCAACCTGGTTAATTCAGGAAAAAACTCCTCTAATAAACCCGTATCATCCAAACACTTAAAACCAATAGATGGTTTAGGTGATTGTAAAATTTTATTTACCTCCTCCAGAATGCGCTCTTTCGACAGAATATTAATACGATATTTATTTTTACGGATTTCCGCGTATGTTTCCTCTTCAATGTTAAAATTTAGTTGTGATGCAAACCGTATGGCACGGAACATCCTCAATGGATCGTCAGAAAATGTGGTGTTAGGATTTAGGGGAGTACGAATAATTCCATTTTTCAAATCATCGATTCCGTCAAAAGGGTCAATCAATTGTCCGTAGTTCGATCTATTTAAACCAATAGCTAATGCATTCATCGTAAAATCTCTTCGTTTTTGATCATCTTCAAGGCTTCCATCTTCAACAATAGGTTTGCGAGAACTTTTTCGATACGACTCTTTTCTGGTGCCAACAAACTCAATCTCCAAATCATCGTATTTAAACATTGCTGTGCCAAAATTTTTAAACACACTAACTTTTATCGATGGATTAATTTCACGAGCAACTTCTTCGGCTAATTTAATTCCGCTTCCTTCAGTAACAACATCAATATCTTTCGATGGCCTTTTTAATAAGCAATCTCGAACAAAACCTCCAATTACAAAAGTAGGCAACTTGTTCTTATCGGCTACATCAGAGATAATTTTAAAAATTTTATTATTCAGACATTTCTTCATATGTATATATGACAATTTATTAAATTACATGACAAAATTACAATTATTTACATTTTATTTGAACTATTTAGTGTATTTTAACGTTTGGAATATAATTTGATAAATCATTATAAATTCATATATTTAATATTTTAGAAATATAAATACTTTAATCAATAACTAATAAAATTAAAAAAGTAATGCTAGAACATTTAACAAAAGAAACATTTAAGGAAAAGGTTTTTAACTGGGAAGAAAATAAAGATTGGAAATTTGAAGGTGATTTACCCTGTTTAATTGACTTTTATGCTGACTGGTGTCAACCTTGTAAAATAGTAGCTCCTATTTTGGAAGAATTATCAGGAGAATACGAA
>Ga0209936_1001587_pt1 | contig 11842 bp, 1 predicted proteins | sample SalPonR1_A_D1_MG_FD_185694 | JGI IMG/M metagenome (GOLD analysis project Ga0209936, IMG submission 185694) | Salt pond soil microbial communities from South San Francisco under conditions of wetland restoration - Salt Pond MetaG R1_A_D1_MG... ... | reverse complement strand
GGAGAGTGGATTCCTAATCTCCCCGCTGGAGAATATATAATAGAGGCTGAAGACGCGAATGGTTGCCGGGCAGAGACTAGGGTGACTTTGGCTGAGGGTGTTCCCATCGAGATCAGTTTGGAGCCATTGAGTGCGAATGTTGATGAAGGGGAGACCGTAAGGGTAGAAGTTCAGACGAATTTAGAAGAGGATGAGATCGCAAGTGTCCTTTGGACTCCACCGACGAATTTAAGTTGTTCGGATTGTTTAAGTACGACAGTAACGGCTATTTCAGATGAAGAATACGAAGTAACCATCACAGATATTAGAGGGTGTTTTGCTACAGCCATTTTTCGGCTCTTGGTCCGTTCTCCCCAAATCAATATTTTCATACCTAATATCTTTACACCGAATGGGGATGGAGTGAATGATGGCTTTACCTTGTTTACGGACAACCAGGTGAATATAGACCAATTTATGATATTTGATCGCTGGGGTAATTTGATGTTTGAAGCGCGGAATATCCCCCCCAATGCCCCCGAAATGGGCTGGGATGGTATGAATAAGGGACAGCGCGTAAATGAAGGAGTATATGTATACTCTATTAAAATCACCTTGCCCAATGGAAATGAAGAAATTTTAAAAGGTGATGTTTCGGTTATTCGTTAGGCTTTGCATATTAGATTGAAGGGTTTAGAAAGGAGATATTTATTTTGCCAGTTAAAGATCATTTTGATAAGTATTTTAAATGCGTTTCGAAAATGATTTTGGGCGATCCACGACATCCACTTGCAGGTGCATGTCGTGGCGCTACGCTTCGTAGCTCGTTCAGATCTCCCCCTCCTAAGCCCTTCGCCGCCCTGTCGGCTCAGTCTTATCCGGGGCCTCACTCGGCTCCCGGCTCCCGCACAAGTGTCATTACCACTAAATAAGTATAGAAAAGTCGAAGGAGATTTTTGTTCAGATCAAGGCGCGACGAAGGAGCATAGCCTTAGCTACGCGACTGAGAAGCAACGAAGATGTGAGCAAAAAGATCAAGACTTGGTCTGTAGCGGATTTAGTGGTAATGACACTGGCTCAGCTGCGGATCTGCCGCCTTTTCGGCGGCACTACTGCGCATCGCTATCGCAATAGATTTTTTGAATTTTGATAATGAAGCAAAGAATAGAGTGCATTTTTACTCATAGATAGCCCACTCAGGACCAGAGATAGCCCACTCAGGACCAGAAATTAGTAGGCCTCTCTTCAACCACCAACTTTGGGGATCTGCTTTTCGTTATAAATGCTGTACTTTTAAATTTATTACTTTTACCGTTACTTTATTTTGGTAGTATGCTAAAGACTTTAATCCTTTTTATCTTTCTAATGATTGGGTTTATCCTTGACCTATGTGGTCAAATCCCCCCGCCAGATCCATGTGACGATGGCTCGCAAGCAACCTGCCAATGCGAAAACTCACCCGTTTTATGTACCATTGATGATTTAAATGGATTTGAATATTCGATGTCTGATTATCAACACCCTGAAGACGGACCGGAATTTCTATGCAATGGTGAAGGCGTGCCGAATAATCCGACATGGTTTTCGTTTGTGGCCTGGTGTGAGGAGCTGGAACTGGAAGTAGAGTTAGAAAATTGCTCCGAAGTATGCTTAGCTGGAGGTCGGTGTGACTTTCTATGTAATTTATTGGGGAATTGTGCATCAGGGGTCCAAATTGCAATTTATGGCGACTGTAATTTCAATGAAGAGGTAGCCTGCAATGTTGATGATTGCAATAATGAAAATAACAAAAGGTTATCCATGTCGGATTTAACGATAGGGAAAACCTACCATTTTGTGATTGATGGGTGCGGCGGGTCGGCTTGCGACTTGGTCCGGGTTAATGTATTAGGTACCTGCGGTGATCCCATAATAGAAGAGTGGAGCAACCCTATTCAAGGTCCCGATGTCCTCTGCCTTGGCGATACGGCCCGCTATTCTGCTGACAGTTTAGACGGTGCGGATTTATATACCTGGTCTGTTGACGGCGTGGAAATTGGAAGGACTCAGGGGCCCCAGATTGACTTGGATTGGGATCAGGAAGGAAGCTTTTTGTTGTGCGTGGAAGCGAGCAATGAACGCTGCCCGATAACCGATGGCCCTGATGAAATTTGTATAACTGTAAATGTTTTAGATCCAGGTATAGAGGCTCTTAACGTAACTGCAGATTCAATTTGTCCAGAAGAGAATGTTGATATTAATGTAACAGGGGTTAACCCGAATTCTATATTTGATCTCGCAATCATAGTTGTGGACGAAAATGACACAGTTAGACAGCTCGATCTGGCCCCGCAATCTAATTTTCAGTTTAATGGTTGTGGAACTTTTACCATTTATGCGCTTCAGTTTCAAACCTCTTCTTTGGAGCTGCCAGAAGTTGGCGATATTTTTATTGTTCCCAATTGCAATCAGTCTTGTTGCGATTGGGTACTGAAGCAAATCTCATTTGTAGATGAGGAAGCACCAGTTTTCTTGGATCCGCCATTGGATACCGCTTTCAGGTGCCTAAATGCAGTTTCTGATATTCAGGAACTGGCCTTTGAAGATAATTGCATTCAAAGTGGCTTTTCAATGGGCACAGAGCAAGGGATTCAAGGCTATCAGGATGGGGACACCATTACGCGCCAATGGTCTGTCGTCGATAATTGTGGAAATGAAACTAAGCACATACAGAATATTCAAATAAGGCAAAATGCCCCTGTTGAAGTTAATGTCATTCCCGCTGCAGCTGACGTAATCCAGGGAGAAACGGTACAGGTACAAATCAGCACAAATCTGGAAGAGGATGATATTGCCAGCATTCTATGGGAACCACTCACAAACCTCGATTGTGCAGATTGCCTGAATGCTAGCATTGACGCCTTAACTGGAGAAGTGTATACAATAACGATTACGGATAGTACGGGTTGTGTAGGTAAGGGTGAGTTTCAATTGTTTGTAAAGGAGCCTGATATAAATATATTTATACCGAATACTTTTTCTCCAAATGGAGACGGTATTAATGATGGCTTCACCTTGTTTGCAAATGTGGACTTGCAAATTGAAGAGCTATTGGTTTTCGATCGCTGGGGTAATAAGGCTTTTGAATCCAGAAACTTCCCTTCCAACGATCCAGAATTCGGTTGGAATGGGCGTTATAATGGGCAACTTTTAAAAAATGGAGTATATGTATACGCTTTTTCAATTCGCTATCCAGATGGAACATCAGAGTTTTTCAAGGGAAGTGTCACCCTCATTCGTTAAAACTTTATTGTCAGTCTCACTGCGAAGGATTTCAGCCTAAGCTTAAAGTGAATACGTATTCTTCTTTCTGAATAAGTAAGGTTTGCTGGTGTCGATTTGGAGCTTTAGGATCCCAATATAACTTTGCGATTTATCTTCTCCAATTTCCAACCTTGCAGTTTACCCATGATTATTTGGACGTTTGGGTTTCAGATGGCTCACTCTATTATAAAGCTATTTCATGGATGGAACGGCTTTGCATGGCTTTCGAAATTCGAGGGTTTCGATCAGAAACCTCACATTATTTCCTTTTTATCAGGTTTTAGGTTACGAGTAATTTGTTTGTTTGTAAAAAGCAGGTGAGGTAACTATAAAGCGAAGCTTAGGGGAATTAATCTTTTTTTTCTTATCTTACCATTTGAATTTAATTTCGTTTTTATTAAAGTCCAAGATTTGAACACCCTTAGACTTTAAAAGCGATAAATCTAATTCCTGATTTGAAATGTTTCCCTAACACGCTGTAACACCTATGAAACCATTTCTGCTATCATTTCTGCTTGCATTCCTTTTCATCACAAAAACAATATATGGACAGACAGAACCACCGGACCCTTGCACGGATGGAACTCAAAATACCTGCACTTGTAGCTCATCTCCTGTATTATGTACGATAGATGATTTAGATGGATATCAATACAGTATGACCGACTTTATTCATGAAGAAGATGGGCCTCACTGTGATTTTTGTTTTTTCGACCCCTCATTCATGTGCCCCGGATCAGGAGCTACAACTTCTCATAATCCGACCTGGTTTGCCTTTCCAGCCTGGTGCGAAGACCTGGACTTGGAGGTGGTTTGGGATAATTGTCAGCAGAACTCGGGTTTTTGCAATTCTCTGGGTATTCAGGCAGCAGTGTATTCCGAATGTTTTGGGTGTGGCGATTGTTTCGGTCCAAGTTGGGAGCAAACTAGTGAAACTCCAGCCCCGTATACGTATTCAGTTGATTGCGATGTTGACGGATGTGGACCTGCATCTGGAAGTGCTGAATTGAACCTGACGGGTTTGGAAATTGGTAAGCTTTACTATTTTATGGTGGATGGATGTTGTGGCTCATATTGTGATATAACTATTAATGTTTTAGGCACATGTGGTGTTCCCGACATTGATGACTGGACCAACCCCATCGATGGACCTGAGGTAGTTTGCCTTGGTGATCCTGCCACTTATTTTATTGATAGATTAGATGGTGCCAATCTTTATCACTGGTATATTGATGGTGTCGAGTCTTTTACTACAATTGGGTCTGGTTCAGAAATTAATTGGACAGAAGAAGGAACTTTTGAACTATGCGTAGATGCCAGCAACGATCCTTGTATTCCTGTTACAAGTAATCCAGACCAAATTTGTATGACGGTTCAGGTCTTTGATCCTTCAATTGGCGATCTGATTGTTGACCCCAATCCGATATGCCCTGGAGAAGTTGCAAATATTAGTGTAATAGACGCTAATGATAATCCAGATTTAGATTTGGCGATTATTGTCACCAATCGCGATGGCATTGTAGAGCAAGTTGATTTAGCTGATGCAACGACCTTTACCTACCCGGATTGCGAAACTTTTCTTGCTTATGCTTACCAGTACATTCCCTCGGAAGTCACCTTACCTTCTGTAGGGGATAATTTTGATGTTCCCGACTGCTCCAACTCCTGTTGTGAAATCTTACTGCAGGAGTTTTCATTTGAAGACGATGAGGCCCCTACTTTTTTAGATCCGCCACCAAATGAGTCTTATACCTGTATCAATGCTGTCCCGGATATGGAAGATTTAGAATTTGATGATAATTGTATAGATGGTGGGTTTACTGAAGGTGTTGAAGATGGAGCTCAAGATGTGTGCGATGGTGGATCTATTACGAGAACCTGGATTGTAGAGGATAGTTGCGGGAATGTGGCAGAACACGTTCAAACTATTACCGTGGATCCCTTACCGGAAGCGGATTGGGTTGACCCACCGGCCAATGAAACAGTAGATTGCAATTCGATTCCCATGAGCTACCCCGACCTAGAATACACAAATGGGGCTCCTAACCCAGAGTGTGAAATATCGGGTACAGTTTCTCCAGATGTGGTTGAGGATATTGTGGATTGTGAGGGTACCATTATCGTGACCTGGACTTTTTCGGATAATTGTGATAGAACGATCGAACATGTACAAACGATAACTGTCGATCCACCTGCTATTCCTGATTGGGTTGACCCACCCGCTAATGAAACCGTTAGCTGCGCTATGGCACCTGATGGATCCGCACCCTTTTTACAATATACTAATGGTCAAACTGATGACTGTGAAATAAGCGGAGAGGTAGAAGCCACTGTAATGGGTTCTGCTGATGAGTGTGGAGGAAGTTATACCTATGAATGGACGTTTACGGATGATTGTAACCGAACCATTACGCATTCTCAAGAGGTAACTGTAGAACCAGCAACAACGCCCGATTGGGTAGACCCACCCGCAAATGAAAATCTAACGTGTAATGACTTGCCTTTGCCCACACCACCTGATTTAGAGTATACCAACGGCGAGACAGGGGATTGCGAGATCAGCGGATTTGTTTCGCCTACAGTCGATGGTTCAGTGGACTTATGCGGGGGTTCGGTCACCTACAGCTGGGACTTTACGGATGCATGTGGGAACTCCATTTCGCATACCCAAACGATCACGGTTGATCCCGTTCCCGAACCGGATTGGGTGGATCCACCCGCGAATGAAAATCTAACTTGTAATGATTTGCCTTTACCCACACCACCTGATTTAGAGTATACCAACGGCGAGACAGGGGATTGCGAGATCAGCGGAGCTGTTTCGCCTGCAGTTGATGGTTCGGTAGACTTATGCGGGGGTTCGGTCACCTACAGCTGGGACTTTACGGATGCATGTGGGAACTCCATTTCGCATACCCAAACGATCACAGTTGAACCCGTTCCCGAACCCGATTGGGTGGATCCACCAACTAATGAGGTTTTAGCTTGTGATGCTCTCCCTCTTCCCAGCCCTCCCGATTTGGAATACTCAAACGGGGAAAGTGGCGATTGCGAAGTCAGCGGAATGGTATCTCCAACAGTTGATGGAATGGCCGATGAGTGTGGAGGGACGATTACATATACCTGGTCTGCCATGGGAGATTGCGGAACTCAGCTTGAGCATACTCAAGTTATTGAAATCGAACCGGCCCCGGCAGCTACCTTTATCGATCCTCCGGCAAATGTGGTTCTCTCCTGCGATGACTTGCCGCTTCCACCACCACCTGAATTAAGTTATAGCAATGGTGAATCCGGTGTTTGCGAAATCGCTGGCTCCGTGGCCCCTACTGTAGACGGTGAAGCTGATGCCTGTGGAGGGACACTGACCTACACCTGGATGTTTACAGATAACTGTGATCGGGAAATTACCCATGTACAGACCCTTGAGGTTGAACCCGCCGCGGAGCCGGCCTGGGTAGATCCACCTTCTGGAATCACTCTAGATTGCAGTGAGGCGGCCGATTATGATATTCCGGATCTGGAGTATACAAATGGAGCTTCCGGGGATTGCGAAATCGCAGGCTTTGTAGAAGGTGTGCAAATAGGAACTATTAATCCCTGTGGGGGAACTATTTCATTCGAATGGACATATACTGACGATTGTGATCGCACGATAACCCACAGTCAGACGGTAAATGTAACGCCAGCATCGCCCCCTGCGTTTACGAATGCGCCCGACGATATTGAAGTGACTTGTAATCAAGCTATAGGCTTAACTCCGCCGACTCTTTCCTACGATAATGGAGAGGGAGGCAATTGTTCAATATCAGGTTCAGTTGGTGGCACGACCTCTGGCAGTTTTACTGCTTGTGGCGGGAATCTGGTTCAGAACTGGTCCTTTACCGATGCCTGTGGACGGTCGATATCTGCAAGCCGGAATGTCACCGTTTTACCCGCGGCGGCCCCGGATTGGGACAATTTACCCGGAAATATAACCGTCACCTGCTCAGAAGTTGAAGATATAGAAGACGAGCTGACGTACAGTAATAATAATGCCGGTGATTGTCTGATATCAGGGACAGTGACGGGTGTTTTATTGGGTTCTTACGATGCCTGTGGAGGTACACTCACGCAGGAATGGTCGCGAACCGATATTTGTGGAAACGTACTGTCTCATACCCGTGAGATTACTGTAGAGCCGGCCCCCGCTCCGGATTGGGTGGATCCACCAGCCGATATAACCTTAGATTGTGGAGAGGACTTTTCTGATCCGGTCGATTTAGCTTATGATAACGGGGAAATGGGCGATTGCGCGCTTGCAGGAACAGTTCCACCGAGCGTAACGATTGATGATATTGAGGCAACCTACACCTGGACCTATACGAACCCATGCGATGGCAGTGAACTAACGCATACCCAATTAGTAACACTTACTCTGGCTCCTGAGATTACCATTGAGCCTGAAGATGGTCTTATCTGTGTTGGAGATTCGTACGATTTGACTCAGATTGTGGTTACGGATGCCAACGATACGGATTTTGATGTCACTTACCACACCAATACACCGGCGACTGAAGCCAATGAAATTGCTAATCCATCAGATTATAGTCCGGCTTCATCTATCGTAGTTTATGTTAAAGCGTCCATTGAGAATGATTGCTCGGATGAGGCTCCTTTTGTTCTTATCGTCGAGCCTCAGCCAGAAGCGGGCGATGGAGGCGCAGGAGAGGTTTGTGATAATGAAACGAACGCTTCACTACCTTCTTTTTTAATTCCCCCTTTCGATGCAGGCGGTTCATGGGGCACCCCACATAATCAAATTGACATCTCGAATCCCAATAGCGTTAACTTTTCGGGTCTGGCTGGTGGCGATTACATCTTTTATTACATTGTTCCCGGTGCGGAAGCCTGTCCTCCTGACACAGCGGAAGTGATAGTCACGGTATTGGAAAGGCCGACAGTTGAAATTTTGGAGGTTGAGTGTACAGGTGGAAATGATTTTTACTCTGTTCGAATTACCTTGAGTGATGGTGCTATATTTTTCACCAATGCAGGCGAAGATACAGACCTGGGAGGCGGGGAGTATATCATCGAAAATATTCCGATCAGTACGAACTTAATTATCGATGCGATTTTAGCTTCGGGCTTTTGTCCTCGATCATTCAATGTAAATGCACCGGACTGTAATTGCCCGAGTATTCCCCCTCCGACAGCCGGCCCCAATGAGACGATATGTGAGGGAGAAGATATCCCGGAATTATCAGTAGAAGTCGATACCTCATTGTATAGCGTCAATTGGTTAGATGGACCAGGTGGTAATTTATTGTTATCGGGCTCTTTAACCTATACGCCTTCGGAAACGGAGCCTGGAATTTATACATACTATACACAGACCTACGATCTGATAGATAGTTGTACCTCGAACACCTTTACCGAAGTGAGTCTGGAGATCATTGCGCTTCCGGATGCCAATCCAATAGAGATTGTGGAATGTGGAGAGAACGGTTTTGCTGTATTTGATTTATCCCAATTTGAGGATAGCATTACGGGAGGAATCAATCACGCGGTAGACTTTTATCCCGACTCTCTGTCTGCGGTAAATGAGAGCAATGCATTGGCTATTCCCTATGAGAATACGGATCCGTTTACGCAACAAATTTATGCCAGAGTGACCCAAAGCAGTGGCTGCTTCACAGTGGTTGGTATTGACTTGGAAGTGGTGGACTTTCCTGTTTCGTCTATAGAAGTAGTCGCCGAAAACTGCGCATTGGATAGCAATGGACAACTGACGATAAGTCCCGATCAGGGCACACCGCCTTTTTCTTATGATATCGGTAACGGTCCTCAGGGTGACAGTATTTTTACCGATTTGGTGCCCGGGGACTATCCGATTACGGTTTTGGATGCGAATGGGTGTGAGTGGATGGATACGGTTCGGGTAGATAGCGGTCAGTTGATAGATTTCGAAATTCTATCTGCAGTGTGCAATGATAATGGCACATCTGTGGACTCCACGGATGATTTTTATACAATAGAAATACGGGTAAGCAGCAATTCAGGGAGTAGTTATACTTTAGAAGGTACGGGCTTGAATGAGTCGGGTCTGACTTATGGAGAGCCGGTGTCATTTGAGATCGAAGCAGATGGTCAGGATTTTGATTTCACGCTTACTGATGATCAAACGGGTTGTTCGGTATCGGGTCAGATAGAGGATGTAGTCCATTGTTCTTCGGACTGTCAACTCATTATCGACTATATATCCAGCGTATGCAATGACGGGGGAACAAGTTCAGACCCTACGGATGATTTTTATGAAATAGAGGTGGTGGTCTTAGGCGTCAATGTGGGGAGTAACGGAGAATACATATATCGAGTGAATGGCGTTATCGAGGGAAGTTACTCGTATGGAGATACGGTTTCTATTACGCGGCCGGCCGATGGCAGCACTTTAGACCTCAACTTTTCAGATAGTCAGATTACCGCCTGTGTATTGAGTGAGGAACTGGGCCCGCTGGTTTCTTGCTCTGATGATTGTTCGATCACAGCTGAAGTCATTGAGCTGCTGTGTGATGATGGCGGCACTTTGAATGATGAGTCGGATGACACTTTCGAAGCGGTTGTGGTCATTACGGGAGTGAATCTGGGCAATTCCGGCTGGGAAGCAGATGAGGGATCCTCTGGGTCATATGGAGATACGGTACAATTGGGGTCGTATTTGATATCAAACGGCGATGTTACGATTCTAATCAATGATGTAGAGGACTCGAACTGTGAATTCGAGTTAGTTCTACCTGCTCCCGAGCCGTGCTCAGAACCCTGTGAACTTGCGATAGACTTTACGGTTCTGGACTGCAATAATAACGGAACGGGAGCGGATGATACGGATGACTTTTTTGGAGTGGAGATCGTAGTTACGGTGACAGAAGGTCCCGGCACGCGGTATCGGGTGACGGATTCAGAAGGGAATAGTTACGGCCCTTTTGATTATGGTGATGTGGTTACGATAAGTCCGCTGCCAGCGAATGGGGATCCCATTACCCTCACGATAACGGACGATATCGCCTCTCAGTGTAATACTGAAATCACGGTATCCTCGGCGTCATGCAGTGAGTGCAATACTAATTTGACCATGGGCCCGGATCAAACGCTGACCTGTGATATCAGTGAGGTTACCATTTCCGCGGAAGCTGCCGGAGCGTTGAACATTCAGTGGGCAGGTCCCAATAATTTTAGTGGGAGTGGAGAAACGGTAACGGTAGATGCCTCCGGTGTGTACATAGCGACCGCCGAGTTTGCAGATAATTGCTTTATTACGGACAGTCTGGAAGTACGGGTAGACGATGATATCCCGACAGCAATAGCGGGTCCTGATGGTCTGATCAATTGCGAGACGGATTCGTTTGTGCTTCAAAATCTATCTGGCAATACGAGTGCAAATGTAATAGTTGAGTGGCGGGATGAAGATGGCAACCTGGTTTCAAATGCCGATTCTCTGGTTGTATTTAGTCCGGGCGAGTATGAATTACGCCTAATCGATACAGTATCGAATTGCGTGTCACCGGTAGAGCGGGTTCGAGTGGAACTCAATACGAATGAACCCAGTGCCGTCATTTTTGCGGATCCGGATAGTATATTTGATTGTACCGTTCGGACGATAACCCTTTCGACGGATCCGGAAGAGAATGTGATCTACTCCTGGCAAGGTCCTGAGGTGGCTTCCACAGGTCTTAGCGTCAATGTATTCCGAGCAGGAGAGGTATCCTTAATTGCATTGGATACGATAAGTTTTTGCGCTGATACTACGAGTATTGATTTAGAAAATTTTGATGATTTCCCTCAAATAGAAATTGAGCCGCCTGGCACGCTTAATTGTTTAGATTCGACAGTATTACTTGATGCTTCTGAGTCCTTTTTTGCTTCCGGAATTGAGTATGAATGGTTTGATCAAGCCAATAATTCGATTGCAATAGACACCAATCAAATTCTTGCCCGTGAGTCGGGTTGGTATGTGTTTAGGTCGACAGACATTGGTAATGATTGCGTAAATGAAGATTCTGTTTTTGTCAGTGAAAACTTTGCTGAACTTACTCCGCGTATTGGGGGGGATACTGAACTGCCATGTGGTGTTTCGGAGGGAACACTTACCGCTGAAACTGATAGTGGCCTTGAACCACTGACCTTTTCATGGTCATCTCAGGAAGGTCAGATAACTTCTAATCCTTCAGAAAGGGAAATTGATTTCCTCGGGTCGGGCATTTATGAGCTTGAAGTGGTCCATCCGGAGTCATTTTGCCCGAGTTCCACTTCGGTAAATGTATCCGCTTCCGGCAATCTTTCGCTGGGAAATATCCTCGTAGACAGTATCATTTGTTTTGGTGATGAAGGGCGCATTCAAGTAGAAAGTGTGGCGGGCACACCTCCTATTGAATTGCGTTTGAATGATAATTTGATCGAGATCGGAGAGTGGATCCCTAATCTCCCCGCTGGAGAATATATAATAGAGGCTAAAGATGCAAATGGGTGTCGTGCAGAGACTAGGGTGACTTTGACTGAAGGTGTTCCCATCGAGATCAGTTTGGAG
>Ga0209936_1001586_pt1 | contig 11844 bp, 9 predicted proteins | sample SalPonR1_A_D1_MG_FD_185694 | JGI IMG/M metagenome (GOLD analysis project Ga0209936, IMG submission 185694) | Salt pond soil microbial communities from South San Francisco under conditions of wetland restoration - Salt Pond MetaG R1_A_D1_MG... ... | reverse complement strand
ATTGTACTCCCTAGTTTTGGACTATAAGTCATTGCTTTTCCTCCTCTTTATTTAACTTGATTTATATCAAGATTTAATCTGACGGTTTGAATTATATTGAAAATGTCCCTTTCATTTAAATTTTAAACAATATATGTTAATTAACATTTTGTAATAATTATAATACTCTGGAAATATAAAGTCAATATTGTCAATTATAAATCACTATCATATTAATTGTGGTTTATTTAAATATTGGAGGATTTAAAGAAAGAAATGAAACTATTCATTTCTTTCTAGCTAATATTTTTTTCTAATGCAATCACTGGTCCCGCTTTTGAAAATGTTTTTGAATATACTTTAACTCCTATAAACAACCATACTATACCAAAACCAATTAAGTAAATAATATCAGGCAAGACCGCACTAAATTCCTTTCCTTTGATAAATATTTCCTGTACATTCTTAGCATAACCTATCAACGGCCATAAAGCTCTCGTTAATATCCTCAATTCATCAGGTATTTGTTCTATTGGCCATACACACCCTGCCAGTACAAAGGTTGGTAGGGAAAGCATATATGATATTTTCGCATACTCCAGCCTTTTTTTCGTAAAAGATGCAAGAATCATTGACATTCCAGTAATTGCAAAAGCAAAGAGAAGTGTAAGTAGTCCTGTTGTCAAAAGACTCCCTATTATAGGCACATGGAATATATACCTAATTCCTGCCAGTCCAAGAAGCATTGAAGGCATTATACCTGCAACACATGATACCATAACGCCCAAAGACTTTTGCATCGTATTACCGGAAGATATGTATTCCTTGCTTCTTATAAACTTCGACCCCATAGATGACAACATAAGCTGCTGGAAAAACACTGCCCAGTAACAGACAATCAGATAATTCATATACCTCATTTTTGGGTCGTAGAGAACTCTCTCTCCAATATTCATCGACAAAGCCAAATTTTTGGCAATCTGTGGTAGTACTCCATTTGCTTCAATAACCTTGATTTCTACTCCTGCAGCTATGGTTTGTATTATTGTTGCAGCTTGTGCATAGGCATTGTTCGATACGACTATATTTGTTCCGTCAGTTACAACAAGAATCTCTTTTGGATCACCTTTGGATACTCCCGACTCGAATCCTTCTGGAATTATTATTCCCATATGTGCATCTCCATCATAAAGAAGTTCTTCCAAATCCTGTCTACTGTTTGGATAATATTCAATATCAAATCTTTCATTTGAAAGAAAGCTTGAAGATATGGTATTACTTAATCCGCTACCATCTTCATCTACAATTGCAATGGGAATGTCATTTATATAATCATTCACATATACTCCACCAAAATACATTGTAAGAAAAACCGGCCCTATAAAAAGAAGAATCATCATTCCCGGATAATCAAATATCGAACGAAACTCTCTTCTGAATGCTTCCAGAAATATCTTCATTTTCACTGTCCTCCTTTCCCGTTTCCATAATCGTAACTACAAATTCTGCAATTATCAAAGCTACCAGCCCAAATCCAAACATATATACAAGATCATTGGTCATATCGCCAAGAACTGCACCTTTGAGAAAAATATTTCTATAGTTATCAACAAAATGGATGAAGGGTATATAACTTGCGAAAGCCTGATATCCTTTTGGCATTGATATTAAAGGCCATGTAGTACCAGCCATAATAGAATTTGGTATAATCATTAATCCGCCACCGACAAGTGCAACCATTTTATTTTTTATTACAGCAGATATCAAAACACAAAATGATGATACTGCAAAACTAAGTCCAATAGACATTAAAATCACATCAGTCATATTTCCCTCGAATGGAATTCCCAGTACATTGGCTAAGAGTGCCGTAGAAACAATATACATGAATGTTCCGCAAATAGTATAAAATAATACCTTTCCTGAAACATAACCCAGTCTTTTCTTTTTATCCCTATCCAGCATTTCATGTCTTATTGAAGTAGCAGCACAAAGTGCAACTGCTATCTGTATTATTCCTGCAACCAACATTGGCGTCAAAAAATCTTGAAAACTTTTAACCGGATTGTATAATGCCTTACTTCTGAATATAAACCCCTGAGTAGTTTTAATTGAATTTTCATATGACATTCCAAGTCTGCCCATTAATTGTTTTGATGTTATACCAGCCTTGTATGTCAGAAGTATTTCAGTAGCCTTAGCCTTTGCAGCACTGCTTACAGACATGTTGCTACCGTCATATATCATTACTATAGACGGAGATTCTAAACCTTCAATATCATCATAAAAACCTTCAGGTATTATTATGCCTGCTCTTGCCTTGCTGTTTCTAATAAGCTCTTCAAGTTCTTCGTCCCTGTCTGTTCTATATTTAATACTAAAGGTTTCATTTGAATCAAACTGTTGTATCAAATCCATGCTGAATGCAGACTCATCGTGATCTACAACTACAATAGGTATTTCCGTAAGTACTTCTCCGGACATTTCAACTCCAAGGATAAGCACCAACAGCAAGGGCAAAACAAACAATACAATAATGTTTGCTTTTTCTTTTACAAGCATTTTAACTTCTTCCTTGAAAGATCTAATCATCACTCATTCACTTCCTCTGTTAAAAAATCTACAGTGGCAGTCATTCCTGGTCTTAGGAGCTCATCATTATTGTTTAGTTTTACTTTTACTCCAAAAGATACTATATCGAAATTCCCGTTTTCAGTTGTAGACTTCTTCACTGCAAAGTCCGGCTGTTTGTTTATTGTAGTAATTGTTCCCTTAAATTCCTTTTCTTTAAATGCAAGAAGTTCAACTTTTACTTCCTGACCTTCCATCAGTCCTGCAAGCTCATCCTCATCTACATTTACAGTTACCCAACAAGTTTCAAGATTGCTCACTGTAGCCAGGGACATTCCTGTTGAGACAAGTTCACCTTCATCAACATTAAGTGATGTAACAACTCCATCTATAGGCGCTTTAATTTCAGTATCCTCAAGATAAACCTGTACTTCAGTCAAACCTGCTTCAGCCTGCTCAAGTTTTTTCTTTGCAGCTTCAAGACCAGCTTCAGCCATAGAAAGTTGTGCCTTTGCCGCATCCTTTTGCTCTATCCTTGCTCCCTCTCTAGCCATATTCAAGGTTTGTGCATATACTTCTTTCTGTGTTCTTATCTCTTCGAACTTCTGAAGAGATATTGCACCACCTTCATAAAGTACCTTGGCTCTGTCATATGTTGAACTCCAAAGGTTATATGCACTTTGTGCCTGAAGAACCTCTTGAGTTCTTGCTCCATTTTCTGCCATTTCGCTTGCAGCTTTTGCCATGTCTCTCTGACTCCTAGCAGCTTCCACTCCTGCCTCGGCCTGTTCCACCAAAGCTATCAATTGTTTTTCTTTTGCCTGTAGTTCATCACTTTTTATTTTAAGGATTACATCTCCTGACTTCACGCTTTGACCTTCTTCAATCTTTATTTCAGCAACTCTTCCAGGTATTTTTGTGTTAATACTTACATCCTTTGCTGCAACTATTCCTCGAAAAATATTATTCTCCAAACTTTCTCCACTTATATTATTGGAAGTGGATATTATTGCCACTCCCGCTACCAAAATAACTAGTGCAATAACCAGCTTGTTAACATTTCTTGTAAACCAATTGGATTCACCCTTGTTTTTTACTTTCTCTACTTTACTTACTTTATCTTTATTTTCTTCCATAATATTACCCAGTCCTTTCTTTTTTAATGAACAAGTATTCCTGCATCATTTAAGTATTTAACTTTTGCCATTATATTGTTATATCTTATTTGAGCTACTTTTGCTTCCATGTCAGCAAGATTTTCCTGTGCAGCTATTAGTTCTACTATTGTTCCAGTACTTGATTCGAGATTCATTTTTTGGAGCAATGAGTTTTCAGCACCAAGGCCTTGCTCGTATTTCAATTCAGCTATTATCAAAACCTCTTCAGCATCCTCAACCAGATTATTAGTGATGTCGAGCATATCTCTTGTTGCCTCAAGCTCTTCATAAGACTGATATATTTCAGACTCTATAGTTTTATTAATACTTTTAATTTCAAGCTCGGAATTTTCCCTTAATAATTTAGCTTCAGAAAGAGAATCTTTTTCGTATTTATATACATATGAAGAGTTCAATATATCTTCATTCAATTTGTATATCATCCACTGTCCAAGTGCCTTCTGCATCTCAAGTCTATTTTTCGCTCCCGAATTAAGAGCATCTTCAAGAGATAAAATAGAAGACTCCTCAATTGTAGACTCAACAAGTTTAATTTCTGTATCCATATCGTAGTTTCATATTTTCTTAAGCTCACAGATCGCATTATTGTAAGTCGACTGGGCAAGTCTGTATTCCACCTTAGTCCCGTCATAATACATTTTAGCAAGAAGCATATCATCTTTTGCCTTCATTCCGTTTTCATAGGAAAGCTTGGTTAGATTATACTGCTTCTCCCCTCTTTCCATAGCCACTTTTTTCAGGTCCATCATTTTTTCTGCATACAAGGCATCATAATAATTTTTCTGGATAAGCATTACTATTTGATTCCTGTATATTTCCTTGGCATATCTTGTAACATCTAGATTTACATTCGACATGGTTATCATCAAATCAACTGCGTCATCTGTATCTAGTTGAACTACACTACTGTAATTTATCTTAGAATCAAGTTTGTCTGCCACATCGTCAAGTACTAATTCAAATAAGTCCTTATTATAGTCAAGGGTTTCTTGCGCCTCATCCATGGCTATGTCGTATTGGTCAATAGTATCTTGGTTTTCATCAAGCTCTTTTTTAATCATCGAAGAAATTTCTTCATAATATGTTGAAGCCTTAGCTTCAGCTTCTGTTTCGCTATCACCCTGACTTATAAACATATATTTAAATTTTTCCTTTATATTCTCTCCTACTTCCAATATTACACCATCGACTGACATTCCAATATCATCATACGTTATCTCTACCGGTGATATTCCCGATGAAAGAAGAGAATATGCTTTATTCAAATCCTCCTGGTTCTTATCGAGTGCAACTCTTAGGTCAAACAGGTCGTTTTCAGCTTCATTTAGCTTTTCTTGAGCATCTTCAAGGTCATCAATTTTTCCTTCTGAATAACTTACGTTTACAACTGCCAAATCTATGGCATTGTCAAGCATTTCAATGCTAAGATTGTTCTTCAGTCCGAATTCTACTACCTGTTCCACAGTGAGTTCAAGAGGCAACACTTTAGCTTCATCATCTGATTCTTCAATAATAATTTCACCTGTCTCATCTGTTGCTGCCTCTTCCGCTTTTTCTATTTCTACCTTTTTTGATTCATCATCACTATTCTTATCTGTTAAGATAAAATCAGGCAGCTCATAAGGGGTAAGTTCAAAATCCTCCACTGCATCATCTCTGTCTTCATTTTTTGTTATCGTTCCAGCATTTACTGGATTGAAGGCTGATGTTAGAATCATAATTACACATGTGTATGATACTATTTTTTTAATTTTCATATTGCTTCTTCCTTTCTATTAATTTTTTAAGATATGTATCTGTAATTTTTCAGTTTTTCCATCCAAATCATCAATATGGTTCATTATTTCATAGTCGTTGATTCCTAGGACAATTTGATTTACATTACTTCTGTCAATACAATCCTTGAGTATTTCAGCAGGGTTGTCCGAAAAAAACATTAGCATCTTAGCTTGATATTTAAATGCATCCTTAAATATTTTGTTAACTTCCTTTGAAAGCCTCTTTCCCCATTGTTTTTTCTTTTGAATATTTACGACTATCAATCTCGTAGCAGTATTGTCTGCAATTTCCCTGCCCTTCTTGATTATTCAACCGTATTCAAACTTTGCACTAACATAAACCATGGTTGATTTTTTATTTTTTTCAATCTTCTTAGTATTTTTTTTCATATCTTGACCAACCCTTTATCATTTCTAGTTTAGATTATAAGTATAAAAAATGTCATAAATATGATTCAATTGTGAACAATTATGAACAAAACAAGCTTCCACAAAATTTATATTACTCCGTAGAAAGTTTTCGATTTTGTGGAACACCAGTGATTTAAGGTGTTTTACATATTTGAACTTTCCGAAGCTTCAGCAATTAAAAAAACTGTATTGCAAAGAAATATCCTTTCATTGCTATACAGCCTTTATTTTAGTTTTTATACCAATATACTATTTATCAATCTTTATATATCAAGTCCCACAGTAAAACTGAACTCACTTCCATTTCCTTTAATACTTTTAACTTTTATCTCTTCACTCATTACATCCATTATCTCTTTGGCAATTGACAATCCAAGACCCGTACCTCTTCTTCCTGTTCTAGATTTATCACTTTTATAAAATCTGTCAAATACAAACTGAAGATCATCTTCAGCTATACCTTCTCCCGTATCCTTTACATTAACTATTACATCTTTTTCCCTTAAGTCAGTTGTTATTTCAATTTTACCGCCTTTAGGTGTAAACTTGTATGCATTGTCTATCAATATAACAAGAATTTGCTCAATCCTGTCGTAGTTCGTATATACCTTAGGCAATTTAACAGGATGGTATACAAGTTCAATGTCATCATCAGTCAACCTGTATCTTTCATACACCATTTCAATAATATCATTCAAATCAACAGATGATTTTTTTATTAGAGCTTCACTAGTCTGTAATCTTGAAAGTTCCATAATATCGTCTACAAGTCGAGACAATCTCATGCTTTCTTGATAAATAATATTGTAATATCTTTTCACATCTTCTTCATCAGAAACAATAGAATCCATTAAAGGTTCTATAAGTCCCCTTATAGAGGTAAGGGGAGACCTCAATTCATGGGATACATTAGCAACATAATCTCTACGCATTTTTTCAAGCTTCTCGACCTCTGTAATATCTCTGAATAATACAACAGCTCCGGCCGGCTTATTATGTTCATCTTGTATTGACGAAATTATTATTCTCAATACAATTTCTTCATGCATTCCATTCTTCAGCATGGAACACTTGCCTTCAATGGCTTGAGAAAGTTCATTTAATTCGTGCCTCAATACAGGAATATCATCTACACATGTATCGATTAGATTTTCTTCTTCAAGATCAAACATCACCAGAAAAACTTGATTAAAATGAGTAATTTTACGATTTTCATCCACTGCTATCATACCTTCCTCCAGACTTTCAAGGACCTGTTGGAGTCTGCTTTTTTCTATATAAAGCTGCGAAACATTTCTGTAAAATTCAACTGCTAGTCTGTTAAGAGTCTGGTTCAAAAGCCCAATTTCTCCCTCCAGTGTATCATCTGCCTTTACAGAAAAATCCCCATCAATCATAGCTATACCTGTAGCAATAACATTTCTTATAGGTTTAACTATTCTTATTAAAACAATATAGCAAAGGACTGCTATAAAAGGCAAAATGATTATCATTGAAATCACCAATGCCTTAAAATGAGTGAGTTCAGGCATTATACTATCAGAAATCAAATATTGAAGAAATGAAACAAGAAATGCCGACATGAAAATCGCTGTTGATATAAGTATTGTAATTCTTTTAATCAGAAAACTTTTCATATCTTATTCCACCTCAAACTTGTAACCTACACCATATACAGTCTGCAAACTACAGTCTTTCAATTCCTGTGGCAACTTAGCTCGTATACGCTTCACGTGGGTATCAACAGTTCTTGTATCTCCAAAGAAGTCGTATCCCCACACCCTGTCAAGAATCTGTTCCCTCGAGAATACCTGTCCCTTGTTTATTGCCAAGAGATAAAATATTTCCACTTCCTTTGGAGTTGAAATTATAACCTTATTATCAAATTTTACCTGGTATTTTTTTATGCTTATTTCAAGTTTTCCGAATGTCAATGTTAAAGACTTTTCCTCAGAAGAGCTTTCACCAATTCTTCTCCTTACTGCCTTTATCCTTGCAACAACTTCCCTGGGGCTAAATGGCTTAACAATATAGTCATCAGCACCAAGCTCAAGGCCAAGTATTCTGTCGATTTCCTCTCCCTTTGCAGTCAGCATAATTATAGGAATCGAACTTGTCTTCCTGATTTCCCTACACACATCAAGTCCGTTCATCCCAGGCATCATTATGTCAAGCACAACAAGTACAGGTTCTATTTTTTCAAGTTCCTTCAATACATCATTACCATTAAATACTGAAAAATATCCGAAGCCTTCGTTTTTTAAGTATATTTTAAGTGATTCGTGTACCACCGGATCATCATCACATATCAAGATTTTTTCTTCATTCATTTGTCTACTCCTCCTGCCTCGCGTTGTTCATATCAAAACATTTCAAATACGTACCTCAAGCTATCTCTTACATGATTATTAGTATAGTTTTCATCTATCCAAACATTATTTTTTCTTTAATAGCTTCTTCTACATCTGAATAATTATCCTTTGTGCAAAATATAGCTAATTTATTAGTTAAACCATCTTTTACTATAATGGTATTATGTTTTGGATAATATTTGACCTTTCTTATTTCTTTCCATTTAATTTTTACAACCTGCTTGCTTTGTGCCATCATACCGGAACCTGCAGCAGAAAAACCCCCACGGAAAAGCCCAAATATAATTAGAATAGTATTGATTATTTTATTCTTATTCTTTTCTTTGTCCTGTGTATAATTTACTATTCCTGTATCATCTATAATAAATCCTGGAGCATATTTACCTCCATAAATAATCATAATTATTATATATGTTAGTAAAAATAATAGTCCAATGAGAAAAAGAGCATATTTAGCATCTGTACCCATTATATTTCCTTCAGCAAGGATTATAATAACAGTAATGAGTATCCCAAAAGGAATCCCTATAGCAATCATCAATCCTTTTATAATAAATGGATTTTTAAAAATCTTAACATATATTTCCCACTGTATTTTTTTCATCTATACCTCACTTTAGTAATGGACATTTGCATCTATGACAGTATTCATCTTCTATATTGTTTAAGGATGCACAGGCATTACAAAAAATTATTTTATCTTTAGATTTATCATATTTCTCAAAGGAATTTAAAGATCCATGATGTCTTACTTTATCTCCTTTTTTATAGTAATTGTAAATCGTATCATCATTTTCAGAACTTATTTTATGAATTTTACCATTATAACTTCTTATTAATATAGTAAATAAAACATAATCTTCTCTTTCGCCCATTTTATTTTTTCTTTTTTTCTTTTCTATTTTTTTATCTATTACACTGCCATCCCAGTCTTTACTTCTTTTTCTACTAAAAGTTTGTAATAAGGCTATAGCTACAAACATACTTCCAATTCCAAATCCAATATAAAGTGCTTCAGGATTATCCATTTCATAACTGCTTTCACCATAAATAAAAAATCCTACTACAACCATAGCAGCAAGTAGTAATGAAAAGATTAATGACCAACTTTTTCTTTGTTTTAAGTAGTTTGCAAAAGCTGGATTTGTAATTTTTTTAGAATAACCTAACCTTGTATTTTTTTCATAATCCATAAAAACCACTTCCCATACTTAATTTTGAATTAAGTAGTATATTATTTTAATACTTTTTTAGTAAAAATTTCAACCAAATTTGAGTCAAATTGTGTACCTGAATATTTTTTTAATTCATTTACAGCTTCTTCTTTTGTCATTCGTCTTTTATAAGCTCTTAAAGATATCATGGCATCGTAAGCATCAGCAATACTTATAATTTTAGATTCTAGTGGAATTTCACTTTCTTTTATACCTCTTGGATATCCATGACCATCTATCTTTTCATGATGGAAAAGTACAAGTTTAGCTATATCTTCGTAGTCTATAGAGGTTTTAAGTATTCTGTATCCTATTTCCGGATGCTTTTTTATTTCTTCGTATTCTTCATCTGTTAGCCTGCCAGGTTTTTCTATTATGGAGTAATCTATGGCTATTTTCCCTATATCGTGAAGAAGTCCGGCAGTTTTTAGCATATTCAGTCTGTCCCCTTTCATTTCAATTGCTTTTCCCAGATCGTAAGAAAGTTGGCTGACTCGCTTTGAATGTTCTTCTTCTCTTGGATGCTTTTCATGTAAGGTTGAGAGCATAGTAAATATCACTTCTCTTCTTTTACTTTTTTCAGAAAATATTTTATTTGTATACATTTTACTTTCTGCTTTTTTTAATACATCGGAAATATCTTCTTTTGGCTGTGTTTTAGTATGAACTCCTACAGCTAAAGAAAAAGGAATTTCCTCTTCTGATACTTTTTCAATACTTTCTTTAATTCTTTCTACAATTTTAGTAACATGCTTTTTTTCACATTTTGGAAGGATTATTGAAAATTCATCTCCACCTACTCTTGCAGCTATTTCATCTTCTCTAAGATTGTTTTTTATAGCCTTTGCAGATTTAACTAAAATTTCATCACCTCTATTATGACCAAAAGCATCATTTATAAGTTTAAGCCCGTTTACATCTATAACCATAGTTGAAAGGGGTAAATTTCTTTCTACATCAAGTCTTTTTAGCTCTTCTTCAAAAAATCTTCTATTGTACAAGCCCGTAAGGTGGTCGTGAAGATTTAAATATTTTATTTCTTTTTGTTTTTCTTTTTTTTCTGTGAAATCCCTAAATACTATAACGACTCCAGTTACAGCACCATCTCTATCCTTGATAAGAGCTGCACTATCTTCTATAGGTAATTCCCTTCCATCTTTTGCAATTAGTATTGTATGATTTTCCATTTCTACAGTTTTTCCTGTTTCTAATGCTTTTTGTGCTGGATTTTCACAATATTCCCCTGTAAGTTCATTAATTATATTTAAAACTTTTTCCAATGGTTGATTATAAGCTTCTTCTTTAGACCATCCAGTTAGTCTTTCAGCTACATTATTCATTAAATTAATTTTACCATCTTTATTAGTAGAAATAATTGCATCTCCAACTGATAATAAGGTTGTTTTGAATTCTTCTCTTTCCTTATATATCTGTGCTTCCATTTCTTTTTGTTCTGTTATTACATCCGTGTATATAATTATTCCGCCTATTGATCCCTCCTTATCATACCAAGGTCTTGATTCCCACCTGGTCCAATCTATTCTGCCGTCTTCTCTGTAGTATGGATCCTCGTCTTTGCTAACAATTTCACCTTTTAAGGATCTTTTATGCACCTCTCTCCATTTTTGAGGTAAATCCGGAAATACTTCGTAGTGATGCTTACCTATAATATTATTTTCTTTAATTTTATATTCTTTTAAATATTTTTTGCTTACATATATATAGTTTAAATCCTTATCATGTACTGCTATACCACTAGGACTATACTCTAAAATATACTTCATAAGGTCATGCGCATGTAATAAGTCCTCCTCTGTTTCTTTTCTATCTGTAATATCGTTGGCTATTGAACCAAAAAGAACAACTTCATCTCCTTTTTGTTCTATAGGAAATATTATACTTTCATATATTCTTTTTTTATCTTTTACTATGAAAATCTCTTCTTTGTATATAGGTTTTTTCGTCTTACTAATAGTTTTTATTGAATCCATAAACTCTTCATTCTTTTCTAAAACTACTTCTTTAAAGTTTTTCCCTATTAATTCTTCTTTTTTTACGCCTAACAATTGGGCGGCAGAGTCAGAAGCATCTATATAGTTTCCCTTATTATCAACTATAGTAATAATACTAACACTATTTTTAAGTAAAGATTGAAATCTATTAGTTGTTTCTAATGTTTCTTTTTCAGATTTTTTCTTATCTATAAATAAACCAACCTGAGATGCAAAAAGCTTTAGCATTTCATTATCATTTTTATTTTGATTTTTATAAAATACTAAATTAAAACTGCCTATAGTTACTCCATCTTTTGTTACTCTAACTACTAATATATGATCTATTG
>Ga0209936_1001578_pt1 | contig 11871 bp, 14 predicted proteins | sample SalPonR1_A_D1_MG_FD_185694 | JGI IMG/M metagenome (GOLD analysis project Ga0209936, IMG submission 185694) | Salt pond soil microbial communities from South San Francisco under conditions of wetland restoration - Salt Pond MetaG R1_A_D1_MG... ... | reverse complement strand
TTATTGTAAATTCGCATATTATCTATTTTGGATAAGAAATTAACTAATCATAATTTTTATGAGTGACATACAAGTTAAAAATTTAAATGTCATTTTTGGAAAGCGAAAAAAAGAAGCCCTGAAATTATTAAATAAAGGAGTTTCTAAAGCAGATATTTTAAACCAAACAGGCTGCACCGTTGGAGTGTATGATGCAAGTCTTGAAATCAAAGAGGGTGAAATATTTGTGGTTATGGGGCTTTCCGGAAGTGGTAAATCAACGCTTCTGCGCTGTTTTAACCGGTTAATTGAACCTACCTCCGGTTCAATTTTCATCGATGAAAATAAAGATGTTATTAAAACCTCTGTATCTGAGTTACGGGAAATTCGTCGTAAAAAGATGACCATGGTTTTCCAGCATTTTGGGTTATTGCCGCATCGTACGGTAAGTTCAAATGTAGCTTTTGGTCTGGAAATTCAGGGGGTTGACGAAGAAACCCGTATAAAAAAAGCCTACGAAACCATCGAGACCGTAGGTTTAAAAGGCTACGAGGAACAAATGACCGGCCAGTTGAGTGGTGGTATGCAGCAACGGGTAGGCCTGGCAAGAGCACTGGCTACCGATCCTGAAGTATTGTTAATGGACGAAGCGTTTAGTGCGCTCGACCCATTAATTAGAAATAATATGCAGGACGAATTGCTGTTATTACAGGAGAAAGTACAAAAGACCATTTTGTTTATCACCCACGATTTGGATGAAGCCTTAAAACTTGGCGACCGTATTGCAATTATGAAAGACGGCAGGATAGTTCAGATTGGCACTCCCGAAGAAATTCTTACCAACCCTGCCGATGATTATGTAAAAGCATTTGTTGAGAATGTTGATCGTGGTGGTATAATTACGGCACGTTCCATTATGTTTGAAAAACCGGCTAGTATCCGTATCGACCATGACGGGCCAAAAGTAGCCCTGCGGCGAATGCGGCAGGTAGGTGTTACATCTCTTCCGGTTGTTGATAAAAGCAATAATTTTCTGGGATTTGTTAAAGATGTAGAGATGGCCCACATGGAAGAAAACGGGTTACAGAAAATAAGTGAATATATACATTCCAAAAAGGAGATTAGAGCTGTTAGTCCGGATACTCCGGTAGCAGAAGTTCTTCCTCTTTTTCTGGATAATATATACAATATTGCTGTAATAGATGATGACAATAAACTTATAGGAGTAGTTGTTCATTCATCGGTTATTAGTGAGATGATTGGAAAGGAGCGGAAGGAAGTGGTTAAACTTAAAGAAGAAGGAGGGATTGACCTATGAGATTAAATATTGGTAAATATGTAGAAAAAGGGGTTGAATGGCTGTCAGAGAATGCCAGCGGGTTTTTCGATGCCATTACCGTAGGTATTGATGCTGTTGTTACAGCCATGCAGACCGTACTCCTTTCTTCGCCCTTTTGGCTTACAATTATTCTATTGGCATTACTATCTTACTACCTGCCAGCACGAGGTAAACTTTTTACAAAATCAGGTTGGAAAGCCGGGGGAGGAATGGGGATTTTTACCCTGTTAGGATTGTTATTGCTCTATTTTATGGGCTATTGGGAAGAAACAATGCAAACAATAGCACTGATTATTGCCTCAGCCTTGATTGCTTTGATTATTGGAATTCCTTTAGGAATTTATGCGGCAAGAAACGACCGTGCCGAAAAAATCATTCGTCCTATTCTGGACTTTATGCAAACTATGCCGGCCTTTGTATACCTTATTCCGGCTATTATATTATTTAGCGTAGGAAATGTTCCCGGAGTGGTGGCAACCATTGTTTTTGCACTGCCACCGGCCGTTCGTCTTACCAATTTGGGTATAAGAAATGTGCCAGGTGATGTGGTTGAAGCATCACGTGCTTTTGGTTCTACCAAAAAACAATTACTGTTTAAAGTTCAGCTTCCATTGGCTATGCCTACTATTCTGGCCGGGGTGAACCAGGTTATTATGCTTTCGCTTTCTATGGTGGTTATTGCCTCTATGGTAGGTGCTGCCGGTTTAGGACAGGCTGTGTACAAAGGGATCTTGAAAGCCGATATAGGACTTGGATTCGAAGCCGGCCTTGGAATTGTAGTTTTGGCCATTATCCTCGACCGGATAACCCAAAACCTTGGCTTTGGCAAAACATCTACAAAAACTGAATAAATTTAAAAATCAATTAAAAAACGGAGATATTATGAGTAAACAAAAATCATTAATGAAATCAATTTTTACTGCTTTTACTGCAATTGCTCTATTAGCGGCTGTTTCATGCCAGCAAGGTAGTGAAAAGAAAGAAGTATCTATTCTTTATCCAAATTGGGCCGAAGGTATTGCATTTACCCACTTAGCTCAGGCTGCCCTTATAGATAAAGGGTATGATGTTGAAGTAACTCCTTTAGAGCCGGGACCTATTTATGCATCCATTGCCAAAGGAGATGCAGATATAATGATGGACGCCTGGTTGCCTCATACCCATGCCGATTATTGGGAAAAATTTGGGGACAAATTAGAGAAAATAGGTGAGTCGTTTAGCGGAGGTACAACCGGAATGGTTGTTCCACATTATATAGATGTAGATTCAATAACTGAATTAAATGACCATGTAGAACTGTTTGATGGTGAAATTACTGGTATTGGTCCCGGATCTGGTATTCATCGAAATACAGATAAAGCTATTGAAGAATATGAGCTCGAATACGAACAGTTAACATCCAGTGGCCCTGCGATGATGGCTTCGCTTAAGCGGGCTTACGATAAAAATGAACCCATCATTATTACCGGATGGAAACCTCATTTTATGTGGGCTGAGTATGATTTGAAATATCTGGCAGACCCTAAAGGTGTTTATCCGACTGATGTATGTGCAATTGTTACTCGTCCCGGGTTTAAAGAAGAAAATCCGGTATTGGGTGAGTTTTTCACCAACTTTAACATGGAAGAGACGGAATTGTATGATTTGATGGATGCCATTGATAAAGCAGATGATCCTTCAGTAGCCGCAAAAAACTGGTATCAGGAGAATAAGGCGCTCGTTGAATCATGGATGCCTGAAGAAATGAAAAATCGTTCAAAAGCTGAATAAATTTAATTAGCGTATACTTTATACTAACCAGCACGGGTATATTATGTCCGTGCTGGTTTTTTTAATGGCTATAGCTACCCTAAACCTGTTAAATTTCCAAATATTCTAATAATGCCCGTTGAAGGTTTTGTATTTCTTCATCATCTGAAGTTAAGCTTATAATCATCAGATTGCAGGCTAATTCTGATACTTTCCAGTCTCTTTTTATCCCTCCGTCAACAGAACGATAAATACAGGTAATATGGTTTTGCACCGGCGTTCCTGTGAGTCTTAAAATGGCAATGGCTCTGCGAATATGAAAATCAAAGTTCTCCGATTGCAAAAGCCTGTTTAGTAAATCGCTGGCATAGTACCTGTATTTTAGCTCTTTGATTCGTTCGATAAATGATTCAATAACAGGATTTAGGCGATGATATGTATAATATTCTACAATCATAAATTTTTTTCCTTCTCTATGTTTAAAAAAATATATAGATGTTATTTATCTTTTTCAATTTTCATTAATTGACGAAAGAGCTCTTCTTCTTTTTTTGATAAATTGGTGGGAATTAAAATGTTTAATTGTAAAAATAAATCCCCAAATGTCTCGGACTTCCCATATACCGGCATACCTTTACCTTTCACTCTAAGCTTGGTTCCGTTTTGGGTACCTTTAGGTATATTGATATTAAGTTTCCCGCTTAAGGTATTAATATTAATCTTTCCTCCTAACACAGCCGTATAAAGATCAATATCCGTTTGCATCACAAGGTCATTTCCATTGATGGAATAATTTTTTCCCGGTTGTACATTTATGGTCAGGTAAATATCTCCATCGGGGCCGCCATTTCTTCCTTTACCACCTTTTCCCTTGATACGCAGTTCCTGACCGCTGTAAGCTCCGGGTTTAATGTTTATCTTTATTCTTTGGCCATTCACATTTAATAATCTCGAGGTTCCGTGATAAGCTTCCGATAAATTGATGGTTAACTCGCTGCGTAAATCTTTTCCTTTTACCTGTTGTGTCTGTTGACGAAAGCCTCCTGATGAACCGCCAAATCCTCCGAAGAAAGCATTGAAGAAATCGGAAAAGCCATCATCAGAATCACCAAACAGGTCGTCCATATTTCCGCTAAAATAACTACTCCTTTTCCCTTTCCGGCCACCGCCGAATTGAGAATAATCGAAACCACCAGCTCCGGTATTGGCACCCTGAAACTGGTTCCAGTTGGACCCCAGCTGATCGTACTTTTTACGTTTCTCAGGGTCACGTAAAACTTCATAAGCCTCACTTATTTCCTTAAAGCGTGTTTCGGCTTCTTTGTTTTCCGGATTTTTATCCGGATGATATTTTACTGCCAGCTTACGATAAGCCTTCTTTATTTCGTCGGCAGAGGCTTTTTTTGAAACCCCTAATATTTTATAATAATCTTTATAATCCATGTTTTATGCTTTCCTTAAAAAATTGAATTGTTTTTTTTAGTTGTTTGTTTTGCTTCTCGGCATACTCCGGACCATACGTTTTTCCTTTGGGAACATTTTTTATGATACAGGTTTCGTACCACGGGGAATCTTCGGGCCCTGGGTGAATTGCTTTTGGTTTTTGTTGGTTACTATATGCCAATTAATGCAGGAGCTCAATAAAACTCCTGTTAGTAACATGAAAAAGTTTAGTATGAGTGAAAATCTCTTTTCTCATACACCAAATCTATTTGCTAATATAAAATTAAATAATTTTCTGATTAGTTAGTTACAAATACCGAACCATTTGCTATATAGGCTTTTAACGTGTCAAAATGTCTTTTATGGAGTCGGGGATTTTGCGGTGGGCTGTCAATTTTTCTTATAGGGATTAACAAGAAAAATTACAAATTTTTCGAAAACACAAGCCGAATTGCACCTGTCTGCCGACAGGCAGGAATTCCGCTTAACAAGGGGATATATTTTTTCACACGGGACTGAATGATTTTAGGTCTGTGCTTTTTTGTGAGATTTTTTAAGTGAAAAAAATCATAATATGCACACAATTTGCCTGCTTATTGTCAGACAAATCGGGTGCATGTAGTTAGATAATGCTTCAAAAATTACGAAACCTCTCAGTTGCTATTTCATGCATTAAGGGCTGGTATGCTTTAATATTTTGTGGCAGACCAATTCTTATTCTGTCCATCAAAAGTATATGTGCCACTCATTGTATTACCCGAAAGCGTTCCGGTAAATATGTAGTCGTCTGGGTCGCTTGTTGAAGAAGTATCCATGTCATATGTTAGCATATTACCATTTAATGTCCAGGTTCCATAAGTTGTATATTGACCCGGTGAAGCGGGTTCATCGTAAACTGTTGAACCATCTGCATTAAATGTAACATCCGCATGCCATGAGGTATTTGAATCATAAACCACTAAAAAATCCCAAACGGTATCATCAAGAGAAATAGTTGGTTCATCATCATCACTACAACCCACAGCAGAAAAAATGATGAATAAAAATACAGTAAAATAAAAAAATAAATTTTTCATGGTAATTAAAATTTAAATATTACGCCTACTTCTGTTTATTGTCAGTTTTCAGCTTGTTCCGACATGATGAACAATTTTTTTATGTCGTTTATCACTACTAATATATACTTTTTAAAAAAGAAAAAAAACTTATCCTCAATTAATCAGCCCCTTTCGTTTGAATAGGTTGTCGAATGATTTTTTCATATTTACAACAATACAATTTAAAAATTTTCTTCTATCGTACTTCTATATTTTTTGTTTAGCGCTTCGTGTCCGGCTTGGCCTTGTCTGGTGAGCCGAAAAACAAGCACCGTGAGCGTTAAAAAAATCTGCTGTTCGAACCGAGCGTTTTGTGCGGGCTCGCCGAAGGCAACCACGGACCGGAGGGGAAGTGCAGGTTTAGATTTTTTAGTCCCGTTAGAGATGATTTTTTGGTAAAAATTTAAAGAAATGTTTATCTTTGATTAACCAATAAAGTCATATGTTATCACTTAGTATGGATCGGGTATAATAGCCTAACCTGCAATTCTTTAATCAACGGTTAGGTATTCTTTCATTCCGGCAATTCCTTGCCCGAATGGATTTCTATGGAATAATTATTTATCAACACCGGGTACTGACGGCCTGCATTATGGTCATCGTCCCGATAAAAATGTAAAATCATGAGTGAAAAAAATAAATCCATACACGAGTTTGACTTTTCATTAATCTGCGAATATTTTTCCAACCTGGAGCGTCAGGGCCCGGGAAGCCCTGAGGTGACCCTCAAAGCCCTGAGTTTTATTGATCATCTAACGGAACAATCTTTAATTGCCGATATTGGTTGTGGTACCGGAGGACAAACCATGGTGCTGGCACAGCATGCTCCCGGCCAGGTCACCGGAATTGACCTGTTTCCGGAATTTATTGATTTGTTCAATGCCCGAGCCCAAAAGCTTTCGTTACATAACCGGGTAAAAGGAGTGGTTGCTTCCATGGATGATCTTCCCTTCGAAAAGGAATCGCTGGATTTGATCTGGTCCGAAGGAGCCATCTACAATATTGGGTTTAAACAAGGCCTCCGGGAGTGGAGAAAATTCCTGAAAAAGGATGGCTGTCTTGCGGTAACTGAAGCCTCGTGGTTTACCGAAGACCGTCCTCAGGAGATTCAGCAATTCTGGGAAGATGCCTATCCCGAAATGGATACCATTCCCCGGAAGGTGAAGCAGATGCAGGAGACAGGATATATTCCTGTGGCCAGCTTTATATTACCCGAAAACTGCTGGACTGACCATTTTTATGTTCCGCAGGAAAAAGCCCGGGAAAAATTCCTGGAAAAATACCGGGGGAATAAAACCGCAGAGGAGTTTATTGCCACCGAACGGCAAGAGGAGCAGCTCTATGCCAGGTATAAAGCCTATTATGGCTATGTGTTTTATATTGGCAAAAAATTATAAATAGTTTGCTTGGATAAATTTGTTTTAGCACGGACCTGGATGCTTTTGGGTCCGTGTTTTTTGTTTTTACCTTGCAGAAATGCAAATTAGATTGCTATTCTCAAAGGTTAAAAGCCTCTTAAAATTAAAGCTGTTTTTTATTACACCGTTGATGCGCATAACAATTGATAAATATTGCTTATATTTAATTGTTTAAAAACGCTTAAATCATATGAAAACAAATGATAATAATGCCCCTGTTGAAGTTTTTTCCGGAACAATTGTAGAAGCTGAGATCGTTAAAAGTCTTTTAGAGAATGCTGACATAGAAGCATTTTTAAATGATGAGCTTATTGGAACACTGACTCCATGGAATGCAGCACCAGGCGGATTAGGTGCGGTAAAAATTGTTGTTTCAACGTTGGATTATGACAAGGCAAGGTTAGTTGTGGAAGAATATCAAAAAAACAAAAACGGGAATTAACGAACTCCGCTAAGGGTCATTTACTGGCTCTCGCTCAGGAGAAAAGTAATAATAACGCTTTTTTTAAGAGGGTGTCCCAAAAGCCGGAAAAAAATCATTGCGAACGAGGAAGGAGTGAAGCAATCTGTTGATAATCAATAAATATAGATTGCTTCATTTCCTGCCTGCATGCCTAATGGCATGTAAACTGGCAGGCACGGCATTCGCAATGAACTTGTAATTCTTTTTGGACACCCTCGTGAATAATTCGCATTCTTAAGGGATGTATTTAACTTTTCAGGTAGTATTTTGGATAGCTATATTTACAAGAAAAATTACAAATTTTTCGAAAAACATAAGCGGAATTGTGCTTGTTTGCCGACTGCAGGAATCCTGCTTAGCAGGGTTAAAAGTTGCTGAAACCCTGAATGCCTTTCGTTTTGTACAGCCTTATTCATAGTTTATGGATAGAAATATTTTTGAAAGGAATGATTTTTTTGATTACATTTATTATATATTTAAATTGTTAACTCCAAAAAAGTATTATGAAAAATTTAATTAAAAAATTATTCTTGTGTGGAATCATTATTTTTATGGCCTTTAGCTGTGAAGAAGATGATGAAAAAGAATATATTCGTGTTTCAGGTATTGTTAAGACAGGTGAAACAGTATACGGATATGGAACACATGCTCTTTTTGATCAGGATACTTTAAGATACATGCTGTTTAGTGACAATGTTGATTTGAATGATTTTTTAAATGATTATTTAACATTAAAAGGAGAAAAGGTACAGGGCTATCCTCTTAATGAAAATGATCCTCAATTACTCAAAGTAATTTCTATAATTAATAATAATTAGCGGTATAATTTTTATTTAAACATTATGAGATATTTTTACTTTTACCTCTTTTTCATAGTAAACTTCCCATTTTTTGTTCAGTATTAATGGAATAATATTAATTGCACCCGCTAAGCGACATTTATAATCATCAAAATTTTACCTGTTGCCGGCAAGTGATTATGGATCTGGTTCCCGGCGATTTTAGATGCACAACAGGATGATGATAAAAGTCTACTTAAGCCTTGTCTTAAAAGTGGGAAGCTTACAACGCTGTTGGCATTTCGTTATTTATTCTTCATTTTCTGCAAAAGTCAAAATATATCCATTATTGTCCAAAATCGAAAATTCTGTTGCACCATAAAATGTTTTTTCAAGTCCTTTTATGATTTTCACGTTGTCTTTTACTTTATCGTGAAATTTTTTGATTTCTTTTATTTGGATGTACAGCAATAATGAACCTCCATTTAGTCTAGATATTTCCGGTAATTCTGAACCCAGACTTTCGATTGTTTGAAACATAAAACTTACTTCTCCGCAAGTCATCATCACCCATACAAAGTCGCCTTCCTCTGGAACGGTCATGGCAACTTTAAATCCTAAGGTTTTATAAAAATTAATTGTCTCTCCTATGTCTTTAACAAAAATGTTCGGTGAAAGTGAATCCATATTTTTAAAAGTTTTTGAATCAATTTATACTGCTTGTTTCACAAAGAAGGAAACTCCTTTACCTAAGATATCATCTTTTTTCAATATTTTTAAGTGTCTACGGTATTTGCCTTTTCCTTCAAGGGTTCTGTTAGGATCTTCCATTAGGAATCCTTTAGAAAATTCAAGAGTGATATGCTTCTTGTTTAAGAATAATCCACTAAACATTTCATCATGGAGAAAGAATACAATACCACCATACATAATCCTTTCGTCAGTTCTTGGGAAATGATTAAAAATAATTTCACGTATTTCAATGAGGATATCATACCTTTCAGCATCAATCAACATTATTCCGTTCAAAAATTTTTGAACTTTTTCATTTTCAAATCTTTTCACTGTAGTTACTTGTCGAATTTTCGATTTTTTAATGGATGCCAACGGTTTCGGCTTAGAAATAGTGCGAGATTGCACCTTGTTTCAGTATCACCCGTTACCGAAAGTTAAAGACCTGCCTGCCGGCAGGCAGGTAACTAAAATTGTCAGAATACCACTGCAACCCGCATTTTTTCTGAAGCCATGTTACACACTGTATAAAAAATTAATCTACAAAAGTTTCCTTGAGTATCAATTTAACTTCTTGAATTTCATTTTCCGTTAAAGTATCAAGTGTATTGATAATTCTTTGCTTATCAATTGTTCTAATTTGGTCAATAACAATCCAACCCTTTTTGCTATTATGTTTCACTGAAACTCTCGTTGGATAATTTTTAGACTGACTTGTCATTGGAGCAATAACAACTGTGTTCAAATACTTATTCATCTCGTTTGGAGAAATTATCACACAAGGACGAGTTTTCTTAATCTCGCTACCAACTGTCGGGTCGAGATTAACTAATACGATTTCATATTGATTTATTTCCATTCTTCAAAGCTTTCGTCTACAAATACATCATTCATTAATGGTTTATCGTCTCCACTTTCATGCATTTTCTTGAAAGCTTTTTCCCAACCTTTTCTTGGTTCAGCTTTTGGTTTCAATATGATATAACCTTTCTCTAGAATAAGTTCAACCTTATCCTTGATGTTATACTTTTCAAGAAGCGTTTTGCTCAGTCTAATACCTTTTGAATTACCTATTGGAACAATTGAAATATCCATAACATTAACATTTGATTTGTAATTACAAAGTTAATACAAATATTAGACCAAAGCAAAGAGATTCCAAATTTTTTATATTGTGTGTAACTTTTTTATATCAACCTATTTTATCATTATAATATTGGGTTTATACCAAAGATACAAAATAAAATGATATGCGTTTTTGACTCAAAAATTGTATTTTAAATCTTTGATAACGATATTAAATGACGGTTTTTTATTTAGATTATATTTAATACTTTTAATATTCAAATCAGGATTTTAATTAAATAGGTACTTATAAAAATTTAGTGAGCCACAATAAGTTTAAAACCGAACACTATGATACCAGACTACCAAACAATTATGCTTCCCCTCTTAAAATTGACCAGTGATAAAAAAGTGCATAAATTCAGAGAAGTTATCGAGACTTTGTCGGAGTATTTTAAGTTGACAGAAGAAGAAAAGAAAGAACTATTACCAAGTGGAAATCAAGCTCTTTTTGACAATAGAGTTGGTTGGGCAAGGTTTTATTTAACAAAAGCTGGGTTGTTGAAATCTGAAAAACGTGGTACTCATCAGATAACTGAAGCAGGTTTGAAATTTCTACAAAAAAATCCTGATCAATTAACAACAAAGGACCTTGATAACTTTCCCGCATTTGTTGAATTCAAGAATTCCATTGATAGAAAAAAAACGCCTGATAAAAAAGAAAAGTTGGATGAAATTGAAGAATCTACCGAGACACCGGAAGAAGCCCTTGAATATGCTTACCTTAAATTGAAAAATGATTTATCTCGAGAATTGCTTGATACTTTAAAAAATTGCTCACCTGCTTTTTTTGAAAAAATAGTTGTTGATGTGTTAACGAAAATTGGTTATGGTGGTTCAAGAAAAGATGCAGGCAAAGCTCTTGGAAGAACAGGTGATGGTGGAATAGATGGAATTATTAAAGAGGACAAGTTAGGTTTAGACACAATTTACATTCAAGCAAAACGTTGGGAAAATACAGTTCCGGTAAGGGAAATAAGAGATTTTGCAGGGGCATTATTGTCAAAAAAGGCTCGAAAAGGAATCTTTATTACAACCTCTAATTTCCCTAAAAGTGCGCATGAATTTGTTAAAAGTATTGAACATAAAATAATTCTTATTGACGGTGAAAAATTAACTGAATTTATGTTTGAATATAATGTTGGAGTTTCAACTCAATCAACTTATGAAGTGAAACGGGTTGACTCAGATTATTTTGAAGAATAATTTTAAACTTACAGTGGCTGACAGCAATCCAAGCAACATGCAGGTTTTAGTTAGTTTGCTGATAAAAATAAACTTAAGCTATGGTTTCAGCAGGCAGGATTATTTCATGATCCCGGATGTGGGTTGATTCAAAAGAAAACCCTTTATTCGCGAAGCGAATAAGTTCTTTTTTCAGTATAATAAAATTTAATTAGAGTAGTTAGTCAACGGATTTTGATAAAGAATTTTTTTAATAGTAAATGATTTATTGGCCAACCCAAAGGATTATTCGCTCACGTTGTTCGCTCATGAGCTCCTCCCGTTGGTCGTCGGTTCGAACAAGGTTTCTCACCGGCATCACCCTGATAAAAAAGAAAAAGAGACCGGACGGGTCTCTTTTTCTTTTTTGTCGGGGTGGCAGGATTCGAACCTGCGACCTCCTGCTCCCAAAGCAGGCGCGCTAACCGGGCTACGCTACACCCCGAAAAATTGTATTGTATGTTTTTTAGAACTTATCGCAACCGTTGCCCGAATTGCGGATGCAAATAAAGAAATACTTTTT
>Ga0209936_1001577_pt1 | contig 11882 bp, 11 predicted proteins | sample SalPonR1_A_D1_MG_FD_185694 | JGI IMG/M metagenome (GOLD analysis project Ga0209936, IMG submission 185694) | Salt pond soil microbial communities from South San Francisco under conditions of wetland restoration - Salt Pond MetaG R1_A_D1_MG... ... | reverse complement strand
GGCCAAAAAATTCAATATTTCTAATTTGGCTATTGGCTTAACCATTGTTGCTTTTGGTACTTCAGCACCCGAATTGGTGGTGAATAGTTTTGCAGCCGCCGATGGGTATTCTGATATTGTTTTCGGCAACGTTATTGGAAGCAACAACTTTAACCTCTTTATTATTCTCGGAATTACCGGGCTTATTACTCCGTTAGCCGTCCAATCCAGCACGGCCTGGAAAGAGATCCCAATTTCGCTTATCGCCGTTATCATTCTGTTTATGATGGTTAACGATCAAATTATTTCTCCTGATCAAACAGGCATTTTAAGCAATTTTGACGGATTTATTTTACTCGTTTGTTTCCTGGCTTTTTTGTTCTATGTCTACAAGCAACTTACAAATGATGATGTAGCTGAAGAAGGTAATATAAAACTCCTTTCTCCTTTAAAAACCACCCTTTTTATAATTGGAGGTCTTGCCGGTCTAGTTTTGGGTGGACAATTGGTGGTAAATAACGCTATAGATATTGCTGAAAATATGGGAATAAGTCAGAAAATTATTGGACTTACGGTAGTAGCTGCGGGTACTTCCCTGCCCGAATTGGCGACTTCTATAGTAGCCGCTACTAAGAAAAATGCCGACATAGCTGTAGGAAATATTATTGGCTCTAATATCTTCAATCTTTTTCTTATACTTTCTACGGCTTCTTTGATAAAACCCATTGATTTCAACCTTAATTTCAACCAGGATCTTTATATCCTTGCCGGCGGGACAATTTTTCTGTTATTGGCTATGTTTACCGGAAAACGAAAACGTCTAGATCGCTGGGAAGCTTTAATTCTTTTAGTGTCTTATTTAGGCTATACTACTTATTTGGTGATGTTGGAATTGTAAATAATATAAAGACGGCTTTTGGTTATAATTATAGTTTCAGAAATACGGAATTAGGCATTATTAGCGAAAACCGGATCCGCAAATTTCTCCCGAAGTAAGTCCAGATCTTCTTCAGTAAATCCTTTTAATTCAATCATATCTCCAGTAGCCCTGGGTGCCTTTATAATTAGGTTATAGTTGCTTAGATGAATGTTTATTTCAGGAGTGAAATGATAGGTTTTTGGTTTTTGATGCAATCGGGCCACAACCAGTTTTTCATCGTCCCAGGCTAGATATTCAGTATTCCTGCCTCTTTGTTTATAAGCAAGAAATGCATATAAAATACCGGAGATTCCATATAAGCTTGATACTAAATATCGGCCTGAATCAGAATTCAAGTAAAAAGCAAGGCCCATTAACAGCCAGGAAACCGAGAATATATAATTGAGGTTCCTTTTAAAGAAATTAACCTTTTTCTCTATTCTTTGCATATCAGGCTATGGTTAAGCTTTGCTCGGAAGTTAATTCGGTTTTTAGTTTTTCAATATCGGCTTCGGGATAGCCTTTAAGCTCGACCATAGTTCCGCCTGCAGGTCCGGATTTTATGGTAAGATTCGTTTCAGAAACATTAATACCATCAATATTTTCCCACAAATAAGTTTGCGATGATTGTTGCCATTCGCTGATCTCTATTTTTTCATTATCCCAGCGAATAAATTCTAAGGGTAATTCTTTTTTAAAATACCCGTATCCAGCCCCTATTAATCCGAAGATGGTATAGGGATAAGCAATGAATTCATTACCTCCTACCAAGATAAGAGCAAAACCCATACATAACCAGAAACCACCAGTGATATAAAAATAGTTTCTTCGGAAAAAGTTGACTTTTTTTGAAATTTGCGGCATGGTTTTAGAATATTAGAGGAAAGATAATAAATTATTTTAAAAATTTATAAGGAGTTTTTAATGTAGCAAGATGCTACCACCCCTTTTTCTCCTACAGAGAATTCATTTCCCTCCTTACCGAGGAGGGGAACTTTATATTGCAAACCTTCCTGTTAATTGTACGTAGATAATCGGAAAAGTATCGAGAAGTGATTTGGAACTTCATTTCAACTTAGATCCCGAAATAAATTCGGGATGACGAGTCCTGGGATATACTGCACTCTTCTCAGAATTAATCCCGAAAAGATTGCTACCTTGACTATTTACCTGAAATAGGCAGAAAGCAGGATTTTATTATGTTTAGTTGTCTTTATGACCTATCAAAAATTGATCGTTAAATTTAAAGTGAGATGACGTTTAAATTTTATGCTGTTTGAGCGAAAAGACATTTTATCGTTACTTCTACTTTTCTCGCGAGTTCAGAAAATTTAGACATCGAACGTAAAATTTAGATCCATTTTTGTAGGTCTGGATTTTTTGGTTCTTTTTCATCGAGGGAAAAAGAACATAAATTAAGTTACTTTATTAAATACAGCTAACTTTTAATGGAAAGAGTACTTTGCAGCGGTTCAATGTGGCGATCTTTTGTTTTAGATTTCTCGTTACCTCGAGTGAGCCTGATGATAATCGAGATTGTATCGAGAAGTGAAAATAGTACTCCGCAACTGTTCTCGATACGGTTTCTTTGACTGGCATCAAAAAAAACTACTCGAGCTGAGATACTCATAAATAGGAAATAATTCATAATTTAAAGCAATGAAACAAGCTTTACGCTACTTCCTTAAATTCCTATTAATCCTGTTATCTCCGGCTTTAGTTTACCTGTTGATGGCATTTATTGGTTCTGTGATTCCGGTTAATACTGATTTTGAAGCTAAAGACACAGTGTTAGATATCTATCTTTACGAACAGGACTTACACACTGATATTTTGCTCCCGGTGCATTCAGAAATTATTAGCTGGGATTCGATTTTTAAACCAGAACATACGCTTGCAAAGCCGGTAAATTCAAAGTTGATAGGTTTCGGCTGGGGCGATCTCAATTTTTATCGGAATACCCCACAATGGGAAGATTTAAAATTAAATGTGGCCTTCAAAACAGTTTTCTTAAAATCGCAGAGTGCGCTTCATACCCGGTTCTATAACGAAATACCGGATTCTGAAAACCTGCTGAAAATCTCAGTTTCAGAAGAACAATATAAAAATCTGAGCAACTATATTTTAGCAAGCCTGAGCAAGAAAAACCTAAAAGAAATTCAGCCGGTACCAGATCTAAATTATTACCGGGATGACGCCTTCTACCCGGCTAAAACTTCTTTTCATCTTTTTAAAACCTGTAACACCTGGGTGAACGATGCCTTAAAACAATCAGGTTTAAAAGCTTGTTTATGGACTCCATTTTCAAAAGGGATTTTTTACACCTACCGATTAAAGTAAAACTTTAAGATTTTCAAATTTATATATTTTGTAATTTTCAGTATTACATTTTAAATAGAAATACTATTATCAAAACCATACATACCTCCTTTATTATCTCCGGAAGTATTCTCGGCTTATTGGTCCTGGCATATTTTGTACTTCCATCTTTCCGGGCATTTATAGATACTACTGTGAATATGCTCTGGAACGGGAGTCATGAAAACACCCAGGAATATTTTGAAGACTTTGGTGTGTGGGGTCCTTTAGCGATTATCGCTTTTATCGTTTTACAAATGTTTCTTATTTTTTTCCCTTCCTGGCTTCCGGTAATTATAGCTGTAAGAGCCTATGGCTTTTGGTGGGGAATTCTAATTGCCTTAGCAGGGGTTATTATAGCTTCAACGATAGGGTATTTTATCGGGAAAAGTATAAAGAGTGCTATCCTCAAAAAAATATTCGGAGAAGAAAAGATGGAAAAAATGGATTTCTGGATCAGTAATTACGCATATGGATCGGTTGTTCTTTTCCGCATCTCCCCATTTCTTTCAAACGATGCGATTAGCTTTATAGCAGGAATGCTTCAAATGAAATTTAAAAAATTCATGATGGCTACCTTAACCGGAATGATCCCCTTGTCTATTGCAATCGGGATGTATTCTAATGATATTTCTACCTTAAAAGAAGGACTCTACTGGATTGGAGGAGTTGGCTTCGTTGCTTATGCAATTTATATTTATATAGATTATAAGAAAAGAAGGAAGAATAATAAGTCAAAATCCTAAGGTTTATTCAGTTAATCAACCTCTGCATAGTATTTTATACTTTTTTTATAATCTTAAAAAAGGCAGATTTCTCCTTATTTTCTTAACTTATAGCAGTGCGGTAACGTATTTTTTTATTTTCCCTACCAATTCTTAACCAGGCAGAAACCTACGTCTTTACAACGCAATGAAAGTTCAACCAGAAAATAAAAGTTTATGAGAAGCTTAGATGAAATTACAGAGATCCTGGGAGATGATGCTTCCTATTACCTCGAACACGTGAGCGAAAAGATCCCTAAAGATAGATTAACAGTTCCCGATTCTGGAAGCGTTGACAATTTTATAGAAAGTGACAGAAATCCCCAGGTATTAAAAAGCCTTTCACAATTATATAACCACGGAAACCTGGGCGGCACAGGCTACCTCAATATTTTACCCATAGACCAGGGGATTGAACATTCTGCAGCCTTTTCTTTTTATAAGAATCAGGATTATTTTGATCCCGAGAAAATCATAAATCTTGCGCTGGAAGCAGGTTGTAATGGTGTCGCTTCCACTTTTGGAGTACTAAGCCTTCACGCAAGGCGCTATGCTCATAAAATTCCCTTTGTGGTTAAATTAAACCATAACGAACTGCTTACCTATCCAAACAAGTATGACCAAATTCCCTATGGAACTGTGAAAGAAGCCTGGAATCTTGGCGCTACCGCTGTTGGTGCAACAATATATTTTGGATCTAAAGAAAGCAACAGGCAAATACAAGAGATTGCGGTAGCTTTTGAAGAAGCCCATCAGCTGGGAATGGCTACAATTTTATGGTGCTATACCCGAAATAGTGAATTCAAAACGGAAAATGAAGATTTTCATTCCGCTGCCGATCTTACCGGGCAGGCTAATCATTTAGGAGTAACGATTAAAGCTGATGTAATAAAACAAAAACTACCCGAAACTAATTATGGTTTTAAAAAGATAGATTTTGGCAAATACAACGATGATATGTATGAAAGCCTGACCACCGATCACCCTATAGATCTTTGCAGGCTCCAGGTGGCCAATTGCTACATGGGAAAAATAGGCTTAATCAATTCCGGAGGAGGTTCCAAAGGGGAATCTGATGTTAAGGAAGCTGTTCGCACTGCTGTGATTAATAAGCGTGCCGGGGGATCAGGTTTAATTATGGGTAGAAAAGCATTTCAACGTCCATTGCGGGAAGGTATCGATATCCTAAGAAGAGTACAGGATGTTTACCTGGAATCCCAGATTAACCTGGCTTAAAAAGTATATGTATTAAAAAACTACGAATTAGAATTAAATTTTCCGTCTCCACATTTTCATAAAGGACACGGAAAATTTATAGAAACTAATTTTATGAGTTCTATACAGATTTAACCTTCAATTCTTTTCTTACCGGTTTTGGAGCTTCGTGAACAGGTTCAGCATACAAATCAAAATCGGCGGCATCGGTTACTTTTACTTCGTAAAATTCGCCGGTTTTTAGGTAAATGCTTGTCGCATCTATCAGGACTTCATTATCAACATCAGGAGAATCAAATTCGGTTCTCCCTACAAAGTAGTTCCCTTCTTTCCTGTCAATAACCACTTTAAAAACTTCGCCAATTTTCTGCTGGTTCAGTTCCCAGGAAATCTGGCTCTGTATTTCCATGATCTGATTAGCGCGATCTTGTTTTACTTCCTGCGGCACATCGTCTTCTAAATTATAGGCGTGTGTATTTTCTTCGTGAGAATAAGTAAAGCAGCCTAAACGCTCAAAGCGCATTTCCTCTACCCAATCTCTCATTTCTTCAAACTGTTCCTGGGTTTCACCCGGGTAACCTACAATAAGTGTAGTTCTAATGGCCATTCCAGGAACATATTTCCGGAAATCTTTAAGCAATTTTGTAGTTTTCTCGCTCGTAGTTCCGCGACGCATAGATTTCAATAGTTCTGTATTGATATGCTGTAACGGAATATCTATATAATTACAGATCTTAGGCTCACGCTTCATCACATCCAGTACATCCATTGGGAAACCGGTTGGAAAAGCGTAGTGCAAACGAATCCACTCAATGCCTTCAACCTTAGCAAGATTTTCAAGCAATTCGGCTAAATTTCTTTTCTTATAAAGATCAAGGCCGTAATAGGTCAAATCCTGGGCGATAAGAATCAATTCCTTTACGCCATTAGCGGCAAGTTTTTTAGCTTCTGTTACCAGGTCTTCAATAGGTGTTGATTTATGGCCGCCACGCATTAAAGGAATAGCGCAGAAAGAACAAGGCCTGTCACAGCCTTCTGCAATTTTAAGGTAAGCGTAATTTTTTGGTGTGGTCGTTAAACGCTCCCCAAGCAATTCGTGTTTATAATCGGCTTCCAGCGCTTTTAATAAACCGGGAAGTTCTGTAGTCCCAAAATACTGGTCTACATCAGGGATTTCTTTTTGAAGATCTGGTTTGTAACGCTCGCTTAAACACCCGGTTACAAAAACTTTATCTACCTCTCCCTGTTGTTTCTGTTCTACAAACTCCAGGATGGTATTCACCGATTCTTCTTTGGCGTTGTCTATAAATCCGCAAGTATTAATTACCACAATATTACCGTCCTGCTCGTGCACCACGTCTTTATTGTTGCCCTTAAGCTGCCCCATCAACACCTCACTATCATACACATTCTTGCTGCAACCAAGAGTTACTACATTAATACGGTTCTTCTTTATCGACTTTGTCCTCATAATAATATTCTATTTTTCAAAGCTGCTTCTAAAATCTTTTTTTGTCAAGCTGAACTTGTTTCAACTTCTAATATGATTTCATTATGAACAACCTAGATCCTGAAACAAGTTCAGGATGACGTTGTAAAAACTTTTTTACAGTCTCCCAAAAGCGGGTGCAAAGATACAATCTATAATTTGAACTACAGCAGGTTAATATTGAAAGGAATAGCATAAAATATATTTCTCTATATTCATTTTTGCATTGCCCAAAAAAGAACCAAAAAACGCCAGGCTTACTTTTCTCTCCTTGAAAACACAACGCTGATTACCTATCTTGCGCATTGCAACCGCTGCGCTAGTCAATGCTCCTCTGCCCACCGCTGACAATCAGCCTGGTTTTACTACGGAAATAAAAGTAGGCCGATATGGTTAAAATCACATTCAGTAATTTCAAAATATAGCAAAAAAACTATTTTGTATCTTCCCGAAACTAAAGCCTTAGCAACAATATTTTATAAATGAAAAATTCCCTCCTTCTCACTTCGCTATTCTTTTTTATGCTGAATACGCTAAACGCACAGCACCGCGTGGAGGAAATTCCGCTGAAAATTGGGGTGATGCAAAGAGGAGCCTTAAACGCGATTACCGATGTAGAAGGTGTAAAGGTTGGGCACACTACACTGGTAAAAGGAGATTCTGTGCGTACCGGCGTAACAGCTATTCTTCCCCACGACCGGAATATTTTTCAGCAGAAAGTAGCTGCAGCGGTTTTTGTGGGAAATGGCTTCGGAAAACTGGCCGGCAGCACACAAATCAATGAACTGGGAAACCTGGAAACCCCGGTGATCCTTACCAACACTTTAAACGTTCCCACCGCGATGGATGCGGTAATAAAATATACGCTAAACCTGCCCGGAAATGAAGACGTAGGTTCGGTAAATGCCGTGGTTGGCGAAACTAACGATGGCTATCTAAATGATATCCGCGGACAACATGTGACCAATGCAGATGTAATTTCCGCGATTCAAAATGCGAAAACCGGGAAAGTGACTGAAGGAAACGTTGGCGCCGGCACGGGCACCATCGCTTTTGGTTATAAAGGCGGGATTGGTACGGCTTCCCGAAAACTACCCAAAAGCCTGGGCGGTTATACGTTAGGCGTTTTGGTGCAAAGTAATTTTGGTGGGGTTTTGCAAATTGCCGGCGTACCGGTGGGACAAAAGCTGGGAAACTACAGTTTTAGCAATAATTTACAGAATAATGTAGACGGTTCCTGTATGATGGTAGTCGCTACCGATGCGCCACTAAACAACCGAAACCTGGAACGCCTGGCTAAACGAGCATTCCTCGGACTGGCAAAAACTGGCGGAATTGCTTCCAATGGCAGCGGCGATTATGTGATCGCTTTTTCTACCGCCAAAGGAATGAGAATTCCATATAAAATAGAGACCGAAACCTTAAAACAAAAGGTAGTTCCAAACGATTTAATGTCCCCACTGTTTATGGCGGCCATCGAAGCTACCGAAGAAGCCATTTTAAATTCTTTATTTATGGCTGAAACCACGACAGGTTTTAAAGACCGAACCATAAAAGCTTTACCTAAAGAGGAAGTTTCACAATACTTAAAAGAAGCCGGGGTTTTGAAAGATTAGCACTAAGGTTATTTTAATTATCACCAACTCAACAACAAAACTCGCTACTGTATTAATAAAAAAGTTAAAAACCTGTTGGTAAGTAGTCCAAAGTTTAAGGTTTTAAGCCTTGACAATAATTTATATTTGAAAAGCTCTGGATCTCCCGGTAGCTTTTTTGTTAAGTCTTAATTTTAGACTGGATAAAAGAAGTTGGCAGCAAGCTTCACATATAATCAACTTATTACCAATTGATTGTTAATAACTATTAAATATTTAATCCATTTTAATGAACTGTGAGGAATATTTATTAATATATTTGCTTCAGTTCTTTGACAATTGATTCGATGTCTAACTTCTAAATGGAGTTTATTTTATAGTCATAACGACAACCTGAAAAGGTCTTTTAATCGCATGTGGTATATGAAATGATGATTCTATTGCTATCTAATCTCTGATAGATTGCTATGGATGATATATGAGAAGAAAGCTCAGTATTACTTGTGACCCTGTGAGAACGCTACTAAGCATAACACAGGAATAATTTAAGGATGTGTAACGAGAACATTGTTTACGCATTTAGAAGATAGACTTTGATATGTTCAGAATTGAATGGATAAGTTTTATGGGTGGGATATTATCCATACACAGGGGGTAATATCGCCTCCATTAACTTTAAAATTTATATTTATGAGCAGATTAAAACAACGTCGTATCATCGATAATTTGATTCACAATATTCAAATTATCAAAAAGAGCCAGTGTTCTCTTTCGGAACTGGATGCAAAAATCCTAGATGAAGCAATCGTAAGGTTAAGCGAATTGAGAGGAAAAAAAGGCAAGACAAACGAGCAGATCCTTGTAGAAGTTGCAAAGATTATTGAATTGTTGGTTAAGTTTTTTAAGTAGTTTCAATTTAAACTTGTAGTTGCAGAAAAGTATCCGAACACTTCCTTAATTTTATTCTCAAACCAATGAATTTAGGAAATACCATAAAAAATATTAGAAAGAAAAAGGGGCAAACTCAGAAAGAGTTTGCATCCCTATGCGGGATTTCACAAACATATTTATCTAAAATAGAAAACAATTCTAAAGAGCCTAATCTTTCAACTCTCAAGATAATAAGCGAGAAATTAGAAATTCCTCTTCCTATATTATTTTTTCTTTCAATGACGGAAACTGACATTCCTGAAAACAAGAGAGAAGCTTTTAAAATAATAAATCCATCAATTAAATCATTAGTCGATGAATTCTTCACAGTTTAGAAATTCTCAGTTCAAATTATTCTGTGCAGATATAGGATATAATGCTAAAAAGGTACTTGAAATTTCTAATAACTTAGATAACAATTATCAAGAATGGAACGAAAAAAAGCCAGACAAAAAAAATGGCGGATTTAAGAAATATAAAGATGGAACTTTGAAAATTCGAACAATAAGACCTTCATCGAAAGAATTAAAAGAAATTCAAAGAAGAATAAAGGATAGGATTTTAGACCAAATAAAGCTTCCCAAACAAGTACACGGAGGTGTAAAGAAGAGAAGTAATATTTCTAATGCAAAACCCCATCAAGGAAATAAGTTTCAATTAACAACAGACCTACAAAGTTTCTTTCCTAGTATAAAACATAATATGGTCTACAATACTTTTTTAAGTTTTGGATATTCTAATCATTATAGTCATTGGATAACAAAACTAACAACTTGGAAATATGAATTACCACAAGGAACTCCTACCAGTACTCATATTGCCAACCTGGTATTTTTAGAAACAGATTTTAGAATTATAGAGTTTTGTAATCGTAATAATATCACCTATACCCGATATATTGATGATTTAACTTTCTCTTCTCCTAATTGTTTTAAAAATCTAATAGATGAACTATTGAATATTATTACAATTAATGGATTTAAAATCAGTTACAGGAAAACGAAATATGAAGGGAATCAGAATATTACAGGGATAGATGTATTCAACAATTATATTGACGCTCCCAAAAGAATTATAGAAAAAGCAAACGAGGAAGTTTTAAATAAAAAGGAGTTTAAACCGTATTCCATTTATTTAGAAAATATTCGAAAAACTAATTCTAAAAAGCCAGCTGCCAACAACTGTTAATCGCCAATAGCCGGTAGCGTTAGTAAGAAAATAATTAACTTGACCAACAAACCAATATTAAGCCGACAAATCCGCGTCCCTTACTCCGCCAACTGGAGATACCCGGGACCGTTGGCAAACATTTTAATCAAGCTTCGTACAATGAGATTGACACTTTTATTTATTCTATTTACTTCTTTGACTTTTGGTCAAAAAAAACCTATAGTTTTCTATAACGAAAGTGGTGAAAAAATAAGCAAACAGAAGTTTATTAAAACCAAAGATTACGGTAAAAATTTAGATTTGTATTATGAGAACGATACTACTCAAATCGGACTTTTAATAACTCGACAAAAATTCGGTTCCCTCGACAAAAACACTTTTGAATATCTGAAATTATATTTAACTGAATTGACTGATAAGAAAATTGACTCAACTCAGAATATTGTTATAAACTACTTAACGGCATTTCCGAAAAAGAACGAAAACAAAAATTCAAGATCTGGATGGAACGTTTTACATAGAGATTACCTAAAAAAACTTCACAAAATTGAAAATATAAACCAATTCTGGATACACTCATCTGAATGTGATAATCTTGAATACTACCATCAGAAAAAGATAGATTGGATAGAGGACGAAGATAATTTGCTTAAAAAACTATTTTTCCCATACGAAGTTAGGTATGGAAACTATATTCTAATTAAACCAGACGGAAAATTCTATTACTATTTAGGAGAACATAGCAAGTATCAAATTTGGGAAAATGCCGAGAAATTTTTTAAATAAAAACGTATGCCCACATCGGTCAAAGAAAATAGCTTAGGTTTAGCCAGAATTCTATATTTTAGAAGTCTAAATTAAACCTGGTCAAGCCGACAAGTTAGCTCTTCCCTACACGCTACTTCCCTTAACCGGGACCGTTGCCAGCAATAGAATCCAGCGTATGAAAATGAAGTTTTCCGAAAGAATAGGTCTATTCAAACCTAAAACTTTAATTCCAAGAGATAAAATGCCGAAGGATCTGAGAAACACTCTTTGGTCTTTAATCTGTGTGGAAGTATTAGAAAGAAAATCAAACCAACCATCTAATAATGATAAATTCTCAGAATTATCAACGTTCTTTCGATTGATATGGCTGGATGTATTAAAAGTTCCTACAGATAATTTAGAAATCTTTGACGGTCGATTGGAAATTACCAATGCTTATAAAAATCTCAGGGAATGGTTTTTTGAAGCAGAATGGTACCAAGTATATGAATTTCTAGAATTTTGTGCAGTAACCAACGATAACTTCGCTTTAGTCTGTAATACATATTTAAAAAGAGAATTTGCCGCTTTTAGATTTGTAGATAAACATCTTGTAGAAATTGATTCAGAAGAAGAAATTAAAGAAATAGAAAAAGCAATAAATCAAAAATCCCGATATTATCCAGTAAAAGAACATTTAAAAACATCATTAAAGT
>Ga0209936_1001567_pt1 | contig 11924 bp, 9 predicted proteins | sample SalPonR1_A_D1_MG_FD_185694 | JGI IMG/M metagenome (GOLD analysis project Ga0209936, IMG submission 185694) | Salt pond soil microbial communities from South San Francisco under conditions of wetland restoration - Salt Pond MetaG R1_A_D1_MG... ... | reverse complement strand
CGGCCTTGTAAATTTCCATGCCGCCGATCCTGAGCATGGGCAGGATCGCCACGGCGAGCACGATGATGCCGAGGCCGCCCATCCACTGGAGCTGCTGGCGGTACCACAGGATCGAGATCGGCATCTCGTCCAGGCCGGAAAGCACTGTGGCGCCGGTGGTCGTGATGCCCGAGGTCGATTCGAAAACGGCATCCGCCAGGCTGATGTCGAGCACAAGCATGAACGGGAGCGCGCCGGCCAGCGCCACGGCGCCCCAACATGCAACCACCACGAGGAAGCCGTCGGCGACCCGGAGTTCGCGCCGGTTATCGCGTACCGGCCAGTACATCCCGGCGCCGATGGCCGCGACGGCGGCCATGCTGAAGGCGAATGAGCCGGTGGCGCCGTCGGCGGAGAACCAGGCAAAAGCCAGCGGCGGGGCGAATCCGATGCTGACAAACATCAGCAATGCCCCGACCACACGCTGTACCGGCGCGTAGGCGCGCATCAGACAAAAACGGCTTCTACGGCGAAAAGCCGCTCGACTTCCGCGATTTCGCGCTTATCTGCCACGAAAAGAATCACGTGATCCTCGGGCTCGATGGTCACGTTGTGGTGTGCCATCAGCACTTCGTCGCCGCGCACGACGGCACCGATGGTGGTCGATTCCGGCAACTTGATGGCGCCGATCTCGCGCCCGACGATGCGCGATCGGCCCGGATCGCCGTGGGCGACAACTTCAATAGCTTCGGCCGCGCCTTGCCGGAGCGAATGCACGCGCACCATGTGACCCTTGCGGATCAACGCCAGCAGCGCACCGATAGTGATCTGCTGCGGGCTGACGGCGACGTCGATGCGGTCGGATTCGACCAGGTCGACGTAGGCGGCGCGGTTGATCAGCGTGATGACCTTGTGCGCGCCCATCCGCTTGGCCAGCATCGACGAAAGGATGTTGGCCTCGTCGTCGTTGGTCAGCGCGCAGTAGACGTCCATCTCGTCGATGCCTTCCTCGCGCAGCAGATCCTCGTTGGCGCAGTCGCCGACCAGGACGATGGACGTGTCTACGCCCTCGGCGATGCGTTCGGCGCGCTTGGGGTCGCGTTCGATGATCTTGACGTGCAGGTTGCGCTCCAGCCGCCGGGCAAGCGCCGCGCCGATGTTGCCGCCGCCGGCCAGCAACGCCCGGCGGGCGGGCCCGGCGGTGCTGCCGAAGGTCGCCATGACATCGCGGATTTCCTGGGTGGGCGCCAGAAAGAACACCATATCGTCGACTTCGATGACGGTGTCGCCTTCGGGAATGATGGCCTCGTCACGCCGGAATATGGCCGCCACCCGGGCATCGACGCCGCTGGGCAACTCGTCGGGCAGGCTCTTGAGCGCGCGCCCGACCAGCTTGCCTTCGCGTACTGCGCGGGTGGCGACCAGCTGGGCCCGGCCGTCGGCGAAATCCAGCACCTGCAGCGCGCCCGGGTATTCGATCAGGCGTTGTACGTGGTCGGTCACAAGCTTCTCGGGGCTGATCAGGAAGTCGACCGGGGTGTTTTCGCGGGTGAACAGTTCGGGATGCGCCAGGTAGTCGGCGGCGCGGATCCGGGCCACTTTGGTCGGCGTGTTGAACAGCGAGTAAGCCACCTGGCAGGCAATCATGTTGGTTTCGTCGGAATTGGTCAGCGCGATCAGCAGTTCGGCGTCGTCGATGCCGGCCCGGATCAGCGTTTCGGGGCGCGAGGCATGCCCCAGGACCGTGCGGATGTCGAGCTTTTCCTGCAGTTCGCGCAGTCGTTCCGGATCGGTATCGACAACCGAGATGTCGTTTTCCTCACGCGACAGGGAATGCGCCATGCCGGAGCCGACCTGACCCGCGCCGAGAATGATGATCCTCATTCGCCTTCTTCCTGAACCTGTTTCGGATCGATGCCGAGTTGTCGAAGCTTCCGGTACAAGTGCGTGCGCTCCATCTCGACAGCCTCGGCGAGCTGACCGACGCTGCCGTCAGCGCGGCGGAGACGGGTGATCAGGTACTGTCGCTCGAAAGCTTCCCGGGCCTCGCGCAAGGGCAGCTCGAACAGTGGCGAGTGTCCTCTCTCGATTGCGTGCGCATCATCGGGATCGATCCGCTTCAGCAGTGCGGTGACCTCTTCGGGCTCGATCGGGGCCTCGGTGCCGGTTTGCAGCAAGCGGCGCAGGAGATTGGTCAGCTCTCGCAGGTTGCCCGGCCAGTCATGCTGGCGCAGTTGATTCTGCACCGGCACGGGCACCGGCCGGTAAGGCAGATTCTCGCGCACCGGCAGTTGCTCGGCCAGGTAGCGCACCAGTTCCGGGATGTCTTCGCGGCGCTCGCGCAGTGCCGGAACCTCGAGCACGCTCTCGGCCACGCGCTGATATAGCGCGTTGTCGAATCGTCCGGCCGCGGCGTGCTGATCGAGCCCCGGCGCGGCGATGGCGATGATGCGGAGCGGCGCCGAAGTGCAGGCCAGAAGGCGGTTGAGCCGTTCACGATCCTGGTCGCCAAGCGCCTCGAAATGATCGAGGATCAGCGTGACGGGCTTGTTTCCGGCGTCTTCCAGCCGGGACAGCTGGCTGTTGCCGGGGCCGCAGGCGATTTCGTAAAGGCTGGCGCCGGCCGTGGGTGAGCGTGCGTATATCCACTGCGCCAGGGTCGACCGGCCGCTCCCCGCTTCGCCGCTGAGCAGCACGTTACCGTTTCCCGATTCGATGGCCGACAGCCGGTCGCGCAGGGCGCAGATGACAGCCGAGCGTCCCAATGGTTCGGGCAGAGCGCTGGCTTGGGCCTTGGCCGCCGACGCAGTAGCGGTATCGCGTCCGCCGGCCAGGGCCTTGCGCACGGTGTTGAGCAGACGAGCCATGGAAACCGGTTTTTCGATGAAATCGCTGGCCCCGTATCGGGTCGCCTCGACCGCGGCTTCCACCGAGCCGTGACCCGAGATCATCACTACGGGACACAGCGCTACATCCTGTTCCCGCCATTCGCGCAGCAGACTGATGCCGTCGCTGTCGGGCATCCAGACGTCGAGCAGGATCAGGTCCGGATCCGATTCGATGCGCCGCTCGCGAGCCTCGGCGGCGCAGGAGGCCAATACCGGCACGTAGTCCTCGTCGGCCAGGATTTCCCCGATCAGTTCGCGGATATCCGGTTCGTCGTCAACGATCAAGATGGTCGCAGCCATCGGGCGGCAGCTCCTTTCAACCCGGATCATTCCGGGTTTGATTTTCCTGGGGCAGAGGATAGCGCATCGATCACGATCGCAACGGTAGTTGCAGGCGAATCAAGGCGCCGCCTCGCGGCGCGTTTCCGACCTCGATCCGGGCGCCCATCTGGTCGAGGATACGATGAACAATGGCCAGTCCGAGCCCGGTCCCGCGGGGTTTGGTACTGGCGTAGGGCTCGAATACCCGAGGCAGGATGTCGGGGTCGAAGCCGGGTCCGTCGTCGGAGACGTCCAGCGCCAGCCACGCGTCGCCGTCCCCCTCGGTTTCGATTTTCGAACGGATACGCAGCAGCGGCGCGCCGTCCGGATGGGCTTCGCGCGCGTTCTGCACCAGGTTGTTGAGCACCTGCTGGAACTGGCCCGGGTCGCCGACCGGGCGCGCATCGCCGTGCTCGAGGTCGATTTCGAACCGAACGCCGGTATCGCCGGCCGACCACAGGTCGACGATGCCGCTGATCAGCGGTTCCAGCTCCAGCGGTTCGCGCCGGCTGCTTCCCGGTCGCGCGTAGTCGCCGAAAGCGTCGACCAGTCTTCGGAGACTGTCGACCTGGTTGATGATGGTGCCGGTGGCGCGCTGGACCAGCCGTGCACGGTCCGGGTCGCAATCGGGGTCGCTGTCGTCGCCCAGCCGCAGCTGCAGGCGTTCGGCAGCCAGCCGGATCGGTGTCAGCGGGTTCTTGACTTCGTGCGCCAGGCGGCGCGCCAGTTCGGCCCAGGCCGCCTGGCGCTGTGCCTGGTCCAGTATCGTCACATCGTCGAAGACCACGACGTGACCGGTGAGTCCCGGCTCGCCCGAATCCGGCAGCGTCGAGCCGCGGCAAACCAGCGCCAGTGTCCGGTCCGCACGTTCGAGCTTGATCTCCTGGCGCCATAGATCGCTGGCGTCTTCGATACGCGTGGCGATGACGTCGAACATTTCCCCGAGTTCCGGCAGACGCTCGCGCAGTTCGCCTATTTCGAGGCCCTGAAGCTCGCCGAGTTGCACGCCAAGGATGCCGGATGCGCTGTTGTTGGCTGCGCTCAGTCGTTGCCGGCTGTCGAAAGCGATGACGCCGGCCGACAGCCGGCTGAGCAGCGTTTCCAGATAATGCCGCTGCGATTCCAGTTGTTTCTGGGTGCGGTTGAGCTGACTGGCCATGCTGTTGAACGAATCGACCAGAAAGCCCAGTTCGTCGCGGCTGGTGACGTCCAGCGTCTCGGGAAATTCGCCGGCGCGCATCAACTCGGTCGCCTGCGCCAGATCGCGAATCGGGCGCACCAGCCGACGCGCGGCGTTGAATGCCAGCAGAATGGCCAGCAGCGCGGTCACGCCGAGGACCAGGGACAGTATCAGCACGAAGCTTTGCTGCAGGCGCTGGCGCAGGAACGAGATGTTTTCGTAGCGGAAATAGGCCTGTTCGATGCGGGTGGCGAGTTCGGAGAAGTTTCCGGGCAACGGAAATATGCCCTGCAGCACCCGATCGGTAGCGCCGCCCGGCGTGCCTTGTACAGGAACCAGGACGCGGATGCGCAATCCCTCGCCGCCGGCCTCGGCAGTGCTGTACTCGTCGCCTCGGATTGCCTGGTTGAGCGCGAATGCCGACGGCAGATCAGACACCATGCGCTGGGGATCGATATGCACCAGGGTTTCAACCCGGCCGGCCGGCGTGAGCATGGTCAGCTCGACCGGTCCGGTCGACGACGCACGTGCAAACAGATAGTCGAGCAGTTCGTCTTCATCGGCGCCGTGCGGCAGGCCGTCGGCGATGCGGGCAAGCTGGTCGCGCGCCTGGCGGGTGCGCAGATCGAGAAACAGCTGGCCCATTTCGATCGAGTCGGACAGCGCGGGTTCGGCGCCGGTGTCGAACCATCCGTCGATGGTGTTGTTGAGGAATTCCACCGAGAACAGGTACACCACAACCACAGGCGGCAGGGCAAGCGCGATGAACACGCCGACCAGCCTGGCGCGAAGCCTGGCGCCGGGCGCGGCGCTGCGAATATCCCGAATCAGGCGTATCAGACGCTGTCCGATCACGGCCAGCAGCACAAGCAACGCCAAGCCGGTCAGCAGCAGGATGGTCAGGCTCATGCTGCCCAGCCGGCTGGATTCCTGCTCGACGTTCGCCACCAGGAAAAGTGCCACAAGCAGCAGCCCGGCGACGGCCGCCAGCGGCAGGATGCGGAAGAAACGGCTCAGGACGCGTCGATTTGCCATGTATGCCAGATGCCGGCCAGGCGCCAGTCGGGGGATATGAGCGAAGGCAGGTGCATGGGCGGCGGCAGCGCCTCCCGGTTGAACCGGGCGCGCGCCTGAATCTGCCAGGCGTTGCCGCGAGCGCGCTCGCGCGTCAGTCCGGTCGCGTAGCGTCGTGTTTGTTGCAGCGCGTCCAATAGCAGCCAAAGGCGTGGAAAGTTGGTCTGGCCGGTGTCCGATTCAAGCTGCCACTGCTCGGTCAGCGGCAGGAAACGTATGGTGATCGGGTACCGGCGCTCTTCCTCTATCAATGCGATCGGCCCCGTTCTCCGACTCACGCGGGTGACGATCTCGAGTTGCAGGTCGACGCCGCTTTCGAGCGCTTCGCGCATTATCGCGGTCGGGTCGAACGCCACGCCGGCGTCGATTTCCAGCGTTTCCTCGTGCCAGACCATTTGCGGGTCGATTTCCAGTCGACCGTCGACCGCGCTGCGGTCGACGCCCTCGTCAGCGCACCCGGCGCAGACCAAGATAATAAAAGCCGTCCCTATCGAGGCTGCCCGGGAGAATCTGGCGGCCCGGCTCGGTCGCCTCGGCATTTTCCAGGTCCGCTTCATGTAGTTGCGCATCGGCATGGCGGGCAATGAAATCTCTTGCTTGATCACGGTTTTCGGCGTGCAGTATCGAACAGCTGGCGTAGACAAGCAATCCGCCGGGCGCAAGCAGCGGCCAGAGCGCGTCCAGGATACGGGCCTGCAAGCGCGCGTTTTCCTCGATGTCGCCGGGCTGGCGCTGCCATCGGATATCGGGATGCCTGCGAAGCACGCCGATGGCCGAGCACGGTGCGTCCACCAGGATGCGGTCGAATCGGCCGGCATCCTCCCAGGCCTCCGGCGTCGCCGCATCGCCGATGACAACCCGTCCTTTCAAGCCCAGCCTGTCGAAAGTCTGGTCGATGCGGCGGGCCCGCTGTGGATCGACTTCCAGCGCGGTCAATGCGACATCCGCGCATTCGAGTATATGCGCCGCCTTGCCGCCGGGTGCGGCGCATGCGTCGAGCACTCGCTGTCCGTCTTCGAGTTCCAGCAGCGTAGCCGCGGCCTGTGCGCCGGCGTCCTGGACCGAGAATTCACCCTCGGCGTATCCCGGCAGGCGGCTCACCCGGGCGGGATGGTCGAGTCGAAGCGCATCCGGAAAGTGCGGGCTGGTGGCGGCCTGGATGCCGTGATCGGCCAGCTTGAGGCGCAAATCCTCGGGCGTGCTGCGGCGACGGTTGACGCGCAACCAGAACGGCGGTTTTCGGTTGCCGGCCTCGGCGATTTCGCGCCAGTGATCCGGCCAGTCGTGCTGAATCGCATCCAGCAGCCAGGCCGGGTAGCCCAGACGCAGCGCGGGATCGTGCGGCATTTTCGCTTCCAGTTCTTCGGCGCGGCGCTGCTGATTGCGCAACACGGCGTTGACCAGGCCGCTCAGGTGATGCTGGCCGGCGATTCGGGCTGCCGCCACGCTTGCGTGCACCACCGCATGGGCGGGTTCGCGTCCTTCGATCAGCTGATCCAGCGCCAGCAGCAGCAGAAAATGAATCTCCCGGGCCTTGCGCTGAAGCGGCTTGCGCAGGAGCTGGTCCAGACGCCACGCCAGCGCGGGGTAGTCGCGAAGCACGCGGTTGCACAACCGCCGGACCAGCGCCCGGTCCCGGCTGTCGCCAAGCTGGCGGTCCAGATCGGCCAGCGCATCGCCCAGATTGCGTCGCTGGTCGAGCACCGCCGCCAGCGCACGCGCCGCCACCAGCCGCGCTTCCGCGCCTGCAGCCGCATTCATCGACAAGCGCCAGAGCTGGACTGCAGGGCAACGTAAAAAGCGCTGCAAATCGTCGCGATCGGCCACGCAGCAGATTTGCAGCGCTTTTTCATGTTCGCCAGTCCGGGTGGGCGTTCAGCCATTGTGCAGCCGAAACGCGCTTGCGCCCGGGCGCCTGGAGTTCGAGAATTTCCAGAACGCCCTGTCCACACGCGATCGGAATGCCTTCGCCACGATTCGCGCCGGGCAGGAGCGCGCCGGGTGTCGCTCCGGCCGCGGAGGCGTCGGAGGCGCGCGCCCGGAAGATGCGAACCGGCGCGCCTTTGATTTCGCCGTACGACACCGGCCAGGGGTTGTAGGCGCGCACCTGTCGTTCGAGCGTCCAGGCATCCAGGCGCCAGTCGATGAGGGCGTCGGTTTTTCGGATCAGCGGCGCGGACGTGGCCAGCGCATCGTCCTGCGGCGTCGGCTGCGGCAGGGTGCCGGCGTCCAGATGATCCAGCGCGTCGATCAGCAGCGCCGCCGACATTTCAGCCAGGCGGTCGTGCAGTTCGCCGGCGGTTTCCCGGGGGTCGATGGCCGTCTCGGCGCGCATCAGCATGTCGCCGGTGTCGAGTCCGGCATCCATCTTCATCAGCGTTATTCCCGTACGCGAATCGCCGGCCAGAATGGCCTGCTGAATGGGGCTGGCGCCGCGCCAGCGCGGCAGCAGCGATGCATGCAGGTTCCAGCAACCCAGCGCCGGCAGGTCCAGCACCTTTCGCGGCAGCAGGAGCCCGTAGGCCGCGGTCACCAGCAGATCCGGTTTCAGCGCCGACAGCGCTTGATGCACATCGGCGGGCTTGAGCGAATCGGGTTGAAGCACCTTGATGCCGGCCTCGGCGGCCAGCCGTTTGACCGGGCTGGCGACGAGCCTGCGGCCGCGGCCGGCCGGCCGGTCCGGCTGGGTCAGTACCGCCATCGGTCGTTGACGCGAGATCAGCGCGGCGAGGGCCGGGCAGGCGAATTCGGGCGTGCCGGCGAAGACGATTCTGGAGTGTGTCAACGAATTTCCTGGTAGTCGCGGCGAGGCGACGACGTCCTTGTCCGCCGTTCGGACGTCAGACCGACTGGCCGGCGGGCTCGCGTTGTTGCTGGCGCGCCTTCTTGAGGCGCTTTTCGATCATTCGACGTTTCAAGGGAGACAGGTAGTCGACGAAGACCTTGCCGTCCAGGTGATCGATTTCATGCTGGATGCACACCGCCAGCAACCCCTCGGCGTCGAATTCGACCGAATTGCCGTCGCGATCCAGGCACGTGACCCGAATATTCTCGGCGCGCTCGACCTCGGCATATTCGCCGGGCACCGACAGGCAGCCCTCCTCACACGCCTGGCTGCCCTCGCGGCCGATGATTTCGGGGTTGATGATGACTTGCGGCTGGTCGCGCTCCTCGCTGAGGTCGAGTACCAGCATGCGCAGGCTGCGATTGACCTGCGTGGCGGCAAGACCGATGCCGCGTGCGGCGTACATGGTTTCGAGCATGTCGTCGGCAAGCCGACGCACCGAATCGGTGACTTCATCGACCGGCTTGGCGACGTTGCGCAGCCGCGAATCGGGAAATTGGAGTATTGTCAGCTGGGTCATGGCATGAACTTTGTGCACTAAGTCTCGGATTTCAATTGCCGAACTTGGTTCCCAAGGGTGGAAAAACCGTTCAATATGGGTATGATAGCGCAGGTAGAGCAAATCGACAGTCGAGCCCGACTGTCTGCATTTGCGGCTAATGCAGTCGATCCCGAACTCGGGCTTGACAAATCGGGCTTCAAATCGGGCTACAGCGTGGCGGCGGACCTGGGAGGTAGAAAATGAGGAAGATTTGGGTATTGTTGTTCGCATTGCTGGTGGCACTGCCGCTGGCGGCGCAGGAGGTCGAGCTTCGTGACGACCATCCTGATGAATACATCGTGCGTGAGGGGGACACGCTCTGGGATATCGCCGGCCGGTTTCTGACCCGGCCCTGGCAATGGCCGGCCATCTGGCAGGCCAACCCGCAGGTGGAAAATCCGCACCTGATCTTTCCGGGCGATCGGTTGTCGCTGATCTACGTCGACGGTCAGCCGCGGCTGGTGCTCGATGGCACCCGCCGGCTGTCGCCGGAGATTCGTCGCAGCGACACCACCGGACCGGTGACCACGGTGCCGCTGAGCGTGATCGAGCCATTTCTTGTCAAACCGAGGGTGGTCGACAACGAAGAGCTCGCCGGGCTGCCTTACATCGTCGCCAACGAGGACACGCGCTATGTCTCGGCCGAACCGTATCGCGCTTTCGTTCGCGGTATGGACGGTCAGCGCGCGGGTGACCAGATGGTCATCGCACGTCTCAGCTACCAGTTCGAGGAAGTCAAGAGCGGGGACCGCAGTGCTGTCCGCCAGAACCTGATGCGCGGCAACCGCGGCGCGGTGCCTTCGGACGAGCGCCCGATCGGTATTGATCGCAAGCTCGACTTCTTCTCCAGCAAAGGCAACGTCATCGGCTACCAGCTCTGGGAGGTCGCGCGCGCCGAAGTGCTGACCACCGGCGACCCGGCGCAGCTCCAGGTGCTGGAGGCCGAAATGGAAGTGCGTGCCGGCGATTACATTCTGCCGGTCGATCCTTATCTTTACGACCTGACCTTCTATCCGCGCGCGCCCGAATTCGACATTCCCGAGGGTGCCAGCATCATCGGCATCAACGGCGGCGATTATGCGGTCGGCCATTACCAGGTCGTGGCCATGGATATCGGCATTCGTGACGGCGTCGAACCCGGGCATACCTTCTCGGTGTTCCACCCGAACCGCAGAGTCGAGGATGACTTCGTCAACGGCCTGCGCGGCCGACCGGCGCCGACCGGCGTCAGCGGCGGCAGCGTCCAGCTTCCGCCGCAGTTCATCGGCCAGGTCATGGTCTTTCGTGCCTTCGACCGGGTCAGCTACGGCCTGGTCATGAGCGGCAAGCGCGGCGTGCGCACCGGTGACCTGGTCGACCATCCGGATCGGCGTCTGTAACGGCGCGCGATCGGAGTGACAGCGCCTGACGCGTCAGCGCCGTATTGATGGGTTCACAACCCGATCAGCTCGGGTGGCTGAAACTGGTACTCGCCCCGGACCTCGGTCCGGGGACGCTCGACGGGCTGGACATCGCGTCCGATGATTACCCTCACCTGCCGGATTGGAGCGATCGGGATCTCGGGCGCACCGGCCTGTCGCGTGAGTTCATTCGGGCCATCAAGCACCCTGACCAGGCGCGCCTGGATGCCGCCCTGGCGTGGCTGGACCACCCTTCGCATCATCTGATTTCGCGCAACGACGAGTACTACCCGCCGTTGTTGCGGCGGATTGCCGATGCGCCTCTGGCGCTGTTCGTCAATGGTAGTCCCGAGTGGTTCCTGCGCCCCCAGCTTGCGATCGTCGGCAGCCGAAACGCCACGCCGGGCGGGCTCTCGATCGCGCGCGAGTTCGCCGAGGATCTGAGCCGGGGCGGGATGGTGATCACCAGCGGGCTCGCGCTGGGCGTGGACGGCGTGGCGCACCGTGCAGCCATGGATGCCGGCGGCATCACGCTGGCGGTAGGCGGCACCGGTCCGGACCAGGTCTATCCGGCACGGCACCGTGATCTGGCTCGCCGAATCGTGGATAATGGGGCTGTGATCAGCAGCTTCGCCCCAGGTGTCGGCCCAAGGGCCGGCCACTTCCCGGCCCGCAACCGGATCATCAGCGGCATGTGTACGGGTGTGTTGGTCATCGAAGCCGGCATTCGCTCCGGGTCGCTGATCACCGCCCGCCTGGCCGGTGAGCAGGGACGAGAAGTATTCGCCGTGCCGGGATCCATCCGAAATCCAATGGCGTGCGGCTGTCACCGGCTGATTCGACAAGGCGCGCGCCTTGTCGAATCAGCCGACGAAATCGTCGACGAGCTCAAGCCCCTGATCGCGGAACTTGCCGGCGAGTTGCGCGGCCTGCTCGCGCCACGCGCGGCTTCGACCACCGAGCCCGAGGCTTCCGCCGCCGGCGCCATTGAGTCGGGCGCTTCGGACCCCCAAGTCGAAACATTGCTTGCGGCGGTCGGTTACGATCCGATTTCGGTGGATGAAATCATCGCGCGCACAAAATTGACGACGCAGGCGGTATCGTCGATGCTGCTGGAGCTGGAACTGCAGGGCCGCGTCGCGGCACTTGGCGGCGGGCGTTACAGTAGAACCGGGCACGAGCATGAAACCAACGGCCCTGAATCCAATCGTGAATCCAAGCGCGGGAATCGAACTGAATGAAAGAAAATGTGCTGGACCTGCTGATGTATCTGTTCGAGAACTACATCTACGACGAGCCTGAATCCGAGCCGGACCGCGACTCGTTGAGCGAGAGTCTCGAGCAGGCCGGTTTCTCGCAGGGCGAAATCGATCGTGCCTTCGCCTGGCTGGACGGCCTGGCCGAACAGCGCCAGCTACCCGACGTCAGCAGTCACTCGGAAAATCCGGTGCGCCTTTTCAATGTCGAGGAAATGCGCCGGATCGACGTTGAAGCCCGTGGATTCCTGATGTACCTTGAAAACGCCGGGGTGCTCGATTCGCCCCGGCGCGAGCTCATACTGGATCGCCTGCTGGCGCTGGATGCGTCGGAAATCGGTCTGGAAGATCTGAAGTGGGTGGTGCTCATGGTGTTGTTCAACCAGCCGGGTCAGGAAGCGAACTATGCCTGGATGGAAGACCTGATGTTCGACGAAGAG
>Ga0209936_1001565_pt1 | contig 11927 bp, 5 predicted proteins | sample SalPonR1_A_D1_MG_FD_185694 | JGI IMG/M metagenome (GOLD analysis project Ga0209936, IMG submission 185694) | Salt pond soil microbial communities from South San Francisco under conditions of wetland restoration - Salt Pond MetaG R1_A_D1_MG... ... | reverse complement strand
TTATAACACAGAGGGACACATTATGTTTCAGCCTTGGATGGTATGGTATGGTGATACCGGAATTACCGATCTTTTTATACACGATGTAGAAAAAGCGGCATCAGAGATGCAATTTATAGACGCTCAATTGGGGCATCACGAAACTGGTCGACAAGATAATGCCATTCGCCGGTCGAAGGTGAAATGGTTAACTAAAGATCAACATTTCTACTTAGTAGACACCGCATATCAGTTTGTCATAAATGCTAATAAAGAAGCTTTTGGCGTAGACATCAATGATTTGCCTAGTCTACAATATACTGTATATGATGGCAAGGATAAGGGATACTATGATTGGCATGCAGACGTGTTCTGGACAATGCAACAACCTTATGATCGAAAACTATCGGTAATTATTCAATTATCTGATGGCGACGGGTACGAAGGCGGTGACATCGAATTGGAAGGTGGAATCCCCTCACCCGACCCAGTTCAGCTTCGAAAGAAAGGCACGGTGTTTGTTTTTCCTTCTGTATACTATCATCGGGTGACTCCGGTCACACGCGGCATTCGAAAGTCTCTTGTTGGATGGGTTGACGGTCCGGCTTGGCGTTAATTGAAGTAAGACTATCTCTGCCAAAAGTCGTCCTTTAGGTCAAACAACTCATGCAGACTATCTAGTGCCTTGTCCACATCTTCACGTGTGCTTGCACGAAGACATCCATGTCTTTCACGAAGTAATGCATTAACCAATAAACGGGCTCGTACCTCAATGGCAACGAGCCGTTTCACTTTTTGATGAAGTTCATCGTCCATAAAAGTAAGGGTGGCATTGCACCACCTTGGTCATCTATCGAGCACCGATCATTCGCTCAATTTCTGTTAGCACTCGAGGTGCGTTATTATCATGAATATTCGAGAGAATGTATCGCTTTGTCTGATAATCATACATACCGAAATCGACCAATCGCCCTCCACGATTCTCTTGCATTGGGTAGAATCGCCTATTGCGGGCTCTTGCATTTGCGGCATGTGCCTTGTCTACGATATCTGCAAAACGAACTGTAATTTCATTCTTCTTCATAATCCGAGATCCAATAGTTGTTTAACACCCGTATAGTATACAGAAAATGAGCAAAAACGTCAACTCATGATGAAATACGAGTAAGATTAAAACATGTTTTTTCTTTAGTGATAAATAACACGTGGAAGGGAGCAAGTAATGAGTAGAGAAGTTTACATTGGATTTAGCACCACAGATATGGTGGAACCACCATATCGAGTGGTTGACATTGAATTGGTAAAACAAGACATTCGGAATATGCTCAATACTCGTCGAGGCGAAAGGGTGATGCGCCCAGAATACGGCACAAGAATTTTTGATCTTCTAATGGATCCATTTGATGAAGAAACTCGTGAAGCCATTATTGAAGATGTTATTCGAGTAATAGAAACCGAACCTCGGGTAACCTTGCTGAACATCAATGTATTTGAAATGGAACATGTTATTCGAGTAGACTTAGAACTACAGTTTCGTCCACAGGATAGTGTCGACCAGTTATTTTTAGAATATGATCGCAGAAACCTTCAAGCATTTTAATAGGAAAGAAGTATGTCACAGTCAGTAAGACAGAATCGCTTATTTGCCGCAGAAGATTGGCAAGCAATCTATCGCAGCTTTCAAAGCATTGATTTCACCGCATATGATTTTGATACATTGCGCAATGCAATGATCGATTATATTCGGACCCAGTACCCAGAAGATTTTAACGATTATATTGAGTCATCCGAATTTATTGCGATGATTGAGCTACTTGCCTATCTCGGGACAAGCCTTAGTTTTCGGCACGATCTAAATACAAGAGAAAACTTCTTGGATACAGCAGAGCGGCGAGACAGTATTGTTCGTCTAGCTCGCATGTTGAGTTATACTCCGCGCAGAAATATCACTGCGTCTGGTGTATTCAAAGTTACTGCGGTACAAACTAATCAACCGGTTCAAGACAGTCTTGGTAGAAACTTATCGAACGCAACAGTATTCTGGAATGATCCGAATAATCCAGATGCGCTTGAGCAGTTCACAACCATTCTAAACGCCGCGTTTGATCCTAATCACACATTCGGTCGACCTTATAAGTCAGGAACGATCGGAAATATTCCAACTGATCTTTATCGGCTGAGAAACGAGAATTCTCAGATTGCATATAATGTAACGATTCCCGTTCGCGGCGAAAAGTTCCCTTTTGATATTGTAAATCCAGATTTTGAAGATGGCAGATTCTTTTTTGAGCGCCATCCTGATCCAGCTGACCCATTCTATATGATCTACCGTAACGACGGTGAAGGGCTTGGCTCAGCGAATACAGGTTTCTTTTTACTATTCAAACAAGGAACATTACAGAACGTCGACGTAAGATTTGATACTCCGATTCGGAATCGCACACTTGATGTTGATATTAATAATGTCAACGAAGCAGATGTTTACGTTCAGGAGATTGACGAAGCTGGAAGCGTGGTTAATAAATGGCAGAAGGTTCCTGCACTAATTGGCAGCAATGTTGTTTATAACAGCCTAAATAATCAGATAAGAAATATTTTTAGTGTTATTCCGAGACTGAATGATCAGATTACATTAAAGTTTGCCGATGGTAATTTTGGTAATATCCCAACGGGCATTTTCCGTTCATGGGTGCGCACAAGTGCCAATCGAAAGATTGTTGTTCGTCCGGAAGATGTTAGGAACTTCGACGTAAACATTCCGTATACCGGAGCAGACGGTCAGCAGTATCGTTTAAGATTAGTATTCACATTAGAGCAAACAATTGCCAATGGTGAATCCACCGAAGCAAACTTCCAGATCAAAGAAAGAGCACCTCAAGTATTCTATAGTCAAAATCGCATGGTCAACGGAGAGGATTACAACGTCTTCCCATTGACACGAGGTAATGAAATTTTAAAGCTGAAGGCAATTAATCGTACGCACGCGGGACATAGTAGATTTATTGATCTAAATGACCCCACGGGCACATATCAAAATGTTACGGTATTCGGTGATGATGCGGCGCTATATTCGGACAGTGAACCCGCTCGTACTGTCGTGTCAGGAGCACTATCAACAGAGGATATAGCTAAGGTATCACTACAGAATTTTGTAGACAGTAACACAAATCTGTATAACTTTTTCTCGAGCGTGTATCTTGACGAATTTGAAACTGAGATTGATACAGGTAATCCTTTTGAGGTTGTTGCTGGACGAGAATGGGAGACAGGCCCGCGATCTATATCAAATGAAACTGGTTTCTTTACAATAGGTTCGGCAGTCTCACCAGCAAGTATTAACCCTTACATCACTGAGGGGACCGTGGTAAAATTTAGTCGTTATAGTGATGGCGAAGATGTGTGGGCGAAGGTTCTTTCAATCATTGATGCCGGCAACGGTCCAGGATTACCCAACGATGAAACTAGCTTAACGGAGGTGGGCCCCGTAGAACTTAATGCTGCCATTGAAAGACGATCCACTGTAACGGGTGTGGTTCCTGCATTGAGAACTAAGTTTAACAATGCGGAGCTAGCAGCCTTAGAAACACAAATTAATCTGCAGGCGGATTTTGGTATCGGCTATGATATTAACAACGGCGGGGAATGGTATGTTGTCCCAGGTACGCCTTCTGGGACAGAAGAGTTCGCATTAGTAAATAATGGCGCGAATGAGATTAGTCGAACATCTACTAGTGAGTGGTTAATTTTTGCTTCTTATAATGCCGCAGATAATAACTGGTCTTTCGTAACTCGAGGAAAGAGATATATTTTTGAAAGTCTTGAAGACGTAAGATTCTTTTTCGACCCGCAGAAGATTGCTGTTGACATTGCGTCCGGTTTACCACTGCGCGATGAAATTCAGATATTGAAAACAAATACCGTATCTAACACAGATCTATCGATTCTTGGTTCGACAGTAAAGGTCCAACCACATAGATTGGTAATGTATGAAGACGGTCATCAGGATCCCCGAAAGGTTGAGGTTATTGCGCCCGATGTGGACGATGACGGGCTAGCTGATGACCCATTATCCGTTGAGAACTTTCTAGCTTCAAGCGGTCCACAGACCGTCTACTTTGAAAGATTTACTGACTTTGATGGATATGAATATTTCCAGCTATGGCGTGGCGTTCAATACGATTTAGTTAATGCCGCATTTAGTATCTTTGAAAGTGCTGGCAATTGGGAAGTGAATGTAAATGGTACTTTCCGTTCATTATCGGAATGTGATATGATTACAAATACTTCATCAACACCAGCCGCAATTGAAAGCGCCATTAATACAGACCCAGGCAGTAATACCAATCTGATTAATGCAGTAGACGGATTGATAATTTATTATCCTACGGATGATACTTTCTACAAGATTGAGAAAGATGTAGGAGGTACATCGGTTATAGTTGAGGAAACAAATAACTATTACACTCGTCAAGGACGATCCTTTAAACAGAATACAGATGGTGCAGCAAACCCATTATACTTCAAGTTGGTGCATTATGCCCCAAGAGAAAATCGAATTGACCCAAGTATTAGTAATGTAATCGATATGATGGTTCTAACAAATACATATTATCGCGATCTTCTTGTATGGAAAGATTCGAATGATATTACTGTGCCAGTACCTCAAGAACCAACCACAGAAGATCTACGTATTCAATTTTCCCTATTAGAAGATTATAAGATGCTATCGGATCAAATTATATTTAAACCTGGCAAATTTAAATTGTTGTTCGGCAACGGTTCGGCACCAGAGCTAAGAGCACGCTTCAAGGTTGTGAAGCTTCCTAATGTGACCGCAACTGATAATGAGATTAGGTCTGGTGTGATTAATGCCATTGATGAATACTTTGATGTTGCAAATTGGGACTTTGGTGAAAGCTTCTTTTATACAGAACTTTCGGCGTACATACACCAAAGATTGGCAAACCTAGTGGCATCGGTCGTTATTGTGCCACAGAAAGAAGAATCGGTCTTTGGCAATCTTTTTCAAGTAAAGGCAGAAGCAGATGAATTATTCCTCAGCACGGCTGCCGTAACAGATGTTGAGATTGTAAGAAATCTAACAGAAACTAACCTAAGGGTTCGTAGATAATGCTAAGACAATTTGTAAAAAAATTACCGGTATATCATCAGACAGAAACACAAAAGCAGTTCTTCGCAGCCACATTTGATCAGCTATTCAACCCATCAGAAGTTGAGCCTGCACAAGGTTTTATTGGTAGGCGATCGGGCGGCACTTTTGATGTAAATGATGATGTCTATCTGTCAGAACCTACGCAAGATCGATTGAACTATCAATTAGAACCGATCGCCTATTCTACTGATTCAGAAACATTAGAAGACAGCAACCATGTTTTCTATGAAGATTTAATTAACAAACTACGATTCTATGGTAGTAATGTTGAGAATCATGATCGTCTCTTTTCCGACAAGTATTACAGCTTCGCTCCACCGATTGACATGGATAAGTATGTGAACTTCGGTAACTATGTCTGGATTGATGAAGATATCACACCGGTGTTTATTAGGTTTGGAGGCAGCAGAAGATTAGATGGTGTTTTACAGGCCAATATTTCCGCAGCGGGAACAGGATACTCGGTAAATGATGTACTTACAGTTATTGGTGGTGTTCGTGAACTTTCTGCACAATTTACGGTAACCGCAATTGGCGGCGGCGGCGAAGTTACTGAAATAGAGATTACTGAGGCAGGTCGATACATCGACGAAACATTCCCTACCAACCCAGCTTCAGTAACTGGTGGTACTGGAACAGGCGCAACATTCAATCTATTATATGAACTGGTCGGCGGCTTTGAATATATTATTGCCAATAATATTGTCGGACAAGAGCAGTTCAATACAAACGACGTTGCGGGACTTTCTCCAGTAAACTTTCAATTTACGTCCGGTGTTCGAGTAAACTTTGAAGGCTCTTTAGATTTTCCTGACACATATTATGTAGGCGGTGTAGGCACATCTATAGATCTTGTAGGCCCTATTACAACACAGACACCAGACACGGTCACAAGCTCTGAGCCCTGGGATAACGTAGATGTCTCGGAAGAATGGGATAACTTTATTTGGGCATCTTCGACCATTGAGGCAACAGACCCAGAAAAGAATCACATCACCATTGAACGAGGATCTTGTGACGGCAACGTCTGGTCCCGAACTAACCGCTGGGTCCACCGCGAAGCAATTGACGCAGTTCAGAAAATTGGACAAATAATTGATACTGTAATCGTAGATGGCGGTATTGGTTACCAGGTGGGTGAGACATTAGATATTACTGGCGACGGTACTGGTGGTGTTCTTGAAATCACAGGCGTCGATGGATTCGGTACTATTACCAATGTTGCTATTATTGATAGGGGTTCTGGCTATAAGATAGCATCAGTCGATGAAACAGGCGTGTTTGTCAATTTTATTCAAGTTCCCTGGGATGAGTTTCCTTTAGGACCAAATTCGCAATGGGATAGTATTGCATGGGATCGAGAAACAGCAGCGTCGGGAACTGGCGCATTGATAGATATTACCTTGGCGTCGGCAATTGATAAAACGAATAGAGCTGAAAGACCAATTATTGAATTTGTAAAAGATTTAGAACTATACAATCACGGAACAAAATATGTAGGTGAGGTAGATCTGGCGGCAGAAGACGTATTGCCAAGTGATATTATAGGCCAATCAAGTTTTATTCTTGATGGAATAGCATTGACCAACGGAATGAAAATTATTTTTCAAACAGGCGATGCAACAATTACTCAGCTACTATGGGATGAAGATCCAAACGCCGGTCCAGGTTCGATGTCTGTTTGGGATTCTGGTCCTTGGGCAGTTCAAGGTGTACCGGAGGCTGTCACGAAGTTCGTTTGGCAGGTAAGTGGGGTAGGAACCGCCATTACATTAGAAAAGTTTGATCTAGCTACAAATACCGCTGACCCAGCAGCACCAGCAGCCGAGTTTGGTGATACGGTATTGGTGACCAATGGCGTACAGTTTGCGGGCGTACCATTTTATCAAGGTGAGGATGAGTTCCTTGGTGTTACGTGGTTAGAAGGACAATCTACAGCACAGGCAAATACTCCGCCGAAGTTTATGGCTTACGACTATCGAGCTATTCCACTAAATGATACACTGGAATTTCCAGACAACGATTTCGAAGGAAATGAAATCTTTTCTTATCGCATATATAATGGAGAAGATGTTGATGAGAATGAAATCGTAAGTTTCGATAATGTGTTAGAGTTTGAGACTATTAGAAAAAATCTCGGACAGGTTGGTGATATTCTATTTGAAAACGATCTAGAAACAGTTCGCACCACATATAATACGCCGTCCGGCAGAGTAGAAATTCCGGGCTATTATTTTTATAGAAAGCTTAATGCATGCGGACCAGCACCAGCTGCCGATGAGAAGGAATACTTTACTAATTGGCTTGAATCAGAAGTAACCGATAAGCAAAGATATGTAGAAAGGTTCCTAACAGATTCTAGTACAGAGACGGTCTTTCGTTTAGGCGTGGTTCCTGTAGATGAAGACATCCTCGTCGAGGTAGATGGCAATCGTTTAGGTGTTGATGAGTTTACATATGATGCCGCAAGAAATGCAGTTGTTCTAAATGTGGCACCAGATCCAGAAACGATTGTTGAAACGTTCACGTATACATATGATCGTGTAGATTCTACAGCCGTTGGTTATTTTGAAGTCCCAAATGGACTAGAGAAGAATCCTACAAATGAAGAAGTCATTGTGCAAAGCTGGAATGACTTTGTAAACCATTTCGTAAGTATCATTGAGAACCAAGATGACTTTGTTGGTTCTGCTTTTGGCGTCAATAATAATTATCGAGACAGCGCAAAAGATGGCTCGGTTGGGCAATACATTTTGCAGAATCAATCACCACTTCTAAAGGCAATGCTCTCGATGTCAAGTGATGAGTTAGACTTGGTTGAATCAATGAGATTTGCTTCTCGCGAATATTCGAGATTTAAGAACAAGCTATTAAACACACTTGCCCAACTATTGAACGAAGGATATACCCCATTTAACCAAAGCGACCCTATTGTAGTTAATCAGTGGTTAGATGAAGCACTTCGTAGAATAATACAGTCACGCGAATACAAGAGCGCCTTTGAAGACTCTTATATGATTTCGTGGACAAACGTCTTTGAAGAAGAAACGATTGTTGGTAATAGTGTAAGTCAAACTCTTACGATTCTAAATTTCGTAGATCTTGAAGATCGCCGCAATAGTATCTATATCTATAAGAACGGCGAATTGCTTGTTAAGGATCGCGACTATACAATTGTAAATCTTAATCCTATTCAGATTTATTTTGAAGAAGTGCCATTAATCGGCGACGACATTATTGCAAGACTATATACAAAGTCTTCTCCGGCGCATATTCCAGCTACTCCAGTGAAGCTAGGCATTACTCAGGCTACTCCTCCTCGAATTGAAATAGATTCTACATATCGAACACCTACTGAGGTAATTGTAGGACACGATGGCTCTAAGACTCCGACCTATGGTGACTTGAGAGATGATATTCTATTAGAGTATGAGAAGCGAGTGTATAATGGTTTACAGGATAAATTTATAGGTAATTATGAGCCAGCACTTATTATTGAAGATGTTGCTCCAAACGCTTTCAGAAGCACTCGTTGGCTAAGAGACGAATATGAAAATATTCTTCGTCAGTCGTTCTTCAAATGGGCAATGGTACAGAGCGTAGATTATCGAACTAACGATACATATGATGCTGGCGACCCTTGGACTTGGAATTATTCTTCTCTTACAGCAATAGACGGCAACCCAATGCCTGGTTATTGGAGAGGAATCTTTGACTATTATTACGGAACACAAACTCCGCATCTAACGCCGTGGGAAATGTTAGGATTTAGTGTTCAGCCCAATTACTGGGAAACTGTATACGGCAATGATTACGGTGCTACAAATACTTCGATGTGGGATGACATTGAAAGCGGCATCATTCGTAATGCATCATTCGAAATCGCCAGAACCGACGAGCGTTTTGCTCGCCCAGGACTATCCTCATATCTCCCTGTTACGAACGCAGGAACATTAAAAGCCACACCGCTAGAGTGTATCAATCATCTTGGAACTGTTACACCTGACGATGCAGCAGACATTTGGTCTTTCGGAGATTGGGCACCAGTAGAATACGCCTGGAGAACTAGTGAATCCTTCGACTTCGCTATTGCAGAGACACTATTCCTTACGAAGCCTGGAGCGTTTGGCGAAAGATTATTCAACGCAGAGAACTTCTTGGTCACGCCGGCTAATGAAGACCAGTTCGTTACAGAACGAGATGGCATCTTCAAGAGAATAGGAAACAGTATTCTCACCGTGCATGGCGAATCCAGTGGTGGAGACACGGTTCTCAATACAGGCTATCAGGTATGGATTACATCGTACCTGAAGATGCTTGGTCGAAGCGTAGGTGTAGAATTTGGAGATAAGGTTCGAAATCTAAATGTGAAGCTCGGACATAAAATGGCTGGCTTTACTGATAGAGATTCAACCCGCCTATATGTGGAAGGTGTAAGCGTTTCTGCCAAGACGCCAAATCTTCTTGTCCCTGTTGAAAACGTAGATGTAAGACTATTCACAGGAGCACCAGTCAAGGAATACTTTTATGGCGGTGTATTAATTCAAGGCACCGACACGGGCGGATTTAGAATATTCGGCTACGATATTTTGAAGAACATCTTTTCATACAATGAAAGAAAAGCATCGCCTAAAGATAGGAATATCAATATTGCAGGACAGCCAGAGGCATTTGTAGATTACGAAAGTGGTCGTATTTATGATGCTGGTAAGATTGTTCGATTAAATGGACAATTTTATCGCGCATTAGTAACGCATGAATCGACTAAGTTTATCCCAGAGAATTGGCAGAAGCTATCTAAACTACCTACAAAAGGTGGTATCAATGTAACATATAAGCCACAAGGATCTGGAAAAATCTTATCGCTTGAATATGGCGAAGAACTAAAAACTCCGCAGGAAGTGTTCGATTTCTTAATCGGTTACGGCGAGTACCTAACACAGCAGGGCTGGTCCTTTGAAAACATAGACACACAGAGTAATACGGTTGAGAACTGGTTGAATGCTGGCAAGGAATTCTTGTTCTGGGCGGCGACCAATTGGGAGCCGGGTAATGTCATAGCTCTCAGTCCTGCGGCTGGCACCACGGTGTTGGATGTGAAAGAAGGCTATCCTATGCCGGTGGAAAAGATTATCAATAGCGTATACAGTATTCTTGATCAAGGCGGAATGGCAATTGACCCATCGAACACAAAGGTTCGCAGAAACGATCGTCGCATTGAGGTTATACCAACACTTAACGGACAAGAGATTTATTCTCTTCGTGTCAATACCGCAGAAACAGAATCTATCGTAACGATCGATAATGTGACCGAGTTTAATGATGTTATATACGATCCGCTATTAGGGACAAGACAGGAACGCCTGTTCTTTAACGGCCGACGAACCTCGGATTGGACAGGTAAATTAGAGGCAGCCGGATTTATTATTACCGAGAACGGCTTGCTACCAAACTTTGAGAATTTAGTAGATAGTGTTCGGTTCTATCATGACACAGAACGAGACATCTATAGCCCAGAGCTAGAAGCAGTAGCCCGCCACTTGACAGGCTATGTAGAACGTGATTATTTGAATGGGCTAGATATTCTTGGTGATGCTCAATATAATTTTTACAAAGGAATGATTCGACAGAAGGGAACGAAGGAAAGTATTGCAAAATTAGAGCGCAGTGATGTCGTAACCGCACTTCAAGACGAGCTCGTAGTCCATGAAGAATGGGCATTAAAGGTTGGTGAATTCGGAGGAGTTACAAATCGAGGTCTTGTAGAAGTATTAATCGAGCCAAACCTCATTAAGGTTGATCCACAGCTCGTCGAGCTATCCTACGAACAGAGTGACATAAGCACATCCGTTGTCGACCGTGTTGAGATTGTAAGTAGTGGGGCAGTATATACAACGCCGCCAACGATTACTCTGCCATCATCTATATCGGGTGGCACGGCTGCCACAGCGACCTCGGTATTGAATACTGACGGAACTCTGAAAGAAATTATTGTGACGGACGGTGGAGTATACCCAACAGGTGAGGCACCACCGGTACTAATCGACACGCCAATCGTTGGCGACTTTGATGAGAACAGCGATCGTGCAGTAGCGGTTATGCGCCGCGATATACAAACTGATATTGCCGGCGATGATATTATTACAATAGACATTGATGATAATGAGCACTGGATAACAAAGCCGACGGGAGTTGCGACTGACATTGCTGATAGTTTATGGCCGACGGCAGATGAAGAAGTGACCAATGTTCCTCGAGCAGGGTATGTAAATTTTGAAGATGTTTCGCACACCGTGTTTGATATTGTCAATCTACAGAGCTTGTGGAATTTACCAAAACCGCCTTCGAACGGTAGTAGGGTATGGACTGCAAAAGCTGATAATCGCGATTGGGCGGTTTATCAATTATTAGAGTCGGTTGCACCGATAACGATAAGACAGTATAACACAAACGATATAGACTATTCACTATTCACTGTAAATGAGATTAGTGTATCTTTGGCAGGAACTGGCTTCTCGGTAGACGACGAACTTACGGTTGATATCTCAACGGTATATGTAGGTGTTGAAGTTGTCGAACCATCAGTAGTTCGTATTACCAGCGTAGGCGGCAGTGGCGAAGTTCTTTCGGTTGAAACTGTAGATGGTGGCGTATACGCAATCATAAATAATGCAATCACCTTGCCTCTCAATGTTCCTATCACAAAATTGCTGTCTTCAGGATTTGAAATTCAGATTGATACAATTACGCCAGCTTCAGCAATTCCGGGTTGGTC
>Ga0209936_1001562_pt1 | contig 11937 bp, 12 predicted proteins | sample SalPonR1_A_D1_MG_FD_185694 | JGI IMG/M metagenome (GOLD analysis project Ga0209936, IMG submission 185694) | Salt pond soil microbial communities from South San Francisco under conditions of wetland restoration - Salt Pond MetaG R1_A_D1_MG... ... | reverse complement strand
CCGGCCACGCAGACCGGGCTCGGCCTCGACGGTCCCGATCCGGGTCAGCGTGACCCCGGTCCGGGCGACGGCAGCCAGTACTTCCTCCTCGGCCGCCGGTGGCAGCGTCACCACGAGTTCGTAGTCGTCGCCCCCGCTGAGAGCCGCCGTTCGGGCGGCGTCCTCGCCCGCGGCGGTCACCGCGGCCGGTGCCAGCGGCAGATCGGCCAGTTCCAGGGTCGCGCCGACGCCGCTGGCGGTCAGGATATGGCCGAGGTCGGCGGCCAGGCCGTCGGAGACATCCACCGCCGCGGTGGCCTTGCGGGCCAGGGCCCGGCCCGCCATGACCCGCGGTTGGGGCCGATAGTAGCGTCCCAGCAGGGCCTCGCCATCCGCCTCATCGGGGGTCAGCCGGCCCAGGGCGACCTCCAGCCCGATGCCGCCGCCCCCCAGCTCGCCGGTGACCCAGATCCCGTCACCGGGGCGAGCACCGCCACGGGTCAGGGGACGGTCGACGAAGCCGGCCAGGGCCAGGGTGATGGTCAGCGGGCCGCCGGTGGTATCCCCGCCCACCAGCGCGACCTCGTGCGCGGTGGCGAGGTCGCAGAGGCCGGCGGCGAAGCCGGAGAGCCAGTCCTCCTCGGCCTCCGGCAGGGTCAGGGCCAGGGTGGCCCAGGCGGGTTCGGCGCCCATGGCGGCCAGGTCGGAGAGGTTCACGGCGAGCGCCTTGTGGCCCACCGCGGCCGGCTCCGCCCCCTCGGGGAAGTGGCGGCCGGCCACCAGGGTATCGGTGGCCCAGGCGAGTCGGCGGCCCGCGGCGGGGATGAGCAGGGCGGCATCGTCGCCCACGCCCCGCTCCACGTCGGGCCGCACGGCCCCGCAGTGAGCGAAGTAGCGGTCGATAAGGTCGAATTCACTCAGGCCCACGGTGAACCCCCGGCGCTGCGGACGGTCACAGGCGGTGCAATCCCCACTGCAATGGAGGCAGTCATGCCACGCATCATCCTCTCCCTGCTCGTCGCCCTCTTCGCCGTCGGCCTCGTGGCCCCCGCGGCGGCGGTCCAGCCCTCCGCCGGTCTCGACGGCGTGGAGCAGGCCAAGGCGGTCTACCAGTTCAACACCGGCAAGCCGCGTAAGGCGGCCTTCATGCTCAAGGGCGTGGGCAAGAACTTCGACGCCCTGGCCGAGGCCGGCCACGACCCCGACTTCGTGGTCGTCTTCGCCGGCCCGGCCGTCCGCCTGCTCACCGAGGAGCCGCCGGAGAAGATCGCCAATCGCCACGGCGACCGGCTGCTGGCCATTGAGGGCACCGTGGAGGAGCTGGCCGAGGCCGGGATCCGCATGGAGATCTGCGCCACCGCGCTGAACGCCTTCGATATCGACCCGGAGAGCGTCCTCGACGGCATCCAGCCGGTCCCGTCGGGCCACCAGGCCATCATCGGCTGGCAGAACCGGGGCTACGCCCTCGTCCCCGTCCTCTAGGCCGTCCCCTCTAGGCCGCCCCGCCGCCCGTTGCCTCGATCTCGGTCTTGCGCAGTTCCCGGGCGGTACGGTCGAGGACCGCATTGACGTAGCGGTGGCCCTGCTCCGCCCCGAACTGGTGGGCCAGGTCCACCGCCTCGCTGATCACCACCCGCCACGGCACCTCGGGGCGATGGATGAGTTCCCACGCACCCAGGCGCAGGATCGCCCGCTCCACCGGGTCCACCGACTGGAGGCTGCGGTCCATGTGCGGGCTCACGGCCTCGTCCACGGCCCCGAGATGCTCGGGGACGCCGGTGAGGAGGTCGTGCAGGTATTCCAGATCGGCCCCGTCGGCCGCCGGCGTGGTGAGGATGTGCTCCTCCACCTGGCGCGGGGTGTTCCCGGTAAGCTGCCACTGATAGAGCCCCTGCACCGCGGCCATGCGCGCGCGGTGGCGTTCGCGGCTCGCCTTCATCCGCGGCCCTCCGGCGCCAGCTGGCGCAGGGCGTTGGCCGTCTCGATGGCCGCCATGGCCGCCTCGGCGCCCTTGTTGCCCGCCTTGGTCCCGGCCCGTTCGATGGCCTGCTCGATGGTATCCACGGTGAGGACGCCGAAGGTCACCGGCCGGTCCTCCTCCATGGAGACCGAGGCCAGCCCCTTGGTGCACTCCCCGGCGACGTAGTCGAAGTGGGGGGTGCCGCCGCGGATCACGCAGCCCAGGGCGATGACGCCGTCCAGCTCCCGGGCGCGCAGCAGGCGGCGCGCCGCCATGGGCAGCTCCCAGGCGCCGGGGACCAGGACCTCTTCCATGTCCGCCTCGCGCGCGCCGTGGCGCCGCAGGGTATCCACGGCCCCGCCGCGCAGACGGTCCACGATGAAGTCGTTGAAGCGGCCGACGACGAGGCCGAAGCGCAGGCCGGTGGCGTCGAATCCGCCCTCGTGGGTGGCGATGGTCATGATGTTGCTCTCCTGGTCGTTTCCCCGGACGGCCGCTCGCCGTCCACGTATTCCACTACCTCCAGGCCGTAGCCGGAGAGGGCGTGCAGCCGCTTGGGTGCCGAGAGCACCCGCATCCGGCGCACGCCGAGGTCGGTGAGGATCTGGGCGCCGATGCCGTAGGTGCGCAGGTCCTCCGCGCCGCCCTCGCCCGGCGGCTCGGCGCCCTGGTCACGCAGTTCCCAGTCCTGGACCCGGTGCAGCAGGGCGCTCTCGTCCTCCGGCGGCCGCAGGATCACGGCGACCCCGCTCTCCGCCTCGGCGATCCGCGCCAGGGCGTCGTCCAGCGGCCAGCCGCACTCCGGTCGCCGGCCCAGGACGGCGTCGCACAGGCCGTCCTGGACGTGGACGCGCACCAGCGTGGACTGCTCCGGGTCGGGCTCGCCGCGGACCAGCGCCCAGTGCAGGCGGCCGTCGGTGGTATCCCGGTAGGCCACCAGGCGGAAGTCGCCGTGGGCGGTGGGCATGGTGGTCTCCGCCACCCGCTCCACGGTCTTCTCGTTGCGCAGGCGGTACTCGATGAGGTCCGCGATGGTCCCCATCTTGAGGCCGTGCTCCTCGGCGAAGGCCTCCAGATCGGGCCGCCGGGCCATGGAGCCGTCCTCCTTGAGGATCTCGACGATGACCGAGGCCGGCTCCAGCCCCGCCAGCCGGGCCAGGTCGCAGCCCGCCTCGGTATGGCCGGCCCGGGTGAGGACCCCGCCGGGCTGCGCCATGAGCGGGAAGATGTGGCCGGGCTGGACCAGGTCGTCGGGGCCGGCATCGGGGGCGACGGCGGCGCGCACCGTCACCGCCCGGTCCGCGGCGGAGATCCCGGTGGTCACCCCCTCCGCCGCCTCGATGGAGACGGTGAAGTTGGTCGCCTCGCCGGGGTTGTTGTCGCTGACCATCAGCGGCAGCTTGAGCTGGCGGCAGCGGTCCTCGCTCAGGGTCAGGCAGATGAGCCCGCGGCCGTAGCGGGCCATGAAGTTGATGTCCTCGGGGCGGACCCACGAGGCGGCCATGACGAGATCGCCCTCGTTCTCGCGATCCTCGTCATCCATGATGACGACCATCCGCCCCTGGCGGAGATCGTCGATGATGGCTTCGGTATTATCCAGCGGCATGGGGCCAAGTATCCGTGCGGTCGGGGGGGCGGGGCAAGGGCGATCAGCCGCCCAGAAAGCCGTGCTCGGCGAGGAAGGCGCGATCGATGCCCGCGCCGGGATCGGCGGCCGCCTCGCCCAGGAGCAGCCGCTCCAGGTAGCGCGCCACCAGGTCCACCTCGATGTTCACCCGGGAGCCGGCGGTCCAGCCGTCCAGGGTGGTGGCGGTCAGGGTATGGGGGACGATGTTCAGGTCGAAGCGGGCCCCCTCCACGGCATTCACCGTGAGGCTCACGCCGTCCAGGCAGACCGAGCCCTTGCGCGCCAGATAGCGCGCCAGCTCCGCCGGCGCCTCCAGGCGAAAGCGCTCGCTCCGCCCCTCCGGGGCCCGCTCGATGACGCGGGCGACGCCGTCCACGTGGCCGCTGACCAGGTGGCCGCCCAGGCGGGTGGTCGGCAGCAGCGCCTTCTCCAGGTTCACCGGGGCCCCCGGGGCCAGCTCGCCCAGGGCGGTATTCGCCAGGGTCTCCCCGGAGACGTCGGCGACGAAGCGCTCGCGCCCCGCCTCCACGGCGGTAAGGCAGACCCCGTTGACCGCCACGGAGTCGCCCACCGCCAGGTCGGCGGTGTCCAGCTCCCCCGTGGCCACGGTCACGCGGCGATCACCGCCCCGCGGCTCCATGGATTCGATGCGGCCCACGGCCGTGACGATCCCGGTAAACATCTCAGGCCTTCTCCCGGCGGATCCAGAGGCGCTGGTCATCGCCGAACAGCCGGCGCTCGACGACCGTCAGCGTGGTCCGTTCCGCCATGGAGGCCGGCTCCGGCAGGCGGAAGAGGCCGCGGGCGGCGTCGCCCAGCAGGTGCGGCGCCTGATAGAGGACCAGCTCGTCCCACAGCCCCGCCTCCACGAAGGCCCCGGCCAGGGTGGCACCGGTCTCCACCAGGAGTTCGTTGACCTGCTCCTCGGCCCCCAGGTGATCCAGCAACGGCCCCAGGCGGATCGTCCCGCCGTGGGCGGGCAGCCGGATGACCTCCGCGCCGGCCGCCGTCAGGGCCGCCTCCGCGCCGTCGTCGGCCTCGCCGTCATCGCCGGCCGCGGCCACCACCAGCGTCCGACCGGGCTGGGCCAGCAGGGCCGCCTCCGGCGGCAGGGCGAGGTGGGGATCCAGGACCACCCGCAGGGGCTGGACGACCTCGTCCTCCACTCGCGCGGTGAGCCGGGGGTCATCGGCCAGGACCGTGCCGATCCCGGTAACCAGCGCCGAACTGCGCGCGCGCAACCGGTGGACATCGGCCCGGGCGGCCTCGCCGGTGATCCACTGGCTCTCGCCGGAGGCCAGGGCCGTACGCCCGTCCAGGCTGGCGGCCATCTTCAGCCGCACCCAGGGGCGACCGGTCTGCATCCGCCGGATGAAGCCGGGGTTGAGGGCCTGCGCCTGCGCCTCCATGAGGCCGCTGGCCACCTCCACCCCGGCCTCGCCCAGCTTCGCCAGCCCCTGGCCGGCCACCTGCGGATTGGGGTCCGCCATGGCCGCCACCACCCGGTCGACCCCGGCCCGGGCCAGGGCCTCGGCGCAGGGTGGTGTCCGGCCATGGTGGGCGCAGGGCTCCAGGGTGACGTAGGCCGTGGCCCCCAGGGCCGCCTCGCCGGCGGCCTCCAGGGCGTGGATCTCGGCGTGGGGCTCCCCGGTACGCCGGTGCCAGCCCTCGCCCACCACCTCACCACTGCGGACCAGGACGCAGCCCACCCGCGGATTGGGGTCGGTGGTCCGGAGTCCTCCCTGCGCCAGGCGCAGGGCCCGGGTCATGAAGGCGTGGTCGTCGGTGCGGAAGGTCGATTCAGCCATCCTCGCCCCGCTCCAGTCGGTCGATGGTCTCGCGGAAGGCGCGGATGTCCTCGAAGCTGCGGTAGACGGAGGCGAAGCGGACGTAGGCGACATGGTCCATGGCGCGGAGTTCGTCCATGACCCATTCGCCCAGCAGGTCCGCCGAGACCTCGCGTTCCCCGCGGCTGTGGAGCTGGCGGGTAATCCGGCCCACGGCCGCCTCGATCTCGTCCGCCCCCACGGGCCGCTTCTCCAGGGCCCGCTGGATCCCGGCGCGGAGCTTGGCCTCGTCGAAGCTCTCGCGGGAGCCGTCACGCTTGACGATGCGCGGCATGGTCAGCTCCGCGGTCTCGAAGGTGGTGAAGCGCTCACCACACTCGCCGCAGGCCCGTCGGCGGCGGACCGCGTCGCCCTCCTGGGCGAGGCGCGAGTCCACCACCCGGGTATCGGCGGCACCGCAGAAGGGGCAGCGCATCGCGGCTCCCGGCCCCGATCAGTTGCCGTAGACGGGGAAGCGCCCGCAGATCTCCAGCACCTTCTCCTTCACGGACTGGATGGTCGCCTCGTCACCCATGTTGTCGATGACGTCGCACATCCAGCCGGCCAGCTCCTTCGACTCGGCCTCGCCGAAGCCGCGGGTGGTGATGGCCGGCGTGCCGATGCGGATCCCGCTGGTGACGAAGGGGGACTGCGGATCGTTGGGCACCGCGTTCTTGTTCACCGTGATGTTGGCGCGACCCAGCGAAGCGTCGGCGTCCTTCCCGGTGAGGTTCTTCGGGGTCAGGTCGACCAGGAAGAGGTGGTTGTCGGTGCCACCGGAGACGATGCGGAAGCCGCGCTCCACGAAGACCTGCGCCATGGCGCGGGCGTTATCGACCACCTGCTGCTGGTAGGTCTTGTAGTCCGGCCCCAGCGCCTCCTTGAAGGCCACCGCCTTGGCGGCGATGACGTGCATCAGGGGGCCGCCCTGGGTGCCGGGGAAGATCAGGGAGTTGAGCTTCTTCTCCAGGTCCGGGTTGGACTTGGCCAGGATGATGCCGCCACGGGGACCGCGCAGGGTCTTGTGGGTGGTGGAGGTCACCACGTCGGCGTACTCCATGGGGCTCGGGTAGACCCCGGCGGCCACCAGGCCGGCGACGTGGGCCATGTCCACCAGCAGCCAGGCGCCGACCTTGTCGGCAATGGCGCGGAAGCGGGCCCAGTCCACCACACGGGAGTAGGCGGAGAAGCCGCCGACGATCATCTTCGGCTTGTTCTCGACGGCCAGGCGCTCGACCTCGTCGTAGTCGATGTAGCCCTCGTCGGTGATGCCGTACTGCACGGCGTTGTAGATCTTGCCGGAGAAGTTCGGCTTGGCGCCATGGGTCAGGTGGCCGCCGGCGTCCAGGCTCATGCCGAGCACGGTGTCGCCCGGCTGGCAGAGCGCCATGTAGACGGCGGCGTTGGCCTGGGAGCCGGAGTGCGGCTGGACGTTGGCGTAGTCGGCGCCGAAGAGCTGCTTGGCACGGTCGATGGCCAGCTGCTCGACGATGTCCACGTGCTCGCAGCCGCCGTAGTAGCGCTTGCCGGGGTAGCCCTCGGCGTACTTGTTGGTCAGCGCGGAGCCCTGGGCCTCCATGACCCGGGGGCTGGCATAGTTCTCGGAGGCGATGAGCTCGATGTGCTCTTCCTGCCGGGTGCGCTCGGCCTCCATGGCATTGAAGAGGTCATCGTCGAAACCGGCAATCTTCATATCGTTCTTGAACATGGGAAATCCTTAGGTCGCGGTTACGCCCGCGGTTCATCTGCGTGTCTTTGAGTTCGCGCGCCTGCGGGCTTGGCTCGCGGTAGGCGGCGGCGCGTCCCCGGCGGGGATGCGGCCACGTGACTCACCATGATAACGCAAATGCCCGCCCTCATCATGGGGCGGCCGTTCAATGGCCCAGCAGCGCCTCCAGCACGGCGCGCCAGCCGGCGGCGATATTGGGGTCGAAGTAGCCGCCACCGCCCAGCGCGAGCAGGCGGCCGTGGCCGAGTTCGTCGGCCCGATCCGCCAGCCGCCGGGTGGCATGGCGATGGGCGGCCGGGGTGAAGGCGAGATGGGCCAGGGGGTCGCCGCGCAGGCTGTCCACCCCGCACTGGAGAATGACGAACTGGGGCCGGGCGCGCTCCAGGTGGCCCTCGATCTCCTCCCAGGCGGCATAGAACTCGGCATCGCCGGCGCCGGGCTGCAGCGGCAGGTTCAGCTTGGTCCCCTCGGCCGCGCCGGTTCCGGTCTCGTGGCGGTGGCCGGTGCCGGGGAAGTTGTGGGCGCCGTCCTCGTGGATGTCGGCGGTCCAGACGCGGGGATCGTCGTCGAAGGCGTACTGCACGCCGTCGCCGTGGTGGGCGTCGATATCCACGTAGGCGATGCGCTCCAGGCCGTACTCCTCCAGCAGCGTGGCGATGGCCACCCCGGCGTCGTTGAAGACGCAGAAGCCGGAGGCGGAATCGCGGCCGGCGTGGTGGAGGCCGCCGATGGGGACGAAGGCGCGGGCGCAGGTGCCGTCCATGAGCCGCTCGGTGGCATCCACGGCGGCGCCGACCACGGTGGCGGCGGCCTCGTAGATCCCGTTCCAGGCGGGGGTGTCGCCGCCGTCCAGGAAGCCCACCCCCTTTTCGGAGGCCGTCCGTACCCGCTCGATATGGGCCGCCGTGTGGAAGCGCTCCAGCACCGTCGGCGAGGCGGGCCCGGCATCCCGCGGGCGCACCCAGGCGTCCAGCCCGGCAAAACGGACCCCGTCCATGAAGCGATTCAGCCGCCCCTGGTGGAAGGGGTGTTCCCCCGGGAAGCCGTAGCGCCCGATTTCGTCGCCGTCGTAGAGACAGACCGCTGCCATTCGCTCACCTCCCTCTTTCGGCCCAGTGTAGGCGGTGCGATTTCACTGCGCAGGCATTGACCCGCCGGCCCGGCTATCGCATAAAGCGGCCGTGAATCATCTGACCGACCCATCATCCCCCACCCCGGCGGTGGCGCCAAGCGAGGCCCTCCTGGTGGGCTGGCGCGAGTGGCTCGCCCTGCCGGAGCTGGGCGTGGACGCTATCAAGGCGAAGGTGGACACCGGCGCCCGGACCTCGGCGCTGCACGCCTTCGAGCTGACCACCGAGGAGACCGAACAGGGCAGCTGGGTCCACTTCGGGCTGCACCCCGAGCAGGGGCCCGAGAGCCCGGTGGTCTGGGCCAGCGCACCGCTGGTGGATCAGCGCTGGGTCACCGACTCCGGTGGCCACGGCGAGTGGCGCTACGTCATCGAGACGCCGCTAATCCTGGGGGACCGCTGCTGGCCGGTGGAGATCACCCTCACAGTCCGCGACAGCATGCGCTTTCGCATGCTCTTGGGCCGGACCGCCATGCGTGGCATCATCCACGTGGATCCCGGGGCCTCCTTCCTCGCCGGCTCGCCCCATGCGGGGGCTGACGAGCCCGAATAGGCCGCTCCGGAAACGCCCAGCCCCTACCGCCAGGACCATTCGATTTGAAGATCGCCATCCTCTCCCGCCGCTCCAGTCTCTACTCCACTCGGCGCCTGGTGGAGGCCGGCCGTGAACGCGGCCATGAGGTCCGGGTCATCGACACCCTCCGGTGCTACATGAACATCACCTCGCACCGGCCGGAGATCCACTACAAGGGGGAGAATCTCACCGGCTTTGACGCCGTGATCCCGCGGATCGGCTCCTCCATCACCTTCTACGGCACGGCGCTCATGCGCCAGTTCGAGATGATGGGGGTCTTCCCGGTGAATGAGTCGGTGGCCATCGCCCGCTCCCGGGACAAGCTGCGCTCCCTGCAGCTCCTCTCCCGCGAGGGGATCGGCCTGCCGGTGACCGGCTTCGCCCACTCGCCGGACGACGTCCAGGACCTCATCACGATGGTTGGCGGCGCGCCGCTGGTCATCAAGCTGCTGGAGGGGACCCAGGGGATCGGTGTGGTGCTGGCGGAGACGCGCAAGACCGCCGAGTCCATCATCGAGGCCTTCATGGGGCTGCGCGCCAACATCATGGTGCAGGAGTACATCAAGGAGGCCGGCGGCGCCGACATCCGCTGCCTGGTGGTGGCCGGCAAGGTCGTGGCCTCCATGAAGCGCCAGGCCAAGGAGGGCGAGTTCCGCTCCAACCTCCACCGCGGCGGCCACGCCGCCCTGGTCCGGATCACCCCGGAGGAGCGCGCCACCGCCGTGCGCGCCGCCAAGGCCATCGGCCTCAACGTCGCCGGGGTGGACATCCTGCGCTCCAACCACGGCCCGGTGGTGATGGAGGTCAACTCCTCCCCCGGGCTGGAGGGCATCGAGGCGGCGACCCACAAGGATGTCGCCGGCCAGATCTTCAGCTTCATCGAAAAGAACGCCGCCCCCAACCGGACGCGGACCAAGGGCCGGCGGGGGTGAGCACCCCGCTGGTCATCAACGGGACCACGGTCCCGCCCGGCCGGCGGACCACCATCGACCTCCCCGCCGGCCGCCTCTATACCCACGCCCCCATCAACATCCCGGTCCACGTGATCCGCGGCCGCAAGGACGGCCCGCGGCTGTTCGTCTCCGCCGCCATCCACGGCGACGAGATCAACGGCGTGGAGATCATCCGCCGGCTGCTGGGCAACAGCCTCCTGCGCCGGCTGCGCGGCACGCTCATGGCGGTGCCGGTGGTCAATGTCCACGGCTTCATCGACCGCACCCGCTACCTCCCCGACCGGCGCGACCTCAACCGCAGCTTCCCCGGTTCGGAGAAGGGCTCCCTGGCGGCCCGGCTGGCCTACCTCTTCATGAACGAGGTCGTGGCCAATTCCACCCACGGCATCGACCTGCATACCGGCGCCATCCACCGCAGCAACCTGCCCCAGATCCGGGCCAACCTGGATGACCCGGAGACCCGCGAACTGGCGCTGACCTTCGGCACCCCCATGGTGCTCAACTCCGACCTGCGCGACGGCTCCCTGCGCCAGGCGGCCGCCGATGCGAAGGTCCCCATCCTCCTCTACGAGGCCGGCGAGGCGCTGCGCTTCGAGGAGCCCTCGGTGCGCGCCGGGGTCTCCGGGATCATCGAGGTGATGCGCAAGCTGGGCATGCTGCCGCCCTCCACCCGGCGGCGGAAGAAGACCACGGAGCCCGTGGTGGCGCGCACCTCCGGCTGGGTCCGCGCCCCCCAGAGCGGCATTCTGCGCTCCACCACCGCCCTGGGCGCCCGGGTCCATCGCGGCAGCACCCTCGGGACCATCGCCGACCCCTTCGGCGTCCGCGAGGAGCGCGTCGAGGCCCCCTGGTCGGGGGTCATCATCGGCCGGCTCAACATGCCCCTGGCCTACGAGGGCGACGCCCTCTACCACATCGCCCGGTTCGAGGGGCCCGACGAGGCCGAGCAGGTGGAGGCCTCCAGCAACGCCCTCTCCGACTGGGCCGGCGACGACGGCGAGCCCCCGCTGGTCTGACCGCGACGGCTCGGCTCTCTGTTACAATCCCGGCACTTATCACCAGCCCAGCGGAGCATCGAGCGAACCATGGCGCAGTACGTCTACACGATGAATCGGGTGAGCAAGGTCGTGCCGCCCGGCAAGACCATCCTCGAGGATATCTCGCTCTCCTTCTTCCCGGGGGCGAAGATCGGGGTCCTCGGCCTCAACGGCTCCGGCAAGTCGAGCCTGCTGCGCATCATGGCCGGCCAGGACACCGAGTACGAGGGCGAGGCGCGGCCGCAGCCGGGGACCCGCATCGGCTACCTCCCCCAGGAGCCGCAGCTGGACCCCGAGAAGGACGTGCGCGGTAACGTCGAGGAGGGCGTGGGCGAACTCAAGGCGCTGGTGGACCGCTTCAACGCCGTCTCCGAGCAGTTCGCCGACCCCGAGGCCGACTTCGAGGCGCTCATGGCCGAGCAGGCCGAGCTGCAGGACAAGATCGACGCCGCCGGGGCCTGGGAGCTGGACCGCACCCTGGAGGTGGCCGCCGAGGCCCTGCGCCTGCCGCCCTGGGATGCCGACGTGAACAACCTCTCCGGCGGTGAGCGCCGCCGGGTGGCGCTGTGCAAGCTGCTGCTATCCAAGCCGGACATGCTCCTGCTGGACGAGCCCACCAACCACCTGGACGCCGAGTCGGTGGCCTGGCTGGAGCGCTTCCTGGGCGAATTCCCCGGCACCGTGGTGGCCGTGACCCACGACCGCTACTTCCTGGACAACGTGGCCGGCTGGATCCTGGAGCTGGACCGCGGCCGCGGCATCCCCTTCGAGGGCAACTACTCCGCCTGGCTGGAGAACAAGGAGAAGCGGCTGGAGCAGGAGGAGAAGCAGGAGAACGCCCGCCGCCGCGCCATGAAGGAAGAGCTGGAGTGGGTGAAGTCCAACCCCAAGGGGCGCCAGGCCAAGAACAAGGCGCGCCTGCAGCGCTTTGACGAACTCGCCTCCCAGGAGTACCAGAAGCGCAACGAGACCCGGCAGCTCTACATCCCGCCGGGTCCGCGCCTGGGCGACAAGGTCATCGAGGCCGAGCACGTGCACAAGGGCTTCGGCGACACCCTGCTCATGGACGATCTGACCTTCCGCCTGCCCCCGGGCGGCATCGTGGGCGTCATCGGCCCCAACG
>Ga0209936_1001561_pt1 | contig 11951 bp, 13 predicted proteins | sample SalPonR1_A_D1_MG_FD_185694 | JGI IMG/M metagenome (GOLD analysis project Ga0209936, IMG submission 185694) | Salt pond soil microbial communities from South San Francisco under conditions of wetland restoration - Salt Pond MetaG R1_A_D1_MG... ... | reverse complement strand
GTCCAGGAATTGCCATAAATTACCAAAAATATTTTCAATGCCTCTGTAGCTGTTTGCTACATATCCATCAGCAGCTACGATCCCGTCAAGATCCGAATCTTCCCCTGTCAGGTCAACAAGTATACTGCCGGATGCATTCCCGAGGCTTAGCGTTCTACCCGCTGGCCTTGAGTAACCATAATCATAGGCAGATGCTTCCGTATAGCCAGGTAATACGTCTTGAGAATTCCAAGCCTTAAACTCAGTCAAAAACAACATCCAAACAATTTCATAGAGCCCCCAAGAGTATTGGAAGAAACCGGCCTCCTGCTGCGCTCTGAACTGCGGCCGCGTTCTATTAGAAAACGGGTTTGGGTTCGGGTTGGTTGTATATGCCGATACATCCTTGACTGCCGATATCAAATATGCATCCAAGGCATCTGTAGCCGCCACGCCCAGGAATGCCCCTATGTACCTATAATCGTCGTCGCCAAATGCCGGTGGAACAAAAGAGTCGTGGCCTCTGAACGTAAACTCCGCAGTGGATATCAGAAGATATTTGTAATTGTTTTCGGTAAAAACACATGCATGGAACTTAGGTATCCGAACCATCACCTGACCGCTTGAACCATCCAATGTGGCGGATCCCCCAGATGCCAGCTGGGAACTATCATCCGGATCTAGCAGGGTGAAGTTTCCGGCCGAGGTGAGCAACCCCCGGGCCATTTGTTCCTGCACAGGAAACGTCTTATAATCAGATGAAATAAAATTATCTCCCACAGCCACCCCGGACTCCATCAAGTCGTTTTCGCTATCCCATCGAATGCCGTAAATAATATCTGATTTCTTAACATATCTTGCATCGCCGGTGCGTTTTGATAGCCCGCGCCCACCAAACATCATGATTCTATTATCCATTTACTCACCCTCCACATATTCAAATGATTCGGTCATACTGCTGGCCCGCCACGCGTTGTATTGTTGAAAAATGTTTTGCATCCTCAGGGCGTAGGCATCCATCACTTGCCCAAGCTCTGAGGCGGTTGTGTCCCGGGTCGTGTTGTCGGCAAGTATCCATTTCACAGTCTCGGTTTCAGCATATCCGTTTCGGGTGGCCGTATCTATCACCGTACCCATTCTCTCCCGGGCAACCAAATCAACTTGCCAAGCCGCATTGAGCAATGAAATATCCGAATCAACCAAGGCATCACGATAGTCCTTTGCAATATCTTTATTCGCCTGCACGATGAGTGCCGTCTTTACGGCAACATCCGCCAGGTCCTGGCCGGTGTCGGCAACGCCCAGTAGCTCAAACCGATACCCATCATTGCCGTCCGGATCCGTGTATTCTTCAATTTTAACCGGTACCAGAATTTTTTTATGCAACCGCATGACATCAGGTCTGTCTTTCGCATATGTTTTGATCATGAGAAAATCACCTTTTAATCTTTTGTTTTTTATCAATCCATGGTGTGCATGCCGACAGAGACATCACCGGCGGTGACCGGCTTCACAAGCCGATACCGGCCCGGGGTTAGGATCGCAATGACGTTTGCGGTTGACTTTAAAACATATTTTGTTTCTTCAACCGGATCATATGCCGCCGTGTACTGATCCGGCAGGCTCTCGATCTCAATCTCAATTTCTTCTGATTCTGCCAGGCCATCCGCGACAAGCGTGCAAACGGCATTTGAATAATTTATTTCGAAGGGGTCTGATGTTTCGGATGTTGTTTTTGCTGATATGATTGTTTTCATTTTATGTCCTATTTAGAAAAACCGGCGCTTAATTCACCGAATAGTTTTAGTTTCTTATGCTGAATTCCCACTTCACTCTAAATGTCGGGCCAGTTACTGCGTTACTTGGGAATCCGTTTGTTCTATACTTGTCGTACACAGACCTTATATATGATTTAAGATTTTCTTCTTCTTCTATGGTAGCATAATCTATTTCACCGAGCCCGCCAGGGTTGTGCGAAACACGGACATCTAAAAAATCATCCCATGTATCAAAGTCCCCATGCGCTGGAGGATTATCTATACTATTACAATGCTCTCCTAAGTCAGCGCAAACGTCAGAATATGGAGGCCGCGGCGAAACATTTGCAGTTTTAGAATATGTATTCCATGATATATGATTGACTAAAACCAAAGAGCTATTGGTTTCTATTTTATGTGTATCATGTATAGGGTCTAAAAATACCCAAAAAGACCCAACAATGGTATGCGCAAGGTACGAAAAATCATGATTGCATGTTGTAAAGCTTTCATCTCCACCATTACCAACAATTCCTAATTCATAGTAAAGGTTCAATAAAACGTGTTCGATGAATTTTGTTTTAAATGTGAATGTCTTTTCACTGTCATGCGTAATATCATAGAAACAATCGCTGTTTGATCCGTTATGTGTGACTGCATAGTAATCATATGATATGCCTGATACACAACCACCGCAATACTTACCATCATACAATTCGAAATCATAATCCTCAGTCTTATCTATAAAATCACCAACCGAGCTAAAATATATATCTCCATAGTAATCCAGTTCTGTCCCATCCCTGTTGCCTGTCTCAGACATAGATTTTGAATTAATGAAAATCTCATCCCCAAATTCCAATGTCTCAGTGCCATAGCCGCTCAGATCCGTGCCAACGCTGGTAATTTCAGTTTCAGTATTCAGTTCTTCTGTTATGCTAATCCAGTACGATATTTCATCCCATGAGCACGGGAATGATAAAAAATTCTCCCCTGATTCATCTGCCGGTATATCCTCAGCCGGGCCCTTTAAATCAAAGTCATATACGTAATATTCATGGAAGTGCTCACAATCATAATCTTCTGTGTAAACATATTCCGATGAATCATAACACTCTATAAGTAAATACCCGCCGCATGGCTTAGGGTTTTCTTTGAAGCCGATAATTCTAGGGGTGTCCTTATCTTGTCCTATGAATTCAACAAGCACGTTGTCGCCTATATTAAAAGCTCCGGAATTACAAGTCATGTATTCAATGGGAACGTTTGTATAATTATCATGCGCGTTAACATTCAGGCTCATTTGCGAGGATGCGGCACTGTCAAGCTCAATATCTGCCGTTTGTAGCGTTCTATCTATGTTCTCAATTATTGCGTATCTATAAGTAGGCATCCATTTTTGCCATCCTGGCAACATTGCCAGGTTATAAAAGACCGATGCCGCCGACATGCCCATTGTTGGCTTTAACTGCCCGTCTCGTGATTGGATATAATTTGCATTTCCTTCAAATCCTGGCTGGATATTGAATTCAACTGACTCACCCGGCACTTCTATTAATCCAATATCTCCTGTTAAATCTTTTGTAAGGTCTGCACACCATGCCGTGATTTCTTTTGAGTCTGGTATATTTGCGAGCGTTTCATTGCGTTTTTCAATAGACATTTTTTGCAGCTTCAGGATGCTGATTTTACTATCATCTGTTTCTTCTAATATCTGCGCATTAATTTCATCAATCTTGGCAAGATTAGCTGCTTTTTCTGATTCAACATGTCCAGTATTATATATTACAGATACTTGATACTGACCGTCTTCTCCCCCAGATATGATTGACCCCTTTCCCATTATTACTCGCTTACCTCCATTTGCGTTTCTATATTTCCTTTTGAAACACGGACATAATAACTGATTACATTTGCTATAAAAGAAATCCCATTTACGATGACAGTGTGCCCGGGTTTTAATTGGAGTTCTGGTTGCGGAAATCTATATCTATATTTTCCATCTTTTAAACACATGTATGTATAGTTTGCAAGTACATGTGTTTCTGCATTATATGCTTCTTGCCTGTACCCTGTGATAGTTATTGATTTATTGATTGACCCTTCGTCTATACGCACGCTATCAATATTTACACGGGCGATTTCTGCACCTTTTCGTGGAACACCATCGTTAAAATAAATTGCGTTGATAACCAGTTGTCCATCTGGCCTATCAGAGATCACTGATGCATAATCAAGGCCTGGTATCACAACGCTTAGATAACTTTGCTCACCTGATCGCAATCTACACTGAAACGAAGAAATTGGTATATCAATATCAGTATCCCCTGTAATTGTTAGCGTATATAACAAAGTATATTTTTCAGGATCAACAATAAATAATTCAGACTCTGGCGAACCAATATATGGAATCCCAGATAATACGTTTTCAATCCCGTGCAGTAAATATCCAGTTAATACTGGAACATAAGGCACACCTGTCGCTATATCATCAGGATATGCATACAAAAAAGCTGTTATTGTTGATACAACCGGGAAACCGGTTAAAACATCTTGACTAGGGGCTTCTAATAATAGATTTTCTGGATCTGCTTCATCAATCGCAGAGTGTTGCGAGATTATACCATCAAAAATTAATCCATAATCGCTTATATCTTCGCCGTAGTTTGTATTTGCAACTGATACGTCTGACCAATATATTTTAGAATTCTTGACACCCCAATCCGTGTCAGCGCCTGAATCATGATAATTATTTATAACTATTTCATCAAACGTAATTTCGGAATTGAACTCAATAATGAGTCGCTGATTCGTTATATAAGACAACCCGGTGTAAGTCCGCCAGGTATGATATTGTGCAGAGCCATCATATGCTAAATCGATATTGTTAAATGCTCGATAAGGCGCATAGCTTCCGCCATCGTAATTTGAAGCTATGGAATAAAAATCTTGGGATTCTTTTATCTCATATTTAACCCCAAAAAGATAAAAATCAATTGATCGAATGCCCATCCCATCGGATGAATCTCCACTCCATTGGTCTGTAAAATCAAAGATTAAACTTTTTGCGGTGAAGCGTGGCGCATTTTCTGTAGATACAGATAATTGTCCAATTACAGGAACACCTGATAAAACATCGAGTGGGCTTGGCAGAAAAGCATTCAAAGCATCGACTATAGGAGCACCAGACAATACACTTTGCGGAGATGGAAGAGATGTTTCTTTCGCCCACTCAAATGATGTCGTGTCCGCCCACTCAAATGATGACGTATCTGTAAAATAAATAGTCATTTTTTATACTGCGGGTGGCGTATATACTGGATAATCAGACGCCAAAATCCATCTTTTCCCGCCTGCATTGGTATCTGGGGATATTATGCCAGGAGAACTTTCCATCATATAACTATCAGCATCAACATAATAAGAATAAAAATTATCATTAACTATGCCAATAGCCATGTCGCCATCAGATAAATCATTACCATCATGATAATCTAAATAAGAATCATCAGTTCCACCAGTGAGGTGCTTGAAAGCATATACGGAATTTGTCATAATATCACCTCCTAAGCAGGATCTGGTATACCAATGGAAAAAGAATCTGTCGCAAATGCTGCGCCGGATGTCATAGATAAAGTGCCAGATAGCGGCCCAGAAACTAGAATGTCGCTTTCAGAATCATCTGTTAATGCATAATGCGTGGCATCCCCTGTGCCAGTGCAAGACCCATCTGTTACAGCTGAGACGACTACCTCTCTACCACCTTCGGTTCTATCCGCCGGTGTTGAAATTGTTGGGCTTGACTTGTTTCCTAACGCATACGATGCGATATTTGACCACATTAGGCCAGGATCTGCGCTTAATAAATATAATTTCTCAGTGTTTGAATATATATAATTCAATCCATTATCGAAAACCGAGTTACCTAATTCTGACATTTATGATATCCTCTCTTTAATCATTATCGTCATTGAAATTGATGGTTTGCTTGTGTCTATGCTTGATATTGCACCTATGAAAAAACCATCAGAGCATGAGACGTTAACAAGATTTGAATTTTCGTGTATATGTTCTATCAATGACTTTTGATATTCGTCAATTTTAGTGCTTATTTTAAAAACCCTATCTCCCTGCGAGACACCTGAGTGCGTGATAACACAACCCCCGTCAAGAGTCGCTACCCTTGAAGATCTTGATTGTATATAATTTAATTGGCTGTCTCCATTCTCAAGGATAACATGCCCATTCACGTCAGCTGTAATCATTGATATACCTATCATTAAAACCCCAACAAAAAATCTGATGATGATTCATTCGCACGAATCTGAACTTTTTCAATAATCTCCCACATGATCATTTCAAGCGCAGGCTCAAGCCCTGATGAATCTATTGTTATCATTGCGTCACCATCCTGCATGGATTGTGTTTTTTGATTCATGTATTCTGTTTGTGCCTCTGCTAATTCAACCTGTGCGTCTATGAGTTTATTTTGCGCTTCTTGCTGGTCTTCCACCATGCGCTGTAATTCCCACTGATCAAACCGGCTCATGTTTTCATCTGAAAATGCTGATGTCAATGACCCGAACATGCCTTCCACGGAGGACGACATAGCAGATACGGACTCGCCGATTGATTCAAAGGCGGCCGTGGCCACCTCGGCGTCTGCTTCGATCTGTGAAATATCAACTTCGGCGGTATATTTGAAAGCGGCCTCTGCGGTTTGGGCTGATGCCTCTATTTGCGCAATCTCTTTGTCAATATCGCCCTGGAGAGTTATTTCGATTTGTTTTTCAGTTGGGATGTCTTCGATTGCTTTTTTGGCTTCGTCTGCGCCGGATGTTGTCACAGGTACTTCAACTTCGACCGTTCCGTTTTCTTCTGTCCAGTATGTCAACGTTTCTGTGGCTTGTTCTGTTTCTACATTTATCGTCACATCAGTGTTGAGATTTGACAACTCATCTTTGAATGTTGATAGATCACCGTCTCCCGAAATGTCTGCCACAATCTCTAAATTCTTTTGATATCCATCTATATCATCGAAAAAATCGCCCAATGCAGTATCAACTTTTTCTTTATCAGTCAGCACCACTTTGATTTCAACTTCGTTTTCACTGCTCTGCAAAGCTTCGATCTTACCGGCTAATGCGTCCATATCGCCAGACTCAACAAGCGCCAACAATTCTGCCTGCGTTTCTGGCGGTATGGAGTCCAACAATTCTTTAGCTGACTCAAGTGGCTCTGTTTCTGTATTGAAAAGGATTTCTAATGCTTCGGTATCTAACCCCGTTAAGAAGCTATTCAGCTTTTCTTCTATCTCATCTTCTTCCCACTCAAATGTGATATCACCTGCTGTCCCGGTAAAGTTTATAACTTTATCAACTTCTCGCAACCCTTCTTGTATTATCTCATCAATGTCAAATGTATCCCTAATTACCCCGCCTATTTCCCAGCCAACTTTAAACGATATTGCGATTGCGGCCATTGTTGCAAATGGGCTAAGGGCTTGTGATAATAACCCAACTTGATTTATTGCGTTGACGGCTCCCGCGCTGAGACTTCCACCAGGTGCCAGCATATTTGCTAATTTAGACATTCCACCAAGCACGGCACCCCCGGTTGCAAGTGCAGTGCCTACCGCCCCGAGTGCTGTTCCGACCGCGAGTATATTACCGGACAATTCCTGCGTTTCTGGATCAAGATCATTAAACCAATCAATCAATTCTGATATTGCCGTTGTGATTGGCTCAATGGCCTCTACAAACCCTGTGGAAATATTGTTGATTGACGTTACGGAATCAATGACTTTTTGTATAGCCTCTTCAATGCCTTCAACTGACGACAAATCAAAACCGGCGTCTGCAAATAAATCCTGGATAGAGCCAAACAAGTCTTCAAATGAGTCCAGCAGTGGCTGCAAATCTGAATCATCTATATTGCCCCAAGCTTCTACGAAATTGTCCTTGAATCCATCGAATATTTCACCAAGGCTCGTTTCAACACCTCCCCATACATCATCGGAAACAAGAGTTGTTGTTATCGTCTTCATCATCGATTCAAACTTTACGCTGAGGTTCTCTGCCGGGTCTATATCGTCTATCTTCCCAGTCAAATCATCTAAGCTTGTTGAAATTGAACTTATTGATGTAGCGCCATCTACGCCCAACTTGCTGAATGGCTCACCCATGAGTTCCGCGCCAGATGTGAATGCAGTCGTTTTATCTTCTGCTTCGCCGATGCTGTTCACGATATTTGTGAATGCCTCAGCCACCGTCGTTTCCCCGGACGCTAAATTTTTATTCAATTCGTCAGGATCGATCCCGATTGCTTCCAGGGCTTCTTGCGTCGCGCTTGAATTTGTGAGAATCTTGTCGCTGAATTCTTTGAACGCATCCGCTGCCGCATCAGTACCACCGATACCTTCGGCAAATCCTGAAGAGAGGATGGAAAACATTTGCCCGGCATCTGCCCCCGCATCTTCGAAAAGCGGCCCATATTCTTTGATGGAGTCGAAAAAATCGCCTGACGAATTTAGACCTTCTTGCAAACCAGCTGTTATAAGATCAAAAGCAGATTCAGAGGATATTCCGAAATTGTCAGTCAGCGATTTTACGGTTGTAATACTTTCTGCGTACTCAGTCCCGAACGTATAGTTCAGCTTTGCCGCATTAGTAACAATCTCTTCAATCCCAACCGACGTCTCACCGGAAAACTTTTGGGCAGCAAGCGTAACAGCGGAAAACGACTCTTCCAAATCGCCACCAAAACCGGACGAATAAACACGCTTGGCGACCTCTTCAAATTCTTCTGCGGCTTCTGATGGCAACCCCAGGGCGTCAGACATCTTATTTGCTTCGGATTCTATATTTTCCCTGGCCGTGAGACCGGCGGCGGCAATTCCCAGTATTGCCGTTTCAAGTATAGCGACGCTTTCTGCGGCGGTTTGAAACGGAGCGCCGAGATCTTCAAGCCCGCCGCCTATATCGTTTGCAGTTGTTTCAAGGGAATCGAGGCTATTTTGTATCGATGTGATTGCAGAGCTTGTATCATCTCTGCCCTGAAAAAGTATCTCAACTGTTTTTTCAACGTCGCCCATTTTTTTGCCTCGACTTTCTTTCCTTGTAAAACATTTCCCACAGCTCCATTTCAAGCGGCGTCAAGTACCCGTATGGCAAAATATCCGGCCGGGCTTCATATAAAAATTTTCCGGCATTTTGACACATTGCTAAACTTGCTCTGACGTCACCGCTGCGCCAGAGCCTTTGGGCTTTCCCAGCTCTGCCCCCTGACCGGTCAGCTGATATATTTTGCGTGTGATTTTAGCAAATGCCACCGGGAACCGGTCTCTGACAATTGATGCCAGTTCAACATCACAGACAGGCTCAACACTTCCTGAAATCAATACTTCCGTCTGCTTCGCCGTTTCACTGCTCATGGCCCCGGATACACCGAAAAGCGTTTTGAAGGCCTCGACCTTTTCTTTGCTGTTGCCGTCCATGGCTTTTGCGGCGGCATCCAGGCGCTTGTATTTCTCACCGGTCTCGTTGATCCTGCCGACTTCGATGCCCGTCAGGTTTCTGACTTTCCATACCTGATCTTCGTCCTCATCGAAAAACTCTTTCAACTCCGGTACGGGCACGGATTCTACCCGGTCGTTAAAATCAGCATTCTTGAATTTTTTTGTATCGAATCCCATTTGACATGCTCTATTTTATAGGGCAGGCATAACCCGCCCATTTGTTTAAGCGGTAACTTCCACGGCCTCATCGGATGAAGAAATGGTACATGATGCCATGGGGTCCTCTTCCGGAGAAAATGACCTGGACATACCTAATTTCCCCTGGCAAAGGATATATTTGGATGTGACCAGCTCGTCCTGGTAAAATTTGAAGAACAAATCGTTGTTTTTGATTGACACGAGCGCATCTGAGATCCCATCCACAAAATAGGCCGTGAAGGATCCCTGGCCCAGGGAAGACGAACTTGACCCCTTGGTTTTACCATAAATCTGAGTGGAACTCACAGAGTGTGAGGTCTCAGGCGGTACAAAATCAGTTGTTTCGGCAAGCTTTGAAAATTCAGGCGTGTAATACTCGGCGTAAACTTCTTTTGGCACCGGTCCGGTATGGCAGGCAAGCAAGGCCGCATCAAAATCAACCCCGGCATACCCCAGGGCGCCGTTTTCAACTTCGTAATTGCGCTCGGTCCATGTCGGGAAGTTGTACGGTTCCCTATATGAGTTTGCCGTTGATTTGATCTCTGACGCCGTTACAATTGCCGGTGTCTGGCTGGAGTATTTCACGACTGCCAGCAAGATAGAGGTTGTGGGGATCAATGGCGGGCCGCCGTCGGCATCCCATGTGTCTGAAAACGCCGTGTGTTCCGTCCCTTCAACAACGGCAATTGCCCCGGCTGATGTGATTGTGATGGCAAACTGCTGGTAATTGCTGACACTCGGTCGCGTGACATCCACCGCAGCATCAGCTGACACTTCGGTCAACACCCCGGACAGATAACAAGTGCCGGATGACACGGCAACGGTATCATTTGCCGCCCCTGGTGTAACCAGTAGGCCGGTGGCCACACCATTTGGCTTTACATCTGCTGCATAACCGGACCTCTTTGACCATAGCCGATCTGCAGAATTATATTTTTTCTGGTCGCCGTCATCGGTCAACTCAACCATCGCCGTTAAATCCTGTGACATTTCGGCGTAAATCGCCGCATTATCATTGCTCATTTTTTATATCCTTTACTGGGCCGTCGGGTCTCCGATGGCTGTAGTGTAAGTTATTTCAAATGTTGCCGTTGCACCTGCAAGCTTTGTCTCATTGTCAACGAGTTCCACCCCGCCGCCACCAGTATGGGTTATACTGTCGAACAGCGACGACACCGGAGAACTTTGTGAGGTCATGGCAGCAACCAAATCCGCATATACCGCCTCGGACTCCTGGCTTGCATTATCGGCTCCCGGCGTCATCTCAACAAAAGCATGGAGATCAACCGGGAAAGTGTGCGTCATTTTCTTGAACCGTGTTTTTTCTGATGTTTCCGCCCTCGGAATTACAACGACCTGTTGTGTTGTTCCGGGTGAAGAATACCGAGTTGCACGAATTGCAGACTCGCCAACGTCGGTATTATACCCGCTTGCAACCCGTATTTGACCCGCCCGGGTAACGATCGCCTGGATTATTTTTTCCCTGATCGAATCAGCCAAAACGCCTCAGCAAATTATAGGTTTCTTTCCCAAGATTCTCAGTAATCTTTGCAGACGCCTTGTCCTGCACATCAGAGAGAATATCATCCTGGCCAAAAATATCTTCAATCCGTGGCCCGGTCAGCCGCTCAAGCTCCGGGCCTTTCATGGGATGTCCGGCAGGCAACCCGGCAAAATAGCCGACGTTCTCAGTTCCGGTACCGGACCGTGGCCCGTCATAAGACCGCCACCACAAATGTTCCGTCTCATATGCAGATCCGTCATTTCTAAGCTTTCTTGTTTTGGCCTTGAAAGCGTGTTTCAGCAATGTCCTTGAACTACGTTTCTTGACTTTGACGGAATACCCGGCCTTCACTTTGTTTGCCGAAAAGTTTAACAGGCCCACCGGCTGGCCAGTGGCCCACACAGCTCCGGATAAAACAGATTTTGACGCCTTACGCATTGAGAAATCTTTTTTGATCCTCGCTGCTTTCAGCGTCAATTCCTGCCCAATCGCTTTTACCGCCTGGGTCTGGGCATGAGACAATCCTTTGTTCACGGACCTGTATATTGCCGTGGCCGCACCATCCTTGATGCCGGACAGCATATTGACCACATCTGTTAAGTCTTGCTGTGATATCTCAATAGAAATCGACGGCATTATGTCACCTCATTCACAACGGCTTTGACAAGCAGCCTGTCATTGCTGTCGATCCTGGCCACGCGATATGTGGTGCCTTCAACCGCGAAGGTTGAGCCATGGGCAGGCACCCCCACGTCGGCATATACAGCCTGAATCGTTGTGCCCACTTCCATGACCCCAATATCCAGGTTGTCCGGCCGCAGTTCCGCGTCATGCTCAACGATCACCAGGCAGTCCACGGTAGCCCCGGTCTCAGTCGGGTCCGGTGTGAACACCGCCTGGCGGGCCAGCTCGTCAGAAAAAAGTTCATCCATTTCAAACGTAATCATTTTTTCACTCGGGTTAAATGCGGCGGTTTTACATCATCACACGGCACGGC
>Ga0209936_1001549_pt1 | contig 12037 bp, 9 predicted proteins | sample SalPonR1_A_D1_MG_FD_185694 | JGI IMG/M metagenome (GOLD analysis project Ga0209936, IMG submission 185694) | Salt pond soil microbial communities from South San Francisco under conditions of wetland restoration - Salt Pond MetaG R1_A_D1_MG... ... | reverse complement strand
GATCATTAACATGCTGGCATAGCGCCACATACGATAGTTCTGCCTTCGACGGACGCGACCAAGAAAACGATCAGCTCTTGAAAGACGAAGGTAGGCATCAGAGATATCAGAGGTCAATGGATCCTCATCCTTACTAGTATACTGATAAGGAAGATTCTCATCAATCCAGTGAACAAGGTCTTCGGGAGATTCATCCAGGCCATAAACTGCATCCTGAGCAGATTGCACACTACTTCCCTTGAAAACCCTACCAATGACTTTGAATATAGATTCTTTAGTATCACGTTCAGCAGTGGAAACGTCTTCGATATTAATTTCAGTGCGGCCCATCGCAACAGCCTGAAGATCATTGACAGCACTCCTAAAGTCACCATCTGCACCTTCAGCCAGTTTTTCAATTACGCCAACACCACACATGATACCTTCATTTTGTGCTATTCTTTTCAAAGCAGGAACCATTGATCGAGTTTGAACAGAACCAAATTTGAAGTCAAGACAGAGTGAACGCAATGATGAAGATATACCATAAAGATCGTTAGCTATCAGGATAATTGGGTGATTTGTCTTCTTGATTATATCAATGATAGCACGCGAGCCTCCACGATCACTGTTTCCATGAAGATTATCAGCTTCATCAAGAATTACAAGTCTTCTGCCAGAAGTACCACTGAGCGTTTGCATCTGTGAGGCCGAACCGGCTACCTTTCCAATAATAGATGCAGTTCTTTGATCACTTGCATTAAGCTCTATTGATTCCCACTCAAAATCTGCAGCTAATGCATGTGCAGAAGAAGTTTTACCTATGCCCGCAGGCCCATGAAGAAGAACAGCTTTTTTATCAGGGACACCATGGACCCATTGCTCCGCCCATGAACGAAGGCCATCAACTACCTTCTTATGGCCAACAATATCTGCGAGTCCTTTTGGCCTGTATCTTTCTGCCCATTCCATCTGCACTGTCATAAAGTATCAATACCCAATATCCAGGAAAAGTAATTAATGTTTGCACCACTTTGTGTGTTCTAATTGATATTACTGATGGTAGGTACCTTAAATGGGAACAAAAAGTACTGAAGACTTGCTTGAGCTTATTGAAGAGAGAGCGTTAAAGAACAGAGCAAGAGTTGCCATAGGCGTTAGAGATCCGACCCCTAAAATGCTAAGTAGTGCTAGAGATGCGCATAACGCAGGATATGCACATGTGATACTTATAGGGAACAAACAAGAGATCGATGCCATTGGAACTGATCTTGAAGTGATTGGTACCAATGATCCGGAAAAAGTTCTTGGAGATATGCTAAAGTCAAAATATGTAGATGCTGCAGTAAGAGGCACAGCAAAAGCATCCAAAACGCTATCCCATCTTAAAAAGATACTGAATCAGGAAAAACTTCACAGAATAGCATTACTCCAAACAAGTGATGGAAAAGCATTTTTTATAGCACCTGTTGGGATAGATGAAGGAAACGGACTGGCTGATAAGATAGCATTCATCAAGTTAGGAGTGGAACACATACGCAGGTTCGATATAGAACCTGTTGTAGGAGTACTTTCCGGAGGCAGACTCGGAGACATAGGAAGGAATGAATACGTCGACCGAACATTATCAGACGGGGATTTCATTGTTAACCGAGTCAGAGAGATCGGTATTGATGCTAAGCAGTACACCATCCTCATAGAAGATGCTATTAAAGAAGCAAATTTCATCCTTGCACCTGATGGCATTTCAGGAAACCTTGTATTTCGAACTCTAGCATTTTTAGGAGGAGGAGACGGACTTGGTGCGCCCATTTTAATGGATGAACATGTATTCATTGATACATCAAGAGTTGGAGGACATTACACTAAAGCAATTATGCTTGCAAGTGCACTTGTAGGAAGCAATAAACAAGAATAGAAAAAGTTATAAAGCAATTATATGAAAATAATATTAACTTAAAGAAACATTTATTTCTATTGACTACTGAACCTACGGCCAGGTTTTTTAGCAAATCCATGCATAAGTCTGGAAGATACAACAAGGGAATGACGAGAATGGAAGCTATACTGATAAAATCAAAAACAATTTCTTCTGCATGGTCACAATTAATATACCAGATATATGAGAAAGGTGAAGTTCACAACCCGGACTATGGAACACCAACGAAAAGAGTGCATGCAACAATTCAGATAGAGGATGTCAATAATAACCAGGTAAGTTCTGCAGTTCCATTCGGGAGAAACCTTATTGAAAAATATAAGGAAGAGCTAACAGAAGAGTATGCTGACTGGTACATGTCAATACCAGAAGGAGACCAGAGAAAGTTTGATTACTGTTATGCGAAGCAACTTTTCAGATATGGAAAAGATGCATACGACACAGTTAATGCAAATATATCTAACCTGCGTAAAGGCTCCAGAAGACATGTGGGAATACTTTGGGAAAATGAAACCCACATACCAAAATATGAGGATCAGCCTTGCTGGATCGCATATAAGATCGAGCAGCTCAATGAAAAGCAAGTAAGGCTTTACATATTGTATCGCTCATGGGATGCATTTGGAGGATTCCCGGCAAATATACCTGCTATTGTAGAAGGATTCAAAAAAGCCATCCGAGAACATGACCTTGATTATGAGATCGAATCATTGATAGCTACTGGATGGGACACACACATTTATGAGGCAGACCTTCAAGCCGTTGAAAAAATTATGAAAGCAAATGACCTATGTCCGTTATGCCAGAATATTACACCAAAACATTCAATGATATCAACTCCAAAGGGAAGGGCATGCCCCGACTGCAAGAAATAGACATTGCATTAATGGCCTATAAGGCCAAGTTCTTTTTTTAATACATATGTTTAGAAATATATTTCCATTAAATATATATGTATGATATATGCATACACTAGTATGACAATACATACATAAAGTTTTAATGAGAGATTTCAATGAAACGATTAACAATCAGCATGTCAGATGAGCTTTTTGACAAACTGGATATTATAGATAACAAAAGCCTGTTTGTTAGAAAACTGGTAGAAAGGGAACTGAACGTACCTGGAAGTCACCTCGATCTCGAGTCGTCACAGAATCCAGATATTGCAATCCTCAAAGAAGCTGTCAGTGATCTTAGTAACAGACTATCCAGCATAGAACATCATTATGCGATCGAAACTAACAATAGCACATCAGAGACTGAATTGGAATCGCAGTTAGAAACTGATTTTCAGGAAAAGAATAGTGTTCTGGACAGAATACCAGAAACTGAAATTGACACCTCAACAATAACAACAGCTCCACCAGTGGAAGAAACAGCAGAAAAACCATTTGAAATGCCAGAGTTAAAACCACCAGTGGAAGAAACAGTAGAAAAACCGTTTGAAATGCCGGAGTTAAAACCACCAGTGGAAGAAACAGCAGAAAAACCATTTGCAATGCCGGAGTTAAAACCACCAGTGGAAGAAACAGTAGAAAAACCGTTTGAAATGCCGGAGTTAAAACCACCAGTGGAAGAAACAGCAGAAACGCCGTTTGAAATGCCGGAGTTAAAACCACCAGTGGAAGAAACAGCAGAAAAACCATTTGCAATGCCAGAGTTAAAGCCACCAGTGGAAGAAACAGCAGAAATACCTTTTAAAATACCAGAGTTAAAACCACCAGTGGAAGAAACAGCAGATAAAACGTTTGAAATGCCGGAGTTAAAACCACCAGTGGATGTACCGGGTTTTAGTCCGGCAGTCGAAAATCCAAAGGAAACACCAGTAGTGATACCGGATTTTGGATCAAATGAAAATGCCCCACCATTGCCAAACATGGAAAATATACCACCCTTTGAGCTTCCACCCATGGCAAAAAATGCCCAGGGAAACACACAGGCATCATCGGCACCACCAGGATTTGAAAATAAGTCCCAACAAGTAGAAAGTGATGGCTCCAAGCCAGATAAGCTGGAAAGTAATATCCTTATGTATATGCCACATGGTGCAAAGGTAAAGAAAAGTATAATCGAAAGTCTTGTTTCAAAGCAATTCACAAATGATGAAGTGAACGCGAAGGTACAGGAAATGTTTGCAAAGCAAGTGCTTAGCAATAGTGTTGAAGACGGTGTTGAATATCTGATCAGATTATAAATTCATAAAATTAAAGATTTACTTTATCACCTGCTGACTCAAGTGAAAATAGAGTTCCCCTAGAACACTGAACACAAACACTTCTGTCAGAATGGTAGCATTTTTCACAAACAGCTCTTCCACAAAGCATACATGTATGCAATGTAGCCGCGTTGTTACAAATTGAACAGATACCTGCGATTTTCATTTATTGACTATTTGATACAGCGACTTAATTAATCTTACCGATGCAAGTATAAAGACACCATAAAATCTGAAAAAAGAATAATGTAGCTACTTTTCAGAGCAGCTACCAGGAGAGCGATTATTCTATGATAGCACCTTTGCTTGCAGAGCTTACAAATCTCCTATACCTTGCAAGATAACCAGTTGCATGCTTTTCGAGTGGAACAAAAGATGACTTACGCTCCTCAAGTTCCTCATCAGAAAGTTTTACATTGATCTGCCTTGCAGGAATATCTATCTCAATAACATCCCCCTCATTCACTAGGCCAATTGGACCGCCTTCATAGGCTTCCGGTGAAATATGACCGATACATGGCCCGCGAGTTCCACCAGAGAAACGACCATCTGTGATCAGTGCCACAGAATCAATAAGGCCCATACCGGCGATTGCAGAAGTTGGGGAGAGCATTTCACGCATACCAGGGCCACCTTTTGGACCTTCATATCTTATAACAACCACATCACCCGAAACTACCTCTTTAGCAAGAATTGCCTCCATTGCAGCTTCTTCACTATTAAAGACACGCGCAGGGCCACTGTGTTGAATCATTTTCGAATCAACTGCTGCCTGCTTTACAACAGAACCATCAGGCGCCAGATTGCCTTTAAGGATAGCAATTCCTCCCTCTTTGTGAATAGGATCATCCAGAGTTGAGATTATATTGCTATTTGTTTTTGGATTTATTATGACCAGATCATCGATATTTTCACCCATGGTTTTTCCATTAACGGTCATCTGACCGGTATTCAATATAGACTTCATGCGCTGCATAATTGCCTGAATACCACCAGCTCGCTCGAAATCCAACATGTAATTTACACCACCGGGTTTGAGAGAAATAAGATGAGGAGTAGTTTTGCTTAGGCGGTCGAAAGTATCAAGTGAAAGTGTCAGACCGAATGCATGCGCAATTGCAGGCAGGTGAAGAGTGGTATTTGTACTACCACCTATTGCCAGATCAACCATAATTGCATTCTCAAAAGATTCGAGAGTTACCATAGAACGTGGAGTAAGGTTCAGATCCACCATCTCAACAATGCGCCTGCCAGATTCTTTTGCAATTCTGAATTTTTTAGCATCTACTGCATGGGCAGTGGCACACCCAGGCAAACTCATACCGAGAGCCTCTGTCATGCAAGCCATAGTGTTTGCAGTATACATACCTGCACATGAACCAGCGCCGGAGCAACAGCAATCCTCCAATATTTTAAGTTTATCTTCAGATACTGATTCATTCTGGCATTCGCCAACGCCTTCAAAAACAGAAATCAGATCCCTTGGTTCATCATCCACATAACCAGGATTCATAGGACCACCAGTTACAACAATCGTAGGGATATCCAGATTACCTGATGCCATTAGATGACCAGGAGTTATCTTGTCACAAGCAGTGATCATGACCATACCATCCAATTGGTGACCCTGAAGCACAAGCTCAATAGAATCTTCTATAGCTTCTCTACTTGGAAGTGAATAGCTCATTCCCTCATGGCCCATTGCAATACCATCACATATACCAATAGTATGGAACTCAAATGGAACACCACCAGCCATACGTATACCAGCCTTTACTGCTTCCGCAACTTTATCAAGATGAATATGCCCTGGAATCAACTCATTCCATGAGTTTACAACTGCTATGAATGGTTTATCCATTTCATCATCTGTCAAACCTGTTGCTTTCAAAAGAGAACGGTTTGGTGCACGTTCAAATCCTTTTTTGGTCTTGTCACTTCTCATTAATAGAACCTCATTTCATTGCATGACGATTAAACTACTTTAGTAATAGAGAAGGAAATATATAACCAATATGCACAAATCCAGAATCTAAACGACCATACAATTAAGCACATAACCTAATCACATGTATTCATACACACAATATCTAATATGAAAATTATGACATCAGCATACATGCCGCATATATTATCATATACATCATATGCATACCTGCACCCAATTTACCGCTAAAAAACATCGCTTTGAATATGAAAACACGCAAGAATAAAATAGCAGAAAGAACAAGAATCAGAAATAGTGGCAGATTAGGATCAGGCAAACATGCAAGCACAAATTCAATCGATCACAAGTGCCTACCCATGATATTATTGACATGACTAAATAAAAATCACACCTGTGCCCTAAAGAACATATATAATAGATACTCCATTATTCATTACATATATAAAAATAGGTATAATATGCATAATACAAAAGCAATAATTATTGATGGATATGTAGATGAGCCGGCATGTTTTGGAGTTCCACCATACATATCCCCATATATAAGATACATTGCAGGTGCATTAAGAGAAAAGAAAATTCATGAAGATGATATTCATTATGCAACTATTGACCAGATCAGAGCAAATTCAGAAAACTTTTCCCAGATCATTAAAAACGCTGATATTGTAACTATTGTTGCAGGAATGGCCGTACCAGGAAAATACCTGCGTTCCACCCCCATAAGTCCCGGAGAAATCGAAAGCATTTTCAGTGCCGCCCAGGGAATTAAGATCATAGGAGGACCAATTCGCCTTGGATTCAGCAAAGAAGGTGGGAAAACAGCATCTCGCCTTGGAATAAATTCAGATGATACATTTCTAGCAAGGAAGGATATTGAATCTCTGGTATACGACATTCTTAAAGATGGAGACATACAAAAAAATGCTTCAGACATCTCACATCGATTTAGAACTGTGGAAGAAATTGGCAGATGGAGCAAATATGGGGCATTTATCATCAAAAAGCACCCAGATTATCCACATGTTATGTGTGAACTGGAAACTTACAGAGGTTGCGGTCGTAAAAAGCACTGCTCTTTCTGCACAGAACCATCATATGGACAATCAGACTACAGGCCAGTAATTGAGGTCATAGAGGAAGTTAAAGAACTCTACGACAATGGCGCACGCTACTTCAGAATTGGAAGACAGCCAGACATAATGAGCTATCATGCTGTTGACAAGGGCGGAGAAATACCAGAGCCTGATCCCGAAGTTCTCAAAAGCTTATACAAAGGAATAAGAAATATCGCACCTGAGCTGAAAGTCCTGCACATGGATAATGCAAATCCGGCAACAATATCTGAATATCCTGAAAAATGCAAAGAAATTCTAAAAACCATTGTCAAATACCATAGCCCGGGAGATATAGCAGCATTGGGTATGGAAAGTGCTGATCCTGCAGTGATAAAGGCAAATAACCTGAAGGTCATGCCCGACCAAATATTCGAAGTAATCAAATTGATAAATGAAGTAGGCAGCTTCAGAGGAAACAATGGAATGCCGGAAATACTACCAGGCATTAATATTGTACATGGACTCAAGGGAGAAACAAAAAAGACTTTTGAATACAACTATGATTTCCTAAAAGAAGTCATGGATTCAGATCTGATTTTGCGAAGAATAAACATCAGGCAAGTTATGGCTTTTCCAGACACTGAAATGTATGGAAATAATGAGCTTGTTATGAAACACAAGAGATTATTTTTGAAATATAAAGAAAATATCCGAAAAAATATTGATCTACCAATGCTTAGAAAGGTAGTACCAAATGGCACAATTTTAAAAGATGTATTTTGTGAAGTTAATGATAAGAATATGTGCTTTGGGAGACAATTTGGGTCATATCCTTTGCTCATAGGAATTCCATCAAACATGCCATTGAATAAATTTGTCGATATAACAGTAACAGGACACGGTCATCGATCAATAACAGGAATACCACATCCACTTGATATCAATACGGCGTCAATAGCACTTATCAAAGAATTACCAGGAATTGGGAAAAAGCAGGCAAATATAATCCACAGCAAAGGACCATTTTCTAATGCAAACGATTTTTTAAAATATGCAGAAAATCATAAAGATTTACTCCAATACATAAAATTTTAGAATCTATGCCCTTATTTCAGCAAGTTCTTAATGAACTCAGTATCCTTCAATATTTTGAAACTGACAAAGCTACCCACAATCAGATTCATGTAAAAAGTCAATGCTCTCCAGGCAATGACAGTTATCCCAAGTACAGAAGATGCAGTAAATACAGAAAATATCGTTGTGGCTCCAAATTCTGCCAATCCACTTGAACCAGGTGTTGCAGGAATCAATAGAACAAGGACCATAACCACCTGAGCGGCAAACATTTTCAAAATATCCACATTTTGATTTAAGCCCAGAAGAATAACATATATAATTGAAAATTCCACCAGCCAGAACAATAATGTAAGACAAATAGAACTAATAATACCAGATCTGCATCCCTTCAGAAGTAACATAATGCCACTACGAAAATTATCAAATTCATGATTGAGCTTATTATAAATATACTCGACCTTTGCATCAACCACATCGCCAAAAAGCGGAGCAATCTTTTTTATTAAAAAATAGCTTATTGATTTTATTGGACCAGGATTCCATATGCCATATAGTACAAAAATAAGCAAAATCAGTGAAGCAACTTCAACAACAATCAAGATAGACCCAAAACCAAATTTTGCCAAAGTGTCCCTCAATAAATAGATGGACAATGGAGCAAAAGATAATAACAAAATGCCATCTAGCAAGCGCTCACCAAAAATTATAGCTGATGCTTTTCCAAAAGGAACAGCTTCTCTATTCAATAGATGAATACGAACAGGTTCACCACCCATTGATGAAGGAGTTATGGAAGCAGCAAATACACTGGAAGCTACTAGCTCCACAGTTTTTGTAACACTAATATCATACCCAAGTGCATTGCAAAGAACACGTATTCGCATGCCCCAAATTAAATAAGAAAATGCGTGCAGAAAGATACCAAATAGAATGAATTCAGGCCTAATACCAAGCAAAGCTTCAACAGTACCCGAGTCAAATGTCAAAAATACAACTATTACGCCGGAAATAATACTTGTAAATAACGCCAACGAGATCCATTTTTTTAATTTATTCATTTTAAAACATGCCTGAAGTCAGTAAAACAATAAAAAGATGATACTAGTAAGTATCAATAATATCTCTAGTAACAGCTTCATTTGCAGGAATTGAAATTTCAGGCCAGATCTTTACGTTTGAATGAACTGTAGAACCAGTGCCAATAATAACATTGGGCCCTATAACAGTACCATTTTCAAGGCTACAATTATCACCAACATTTACATTATTATCAATTGTAGAGCCAGATACATTACAATTCTTACCAATGGCTACATCATTAAATATATAAGATGATAATATTCGAGATTCAGAATCTACCACACAATTGGAACCTATAGTGGTGTATGGGCCAATAAGCACATTATTGCCTATCACAGTGTTTGCACCTATAACAATAGGACCTACCAACGCAGAGTTAGACCCCACAGATACATTGTTGTCAAGTTTTAACGGACCAGTTATACGAGCATCTTTTGTACTGAAATGTCCACTGATTGTAGTCCCGGGCAAATCCTCAAGCATCCACCTTTGTGCCTGGCGATAAGCAGCAGCATTTCCTACATCAGTCCACTTGCCACGTGCCAGCATTCCATTGATCTTTCGATCTTTTGAAAGCATATCAGGGAACAGGTCTTTGGCAAAATCATACATTGTTTTCTCAGGGATCCAGTCGAATATTTCTGAATCACACATATATATACCAGTACTTGCAAGATTACTGAATATTTCACCCGGACCTGGTTTTTCAAGGAATCTCTGAATGCGATTATTTACACCCATATCTGCAATACCGAATTCCCGAGGGTCATCAATGGAAAGAAGACCTATTGTAACAAGAGCATCAGTCATTTCATGAAAACGAGACATTTCCCTCAGATTGAGGTTCATAACATGATCGCCACCCACAACTATGAAAGGTTCCCCGGAAAGAAGGTCTTCAGCATTCTTTACGCCACCAGCTGTACCAAGTTTATCCTTTTCATAAACATAATCGATATGAACACCAAATATACGCCCGTCTCCAAGCTGTTCCTTTATTTTCTCAGCCATATAGCCAACGGTGATAACTATATCATTGAATCCTTCCTTCGAAAGATGTTCTATGAGATGGACAACAGATGGTTTGTTAAGAATCGGAATACTAGGTTTAGGTCTTTCAAATGTCAATGGGCGCAATCTTGTGCCCTCTCCCCCACACATAATACAGGCTTTCATGCTTGCATAAAATGAGAGTTTTATTTATAACAGTAACGATTAATTATCGCAAGGCTTAAACAAAACATAGCAAATCAAACAAATCACAATACATCAACATCATCTACTTTCTCAACGATAAGTTCAAGCTCACCTTCGTATTCATCAACTTTTCCAGATATATGAACCACAGACCCACCATCCAATAGATCATCAATTTCACTTGCACCATTTTCAGAAGGGACAAAGATCTTAGCAGGACCATAGGGCGAGTCAACCATCAATATGAGATGATTTCCAGAATATGTCAACCGCTTCGAAACAACAGTTCCCTCGACAAATGCATCTTCCCCAGGAAGAGAAGAGCTTGAGAACATAGATTCTTCTGAGGCAACTGATCCAAAAAATACAAGGTAGGCTATAGAAAGTGAAAGAAAGACCATAGAGAGAAGAATTACTATGACCTTTTCTTCTTTTTCCATACCATTCACCACCATCAAACATTAGAAGAATCAATGGAAACGATCTTTATGGTAAATACAAGCGTTTCTCCAGCAAGGTGATGGTTACAATCAATGGTAACATTGTTTTCCGATATATCAGTAATTATTCCTTGAAATTGTGATGAAGTGATTTTCTGACCAATTATAGGAGTAATATTCGCATTTACAAAATCATCTTGCGGAACATCGATCACTAATTCATCATAGCAGGGCCCATAGGCCTCTTCGGGAGGAATTGTTACTACTTTTTCCTCGCCTACAGCCATCCCAATAACTGCATTGTCAAAGCCAGGTATCACCATACCAGCACCAGCAACGAAACCCAATGGTTTGTACTCACGCTGAGGAGTATAAACATTTGATTCAATTGCAATTTCTTCAACAGATGTATCAAAAACAGTACCATCCAACAATCTGCCAGTATAATCAACTGTTATGGAATCACCTGCTTTGACAGCTTTCTCAGATTCATTTGAATTATTATCAGCACAACCACTTGAGACCATAACAAGCAACAAGCATAGTATAATTGCAGTTTTTTTCATAATATGACCTTGTATCCCCTTTTGTTCAATATCACAATTTTAATCGAGTTATTTTACATTGTAAAGACTATATAAGCCTAACTAAAAATATCAAAGATAAAAATATAGTAGCAGGCAACAGAAATAATAGATAAACTGTGGCAAAATAAGGTTGATAAAATGTAAGTGGACTGGTCGGGAATTGAACCCGAGGCCTCTACCATGCCAAGGTAGCGATCTTCCCCTGATCTACCAGCCCATTGCAAAGCATAAAAAGCATAATCTAAAATAAACTTATCGCTTAATAACCATTACATAGCAAAACAGTTTACAAAAATTATTTACTTATTTGACTTACATGCGATAGGTTTAAGTATCCGTATGCGTATTAGGAGTGTCGCGTGATGAATATCACAGTCATGCGAGATAATTGTAGTGGGCCCGTAGCTTAGCTAGGTGGAGCGCACGGCTGATAACCGTGAGGTCCTGAGTTCGAATCTCAGCGGGCCCACCATCATACTTTTTTGACACCATGATCATAAATTATCTTTAATTT
>Ga0209936_1001548_pt1 | contig 12040 bp, 9 predicted proteins | sample SalPonR1_A_D1_MG_FD_185694 | JGI IMG/M metagenome (GOLD analysis project Ga0209936, IMG submission 185694) | Salt pond soil microbial communities from South San Francisco under conditions of wetland restoration - Salt Pond MetaG R1_A_D1_MG... ... | reverse complement strand
CTCCTGGAGCATGCGCTTCTCGTTGCGCACGATGATCTCCGGCGCCTTGAGGTCGAGCAGGCGCTTGAGGCGGTTGTTGCGGTTAATCACCCGCCGGTACAGGTCATTCAGATCAGAGGTGGCGAAGCGGCCGCCGTCGAGCGGCACCAGCGGGCGCAGCTCCGGCGGGATGACCGGCAGCACCTCAAGGATCATCCACTCCGGGCGGTTGCCGGAGTAGAGGAAGGCCTCGACGGTCTTCAGGCGTTTGGCCGCCTTCTTGCGCTTGGCCTCGGAGCGGGTTTCCTCCAGCTCCTGGCGCAGCTGCTGGGCCTCGCTCTCCAGGTCGATGGCCGCCAGCATGTCGCGGATCGCCTCGGCGCCCATCATGGCCGAGAACTCGTCGCCGTATTCCTCCACGGCGTCAAGGTATTGCTCATCGGTGAGCAGCTGCCCCCGCTCCAGCGGGGTCATGCCCGGTTCCACCACCACATAGGACTCGAAGTACAGCACCCGCTCCAGGTCCTTGAGGGTCATGCCCAGGAGCAGGCCCATGCGCGAGGGCAGGGACTTCAAAAACCAGATGTGAGCTACGGGGGCGGCCAGATCGATATGACCCATGCGCTCGCGGCGCACCTTGGACTGGATGACCTCGACACCGCACTTCTCGCACACCACACCGCGGTGCTTCAGGCGCTTGTATTTACCGCAGTTGCATTCGTAATCCCGGACCGGTCCAAAGATCTTGGCGCAGAACAGGCCATCCCGTTCCGGCTTGAAGGTCCGGTAGTTAATCGTTTCCGGTTTTTTGACCTCGCCGTAAGACCAGGAGCGAATTTTTTCGGGAGAGGCAATGGCGATGCGCACCCCGTCGAATTCGAGCTGCTGGCTGGGCTGCTTAAACAGATTCATGATGTCCTTCAAGGTCATCCTCCTTGGCGCACCATACGCCGGGAAGCGGTTGCCGCCGCCTCAGGCGGCGGCTCGAAGGGGCCGGCCCACCGGCCGGCCCCAACGCCGAAGGCGGAAGCGGGTTACTCCAGCTCCACGTCGATAGCCAGGGCTCGCAGCTCCCGAAGCAGCACATTAAAGGACTCCGGAACGCCGGGCTGGAACTTGTCCTCGCCTTTCACCAGGGACTCGTAAGCGGCCGTCCGGCCCGCCACATCGTCCGACTTGATGGTCAGCATCTCCTGCAAGGTATAGGCCGCGCCATACGCCTCCAGGGCCCAGACCTCCATCTCGCCAAACCGCTGGCCGCCGAACTGAGCCTTGCCGCCCAGAGGCTGCTGCGTCACCAGGGAATAGGGCCCGGTGGAACGGGCGTGAATCTTATCGTCCACCAAGTGGTGGAGCTTCAGGATGTACATGTGCCCAACGGTCACCGGTCGGTCGAAGGCTTCGCCGGTGCGGCCATCGTAGAGGTCCACCTGGCCGGAGTCCGGCAAGCCTGCCAAGCGCAGCATGCGCTTGATCTCTTCCTCGGAGGCGCCGTCGAACACCGGCGTGGCCGTCGGCAGCCCGCCCCGGAGGTTCCGGCTGAGGCTGTGGACCTCCTGGCCGGACATCTCCCCCAGGACCTCCTGCTCCTCGGGCCGGGCATAGATCTGGTTGAGCAGATCCCGCAGGCTGGCCTGATCCCCACCATTGTCGAGCAGGCTGCCAATCTGCAGACCCAAGGTCTTGGCCGCCCAGCCCAGGTGGGTCTCCAGGATTTGCCCGACGTTCATCCGGGAAGGAACACCCAAGGGGCTCAGCACCACATCAACGGGGCTGCCGTCCTCCAGGAAGGGCATGTCTTCCTGAGGCATGATCTTGGAGATCAGGCCCTTGTTGCCGTGACGCCCGGCCATCTTGTCGCCGGGCTGCAGCGGCCGCTTCACGCCCACAAACACCTTGACCATCTTGAGCACGCCCGGGGAGAGTTCGTCGCCGGAGGTCAGCTTCTCCCGCTTTTCCTCCAACCGTTGCTCCAGGAGCTGGCGCTGCTCTTCCAGATGCTCCCGGATCTTCTCCAGCTGCTCGTTGACCTCCTCGTTGCGCATGCGGATCTCGAACCAGCGCCGACGAGGCAGATCATCCAGATAGGACTTGGTGATCTTCTTGCCGGCCTCCAGGTCCGGCCCGCCGTCGGCCACCTTGCCGACCAGCAGGTCTTCGATCCGGGCGTAGGCGTCATCCTCGACGATGCGGTGCTGGGTCTCCAAGTCCTTCTGCACCCGGGCCAACTCATCTTCCTCGATGGCCTTGGCGCGGGCGTCCTTCTCAACGCCCTCGGAGGTGAACACCTGCACGTCGATGACCGTCCCGTGCACGCCCGTCGAAGCGCGCAGGGAGGTGTCCTTCACGTCGGAAGCCTTCTCGCCGAAGATCGCGCGCAGCAGCTTCTCTTCAGGGGTAAGCTGGGTCTCGCCCTTGGGCGTGACCTTGCCCACCAGGATGTCGCCGGGGCGAACTTCGGCGCCGATGCGGATGATCCCCGATTCGTCCAGGTCGCCCAGGGCCTCCTCGTTGACGTTGGGGATGTCCCGGGTGATTTCCTCGGGGCCCAACTTGGTGTCCCGGGCCATGGCCGAGAACGCCTCCACGTGAATGGAGGTGAAGCGGTCCTCCTGCACCACCCGCTCGGAGATGAGGATGGAGTCCTCGAAGTTGTAGCCACCCCAGGCCATGAAGGCGACCTTCATGTTCTGGCCCAGAGCCAGCTCACCCATGTCCGTGCTCTGGCCGTCGGACAGAACGTCCCCGGCCTCGATGCGCTCGCCCTCGTGCACCAACGGCTTCTGGTTGATGCACGTATTCTGGTTGCTGCGGCTGTATTTGATCAGGTTGTAGATATCCACGCCCGGCTCGCCCGGCGTGGTCTCGTCGTCGTTGACCCGCACCACGATCCGGGAGGCGTCCACGGACTCCACCTTGCCGCCCCGGCGCGCGGCTACCGCGACGCCGGAGTCCACGGCCACACGGCGTTCCATGCCGGTGCCCACCAGCGGCTTGTCGGCGCGGATGGTGGGCACGGCCTGCCGCTGCATGTTGGCGCCCATCAGGGCCCGCGAGGTGTCATCGTGCTCCAGGAACGGCAGCAGGGAGGCCGCCACGGACACGATCTGCTTGGGCGACACATCCATGTACTCCACCTGGTCCGGGGAGGCCATGATGGACTCGCCGCGGTGCCGGCAGGAGATCAGGTCCGAGGCCAAGTTGCCGCTCTCGTCCACCTGGGCGTTGGCCTGGGCGATGACGTAATTGCCTTCCTCGATGGCCGACAGGTAATCCACGGTATCCGTGGGCTGGCCGTTTTCCACCCGGCGGTAGGGCGTCTCCAGGAAGCCGTACTGGTTGGTGCGGGCATAGCTCGACAGCGAGTTGATCAGCCCGATGTTCGGCCCCTCGGGCGTCTCAATCGGACAGATCCGCCCATAGTGGGTGGGATGGACGTCTCGCACCTCGAAACCGGCCCGCTCCCGGGACAACCCGCCCGGTCCCAGCGCCGACACCCGCCGCTTGTGGGTCACTTCGGATAGCGGGTTGGTTTGGTCCATGAACTGGGAAAGCTGGCTGGAACCGAAGAACTCCTTGATCGCCGCGGACACCGGTTTGGCGTTCACCAGCTTTTTGGGCATGAGCTCATCGGGGTCGGCCAGGGACATGCGCTCGCGCACCGCCCGCTCCATACGGACCAAGCCGATGCGGAACTGCTCGCCGGCCAACTCGCCCACGGAGCGCACGCGCCGATTGCCGAGGTGGTCGATGTCGTCGACATCGCCGATGCCGTTCTTCAGGTCGATGAGCACACGCATCACCGCGATGATGTCCTCGGAATCGAGCACACCCGGCCCTTCGTCCGTATCCCGGCCGACACGACGATTGAACTTCATCCGGCCGACCGCGGACAGGTCGTAGCGATCCTCGCTGAAGAACAGGTTGTGGAACAGGTTGGCTGCCGTTTCTTCCGTCGGCGGTTCGCCGGGGCGCATCATGCGATAGATCTCGATCTGCGCCTCGGACTGGCTGGCAGTGTGGTCCAGCCGCAGGGTCTCCGAGAGGAAGGGACCCCGATCGATCTCGTTGATGTACAGGGTTTGCAGCTCGGTGATGCCGGCCTCCCGCAAGCGCTCAACCAGATCCTCCGTGATCTCGTCATTGGCACTGGCGAGCACTTCGCCGGTTTCGGGATCCGGGATGTCATGGGCAACCACCTTGCCCAGGAGGAAGCCCTCGGGAACGGCGACTTCCTCGATGCCGGCCTCCTGCAGCTGGGTCACCCGCCGGCGGGTGACCTTCTGGCCCATGGCCAGCAGGGGTTCGCCGCCGTCCGGATTGGGGACCTCGAACGGCGCCTTCATGCCCTGCAGGCGTTCCGGGATCAGGCCCATGTACACGCCGTCGGCGGCAATGCGGTAACTCTCCCGCTCGAAGAAGAGGTCCAGCATTTCCTCATTACTGAAACCGAGGGCGCGCAGCAGCACCGTCGCCGGCAGCTTGCGCCGACGGTCGATGCGCACGTAGAGGTGGTCCCGGGGATCGAATTCGAAGTCGAGCCAGGAACCCCGGTAGGGGATGACTCGCGCATTGTAGAGCAGCTTCCCGGAACTGTGCGTCTGGCCGCGGTCGTGGTTGAAGAACACGCCCGGGCTCCGGGTGAGCTGGGAAACGATGACCCGTTCGGTGCCGTTGATGATGAACGTGCCCCGCACGGTCTGCCAGGGGATCTCCCCTAGGTAGACTTCCTGCTCCTTGATGTCGCGGACACCCTTGCCGCCGGTGGCTTCGTCCTTGTCATAGACCACCAGGCGCAACTTGGCATGCAACGGCCGGCTGAAGGTCAGCCCCCATTGCTGGCATTCGCGCATATCGAAGGAGGGTTCACCAAACTCGTAGCCGACATACTCCAGGGAAGCCTTGCCGCTCTGGTCCTCAATCGGGAAGACGGAACGGAACACTTCTTCCAAGCCGTCCCGGGGACGGTCCTCGATGGTCGAGTCTGCTTGAAGGAACCGTTGATACGACTCCACCTGCGTCTCCAGCAGGTACGGCACTTCCCGGACAGTGGGAATCTTGCCGAAATCCTTCCGGATCCGTTTTTTCTCGGTGAACGAGTACATGGCTACTCCTGCGGGGTGGAGGGCAATCGACCTTCCACGGGAACGGGCAGTCGTCCAGAAACACAGAAGGGCTGGCGCCCCACACGGGCCGCCAGCCGCTTCCAACCGGTTGCGGAAACCGGGTTATGCAGGGGGGTTACTTGAGTTCCACCGGAGCGCCGGCTTCCTCCATCTTGGACTTGATGTCCTCGCCTTCTTCCTTGGAAACGCCTTCCTTGAGGGTGGCGGGGAGGTTCTCGACCATTTCCTTGGCCTCCTTCAGGCCCAAGCCGGTCACCTCGCGCAGCACCTTAATGGTCTGCACCTTCTTTTCGCCTTCGCCGGTCAGGACCACGTCGAACTCATCCTGTTCGGCAACGGCCGCCTCACCACCGCCGGCGGCAGGGGCGGCGGCCACGGCGGCCGGCGCTTCGGCGGAAACGTCAAACTTTTCCTCGATGGCCTTCACGAGTTCAGACAGCTCGAGAACGGTCATGTTCTCGATGGCACTAAGAATCTCTTCCTGGGACATGATGCGACTCCCTTCCAGTCAATCGAATCGGGTGAACGGAAAGCGGTACGGTTAGGCAGCCTCGCCCTTCTGGTCGCGCACGGCAGCCAGGGCACGGGCGAATTGCGACGGAACCTCGTTGAGGCTGCGGGCCATCTTGACGATGGGCGCATTGAGGCCGACGGCGACCTTAGTGATGAGCTGGTCGCGGCTCGGCAGCTGAGCCAGGGCCTGCAGGTCGGCATAGGACATCGCCTTGCCCTGCAACACGCCCGCCTTGATTTCCAGGTCCTCGTGGTTCTTGGCGAACTCAGTAAGGACCTTAGCGGCGGACACGGGATCTTCACTCAAGGCAATGGCAGTCGGGCCCTTGAAGTGCTCGGTCATGGGCTCCATATCGGTGCCCTCAACCGCACGTTTGGCCAGATTGTTCTTCACCACCTTGAAGAAGATGCCTTGCTCCCTGAGCTGCGCACGGAGTTCCGTCACCTCCGATACGCTGAGGCCGCGGTAATCAGCCACCACGCCCGCATACGCCTGTTCGGAGCGCGCACGCAGATCGGCCACCACCGCCTTTTTCTGCTCCAGGTTCAGCAACGCTGATCCCCCTTCGGTTGTGCGGCCCGCCCGTTCACCCTTCCTGGGAAAGGAATATCGCGGACGGCACCGCCGTCTCGGCAGGCCCGGAATGGTTTAACCCCGCCTCCTCATGCGGGGACCTGCGGTCTTTGACGGCCGCGGCGCAAGGCCGGTGCCGTCGCATGCCCCGGCGCCCGGGGCAACCACCCGCTTAGACGCGGGCGAAACCGGTATCCACCCGGATCCCGGGACCCATGGTGGTGGACACACTCACTTTTCGCAGATACTTGCCCTTGGCCGCCGCTGGCTTGGCGCGGACCAAGGCGTCCGCGGCGGCCCGCAGGTTCTCGACCAAGGCGTCTTCGCCGAAGCTGGCCCGGCCAATGGGCATGTGAACGATCCCGCCCTTATCGGCGCGGTACTCCACTTGGCCCGCCTTGATCTGCTTGACCACATCGGCGATGTCCTGGGTGACCGTGCCCACCTTGGGGTTGGGCATCAGCCCCCGGGGCCCCAGGATTTGGCCCAGCTGGCCGACCACCTTCATGGCATCCGGTGTGGCCACGGCGCGGTCGAATTCGGTCCAACCCCCCTTGATCTGCTCGGCCAGATCTTCAAATCCGACGACATCAGCGCCGGCTTCCCGGGCCTCGTCGGCCTTGGCACCCTCGGCGAACACCGCCACGCGCACGGTCTTGCCCGTGCCGTGGGGTAAGGTCACCGTGCCGCGGACCATCTGGTCGGCCTTTCGGGGGTCGATGCCCAGATTAAACGAGGCGTCGACGGATTCATCGAAATTGGCTTTGCTGGTGGACTTCGCCAGCTTAACCGCTTCTTCGATGTCGTAATCCCGGGTGCGCTCCACCTGGGTATTCAGGTCGGTAATGCGTTTTCCGCGGTTGCCCATGACCGTCTCCTAGCCCTCGACCTCGATGCCCATGGATCGGGCAGTGCCCTCGATCATGGTGCATGCGGTTTCGACATCGTTCGTGTTCAGGTCGGGGAGCTTGGTCTGCGCAATCTCCCGCACCTGGTCCTTTTGCACCTTGCCCACCTTGTCGGTTAACGGGCTGGAGCTACCGCCCTTCAAACCGGCGGCCTTCAGCAACAGGATCGACGCCGGCGGGGTCTTAGTAACAAAGGTGAACGACTTGTCGGAGAAGACGGTGATCACCACGGGCACCGGCAGGCCTTGCTCTTGCTCTTGTGTCTGCGCGTTGAAGGCCTTGCAGAATTCCATGATGTTCAGGCCGTGCTGACCCAGCGCCGGACCGACCGGCGGACTGGGCTGCGCCTGCCCGGCAGGCACCTGCAGCTTGATGTAGGCTTCAATCTTCTTCGCCATCGAATACTCCTGGACGGCGGCGTGGGCCGCGGATTGGGAATGGCTCCCCCGTTACTGCCTCAGGCCTTTTCGACCTGGGTAAACTCCAGCTCGACCGGGGTGGGTCGGCCGAAGATGGTGACCGAGGCCTGAATCGTGCTCTTCTCATAATTCACGTCCTCGACCACCCCGTTGAACCCGGAGAACGGACCGTCGATCACATGCACCGCCTCGCCAACACTGAAGGCGACCTTGGGCTTGGGCTTCTCCATGCCCTCTTCGATCTGACGCAGGATGGCCTCGGCTTCCTTTTCCGAAAGCGGGTGCGGCTGCCCGGCCTTGCCGCCGACAAAACCGGTAATCCGCGGCACATCCTTCACCAGGTGCCAGGTATGCTCATCCATTTCCATCTCGATAAGCATGTAACCCGGGAAGATCTTGCGTTCCGCAGTGCCCTTGGAACTGCTGGTGACATCCACCACCTCTTCCGTCGGCACCAGGATTTGCCCGAAACGGTCCTCCATCCCAGCCTGGCGGATGGCTTCCTCCAGCATGGCCTTGGCTTTTTTCTCATAGCCGGAGTAGGCGTGAACGACATACCAGCGCTTGGCCATTTCGGCTCCCTAGCCCATTACGAAGCGGACGGCGGAGAAGACGATCCAGTCCACGAGCCAGAGGAAGGCGCCCACGAACAGGACCATGGCGATAACGACGGCCGTCGTTTGGATGGTCTCCTGGCGACTCGGCCACACTACACGGCTCAGTTCCGTGCGGGATTCGCGCACGAAGCCGCGAAATTGGCCGAATTGCGCCGTGGTGATGTACACCCCGGCCCCCAACAAGGCCCCGGCGATCAGGCTGCCGACCTGCGCCATGCCGCCCTGGGCGCCCAGCAGGTAATAGCCGATCACGCCAGCCGCGAACACGGTGGCGGCCACACCAATTTTTGCCTTATCGCTCATGCAAGAGGGCCTGAGTGGTAGGGGGTGCGACGGCGGCGAAAGGGTGGCGGGCTGCCACCTCCGCGCTGATAGAAATGGCAGGCCAGGAGGGACTCGAACCCCCAACCTACGGATTTGGAGTCCGTTGCTCTGCCAATTCGAGCTACTGGCCTGCAAACCGGTGCCCGGCGGTAACCCGCCGGGACTTCTTTACTTGATCTTGTCCTCGCGGTGGTCCGTGTGGTGGCGGCAAAACCGGCAATACTTGCGGAATTGGAGCTTGTCCGGGGTATTCCGCTTGTTCTTGGTGCCGGTATAGTTGCGTCGACCACACTCACCACAGGCAAGGCTGTGCTTTTCGCGCATGAGACGTCCTCAGCCGTAAGCCGGGTTATTCGATGATTTGAGCCACCACACCGGCGCCCACCGTACGGCCACCCTCACGAATGGCGAAGCGAAGACCGTCCTCCATGGCGATGGGGGCAATCAATTCCACCTCCAGGGAGATGTTATCGCCGGGCATCACCATCTCGGTGCCCTCGGGCAGGGTGCAGGTACCGGTGACGTCGGTGGTCCGGAAGTAGAACTGCGGCCGGTAGCCCTGGAAAAACGGCGTATGGCGGCCACCTTCTTCCTTCTTGAGGACGTACACCTCACCCTTGAAACGGGTGTGCGGGGTGATGGAGCCGGGCTTGGCCAGCACCTGGCCGCGCTCGACGTCTTCGCGCTTGGTGCCCCGCAGCAGGCAACCGACGTTGTCGCCGGCCTCGCCTTCGTCGAGCATCTTGCGGAACATCTCGACGCCGGTCACCGTCGTCTTGGCGGTGTCCTTCAGCCCGACAATCTCCACCTCGTCGCCGGTGTGGATCTTGCCGCGCTCCACACGGCCGGTCACCACGGTGCCGCGGCCGGAAATGGAGAAGACGTCCTCGATGGGCATAAGGAAGTCTTGATCCACCGGCCGCTCGGGCGTGGGGATGTACTCATCCATGGCCACGGCCAGCTTATTGATGGACTCCTCGCCGTGGTCGCCGGTGTCCCCTTCCAGGGCCTTGAGCGCGGAGCCGACAATCACGGGGGTGTCGTCCCCGCTGAATTCGTACTCGTCCAGCAGCTCGCGGACTTCCATCTCCACCAGCTCCAGCAGCTCCTCGTCGTCCACCATGTCGGCCTTGTTCAGGTAGACCACGATCTGCGGCACGCCCACCTGGCGGGCCAGCAGGATGTGCTCCCGGGTCTGGGGCATGGGGCCGTCGGCGGCGGATACCACCAGGATGGCGCCGTCCATCTGCGCCGCGCCGGTGATCATGTTCTTCACGTAGTCCGCGTGGCCGGGGCAATCCACGTGGGCATAGTGGCGATTGGAGGTCTCGTACTCCACGTGGGCGGTGGAGATGGTGATGCCGCGCTCCCGCTCCTCGGGGGCATTATCGATGTCCGAGAACTCCCGGCTCTCGCCGCCGTATTCGGACGACAGCACCTTGGTCATGGCCGCCGTCAAAGTGGTCTTGCCGTGGTCGACGTGACCGATGGTGCCCACGTTTACGTGCGGCTTGGTGCGCTCAAACTTTTCCTTGGACATGGATCTGTCCTCCTCCCCTCAAGCGGTGCGTATTCGTCAGCCGTGGGTCTTGGCGATGATTTCCTTGGCGACGCTTTGCGGCACCTCGGCGTATTTGCTCGGCTGCATGGTGTAAGTAGCCCGACCCTGGGACAGGGAGCGCAGCGTGGTGGCGTACCCGAACATCTCGGCCAGCGGCACCTCGGCGGAGACCACCTTGCCAGCCTTGCTGTCCTCCATAGCGCCCACCTGGCCGCGGCGGCTGTTGAGGTCGCCGATGACGTCGCCCATGAACTCCTCGGGGGTCACCACCTCGACCTCCATCATCGGCTCGAGCAGCACCGGATCGGCCTTGGGCGCGCCTTCCTGGACCGCCTGCGAACCGGCGATCTTAAACGCGGACTCGCTGGAGTCCACATCGTGGTAGGAGCCGTCGAAGAGGGTGGCCTTCACGTCCACCATCGGATAGCCCGCGACCACACCGTTCTCCAGGGCCTCGTAGATTCCCTGGTTCACGGAGTTGATGTACTCACGCGGCACCACACCGCCGACAATGGCGTCCACGAATTCGTAGCCGGCGCCTGGTTCGTTGGGCTCGATGCGGACGAAGACATGGCCGTACTGGCCGCGGCCGCCGGACTGGCGGATGAACTTGCCTTCCTGCTCCACCTGCTTGCGGAGGGTCTCGCGGTAGGCCACCTGGGGCTGGCCGACGTTGGCCTCGACGTTGAATTCCCGTTTCAGGCGGTCAACGATCACCTCCAGGTGCAGCTCACCCATGCCGGAAATCACGGTCTGGCCGCTTTCCTCATCCGTACGCACCTGGAAGGAGGGGTCCTCCTGCGCCAGTTTGGCAAGCGCCGTACCCAGTTTTTCCTGGTCCGCCTTGGACTTCGGCTCGATGGCCACGGAGATCACCGGATCAGGGAACTCCATGCGCTCGAGGATGATCGGGTTCTTGGGATCGCACAGGGTCTCGCCGGTTCCGGTATTCTTCAGGCCCACGGCCGCGAAGATGTCCCCGGCATGAACCTCATCCACTTCTTTGCGCTCATTGGAATGCATGTGCAGCAGGCGGCCAATCCGCTCCTTTTTGTTTTTGAGCGGATTATTCAGGTTGGCCCCGGAAGACAGGCTACCGGAGTAGCAGCGCATGAAGGTCAGCTGGCCAGCATATGGATCGGTCGCCACCTTGAAGGCGAGGGCCGAGAACGGCTCGTCGTCGGTGGGATGGCGTTCCAGCTCTTCGCCGCTGTCGGGATGCTCGCCCTGGATGGCAGGGATATCGGAGGGGCTGGGCATGAACTGCAGGACGCCGTCGAGCAGGGATTGGATACCCTTGTTCTTGAAGGCGGTACCGCAATACACCGGCACGATCTGCTGCGCCAGGGTGGCCCCGCGCAGCCCGCGGACCACTTCCTCGTCGGAGAGCGTTCCCTCTTCCAGGTACTTCTCCATGAGGTCGTCTTCGCCCTCGGCGGCCGCCTCCAACAGGAGTTCGCGGTACTCCTCGGCCTGGTCCTTGAGGTCGTCGGGGATGTCACTCTCGGTGAAATTGGCCCCCATGGTGGACATATCCCAATGGATGGCCTTCATCCGCAGCAGGTCGATCACGCCCTCGAATTCGTCCCCGGCCCCGATAGGCAGGGTCACCGGTACCGGACGCGCCCCCAGCTGCTCTTCCATCTCCTTGACGACGTTGTAGAAGTCGGCGCCGACGCGGTCCATCTTATTGACGAAGGCCATCCGCGGCACTTCGTATTTGTCGGCCTGCCGCCAAACCGTCTCCGACTGCGGCTCCACGCCGCCCACGGCACAAAAGACCGCCACCGCCCCGTCCAGCACACGCAGGGACCGCTCCACCTCGATGGTGAAGTCGACGTGGCCGGGGGTGTCGATGATGTTGATGCGGTGCTCGGGGAACTGCTGCTCCATACCGCGCCAGAAGCAGGTGGTCGCGGCGGAGGTGATGGTGATGCCGCGCTCCTGCTCCTGCTCCATCCAGTCCATCACCGAGGCACCGTCGTGGGTCTCCCCCATCTTGTGGGAGATACCGGTATA
>Ga0209936_1001540_pt1:0-7500 | contig 12115 bp, 7 predicted proteins | sample SalPonR1_A_D1_MG_FD_185694 | JGI IMG/M metagenome (GOLD analysis project Ga0209936, IMG submission 185694) | Salt pond soil microbial communities from South San Francisco under conditions of wetland restoration - Salt Pond MetaG R1_A_D1_MG... ... | reverse complement strand
AATAGGGGAGGCGTAGGGAAACCGAGTCCTAAATGGGCGTCTTAGTCGCTGGGAGTAGACCCGAAACCGGGCGATCTATCCATGGCCAGGGTGAAGGCAAGGTAATACTTGCTGGAGGCCCGAACCCACTAATGTTGAAAAATTAGGGGATGAGTTGTGGATCGGAGTGAAAGGCTAATCAAGCCCGGAGATAGCTGGTTCTCCCCGAAAGCTATTGAGGTAGTGCCTCGTGTCTCACTCCTGGGGGTAGAGCACTGTTTCGGCTAGGGGGCCATCCCGGCTTACCAAACCGATGCAAACTCCGAATACCAGGAAGTGCAATCACGGGAGACACACGGCGGGTGCTAACGTCCGTCGTGGAGAGGGAAACAACCCAGACCGCCAGCTAAGGTCCCAAAGTTACGGCTAAGTGGGAAACGATGTGGGAAGGCAGAGACAGCCAGGAGGTTGGCTTAGAAGCAGCCATCCTTTAAAGAAAGCGTAATAGCTCACTGGTCTAGTCGGCCCGCGCGGAAGATTCAACGGGGCTAAGCCGTGCACCGAAGCTGCGGATGCTCAGATTTATCTGGGCATGGTAGGGGAGCGTTCTGTAAACCTGCGAAGGTGTGTCGTGAGGCATGCTGGAGGTATCAGAAGTGCGAATGCTGACATGAGTAACGATAATGCGGGTGAAAAACCCGCACGCCGAAAACCCAAGGTTTCCTGCGCAACGTTAATCGGCGCAGGGTGAGTCGGCCCCTAAGGCGAGGGCGAAAGCCGTAGTCGATGGGAAGCAGGTTAATATTCCTGCACCAACTATTACTGCGATGGGGGGACGGAGTAGGCTAGGTCATCCGGGCGTTGGTTGTCCCGGTTCAAGCGTGTAGGGAGTGTGGCTAGGAAAATCCGGTTGCACAATCCTGAGGCGTGACGACGAGTTCCCATGTGGAGCGAAGTGATTGATGCCAAGCTTCCAGGAAAAGCCTCTAAGCTTCAGGTAATAGTTGACCGTACCGTAAACCGACACAGGTGGGTGAGGAGAGAATCCTAAGGCGCTTGAGAGAACTCGGGTGAAGGAACTAGGCAAATTGGTACCGTAACTTCGGGAGAAGGTACGCCCCTGTTAGGTGAAGCGACTTGCTCGTGGAGCTGAAGGGGGTTGCAGTGACCAGGTGGCTGCGACTGTTTATCAAAAACACAGCACTCTGCAAACACGAAAGTGGAAGTATAGGGTGTGACGCCTGCCCGGTGCCGGAAGGTTAATTGATGGGGTTAGGGAAACCGAAGCTCTTGATCGAAGCCCCGGTAAACGGCGGCCGTAACTATAACGGTCCTAAGGTAGCGAAATTCCTTGTCGGGTAAGTTCCGACCTGCACGAATGGCGTAACGATGGCCACACTGTCTCCACCCGAGACTCAGTGAAATTGAAATCGCAGTGAAGATGCTGCGTTCCCGCGGCTAGACGGAAAGACCCCGTGAACCTTTACTACAGCTTTACACTGAATTTTGAGCATGCTTGTGTAGGATAGCTGGGAGGCTTTGAAGCTGGGACGCTAGTCCTGGTGGAGCCAACCTTGAAATACCAGCCTGGCCTGCTCGGAGTTCTAACCCAGGTCCGTTATCCGGATCGGGGACAGTGTATGGTGGGTAGTTTGACTGGGGCGGTCTCCTCCCAAAGAGTAACGGAGGAGCACAAAGGTACCCTCAGCGCGGTCGGACATCGCGCATTGCGTGCAAGGGCATAAGGGTGCTTGACTGCGAGACAGACACGTCGAGCAGGTGCGAAAGCAGGTCCTAGTGATCCGGTGGTTCCATATGGAAGGGCCATCGCTCAACGGATAAAAGGTACTCCGGGGATAACAGGCTGATTCCTCCCAAGAGTCCACATCGACGGGGGAGTTTGGCACCTCGATGTCGGCTCATCACATCCTGGGGCTGTAGCAGGTCCCAAGGGTATGGCTGTTCGCCATTTAAAGTGGTACGCGAGCTGGGTTCAGAACGTCGTGAGACAGTTCGGTCCCTATCTGCCGTGGGCGTTGGAAAATTGCAGGGAGCTGCTCCTAGTACGAGAGGACCGGAGTGGACGTATCTCTGGTGTTCCGGTTGTCACGCCAGTGGCACTGCCGGGTAGCTATATACGGAAGGGATAACCGCTGAAGGCATCTAAGCGGGAAGCCCACCCTAAGATAAGTTTTCCCTGGGGACTCGATCCCCCTGAAGGGCCCTCGTAGACTACGAGGTTGATAGGTCGGGTGTGTAAGCGCAGCAATGCGTTGAGCTAACCGATACTAATTGCCCGTGAGGCTTGACCATATAACACCCAAGCATTCTGGGTGTGCTGGTCGCTTTCTTTTAGATTGCGCCACCCTGGGTGACGCGACGACGTCAAAACTTTTCGATTTCGCGGCGCCTGGCCCTTCACAGGGCGGGGCGAGATACGTGAGCCAGTTTGCCTGGCGGCCATAGCAAGCGGGAACCACCCGATCCCATTCCGAACTCGGAAGTGAAGACGCTTAGCGCCGATGGTAGTGCGGGGTTCTCCTCGTGCGAGAGTAGGTCACTGCCAGGCATTTAAACCAGGAACCCCCGGTCTCGAGAGAGGCCGGGGGTTTTTCTTTGGGCCCGGAAAAATGTGATGGCGCGCACATTTTTCTGCGCCCAGGGGGCGCAAGGTGGGTCCCAGGTTCAGGCCAACACGCTGAACCCGATTCAGACAAAGGCAAACCCACCGAAAGGTGGCGACGCAAAGTCTCCGGTCTAACGGCTCCTCCAGGGCCCATGACAGCGGGACCGCCGGAATCACAGCCCGCCTCGGGCTGTCCAGCTCCTTTCCGGCAGAGCGATCGCCTACCGGGTGGAACGAGGACGGCCATGAAGCAGCGCGCAACAAGCACCCTCCGCAGCCCTCTCGGCGCCGCCGGCCTTGCCGGAATGCTCAGCCTGCTGGGCCTGCTTGCCGCCGCCCCCGCCGGCGCCGACGAAGCGGCCGATTTCGATGTGCAGGAGAATGTCCAGGAAAACGTGCAAAAGGCGTCGGCCCAGGACTTCACGCCGCTGGAAAGCCTGTTCGAGCGGCAATCCCCCGCCCAGGCGCCCGCCGACTCCAATGGCCTGTATCGCTTCCTCGGCAAGAAATTCAAGGTCGGGCTGAGCTACAGCCGCCCCGAGTTCGGCGGCGAGCTGGCCTCGCTCGAGGACCACCGCGTGTTCTTCAACGTGGTGGGGATGCTCTAGCCTCAGCGCTCGAACACCCAGCGCAGCACGGTGTCCTGCACCGCCACGCCGGAACCGCGGTGCGCGTCCGGCGCGTTCACCAGCACCACCACCACGTGGCGGGTGCCGCTGCGGCTGCGCACCAGCCCGGCAATCGCCGCGACGTCGTCCAGCCGGCCGGTCTTGAGTGTGGCCTGCCCGGCCATGGCGCCGTTGTAGCGACGCCGCAGGGTGCCGTCCAGCGCCGAAATCGGCAGCGAGGACACCAGGTCGGCCATCTGCGGGTGCTGCCAGGCGTCCAGCAGCATGCGCCCCAGGCCGGCGGCCGTCACGCGACTGCGGCGCGACAGGCCGGAGCCGTTCTCCAGGAAGAGGCCAGGCATGGCGAGCTCGCGCTCCGCCAGCCATGCCTCGATCGCGGCGCGACCCTTCTCCGCCGTGGCGGGCGCGCCCGCGTGCTCCAGCCCCAGCGTCAGCAGCAGGTGCCGCGTCATGGGGTTGTTGCTCCACTTGTTGATGTGGCGCAGCTGCTCGTTCAGCGGCAGCGAGCGGAACACCAGCAGCTCGCGCGCGTCGTCCGGCGCGGGCTCGACCCGCAAGCCGCCCTCGATGCGCCCGCCGAGCTGGGCCCACAGCGAGCGGAACAGCGCGTCGGTGAACTGCGGCGCGGGCAGCACCGAGCGCCACAGGCTGTAGTTTTCGCAAGCGCTGGGAAAGGCGCCGGACAGGATCGCGTGGCGGCCCTCGAAACCCTCCGGCAGGTGGAAGGCGACGCCGCGCTGGAAGCCCGCGCAGTTCCCCTGCCGGCTCTTGACCCGGTTCTCAACCCGGAAATCGTGCAGCGGCGGGTCCATGTAGATACTGACGCGGGGCCCGTCGCGCATGACGCGGAACTCCACGGCGTTGCTGTTCACCAGCATCGCGTTGGGCAGCACGTTGTAGGCGCGGTAGGGCTGGCGGTCGAACTCGCCCGGCGTCTCGCCGCTGGCGGCAAACAGCGTGTCGTCGATCACCAGGTCGCCGGCGATCTCGCGGATCCCCCGCGCGCGGATCTCGCGCAACAGGGTCCAGAAGCGCTCGGTGCCCAGCCCCGGATCGCCGCCGCCCCGCAGCACCAGGTCGCCCTCGAGCCGCCCGTCGCGCACCGGGCCCGTGACCAGCACACCGGTTTCCCAGCGGTAGGCCGGCCCGAGGATATCCAGCGCCGCGTAGGTGGTCAGCAGCTTGATAACGGACGCCGGGCTGCGCACCACCTGCTCGTTGAAGGCCAGCACGGGCGCGTCCGCGTCCACCGCCTGCACGAAGACGCTCACCCCGGAACCGTCCAGCCCATGGGTCTTCAGCGCCGCGGCCACCGGTCGCGGCAGGCTCTGGGCGGCGGTTGCCGGTACCCCGCCGAGCAGGCAGAAGGCAAGCAACAGGCTGGCGACGATTCCGCGGGGCATCGGGTGTGCTTCCATGATCCGGGTGAGCGGGTAGAATTGGCCGGGTCGGGCTGATCTGATATAAACGCCCGGTCTTTCGAATGCGCATGATGCCGAATCCGCGCTCTGTTCAGCAACGAAACAATCCCCCGAGGAAAAACCCGGATGGCGGAGTCCCTCTTAAAAAGAGTGGCCAATGGCGACAGCGGCGCGGTCAAGGAAGTGATGGACCAGTTCGGCGGACTGGTGTGGTCGCTCGCCCGGCGTTCCTGCTACAACCCCGCAGACGCGGAGGACGCCACCCAGGAAATTTTCCTCGACATCTGGAAAAGCGCCTCACGATATGACGAGAGCAAGGGCTCCGAGACACTGTTCGTCGCCATGATCGCCCGGCGGCGCCTGATCGACAGGATCCGGCGGCAGGGTCGCGAGCCGCGCATGGAGGACGTGGATGCACCGGGTTTCGAGCTGGCCGCAACCAATAGCGCCGAGGGCGAGACCGCCAGCGAGGCGGCCCTGGCGGCCAAGGCGGTGGTGCAGCTGAAGCCGGCGCAGCAGCGCGTGCTCGAACTCGGATTGCTGCAAGGCCTGAGCCACAGCGAGATCGCGGACGTCACGGGGATGCCGCTGGGCACGGTGAAGACGCAGATGCGTCGCGGCCTGATCAAGGTGCGCGAACTGATGCAGGTGGACAGCGTCGGCGGTCCGGCGGAGAGTCATTGATGGCCCACCCCGTCCCGCAAGACGACCGTTTCCAGGAATTGCTGGCCGCCCGCGTGATCGAGGGGCTCAGCCCCGCAGAGCAGGAAGAATTGGAACAGGCCAGCAGCAAATACCCGGACTTCGAAGGCGAAGAGATCGAGCGCGTGGCGACCTCCGTTGCGCTGGCCGGCCTGCGCATCGAGCCGATGCCGGCCGAGCTGCGTGGCCGCGTCGAGGCCGATGCCGAAGCCTGGTTCAAGCGTCCCGCGGCCACCGTGAGCCGCTTGCCGGAGCGGCCCCGGACGACCATCGCGCGGGGCGGCTGGCTGGCCGCCGCGGCTGCGCTGGTGCTGGCGGTGCTGGGCTGGTGGCCGGCGGAGCAGCCGGGCGAGCCGGGCGCGCCGGCGCAGCTGCTGGCGGAGCTGGAGGCGCGGCCCGACACCCGGGTCATCCCCTGGTCGGCCACCGAGGACCCGGCGTCGGGCGAAGCGGGCGGCGCGGTCTTGTGGAACCCTTCAGCGCAGCTCGGCCTGATGCGTTTCGAGGGCCTGCAGCCCAATAACCCCGCCGAGGCGCAGTACCAGCTGTGGATCTTCGATGCCGAGCGCGACGAGCGCTACCCGGTGGACGGCGGCGTATTCGACGTGCCGGCCGGCGCCGACGAGGTGCTGGTGCCGATCCGCGCGCGGCTGCCGGTGGGCGAGGCGGTGCTGTTCGCGATCACGGTGGAGGAGCCCGGCGGCGTGGTGGTGTCGTCGCGCGAACGCATCGCACTGGTCGCGCAGCCGGGGGCCTGAAGCCGGGCTTTAGAAACCCAGGTCGTAGGGACCGCCTTTCTTGAGCGCGCGCTGGTAGGCCGGCCGCTCCCTCACCCGCTCGAGGAACGCCTGCAAGTGTGGCCGCGTCTCGCCCAGCAGACCGGCCGCGCCGGCGGCTTCCAGCGGGAAGCTGAGCTGGATGTCCGCAGCCGTGAAGGCGTCGCCGGCAAACCATTCGGACTTGCTCAACTCGCCTTCCATGAAGTCCAGGTGCAGCTCGAGCTGCGGACGCACGAAGCCCGACAGGGCCTTGGCGGCGATGCCACGCACCACCGGCCGCACGAAAAAGGGCATGGGCTGCTGCGGCATCTTGCGGAAAATGAGGCTCAAGAGCAGCGGCGGCATGGCGGAGCCTTCGGCATAGTGCAGCCAGTAGGTGTAGCTGAGCCGCTCCGGCGTGCCGGGGGCGGGCAGCAGGCCGCTGTCCTGGCCGTAGCGCTCCAGCAAGTACTCGATGATTGCGCCGGACTCGGCCACCGTCAGCCCGTCGTCCGTGATCACCGGCGACTTGCCCAGCGGGTGCACCTTGTGCAGCGCGGCCGGAGCCAGCTGCGTCTCGGGGTCGCGGGCATAACGCTTGACGCGGTACTGCACGCCCAGTTCTTCCAGCAGCCAGAGCACGCGCTGGGACCGGGAGTTCTCGAGATGGTGCACGGTGATCATCGTTTTTCTCCAGTGTCGGGCAACCGATGCTATCTGTTCGCGGGAGCGGATAGAATGGCCCCATGAGCGATAACAGGGATCGACAGGCGGCGGATACGGTGCTGATGGTGCGGCCGGTGGCCTTCCACGGCAATCCCGAGACGGTCGACTCGAACGCCTTCCAGCGCCCGCCGCAGGTTGCCGACCCCGAGGCGGAGCAGGCCGCGGCCGAGGTGGAGTTCGAGCACCTGGTCGACAGCCTGGAAACCGCCGGCGTGCGGACCGTGGTGGTGGATGACAACCTGGAGCCGCCGACGCCCGACTCGGTATTTCCCAACAACTGGGTGAGCTTGCACGCCGACGGCACGGCGGTGCTCTACCCGATGATGGCGCCCAGCCGCCGCCGCGAGCGGCGACGCGACATCCTCGAGCTGCTGAGCGGCCAGCATGGATTCCGCGTGGAGCGGGTGCTGGACCTGTCTCACCACGAGCAGGAAGACCGTTTCCTGGAGGGCACCGGGAGCATGGTGCTGGACCGGGTGAACCGCGTCGCCTATGCCTGCCTGTCGCCGCGCACCGACCTGGAGGTGTTTGCCGAGGCCGCGCAGCTGCTGGACTACGAGCCGGTGGCCTTCGTGGGCACGGACGCCGACGGCGTGGCCGTCTACCACACCAACGTGCTGATGTCGGTGGGGCGGGATTTCGCGGTGCTCTGCGAGGAG
>Ga0209936_1001535_pt1 | contig 12144 bp, 10 predicted proteins | sample SalPonR1_A_D1_MG_FD_185694 | JGI IMG/M metagenome (GOLD analysis project Ga0209936, IMG submission 185694) | Salt pond soil microbial communities from South San Francisco under conditions of wetland restoration - Salt Pond MetaG R1_A_D1_MG... ... | reverse complement strand
GGAATAATTCTGTCGAAAATTTTCAGGTAAGGGCGAATTATAACGTTGCAAATTTCGATAATTATTGAGGATGAAGCCATAATAAACCTGGCCCATATCGCCAAAATCGTTACTGAGATTTGCAGAGATACTGGTTTCCCAAAATGCCGAAAATTTGTTTTTTATGTAAAAATTAGGCTCAAAAGTAATTCGGCTAAGACTCTGATTTTCATTCAACCCAGCATCTTGAATATCAAAACTTCTAAAGTTCACGGGTGTAGTAAGTCTGATGTTCCAATTATCTTTTTTATAAACAAAGCCAGTGGTAGCGTAAAACCGGGAGCTTAAAAAATTTAGGTTGTTTTTAAAATCTCCATCTAAAATTTCAGCTTCATCATTATCAGAAATGCTTAGGTGACTCTCGAGCGACTGGTTTTTCACCGAAACTCCAACTTCAGGAGAAATCGTAATGTCCTTGATCTTTTTAGTGAATCCGGCGGTATTATCGCTGAAAAAACTAGTGGTTTCAATCATTTGATTAACTTCCGCATAATCATTCCCGTTATTTAACAAAGCTTCAAATTGCCCGGGTTGAATTTGTAGATTTTGGTTAGCCTCTGTGTAACCGGTATGCGATCTAAAAGTGACCAATTGTTTTCCTACCGGTTTTAGCAATCGCAACTTATTTCGAATTACCGAAAACGGGTTGGACAAACGTTGACGAATTTGGGAATTCCCAGTATCGATATTTCCGCGCTGTGAGTCCCAAAATCCGTTAATCTCCAGTTCGTTTTTTAAATAATTCTTATCGGTATTTTTCTCTAAAATAAAATTAGTTTGCAGTGTATTTATAAATAGATCATTGTTCGTGTTTTCTAAAAGATCTATGGTATCGGTAGGCGTGAAAAAACGGGTTTGGGTATTTCCAATTTGCTTTTGAGCGTCGTTTAAATAGGAAATATTTGCTTTAAGATCTACATCTTTTTTAAGCCGAATTAAATAATTTGCCGAGCCCAAATGCACATTATTATCCAACCATCGTTCTTGTGAAAAAGGAGGTTCGGCCAGTTGCCGGATAGAAACCCAATCAGATTTTGAAGTATTGAATTCTTCACGCCCAAAATCGGAAATTGAAAAGTCCCTGATCTCTCTCGAAACATCGCTCCCGGTATTATTAGCCTGGTAAGTAACAATCGCCTGGTTTTTTTTGGTGAAAAGCATTGGAGTGACTTTCGCCTTCCAAAGTAATGGTGAAAAACCGTTACCAAGTTCAGCGCTACCGCTTACAGTGACTTCTTTTTTCAGTTTAATATTTAGCGAAGCTCTTTCTGAAAACTCCAGGCTATCCAGTAATTTTACGGGCTGATGATTTTCAAGAATTTGCACTTTCGAAACATCATCGGCAGCAATATTATTATTGGCTAAACTGTAGCGGCCTTCCAGCAAATCAAGGTTTTCTATATAATATTTTTGAATGGGTTCGCCCTGATATTCTATCTGGCCGCCGGGAAGGATCTCTATACCGGGCATTTTTTTAATCACATCGGCAATAACGCGGTCTTTTTGATCTTTAAAGGCCGAAACCGAATAACTTAACGTATCGCCACGCTGTTCGATAATTTTAGCATCTACCAGAACCTCTTTTAATGCTTCTGAAGATGGAGAAAGTGTAATTTCCAGTTGCTGATCTTTATTCTGAATTTTCCGTTTAACTGCACTGTAACCTATATATGAAATTTTTAGAAAAAGTGAATCTACTTCTGAATTGACTTTTACCTTAAAATCACCTTTCCCATTACTAATGCCATATGCCAAAATAGTACCGGTGGTATCCTTACTCACAATAACCGTTGCGCCGCTTAGATTTTCACTATTTTCATCGATTATTTTTCCAGATAATGTGGATTGGGCGTAACCTGAAAAGGATATTAGCAAAAGAAAATAAAGAAGATTTTTACTCAAATTATTCCAGTTCTATTTGGTTATTCATTTTCGCAAATCTCTTTTTAAACGATTCTGCATATTTTTTCTTGGTTTCTTCAGAGATGGTTACATTAGGGGGAGTGGGTGCATACCCCATTGGGTCTTCCATATATCGCTTCCAAACTTTATATAATTCAGTTTTATTGGTTTCAGCGTATTGGTTAAGATTGATCTTGTATTTAAGTTTTGGACTAAGTTTTTCCAGACCGAAAAATTCAAATACATAATGCTGCCGCGTATCTTCAAGCTCCAAAATTAATCCCGGTAAACCACTAAATTTATAGGGCCCATCTGAAATAGGAATTTCTGAAGTAAACCAGGCCACATAATCTCTTCCGGCGAAAGAGGTTTTAGCTTTTTGAACCTCAAAATCTTTAATTTTCTTTTTCTCCGGTAGAATCTCCCATTCAAATTGATCCATTTCATGGGTATAGTAAAATTGATCACCTGAAATAGTCCTCGTGAAAAACAGCTTACTTTCACGCCTATTCTTCAAAATAACATATTGAAAATCTGTAACCGCTTCTCGAGAGGTATGTGCAGTATTTCCTTTTCTAACAATAGGATTAGCCAAAGTTTTTGCCCGACTGGAAAATTTTGAAAGTTCTTCTCCGGTAAACAAGATCATATATTCAGATTTGGCTTCATCTAAATTGGTAGAATCTAACTTATAAGTGAGTTTGTAGATGACTTTGTATTGAAATTTATCGCTAAGCTTTTGAGCACTGCAAATTGATGTAAACAATATAAGTAGAAATGTCAAGTATGCTTGTTTCATAATTTCGGTTATTCCAGTTCCATAGGATTGTTTTCTTTTTTTAATTCCTTCTGATGCTCCCTATCCATCTTTTTCTTTTGTCCGGGTTCAAAGCCGAAAGTTATTCCCATTCGTCCCACCGCTGATATGGGATCTGCGTTATACTCCCTTTTAATATCCAAAAAACGAGATTTTTCGGTTTCCAGGTATTTTTCACCGCTCTCAGTATCAAAAATCGGATCTTTCAAACTTTTAAATCCAATTAATTCGAATACATAATATTCATTTTCATCAGCTATCTTTACAATTAGCCCCGGCAGACCGTTAAATTTATAAGGCCCATCAGATATGGGAATTTCCGAAGTAAACCAGGCGATATAATTTCTTCCGGCAAAGTTTGTTTTTGCTTTTTGTACTTTAAAACCAGATATTTCTTTTGTTTCAGGTAAAATTTCCCACGTTACATCGCTAAGGTCTTCAGTATAGCGGTAATAATCTTTTACTATTTCTTCCTTGAAATTTATTTCCCTGGCAGCTAATATCTTATCTATATAATATTTGAATTTTGTCTCAGGAATTTTTGATCGCATTTCACTAAAATTTTGGGGCGTCCGATCCCGTTCTTTATAAAGCTGTTTTATTGAATCACCTATATGTTTGCCTTCACTGGAAAACCTTGAATTTCCATCTCCGGTAAAAAGCACCATTCTTTCATTTTGCTCCGATTCTGCATCGGTAGAATCTATTTGCCAGGTAAGCTCATAAATAGCTTTGTATTTAAACTTTTCGGTTAATTCCTGGGCCTGAACGAGCGAGGATAGGAATAGAAATATACAGGAAATATAAAAGTGTTTCATAAATGATATGTTATTCGAGCTCTATTGGATTGTTTTTTTTTGCCAGTTTTTCTTTCTTCTCGCGCAAAAGCTTTTCTTTTTGCCCATCTTTAAAGTTTATAGTGACATTCCTCTCTGCAGTATTATTTCGTTCTAAGACTGCAAAAGGATTTAATTTATATTCGTTTACGCGTTCCAAAACTTCCTCTTTATCACTTTTAAGGAAATTAGAAGTCTTAAGTACTACTTTGTCACTATTTATTTTCTCAAAACTTGCTAACTTATAGTGATAATGATTTTTGGCATCCATAATCTCAAGAATAAGTCCCGGCAACCCATTAAATTTATACGGCCCATCCGAAATTGGAATTTCTGAAGTAAACCAGGCGATATAATTTCTTCCGGCAAAGCTGGTCTTTGCTTTCTGGGTTTTATAGCCCTGAATGGTTTGCGTTTCAGGTAGTATTTCCCAACTAAATTGATTCAGATCTTCTTCGTATGTAAGTTTATCTCTCAGGATTTTATAAGAATAGGAAATCTTTGCTTCGGGAAAACCTTTATAGATAACCGATTCAAACTCGGTTTTGGTTCTTTTAGCACGTTCTCCAAAATCTATACTACTTAAATCTCTATCCTGCAAATGCAACTTTAAGGAATCTCGCATTACACGACCCCGGCTGGCAAAGATTGAAATTTTATTTCCCACATATAAATTAAAATCTTCTGACTTTACTTTTTTAATATTCGTAGAATCGGGAGCATAGGTTAGTTTGTAAACAGCTTTATATTTAAATTGATCTTCTATCACTTTGTTTTGTGCAAAAGCTGATGAAAAAACAAGGCTAAAAATGATCAAAAGGAAAGTTTGCATTAGTGATGATATATTAAGAATTAGATTGATATGATGAATAATTGTTCAATATTAAGAATATATTTATCCTAATAAAAATTTTAACTAAAAAAATAGTAGTCAAACTAAAAAAAAAGTTGACGCCCTATTTAAAGAATTATTCGGCTTTATTAAATTTAATATCTTGGTATATCCTTGAGAACCATATCTAATGAATAAAGTTTTAAGAGCTCTAATTTTAATAGCGGGGCCATTATTATTTTTTATACTTCAAATACTGGGAGCACCTCAATCTATGCCCCCCGCAGCTTTTGATATACTTTGCATCACGATTTGGATGGCACTATGGTGGGTTACCGAGGTAATTCCTATTTCGGTTACAGCTTTATTACCCATTGTGATGTTTCCCCTAACCGGTGCTTTAGATATTGAATCCACCACTGCTGCTTATGGGCATAAATATGTGTTTTTATACCTGGGCGGATTTGTCCTGGCGGTAGCCATAGAGAAATGGGAACTACACCGTAGAATCGCCCTGAACATCATTAATCTAATTGGAAGTAGAATTAAATTTATCCTTCTGGGCTTTATGATTGCCACCGCATTTCTCTCTATGTGGATTTCCAATACAGCTACTTCGGTTATGATGTTACCTATTGGAACCGCGATTATAAGTCAGTTAAAAGACAATCCATTAAGCAGCGAGAATGAACCGAAAATATTTGGGAAAGCTTTAATGCTTTCAATTGCTTACAGCGCATCAATTGGTGGTATCGGAACCTTAATAGGAACACCTCCCAACCTGGTTTTCGCCGGAATTGTAGGAGAATTATATGGAATTGAAATCAGTTTTATGAAATGGGCGCTTTTAGGAGTACCAATATCTGTCTTTCTGCTCTTCATTTGCTGGAAATACCTTACCAGTTTTGCTTTTAAATTTGATAAAGCCGAATTCCCTGGTGGAAAAGCCGAAATCAATAATTTACTTAAATCTTTAGGTAAGATGAGCAAACAGGAAAAAAGGGTTCTCGTTATTTTTTGTTGCACCGCATTTTTATGGATCACCAGGTCTTTTTTAGTCCAACCTTTTCTTCCGTTTATAGATGACACGATTATCGCTATTATAGCGGCAATTGCACTTTTTATTACTCCATCAGGGAAAGAAACCAAGCCTCTCTTAAATTGGGATGAAGCGGTTAAAATACCCTGGGGAATTATTTTACTTTTTGGTGGAGGAATGGCTTTGGCAAAAGGTTTTAGTGAAACAGGTTTAGCGGTTTGGATAGGCGAACAACTCACTTACCTGCAAAACCTGCCTTTATTCCTATTAATATTAATTCTTGTCGCTGCTGTTAATTTTCTAACCGAAGTAACCTCTAATCTCGCCACCACGGCAATGCTACTTCCAATTTTAGCGCCTATGGCTCTGGCAATGGGCCTTCACCCTTATTTACTATTAATAAGCGCTACCCTGGCCGCTTCCTGCGCTTTTATGTTGCCGGTAGCAACGCCACCAAACGCGGTAGTTTTTGGATCCGGTTATCTGAATATTCCAGATATGATAAAAACAGGATTATGGATGAACCTGTTTTCTATTTTTATAATAAGTGTGTTGGTGTATTTCTTCCTACCCACGATTTGGGGATTTAAGGTGCACGAAATTCCAGAAATTTTCGCATAGATTTCATTGGAAAGATTTTATAACATTGAATCGATATTAAAGTAATTTAAATCATTTGTTACTCAGAATCATCCAACATCTTCCTTGTTTTTAAAAAGTATTTAGGATTTACGCCATATTTCTCTTTAAAGATCTTTGAGAAATAACTACGGTTATTCAAACCAATTGAAGTAACAATTTCAGAAATATTCTTTTCGGTGGTCATCAGCATTTCTTTGGCCGCCTCCAGTTTCTTGTGCTGCATATATTTATTGACCGTAAGATCGTAGACATATTTAAAACCTTCCTGAAGTTTATTTACATTGGTACCGGCTTCCTTAGCTAAGGCTTCTACCGTTAAATTATTTCCTAAATCTCCCTCTATGCGTTTTACTACATAATTTACCTTCTCAATATCTGACTGCCTTAAGATCTGCGGAAGCTTTTCACCAGATTCATCATCTTCATATTGCGAAATTTGTATTACCAGCATTTGAAAAGCTTTAGCCTCCAGGTATAAGGAACGTAAAAACCCTGAAAAATCTTTAGCATTTATCTCGTTCATTACATCGGCTGCTTTAATGCTATAATTCCCCTGGTAGAAAAATTGTTTCTCTGATACTGCATCCTGAAACAACTCTTTTAAAGTCGGATCGAGATCTTTAAAGTCATAATTCCTATGATGTGCAAAGACCGATCTAATTATTTCCAAACTTGAAACGTGGGTCGCTTCATTGGCTTTAAAGTAAAGTACGTGACCATTATAACCACTACTGGAAACTATAATATTTTGGTAAGCTTTAATATCATTAACTTTTTCGGTATCCTGAAATGAATGGCCGGCGGTTCCGGTTGAGCAAAATATGAATTTTAAAGGATGAACCGTATTAAGCGCAAAACATATCTTTACATCTTCGTAAAACTTACAGTTATAAGTGATAAATCCCATACCAGAATCAAAGCTAATTCCTCTAATATATCCTTCTCCTATATGGGCTGGTAGCTCTATAGTATGCTCCCCACTCCCATTTTGGACCGGTGCATCAAGGCCTTCCGAAATATCTTGAATAATTTCCTCTACCGGTAAGGTTTTGACATCAATTCTCATATACTAACTATTTTCAGGAAAATCTGAAAATATTATTTTTAATTTTTTTAATTATTAGCCAACTGATATACCAAGTATATAGATCGCATCCAATAATTGGTAAAGTTATAACTTGAAATAAATATAATATTATATCTGATTAAGATTCGTGTTTTAAGCTATTTTTAATACGGAATGCGTTATAAATATTTCTTAACACCCTAAATTTTAATATAACTATTTGATAAACCGTACTTATTATTGGAAAAGTGGTTATAATTTTTAAAAGTAGGCCTCATCTTTACATTTTAGAAATCCTGGCTTCGCCTGAATTTGGTGAGGACTACAAAGCTATACAACTATCGACCTTATTTATTTTTTTCTTGGAATAGAAATCCTGGCTATTGTAGTTCTATCTATTTTTTTTATTAAGAAAATTATAGAAACGCTCAGGCGAAAATGAGACTAATCATTATTCCTGATTTCAAATCCGCTGGAGCGATATAATCATACCTTTTCCCTCAATTTGATTGGCTGCGTAAGTATTAATAGATATTTTAGACCAAAATAACTAAAACCTATTAACTGCTATGGCTAAGACCTATTACAATCCCGACGATCTAAGAAAATTTGGTAAAATAACCGAATGGAGCGAAGACTTAGGAAATAAATTTTTTGATTACTACGGAAAAGTTTTTGAAGAAGGAGCACTTTCCGCCAGGGAAAAATCACTGATAGCTCTTGCCGTTTCTCACGTGGTAAAATGTCCATACTGCATTGATGCCTATACTAAAGACGGTTTACAAAGAGGAATTACCAAAGAAGAAATGATGGAAGCCGTACACGCCGGCGCCGCTATAGAAAGTGGAGCTACCCTGGTTCACGGTGTACAAATGATGAATAAATATGATAAGTTAAGTATGTAAGCCCTTATCTTAACGCTCAATCTTACAAATCATTTTCTTCAAATAGCACTAAATGTAATTTTTACATGCCTTTACTAAAATCTTTATCGGCTAGAAAAAACGATCTTTCTAAACCAGAAAACCAGCTTGCTTTTTTAAGCAACGGAATTTTTAAAGAAGGAGAACTTCCCTTTTTTAAAGATAAAATTGCCAAAACCGGTAATTACCCGTTGAAACCTAAAAAGCTGGAAATCCTTCAGCTTAATTTAGGCTATATGTGCAACCAGGTTTGTTCGCATTGTCACGTAGATGCCGGACCCGATCGCAAGGAAATTATGACCAAAGAAACCATGCAACAATGCCTGGAGGTTATTAAAACCACAAAAGCCCATACTTTAGATCTAACCGGAGGTGCACCCGAAATGAATCCGAATTTTAGGTGGTTTGTTGAAGAAGCTTCAAAAGCAGGGATCAAAGATTTTATTGTTCGCTCTAACCTTACTATTATTCTGGCGAACAAAAAATACCACGACCTACCAGAATTCTTCAAAAAATATAATGTTCACGTGGTTTCATCGCTTCCTTTTTATAAAAAGGAAAAAACGGATAAGCAGCGCGGAAATGGCGTGTTTGATAAATCTATCAAAGCTTTACAAATGCTCAACGCTGTGGGCTACGCACAACCAGACACCGAGCTAAAACTAGACCTGGTTTATAATCCCGCCGGAGCCTTTCTCCCTACTAACCAGCAAGCATTAGAACAGGATTTTAAAACCGCACTTAAAGAAGATTTCAATATAGATTTTGATAATCTTTTTGCCATTACTAATCTACCAATTAGTAGGTTTCTGGAATTTTTAATCGCTTCAGAGAATTATGAAGATTATATGTATGCGCTTGTAGAGGCTTATAATCCCGCTGCAGTAGAAAGTGTGATGTGTACAAATACCATTTCGGTAAGTTGGGATGGCTGGTTATACGACTGTGATTTTAATCAAATGTTAGAATTAAAAGTAGATAGTAAAGTGCAGCATATTAGCGATTACAACGAAGATTTGCTCAATAACAGGGAAATAAGAATTTCACAACATTGTTATGGCTGTACTGCAGGCGCTGGAAGTAGTTGCCAGGGAACAGTGGCATAATTTTCACTTCTTAAATTTTAAACTTTGAGTCCTAATCCTACCGAAACTTTATTAATTATCTTTACCAGGAATCCGGAACTGGGAAAAGTAAAAACCCGGCTTGCCAAAGATGTTGGCGATATAACTGCTTTTAAAATTTATAATTTTTTGCTGCAACATACTGTTTCGGTTACTAGAAATCTTACTGTTAGCAAAGAAGTATATTATTCTGAAGCAATTGCCCAAAACGATATTTGGGACCCTGAGATTTATGCTAAAAAACTTCAGCAAGGAAAAGGGCTGGGAGAAAGAATGAAAAACGCCTTCCAGGAAGGTTTTAAAAATGGCTATAGAAATATTATAATTATTGGCAGCGATCTTTACGATTTGCAGCAGGATGATCTGGAAAAAGCCTTTCAATTACTTCATGAAAAAGATGCGGTAATTGGCCCGGCTACAGATGGCGGCTATTATTTACTGGGAATGAATCAACTCTTCCCTGAAGTTTTCCAGGAAAAAGAATGGGGAACCTCATCGGTACTGGAGGATACTTTAAAAAGTTTAAAAGGAAAAAATATCGCTTTGCTTGAAGCCAGGAACGATGTAGATTATTATTCAGATATTAAAGATCATAAAGATTTTCAGCAATTTTTCAAAAATTAAAAAATGATTAAAGAAATACAGGAAACTACTAAATACCTGAAGGAAAAAGGATTCGAAAATCCTGAAATTGGAATAATCCTTGGCACGGGCTTAGGCCAGCTATTAGAGGAGATAAAGATAGAAATTGAAGTTAGTTACAATCATATTCCGCATTTTCCAACCGCAACGGTAGAATTCCATAAAGGCAAATTAATTTTTGGAGAACTGGAAGGGAAAAAAGTAATGGTAATGCAGGGGCGTTTTCATATGTACGAAGGCTACACCATGCAAGATGTCACTTTTCCTGTGCGCATTATGCATCAGCTGGGAATTAAAAAACTCCTGGTTTCTAATGCTTCCGGTTCGGTTAATTTAGAGTTCAAAAAAGGTGAACTTATGCTGATTGACGATCATATTAATTTGCTGGGAGATTCACCTTTGGCTTTTAAAGGGGTTTCACAAATGGGCGAACGCTTTGTAGATATGAGCGCCCCTTATGATACCGAAATGAACCAAACTTTTGAGACAATTGCTAAAAAAGAAAGAATTACACTGCACAAAGGAGTCTACGCGGCACTTTTAGGCCCGCAATTAGAAACCCGTGCCGAATATAGAATGCTGCAGGTGTTGGGTGCAGATGCTGTAGGAATGAGTACCGTACCCGAAATTATCGTAGCCAACCATTTAAAATTGCCGGTTTCGGCTATTTCTGTAATTACAGATGAAGGAGATCCCGATAACTTAAAACCGGTAAATATTGACGAAATTATCGCAATGGCCGAAAAAGCAGAACCAAACATGATTACGCTGTTTAAAGAAGTAGTAAAATCTGTTTAAGCAAACTAGCTCGGAGCAAATTCAATAGGATATTTAAAAAATAAAACTTTAATTTCGAAGCAAGCCCTGGAGCTTTTAAATATCGATTATCTAGCAAATATGGAACACATCGTTATCATAGGAAATGGGATTGCAGGAATTACCTGTGCGCGGCATATCAGGAAGAATTCCGACGCAAAAATTACCGTAATTTCTGCGGAAAGCGAATATTTCTTTTCCCGTACCGCCCTTATGTATGTGTATATGGGCCATATGAAATGGAATCACCTAAAACCCTATGAAGACTGGTTTTGGGAGAAAAATAGGATTGAATTAAAAAAAGCCTGGGTTGAGACCGTAGATTTTGAAGAAAAAACCCTGCATTTTTCTTCTGAAGCAACGATGAACTATGATAAGCTGGTTTTGGCAACGGGTTCGGTTTATAATAAGTTTGGTTGGGAAGGTCAGGATTTAAAAGGTGTGCAGGGATTGGTTTCTAAACAAGATCTAGAGCTGCTGGAAAAAAATACGCAAAACTGCAAAAAAGCAGTTATTATTGGCGGCGGACTCATTGGCGTGGAACTCGCCGAAATGCTCAAAACGAGGAATATTGAAGTCACCTTCCTGATTAGGGAAGAAGCTTTCTGGCACAATATATTACCAATTCAGGATGCTGAAATGATCTCTAAACACATCAAGTCTCACGGTGTAGATCTTAGGGAGGAAACTGAATTAGATAGAATTACTGGAGATGAAAACGGAAGAGTCGAATCTATAATCACCAATTTCGGAGAAGAATTTGAGTGTCAATTGGTGGGACTTTGCACCGGGGTAAGACCAAATATAGATTTTCTTAAAAACTCTACATTGGAAACCGACAAAGGAATTCTAGTTGATGAATTTTTAAAAACCAACATTCAGGATGTCTATGCTATAGGAGATTGCGCCCAATTGAAGCAACCTCCTTCTCACCGTAAACCTATTGAAGCAGTTTGGTATGCCGGCCGTATGATGGGCGAAACCCTTGCACAAACCTTAACAGGCAATGAAATGAAATATAAACCGGGAAACTGGTTTAATTCAGCTAAATTCTTTGATATCGAATATCAGACTTACGGGAATGTTTCAGCAAAACCGGACGATAACGAAATGCATTTTCACTGGCAGCATAAAGATAACACCAAAGCTATTACTATCGCTTTTGAGGCGAATTCCAATAAATTCCTTGGAATAAACACCTTTGGAATTAGGATGCGCCATTCAGTTTTAGATCAATGGCTTAACGAAAACAGAAAAATAGATTATGTTCTGGCCAATCTAAAACAAGCTAATTTCGATCCTGAATTTTATACTCGTTACGAGAAAGACATTTTTAAAAGTTTTAAAGAGAATCTACAGAAAGCATGAGCAAAATAGAACATAACATGTCTCTCACGGCAGAAGCACCGGCAAAACTTTCTGCCACGCAAAGACTGGCCAGCGGCATAGGCCTTGTTGGGCTTTTT
>Ga0209936_1001531_pt1 | contig 12157 bp, 12 predicted proteins | sample SalPonR1_A_D1_MG_FD_185694 | JGI IMG/M metagenome (GOLD analysis project Ga0209936, IMG submission 185694) | Salt pond soil microbial communities from South San Francisco under conditions of wetland restoration - Salt Pond MetaG R1_A_D1_MG... ... | reverse complement strand
AAAACTGTAAGACCGGACTTATATATTGCTTGCGGTATTTCGGGAGCTATACAGCACTTAGCTGGAATGGAAGAGTCGGAATTTATTGTTGCAATTAACAAAGATGAAACTGCACCTATATTTGAAAGTTCAGATGTGGGAATAGTAGGAGACCTAAACAAGGTGGTTCCAGCCTTAAATGAAGAACTTAAGAAATTAGAAAAAGAGAAAGAGTCATTATAAGACTTATATAAGATTTAAATAAAAAACTATGTGTATAAGTTTACTATTTTAAGAACTGCTTTTTTAAAAGTGGTTCTTTTTTTATATTTACTGCATAATTCAAATATATACTTATATTAAAGAAAAGGAGGAATTGAAATATAATTATTATTTTCTTGAAAATGGGTATATAATATAAAGGAAATCATTTACATTTCATACATTATTTTAAGGAAAAGAGGGATATAATGAAAAATATGTTTAAAAAAATTAACACATTTTTTTCTTTGGCAGGAATAGCCTTTTCTGCTTATTTGATTGTAAGAAATTTAATTCAACCTGGATATTGCCCAGACTTTTTTGGAATCCCTGCATGTTATCTTGTCTTGTTGGCTTTTCTGCTGGTTTTTTTATCTACAAGAATGGAAAAGGGTGCGGCTATTATTTTTGTTCCTGGAGGAGTGATAGGATTTGTTTTGGGAATGTTTTTTTCAATAAAAGAAATGTTCACAGTTGGAACCTGTCCTAGACTTTTTAATATTGCTTTATGCTACCTTTCTCTGATAGTTTTTGCAGTTATGATAATATTGTTCTTGCTTTACAATAGGAAAAAGAAGCCGAAAGTTCAAAAAGAAAAGAAAAATAAAAAAACAACAGAAGAAAAAGATCCTCAAGATAATTCTAAAAAAGACAATTAATCTGAAAAGGAATTAGGGCTAAAGATAAGCAGGAATAGGGAGATAAAGAATGATAAAATTTAATGATGTTCAAATGGGTTATGTAGATTCAGTTCTTATTATTGATAAACATTATAATATTGTTCATGCTCTAAGATTTAATCCAAGATTTGATAATGATATTAATGAAAACATATACAATGAATATAATGATAAGAACTTTTTTGAAGTTTATTCTAACGTAAAGAGAAATGAAAGTTCAATTGTTGAATGTATGGAAAAAGGGCAAGTAATATCAAGAAAGGATCAGATTTTTGTTGATTACAAAGGCAATATCTTTAATACTAATAATATAACTATGCCTATAATAAAAAAAGGTGAGATAGTAGGAGTTATTGAAATATCTCAAGATATAACTTCAATTGAAAATGATGAAAATATCAGAAAATTAAAGAAAAACAATATTAATAAAAATAAGTATAATGATGAAACAGATAACATAAGTTTTGAGGACATTATTTCTATAAATTCTGAAATGCATGAAAATATTAGGAAAGCAAAAATATACAGTAAAAATAAAAACCCTTTGCTTATATATGGCGAAACTGGAACTGGAAAAGAATTATTTGCAAGAGCAATAGGAAATAGCATTGTAGATGATAAATCTAAATTTATAACTCAAAACTGTGCAGCTATTCCTGAAAATCTCTTTGAATCTCTACTTTTTGGAGTAGAAAAGGGAGCTTATACAGGAGCTGAAAAATGCCAGGGATTATTTCAACTTGCTGATGGAGGAGTTCTTTTTTTGGATGAAATAAATTCTATGCCCTTGAATCTTCAGGCAAAACTATTAAGAGTTTTGCAGGATAAGAAGGTAAGATCAATTGGTTCAAGGCAAGAAAAGATAATAGATGTAAAAATTATAACAGCTATGAATATTACACCTGAAAAAGCTTTGAAAACAAAGAAGATAAGAGAAGATCTTTTTTATAGATTGGGCTCTTCGATGATAAATATAACTCCTTTGAGAGATAGAATTGAAGATATACCTATTTATGTAAATGAGTTTATAGAATATTACAATAATTTATATAGAAAATCTGTTAGAGGTGTTTCGAAAGAGCTTATGAACTATTTCGTTAACTATAACTGGAATGGAAATGTAAGAGAACTAAAGCATGTTTTAGAATCTATAATAAGTACTTCAAAAAAAGATGTTTTAGATTATGAAAATCTACCTATATATATGAAGAAAAAACTTCACCCTAAAACAAAAAATGATGGTAATATAGAAAAAGTTCAATTTTCATCATTAAGAGGAACTTTAGAAAAAGTTGAAAGAGATATGATAATAAAAGCACTTACATATACAGGAGGAAAGATTAATAATAGTGCTGAGCTTCTTAAAATTCCAAGGCAAACTTTAAAATACAAGATAGATAAGTTAGAAATAGATATCAATCAATATAAAAGACAATAATTTGTCTTTTATATCATATAAAGACAAATTTCTGTCTTTAATGGAAGGCAAACAAATAAATGAAGACAGATATTAAGCATTAGTCAAATTATTAACGGAATATATTTACAAAAGCTCTCAATTTCAAGGTTGAGGGCTTTTTATTTTTTGGCATATAAATTGCAATTTTATACTAAGAGAACATAAGAGGGAGGTAATTTATGATTATAGGGATACCAAAAGAAATAAAAAAAAATGAATTTAGAATAGCAGCTACTCCAGATGCAGTTGAAGAAATTGTAAAAAAGGGAAATGAGGTATATGTAGAAAAAAAAGCCGGTTTTAAAAGCGGATATAAAGATGAAGAATATCTTAAAGCAGGAGCAGAATTAGTTGACAGAAAAACACTTTTTGAAAAATCAGAATTAATATATAAGGTAAAAGAGATTCTACCGGAAGAATTCAAATTCTTGAGAGAAGATTTAATAATTTTTACTTACCTACATTCAAATTCTGATATTCAAATGACGAAAACTTTACTAGATAAAAAAGTTATGGCAATATCTTACGAAGATATAGAAGATAAATTTGGTAATTTTCCATTACTTGAGCCTATGAGTGAAATGGCAGGTAAAGGAGGATTTTTAGCAGCTTTAGATTTATGTAAAAGTATAAATGGAGGACAGGGATTACTACTATCAGAAATTACAGGAATGAATAAGCCTGTGGTTACAATAATAGGAGCTGGAAATTCTGGAATAGGAGCTGCAGAAATGGCTGCTTCTCTAGGTAATGATGTAAGAATTTTAGATATAGATAAAAATAAACTTCAAAAAGTTAGAAATACATTTACAAAAAACGTTACCACACTTTATTCAAATAAAAAAAATCTAAAAAAATGTATAGAAGAATCAGATATTTTAATTAATTGCGTTCTTTGGAATAAAAATGCTCAGGGTCATTTAGTTTATAGAGAAGATCTAAAAAAAATGAAAAAGAGGGCAATTATAGTAGATGTATCATGTGATGAAGCAGGAGCTATAGAAACATCAAGACCTACTTCCCATGATGATCCAATATATTTCGAAGAAGGAATATGTCACTACGCTGTTGATAATATACCATCAGCTTATTCAAGAACATCGACAGAAATTTTGTCAAATTCAACCTTACCATATCTTCTAAGAATTACAAAACATGGGTTAAAAAAAATATTGATACAGGATCAATATTTTAGAAAAGGACTTAGCTTTTATAAAGGTAAGCTAACTCTAAAAGAAACCGCAGTTAAACATAATTTAGAGTATTCGGATCCTTTGGAAGCTCTTAAGGAGGTGTAATTAAAGATAACATTTAAATTAGAAAACGAACTTATAAAATAAATATTAAAAGAGGAGATGTTTATGAAAAAGAAATTAAATGAAAAAATTGAAAAAGCAGCATCAGAAGAGGGTAAGAAGGTTAATCCGAAATTGAATTACTTGGCATTGGCAGTATTCTTGTTAGTAGTTATTGCATCATATATAAAAGGGGATTTCCCTGTTGATGCAGAAGGTAATGTAATTTACGGGGCATGGTCTTTAATACCTCCAGTAATGGCAGTAATATTTGCATTTATTACTAGAGAAGCACTATTCGCATTATTATTAGCAAGTATATCAGCTCTATTTATTATGGGGGAAGGTCTATGGGGACTTCCAGGTCTATTTCAAGATGCCTTAGGTAATGGATGGTTTATATGGGTAGTAATGATAGAAGTATTTATAGGGATTCTGGTATCTTTTTTCTTAAAAACTGGTTCAACAGGAGAATTTAGTAGAGTAGCAGGAAAGAAAATTAAAACAAGAGTAGGAGTTCAACTATTAGCATGGGTATTAGGTATGTTCATATTTTTTAGTGACTACTTCTCTCCACTTTTCGTAGGTCCTGTTATGAAAGATTTAACAGACAAAGCTAAAATATCTAGAGAAAAACTAGCATATATTTGCGATTCTACATCAGCTCCTATGTCGGTACTAGTTCCTTTTAGTTCTTGGGGGGTTTATATAACGGGTCTTTTAGTAGGTTTAGGAACTATAGAAAATTTAAATCAAGCATCAAGTGTATTTTTCGGTTCTGTATTATTTAACTTCTATGCCATATTTGCAATAGCTATGGTTGGATTAATTGCAAAAGGAATAATACCAGAATTTGGTCCTATGAAAAAAGCTGAAGAAAGAGCTATGAATGAAGGCAAAGTTCTTGCGGATGGTGCTCAACCTCTAATGGGAGTTGAACTTTCTTCCATAGAAAAAGCAGATGAAATTGAAAATCCAAATTTAATCTTGAATTTCTTTATACCTGTAGTAATAGTTATAGTTGTTGCTGTAGGAAGTTACATTATAAGTGGTTCTGCCTTGACATTAGAAGCATTTATGTTTGCAGTATTCTACTTAGGTGTAGTTATGATTTTCCAAAAGTTATCAATAAAAGATATATTTGATACAGCTGTGCAGGGAATTAAAGGAGTTACTCCTGCAATAGCAATACTTGCAATGGCTTACTTGATAAACACTGCAAGTTCAAATTTAGGAACTGCTGGTTATGTAATTAAAATTACTGAAGATTGGTTAACACCTTCTTTGCTTCCACTCTTGGCATTTATACTATCTGGATTTATTGCTTTTTCAACTGGGACATCTTGGGGAACTTATGCAATTATGATTCCTATTGCTGTACCTCTTGCATTTGCATTCTCAGGAGGAGCAGTTACAACAGTAGTATATGCAAGTATAGGAGCAGTAGCAGGTGGAGGAGTATTTGGAGATCATTGTTCACCATTATCAGACACAACAATATTATCATCTTTCGGAGCAGCTTCAGATCATATCGATCATGTTAAAACTCAGCTACCTTATGCTAGTGTTGCAGCAGTATTAGGATTGATTGCATATTTGGTTATAGGACTTATTTAAAAGAATAATAGCAAAAAAATGGAGGTAAAAATGAATAAAAAAATGAAAGTAGCGGTATTGGGTTCAGGAAACGGAGGATGTGCAGTAGCAGGAAATTTAGCTTTAGCCGGTCATGATGTATATTTTTGGGATTTCAAAAAATTCTCGAAAAATATTGAAAATATAAATGAAAAAGGCGGATTAAAACTATATGGAGATTTAGAAGGCTTTGTAAAACTTGCTTATGCAGGAAATAATCTTGAGAAGGTTATTAAAGGAGCAGAGTATGTATTTGTAGTAGGACCTTCCTTTAGCACAAAACCTTTTGCAGAAGCATCTAAAAGTTTTTTAGAAGAAGGTCAAAAAGTTGTAGTATGTCCGGGATCATACGGGGGTTCGCTGGTATTTAGAAAAGAAATTTCTGATACTATAGATCCTGAAAAATTGATAATATCAGAAACATCCACACTTCCCTACGCGTGCAGGATGAATTCTGATGGTAGTGTACAGGTTTACTTAAAATTAAAAGGTGGAATATTCTTGTCAACATTGCCTAAAGGACATGAAAAAGAGGTATTGGAAGGAATTAAGGATGTATACGATATGATAGTTCCAGTGGAAAATATATTTAAGGTTATGCTACAAAATGCAAACCCTGTTATACACCCAGCAGTAACTTTACTAAATTCAGCCCTACTGGAGAGAACAAGCGGAGACTTTTTATTTTATGAAGAAGGAGTAATGCCCTGTGTAGGAAAATTAATAAAAAAAGTGGACGATGAAAGAATAGCTATAGGTAAAAAATTAGGTGTTGATATATTATCAGATCCAAAACTTGGAAAAATACAGGGATATATGCAGGAAGAGACATATGAACACGGTTATAGCACAGCTAATGGCTTTAAAGGTATTAAAGCTCAAAGTTCATTAGATCATAGATATCTTAATGAAGATGTTGGTTACGGTCTTACTCTATTGGAAGAAATGGGAGAAAGATTAGGCGTAGAAACACCTACTATGACATCTGTAATAAATATCGCATCTACAATAATGGATAAAGACTATAGAGCAAATAGGCAAAGAACTATAGATTCTTTAGGGATAGAAATTTAATTGAAACTATAACATAAAAGATTTCACAATAAAAGTGCACTCAAAGGATTTTATAAATTATTGAGTGCACTTTTATATGCTGAAAAATTTATTTTAATTAAAAACATTTACTTTTTTTCTTGATTTTCTTTAATAATTTTTTTCTTTCTGTCTTTCTTTTCTATTTGAGCATTTATATAAAGACCTATTAAGATTACTCCTGCACCTATGAGCTTGGTAAATTTAAATTTATCTATTAGATAGTAATCTACCAGGACCCCTGTGATAGTCTGACCTAGGAAAGGTATGATGACTATTAAAAAGGCCGGGATTCTTGATGAGTAGTAGTTCATAAGTAGTATAAGAAAAACTCCAAAGAATATACTAAAATAATAAATAGGCCCTATATCAGATAAAAATCCACTTCCTATTATTGAACTTCCAAATACCAAAAAAATAAGAGTAGCTGAAAAACCACCGACCATAAAAGATAAATGAGCGGTTTTATATGTAGAAGTTTTTAGTGTTAGTTGGCCGTTTAATACGGGAGTTATTACAACAATAATCCCCATAAATAAAGCTAATAAATAATAAATCATTTTTGCACCTCTATAAAAACATAATTATTATACCTAAAAGTATAATAGAATATCCGATTAATTTCTTTTTTTCCAAAGGTCTTTTACGCATTCCAAGAAGTCCGTAATGGTCAATTAGATTTGATGTGATAGTTTGACCTATGAGATTGAAAGCCATAAGCATGGTGGCACCGATTACAGGCATGACAAAAGATGCTATCAGTATAGTAAATACGCTGAATAATCCTGGTAGAAAATATCTAAATTCAAGTTCTTTTAAGTTTATAAATTTTTCTTTTTTTAGTAATAAAATAATAGTAAAAACTACAAAACCAGATAAATGATAGTAGCTAGTAGCAAAAAATACCGATGACTCTTGACCCATTATACTGTTTAAGTAATTAACAAATATTATTAATATCCCTGAAAGAAAAGCACTGAGTTTTACCATAATTTCTCCTTTTTTACTTCATAGCATATTATATCATAGCATATTAAAAAAAATCATATTATGACATAAGTCCTATTTAAATAAAATAAATAATATGGTAAAATTCATATATGAGTGGAGGTTTTTATTATGAAAACATTAGATGATAAAAGACTTAGGGAAAAATATATTAATAAATACAAAATCAAGGAAATACTTCCAGAAGAACTGGTAAAAAATCTTGAACTCGTAAAATTTGAATCTGGGGAAAATATTTTGCAGGCTGATGAAAAACTTGAAAAATTTTATTTTTTTGTAGAGGGAAAATTAAAAGTATATACTTTTCAAGAAAATGGAAGATCCCTTTTGTTGAGTTTTTATACGAAATTTGATTCAATTGGCGAGGTTGAACTTTTCAAAGATTTGAAAGTTACTAATCCTGTAGATGCTATCACAGATTCTTATTTATTAAGTTTACCAATAGAAATTTTAAGAGAAAAGGCCTTTGATTATCCCCCCTTCTTAAGATACATAGTTAGGTCGATTATTGATAAACTTAACGACTTATCAACTCAAAGTTCTTTTAATCTTTTATATCCCCTTAAAAATAGACTGGCAAGTTTTTTATGGATGCATAATACAGTAGACAAGGAAATAGTATTAAAAGATAGCTTTAAAGAAATAGCTGAGTATCTTGGGACAACATATAGGCATCTTCACAGAGAGCTTAAGGAGCTTGAGGACGATGGATTAATTAGGAGAAATAAAAAGATGATAAGCATAGAAAATATTGAGAAACTGAAAGAATTAGCAGGAGATATATACAGATGATACCTTTCAACAAAGCATGTTTTTTAGGAAAAGAAATCGAATACATCAAAAAATCTCTAAAAACAGGAAAAATTTCTGGAAATGGACAATTTTCTAAGCAGGTATGTGATTTAATGGAGAAAGAATTTGATTCCAAGAAAATTTTTTTAACTCCATCTTGTACTGCTGGATTAGAAATGGCTGCATTAATTTGTGATATTAAAGAAGGAGATGAGGTGATAATGCCTTCTTTTACTTTCGTGTCAACTGCTAATGCCTTTGTATTAAGAGGAGCTAAAATAGTATTTGTAGATATTAATCCGGAAACTATGAATATTGATGAAAATAAAATTGAAAAAGCTATATCGGAAAACACAAAAGTCATAGTTCCTGTTCATTATGGAGGATCTTCCTGTAATATGGATAAAATAATGAATATAGCTTATAAATACAACCTTTTTGTTATAGAAGATGCGGCTCAAGGTGTTATGGCAAAGTACAAGGACAAATACCTTGGAACCATAGGAGATATAGGTTGTTTTAGTTTTCACGAAACTAAAAACTATACATCCGCTGGAGAAGGTGGAGCAGTTAGCATTAATAGTGCTAAATTAATTGAAAAAGCCGAAATAATATGGGAAAAGGGTACTAATAGAAACATGTTTTTTAGAGGAGAAGTTGATAAATATTCTTGGATTGATAAAGGTTCATCATATTTAATGGCTGATACTAATGCAGCATATCTATTATACCAATTAGAAAACAGAGAAAAAATATATAGAAAAAGATATTATCTATGGCAAAAATATAATAATGAACTTAGAGAATTAGAAAAATATAACATAGTGGAGTTGCCTAAAATTCCAGACTATTCAAAACACAACGGACATATTTATTTTATTAAGGTAAAGAATATACAAATCAGAAAAAACTTGATAGAGTATCTATATAAAAATAAAATTAAGGCGGTTTTTCACTATTTACCTCTGCATACTTCTCCTGCTGGTAAAAAATACGGGATTTTCGAGGGAAATGATAGAAATACTATTGTGGAAAGTGAAAGGTTATTAAGGCTCCCTATGTACTACGATTTGGATGTTGATGAGGTAAAATATATCTGTGATAAGATAAAGGAATTTTTTAAGAACCAATAAATCTATATTAGTTTCATTAAATTTGAATAAAAATAATTATTTTTAAAAACATTGAAAAAAATTAAGGTTAAGTATTAAATTTACATATGAGGTGAATTATGGAACATAAATATATTTCTAAAAGATATTGGAAGGATACTAAAACCCCTATGGGTAAGGTTGATGAGTTAGCGGATAAATTTGATAATGTAATAAATTTGAGTTTAGGAGATCCGGACTTAGTTACCAATGATATAATTATAGATGGTGCTTTTAAAGATGCCAAGAAAGGCCATACTAAATATACTGCATTTAGAGGAGATCCAAAACTAAGACAAGAAATTATCAAGTATTACAAAGAAGATTATAAAATAGAAATTGATGATGAAGAGTTGATAGTTGTTGCCAGCGGTTGTTTAGCAATGTATTTATCTCTTGAGGCCATTTTAGATGATGGTGATGAAGTCATAATACATGCTCCTTACTTTACACCTTATCCGCAGCAGATAGAGTTAGCTAGGGGAGTTCCTGTAGTATTGAACACATACGAAGAAGAAGACTGGAAGATTAACATTAAAAAGCTTGAAGGCTTAATTAGTGAAAAAACAAAAGTAATAATAATAAATACACCAAACAATCCTACTGGAAGTTGTCTAAACATAGAAAATCTTAAAAAAGTAGCAGAAATAGCAGAAGAGAATGACTTAATAATAATTTCTGATGAAATATACGGATCATACAGTTATGAGGAATCTTTTAAACCCTTTATTTTAATTGACAATATGAAAAAAAGAACTATTACTATAAATAGTTTTTCAAAGGATTTTACTATGACGGGATGGCGTATTGGAAATATAATAGCACCTGATTATATAATTAAAACTATTCAACAAATCAATGAGAATGTAGTCTTTACAGCTCCATCTATATCTCAAAGAGGTGGTATATATGCTCTTAGAAATAGAAAAGAAATTCAAAAACCTATGATCGAAGAATATAAAAAGAGGATTCTTTATGCAGCTGAAAGAATTAACAAAATACCTAATATGTCTGTACTAAATCCGAAGGGAACTTTTTATCTATTTGTAAATATAAAAGCCACAGGATTGAGTTCAATTGAGGTAGCAGATAAAATACTTAGACAAGCTCAGGTACTAACTATACCAGGTATATCTTTTGGAGACTGTGGAGAGGGTTATTTAAGAATTGCTTGTACTGTTAAAGTAGAAAAATTAAAAGAAGCTTTTGATAGAATTGAGAAAATGGAATTGTTTAGTATATAAAGCTAGTTTAAAATGGTTTTGCTTGAGTTTTAATTAGTTTAATATTAATATATAGTTGATTTAAAATTTAAGGGGGGTAATATGAAAAAAGAATCTTTTAAAATAATTATAAAAGAAAATGCTGGGTTAATGAGAATAAGAATAAAAGATATGTTAAAACCTTTAGGTTTGGATATCTTAGAATGTACTTCAGACAAGGTTATGTTCAAGGAGATAAAGGATAACAAAGATTTATTATGCTGTATTATACTTCACATTGATGAAATTCAAGATTATGATATTATAAGCAAATTAATGAATAAAGAAAACAAAGTGCCAGTTATAGTATTAACCACTAACAAAAAGAGAAACTTTCATATCAAAGGGATACAAATTGGGGTAAGTGAATTAATCCTTATTCCATTTAAAGATAATACATTGTATTCAAAAGTTCAAAGGTATGTAGATGAAAAAAGAAATAGTTATATAGAATTAGTATCTTTTGATTTTGACAATTATCTTCAAGGAGAGATTAGGAAGGCTCAAAAAGGAAAATTCCCAGTTACTTTGATGTTTACATCCTTAGTCGTTGACCAAGAAGGAGACTTTGAGATGGATGAACTTGAGCATAATTACTATTCTAATATATATTTTAATGAAATTAAGAAATTATTTTGGAAGACGGATATTTTTATAAGGTTTCATACTAGATATTTTTTAGGAGTATTCCCATTTTGTAATAAAGAAAATTCAGTCATTATAAAAGATAAAGTTTTTGAAAGATATAATCATTTAACTAGAGAAAGAATGCTTCCTACATCTTTTAAACCAATTATTGAATTTACAAGCTTTCCTGAAGATTCAGAAGATTTAATTACACTACAAAATAGCCTGTATAAAAAGGCTAGATCTATGGATACAGGTATAAGAATTAAATGGTTTTTAGAGGAAGATAATAATTAGTCATCATATTTTGATGACTTTTCAAATTCTTTAAGTATTTTTTCGTATTCTCCACTATTATATGCAATAATATTTTTAAGATATGCAAAAGAGTCTAGGTCAATGGATATGAACTCTACACCAAAACCATCTTCATCTATTCTTTTTACTGTAGCTTTTAGATCTAAAGCTAATTTAGATGTTGTTCCTGTAAGGTTTAATTTAAGATTTACTTCATCCCCGGTTAAAAGATTAATCGGGTTTTTAGTTTTAATGAAAGCTCCTTTCATACTAAGATTTTCTACTTTTCCTTCAATTCGGTTATTATTAAAATTTATTAAGGCTTTTGTTTCAAAAACAACTCTTGAATATTTTCTTTTGTTCATAAGATCCTCCTTTAGTTACTATTATATACTATATCGTAAGATATTTATAAACATTTAATAACAAATTGTGATTATTGATGGTATTTATACCTTATGATATAATTATACAGGATAAATCAAATATTTTAAATAAATTAATGGAGGAATTTACATATGAAATTAGTTAAAACTAAAAAAGCACCTGCAGCTGTTGGTCCTTATTCTCAAGCAGTAGAAGCTAAGGGAACTTTATTTGTGTCGGGACAGATACCTTT
>Ga0209936_1001511_pt1 | contig 12218 bp, 13 predicted proteins | sample SalPonR1_A_D1_MG_FD_185694 | JGI IMG/M metagenome (GOLD analysis project Ga0209936, IMG submission 185694) | Salt pond soil microbial communities from South San Francisco under conditions of wetland restoration - Salt Pond MetaG R1_A_D1_MG... ... | reverse complement strand
TGGTAGGTCAGGTAGTAAATGCGGCTACGTCGCAGGCCTTGCCTTATGTAAATATATTACTTGAGGAGCAACGAAAAGGTACTTCTACAGATGTACAGGGAAGATTTTCCTTTGTATTAAAGGGTGTAGATACTTCAGCGGTATTAAAATTTAGCTATATAGGATTCAAGGCCCAAAGTATCAAAATTGCAAAACTTAATAATAAGGTGGTGAAATTGCAGCCAGAAGTAAATGCTCTTTCTGAAGTTCAATTATACAGTCTTACCGAAAATAATTCTGAAAAGATCAATAATTTCCGCGGAAAGGAAAGCATAGGTTTGGGTAATTTTAGTGGTGGACAGTACCCAAGCATGGTAGCGCGATACTACGAACGGCCAGAAAATTTTGAAGCAGGTTGTTTTTTGGAAGAGGTAGAGGTTCGGTTTTTTTCTACGAATTTGAAGGGGAAGAGAAATTCAAAATTCCGTTTAAGAGTATTAGAGGTAGACGAAGAGGGAAAACCCGGTAGAGATTTATTAACTTCAAATCTAATTGTAGAAAGAGGAAATAACAGGTTTAAGACTAAAATTCCAATGCTCAAGTATCGGATTTCGATACCTGAAGAAGGTTTTTTTGTAGCGGTGGAGCATTTGTTTATTGCGGAAAACAAGTATGTTGAAAAGAAAGATTATCGCGTTTACCGGGATAACGATACGCTTCTTTACAAAGATTTTGAGGTAGTAAAATATTCACCCATTTTTGAAGGAGTACTTGAAGAGGACGATAAAAATTTCAAATCTTTCTTTAAGGACATAAAAGGTTGGAAAAAAATGAATAATTTAGATAATTCTCATTCGGTTTTTAATGGGGAGGTTCCAGCCCCGGCTTTTAAAATTACCCTAACCGATTAATTGCTAAAGAATGAAGATAATTTGTATAGGTAGAAATTATACCGATCATATTTCTGAATTACAGAACGAAAAACCCGAAGACCCGGTAATTTTTCTCAAACCCGATACTTCCATTTTACTAAAAAAACAACCTTTCTTTATACCAGATTTTTCTGATGAAGTTCATTATGAGGTAGAAGTTTTGGTAAAGATCAAAAAAGTAGGAAAACATATTCAGGAGAAATTTGCACATAAGTATTATGACGAAATTGGCCTTGGAATAGATTTTACCGCGAGAGATCTTCAGCAAAAATTAAAAGATAAAGGATTGCCCTGGGAAAAGGCGAAAGCTTTTGATGGAGCAGCCGTTATAGGCGAAAAATGGTTACATAAAGATTCGGTAACCGATATAAATATGCTTAACTTTAGTTTAGAGAAGAACGGAGAAACTGTTCAAAAAGGGAACACAGAGCTGATGCTTTGGAAAATTGACGAACTTATTGCTTATGTTTCACAATTTTTCACATTAAAAATAGGGGATATTATATTTACAGGAACACCGGCCGGAGTTGGGAAGGTTTCCGCAGAAGATAGATTAACCGGATTTATAGAAAACAAACAAATTTTTTCAATTAAAACAAAATAGCGATATGAGCAACTACAATTTAAGTGAAGTTAAAGAAATGGCCGGTGGTGACGAAGATTTCATGAAAGTAGTGGTGCAAACTTTTTTAGAAGAAATTCCGCCGGATGTAGAAGCGATGAACGATGCTATTTCTAACGATAATCCTACGCTGGCTTATCAATATGCCCATAAGATGAAACCAAACCTGCAACTTTTTGGTTTGGAACTCATGGACGAGGTAAAAGTGATAGAAGCCTGGGCTAAAGCCGGCAAGAAAAAAGACGATGTGCCGGAAGCTGCAACGAAGATCACCAAAAAAGTAAACGTTGCCAGTATTGCCCTAAAGAGAGATTTTGAGCTGGAATGAAAGCAGAAATAATTACCATTGGAGATGAAATCCTTATTGGGCAGATTGTAGATACCAATTCAGCTTTTATCGCAAAAGAACTCAATAAAATAGGGATCTCGGTAAAGCAAATTTCTACAGTAGAAGACGAGAAAAGCCATATACTGGAAGCTTTAAATGAAGCTAAAGATCGAGCCGATATCATAATTATCACCGGCGGATTAGGTCCTACCAAAGATGATATTACCAAAGATTGTTTATGTGAGTTTTTTGATGACAAACTTGTTAAGAACGAGGAGGTACTCAAACATGTAGAATTTCTTTTCGATAAATATATTGACACTCCAATTTCCGATTTAAATAGAAAACAAGCCATGCTGCCTTCAAAAGCGGTGGCCTTGATGAATAAATTCGGAACTGCTCCGGGAATGTGGTTTGAGAGTGAAGGTAAAGCTTACGTGTCTTTGCCCGGTGTACCTTTTGAAATGAAAGCTTTGATAGAAGATGAGGTAGTACCAAGGCTGCAGCAAAATTTTAAAAGGCCGGTGATTCTGCATAAAACCGTATTAACTTACGGGCTGGGAGAGAGCGCAATTGCTGAAAAAATTGAAGCCTGGGAAGATGCATTGCCGCCATATATCAGGTTGGCTTATTTGCCAAACCTTGGGCGAGTGCGTTTGCGCTTAACCGCTAAAGGTGATAATGAAGAGCATCTTAATAATAGTATTGAAAAGCTTATTAGCGATCTACATAGTATTATAGGTGATATTATTTTTGGTTACGAAGATGATGAACCGGTAGAAATTCAAATTTCCAGATTACTCTTAACTTGTAAAGCGACTATAGCCACAGCAGAAAGTTGCACCGGAGGAAGGCTGGGCAGTTTATTTGCTACTCCCCCGGGAGCTTCTAATTATTACAAGGGCAGTGTTGTAAGTTATGCCACGAGCTCCAAAGAAGATATTTTAAATATAGATAAGAAATTAATCGAAGAATATTCTGTAGTAAGCGAAGAAGTAGCTATTGCAATGGCAAAAAGCGCTCGGGATATTTTTAAAACAGATTATGCGATTTCTACTACAGGAAATGCTGGCCCTGCAAAAGGGGACAGCGATGCTGATATTGGCACTGTATTTATAGGAATTGCCACTCCAGATAACGTGTATGCTAAGAAATTTAGCTTTGGAAACCACCGGGACAAAGTGATTGGGAAAGCAGTTAATAAGAGTATAGAATTAATTAGGCAAGAACTATTTAAGCAGGCTAAAACACCTGCTTAAAAGGCGTATTTTTCAATAGAAAAGTTATAAATTTGCATTCTGGAAGATTTGAGCTTCAGAAGTTTAAAAGTTTTTATACTTCCAGCACAGGTAAAATGTGAACTAATAAAAAATTTTAGATCCTTCCAACAGGAGGTAAACAGCGAGTTTTTGGCGAAAAGATTGGATAGCCGGGAAAATTTCAGAAACCTTCAATATTTTTTTAAATTAATATTGTTTGTTAGGTGAAAAAATCGTTAATTTGCAGCCTGTTTTGAAATAACGAGAAAAGAATAGAGCAATGTCAAGAGTTTGTGAACTTACTGGTAAAAGAGCAATGGTTGGGAACAATGTTTCTCACGCTATGAACAAAACCAAACGTAGATTTAATGCCAATTTGGTAAAGAAACGTTTTTTTATTCCTGAGGAAGATAAATGGGTCACTTTAAAGGTATCTACATCTGCACTTAAAGATATTAATAAAAAAGGCATCTCTGCTGTAATTAAAGAGGCAAGAGAAAAAGGATTTTTGAAAAAATAATCCTGAAGCATAAAAACACATTACAATGGCAAAGAAAGGAAACAGGGTACAGGTTATACTAGAGTGTACAGAGCATAAAGCTACCGGAAAACCGGGAACTTCAAGATACATTACTACCAAGAATAAAAAGAATACACCGGACAGGATGGAATTAAAGAAATTTAATCCAATCCTTAAGAAAATGACGGTTCATAAAGAGATAAAATAATAAGTTATGGCTAAGAAATCAGTAGCATCGATACAAACAGGGTCTAAGAGATTGACCAAAGCAATAAAAATGGTTAAATCTCCAAAGTCTGGTGCCTATACTTTTGTTGAACAAATTATGGCTCCGGAAGACGTGAACGACTTTTTGAAGAAAAAGTAATTCGAGCAAACTTCCTTGAAAACATTAACAAAGCCGTCTGGATAACCTCTGGACGGCTTTTTGTTTTTACTCGATAATCGAGATTTATATGATCCTGGATTTATCTCGAATTTGTAAATTATTTCTTCTTAATGCTCCGTGGGCTGGCCCCAAAGTAATTTGCGTATATTTACAACGAAAAATTTCGGAAGCGCATTTCCGGAATTTGTTGATTTTAAACCTTCCAAGAAATGAGTTTATTTAAAAAGATATTTTCAAAAGACAAAAAGGAAAACCTGGATAAAGGGCTGGAAAAAACAAAGACCAGCTTTATGTCTAAAATGAGTAAGGCTGTTGCCGGGAAGTCTAAAGTAGATGAAGAACTTTTAGATGATCTTGAAGACGTTTTGGTAAGCAGCGATGTTGGCGTGGCAACCACTATAAAAGTTATTAATAGAATTGAGGAACGTGTTGCTCGCGATAAATATTTAGGTACCGAAGAACTTAACAAAATTCTTCGCGAAGAGATTGCCGGACTACTTTCTGAAACAGAAACCGGTGAGGCTGCAAATATCCAGTTGCCAGATGTAAAACCATACGTAATCATGGTAGTTGGTGTAAACGGGGTCGGTAAAACCACTACGATTGGTAAACTTGCGCACCAATTTAAAAGTGCCGGAAAAAAAGTTGTTTTAGGAGCTGCCGATACCTTTAGAGCTGCAGCCATAGACCAGTTGCAAATCTGGGCCGACAGGACCGATGTGCCTATTGTACGCCAAAATATGGGAAGTGATCCAGCTTCGGTAGCTTTTGATACCGTACAAAGTGCTGTAAAACACGATGCTGATGTGGTATTAATTGATACTGCCGGGAGATTGCACAATAAAGTTAATTTAATGAACGAATTAACTAAGGTGAAACGCGTGATGCAAAAAGTGATTCCTAATGCTCCTCACGAAGTGTTGTTGGTGTTAGATGGTTCTACCGGGCAAAACGCCTTTGAGCAAGCCAAGCAATTTACCGCGGCCACAGAAGTGACTTCACTTGCTGTTACCAAACTGGACGGAACCGCAAAAGGCGGAGTGGTAATAGGTATCAGCGATCAATTTCAAATTCCCGTTAAATATATTGGAGTAGGTGAAGGTATAGAAGATTTACAGGTCTTTAATAAATATGAATTTGTAGATTCTTTCTTTAAACAGTAAACCAACATTTTGTTGATAGTTGGTAATTTTGAATCGCTTTGTGTAATTGAATACCTTAAATATCAGGCTTAAATTTTATAAAAGATGAAGAAACTTTTAATCATTCTTTTACTTCCCGCATTAATCTCTTGCGGGAACGATCAAAAATCTGAAGAAGTAGAAAATCAATCCAAAACAGATTCCCTTGAGGGTGAAAATGAAGATAAATTTAAAGTTTTGGATTCCAGGAATATTTCCCAGGATTCATTATGGGCACCTTTTAATAGTGATTTAGCTCAATTTTCAGGTGAAAAATATAACGAGTTAAAACCACTTATTTTCGATAGGAATATCCCCGAAATTCAATCGGCTATTAAAAATGGAAAGCTAACCTACGAAGAACTTTCCCTGTTTTATTTATATAGAATTAAGCAATTTGACCGTGAAAATGAGTTGTCTTTGAACTCAGTTATTTCCTTAAATCCTAATTTACTTGCAGAAGCAAGGAAAAAGGATAAGGAGGGTGCTGCAGAAAGTCATCCTATTTACGGAATTCCGGTTTTGCTAAAAGATAATATCAATACAGAAAATATGGCGACTACCGCCGGGGCCTTGGCATTAGAGAATAACGAAACCGAGGATGCTTTTATAGTTCAAAAATTAAAGGATAACGGAGCCTTAATTCTTGGGAAAGCCAATCTTAGTGAATGGGCCTATTTCTTTTGCGAAGACTGCCCAAGTGGATATTCAGCTATCGGCGGACAGACTTTAAACCCTTATGGAAGAAAAATTTTTGATACCGGCGGGTCCAGTTCAGGTAGTGCGGTGGCAGTAGCGGCTAATTTAGCACCTGTAGCAGTAGGATCAGAAACATCAGGATCTATTCTTTCTCCTTCCAGCCAAAACTCTGTGGTGGGATTAAAACCAACTATCGGGAATTTAAGTAGGGGCGGCATTGTTCCAATTTCCAGTTATCTGGATACGCCAGGCCCAATCACAAAATCTGTCATAGACAACGCGATCTTGTATTCGGCAATGACCGGTGAGGATACTGAAGATGCTGCTTCAGTTAAAGTGAAAAATTTTGATTCTAATTTAGAGAATGTTAGCATGAAAGGGAAGCGCTTCGGTGCTTTTAAAGGATTGATGCAAGACTCACTTTACAGTAATGCAGTGAATGATCTAAAAGATTTAGGGGCTGAAATTGTAGAATTTGAAGCTGAAGAAGTTCAGTTAGAAAATTTTCTTCGCTTATTAAGCCTTGATATGAAAAAAGATTTGCCTGAATATTTCGAAAAATTTGGGGGTGAAACAGGTTTTACTTCAGTAGGAGATATTGTGAAATTTAATACCGAAGATTCCACGGAAAGAATGCCTTACGGACAATCTTTGTTTATCGGAATAGTAGAAGATTCAGCCGATAATGCTACCCTGGATTCAATAAAAAGTGAATTGAGCGTGAAAGGTAAAATGTATTTTAATGCTCCAATGAAAGAGCACAATTTAGACGGAATCTTATCCATTAATAATTATCATGCCGGCTTTGCGGCTGTAGCCCATTACCCGGCTATTACTGTTCCTATGGGGTATGATGAAGAGGGTGCTCCAAAAGGATTGACTTTCTTTGCAAAAACATCTGAAGAAAATAAATTATACCAGTGGGCATTAGCTTTTGAACAAGCAACTAACCGCCGGAGATCTCCAGAAAATTACGAATAAATGAAGCAACGAAATTTAAAAGCGCTTATAAGTAAGATCATTTTATTTTACAGTATTTTTTATGGCGCAATGAAAATTATTGCTGTACTATTTCGGGACGCCTGGCCCTTACCACATCTCATTATGGCTGTGCCTTTTGTGATTTTTGCCGTGGTAGGTGGGATTATGCTAAAGCGGGACACTTATTCCTGGGCTTACGTAGCTGCAGGAGCAGTTATAATTAGTATTGTGCGTTATTACGAAATAGAATGGTTACAGCATCTGCACCAGTACTTTAGTTAAGGTTTGTCGGTTTTTAATCGTAAGATCAAAATCATGAATAAATCGTCATGCTGAATTTATTTCAGCATCTATTATGAGCATACACTCAACTTAGATCCTGAAACACCCCGAAGCTTCGGGACTGGATGACATCCAAATTTCATTCATGATTTTTAACTCGATAATCTAGATTAAATGCTCCGAGGTTGGCCTCGAAATCAAATTAAATTTTCCAATAATAATGCTTCGTGAGCTTGTATCGAAGTTGTTTACGGATAAAAATTTTTATTGCTATGAAACCGGAAAAAAAATATCCTGCGGAAGTTTATTTAAACGGAAAATGGCTCAAATCAAATGAAGCCTTTATTTCGGTCTTTGATCGTTCGTTTATGTTCGGTGATGGTATTTATGAAGTAACTCCGTTTTATAAGGGTAAAGCTTTTAAGTTAAAAGAACACCTCAAACGCCTTCAATATTCCCTTGATGAAGTGCAAATAGCTTTTGATGCTTTTAAACTTGAAAAGTTGATGTGGGAAGCTATAAATCGGGCTGATTTAACTGAAGCAGATGCCGCGATTTATATTCAGGTGAGTAGAGGTACTGCGCCCAGAAGTCATTTTGTACCCGAAAAGATTGAGACCACCATCTTACTGTATGCCTTTCCGGTAACTTTAGAGGGCTTTGAAAATAAGACCTGGGAAGTAATGGCCACTGAAGATAAACGCTGGCATCGTTGCGATATAAAATCTACTGCGCTTTTGGCTAATGTTATGGCTAACGAAGAAGCCATTTCGGCGGGTTTCGATGAAAACTTGCTGGTACGCAAAGGGTATTTTACCGAAGGTTCACACTCCAGCCTGTTTTTTGTGAAGTACGGTGTACTACATACTCATCCCGAAGGTCCTGAGATTCTCTCTGGGGTAACGCGTGCCGAAGTGTTTAAAATCTGCTCCGACCTAAATATTAAAGTGATTGAAAAAGCGGTTCATATTGATGAACTGGTAGAGGTTGAAGAAGTTTTTGTGACCGGTACCACCACGCAAATAATACCGATAAGCTCCATCATCCACAAAGATAAGAAGGTCTATACCGCACATAAAGATAGTATCACTAAAAAATTACAGCAGGCTTTTATAGCACGCACCAGGAGCTAATGTTTTATTAAAGTGCCGGGAATTATTGTTGTTTGTTGAAAAATACAAAACGAGTGTCAATCACCTTTAAGCTGAGATTTATTCTTCAATAAATTTTTTATAGTGCTCGTAGCGTAAAAATATATCCCTTACATAGTTGTATGGTTCTCTTCCCCGCACAAATCCGTGTCTAACCACATCATCCAGGTAGTATTTTTTATCCTTTAATTTCAGAATATATTCTTCTACATTTTCGTCCCATACATTCGGATTTTTGCCGTTTTTCTCGGCCAGGCGCATAGCATCGAAGACGTGACCGGCTCCACAATTAAACGCAGCTAGGGTAAACTTTACTTTTTGAATTGAATCTTCTACAGTTTCAAAATTGTCTCGCATCCTGTCTAAATACTTTACACCACCTTTTAAATTTTCTTCCGGATTGTAATTATTGCTAACGCCAACTTCTTCTGCCGTAGCGGGCATTAGTTGTATTAGTCCGGTTGCACCCGCCCAGGATTGTGCAGTAGGATCGAACCTTGATTCCTGGTAAACCTGTGAAGAAAGGAAACGCCAATCCCAACCTATTTTAGAAGCATTTTCCTTAATAATTTCGTCGTATTTACTAATCTTATTGCTGTTTTTACTGTAAAAATCACTTTTAATCCTACTCCTGTTAGACCTGGTATTTTTAAAGTACTTATTGTAGATCACATAGTAGTCGTCTGACTTTTTCTCTTTATTTATCCATTTGTTTATCGCCTTAAGCAAGTCTGGAGAATTTTGCCTAACCGCCCAGGCTATACGTTGAGAAAAGGAGACCCTGGTATCTATATTTAGTATTGGGTAGTAGGTTTTGTTGATAGATGCAATATTGTGATCTGCAACTGTTCTTTCAATTTCACCATCCACTACCATTTTAATTATTTCGTCTGTAGTGACATTACCGTTAATATGTGCTACCGGAATTTCAGCACCAATCTCATTCTCTAAGTTTTTAATTCTTTCAGCATAAGATGAATTTTCTCTAACCCATACGGTATCATTGCTTAATTCTAGCGTGTTTGAAATTAGTTGCTTATCGATTTTGTAGCCGGGCAGGGATCGCCAATTATCTGGCATTCGCTGTACTAAAGCCTGGTGCGTTACGTAATGGTTTTCTGTAAAACTTACCAGATTTTTCCTGGGTTCAGTTATGGCCAAACCGTATGCAATTAAATCACCTTCGCCATTATTCAGCATATCGAAAAGGTCATCTATATCTTCAGCTATAGTGATTTTAAGCTTTAAACCCAGGTCTTTAGCCAGACGGGATAACAATTCATATTCGAAACCCATGGGCATTCCCCTGTACAAAAAATAGCTTGTGGAATTGTATATAGTTATGGCGTGTAAGACCCCATCTTCTTTTATGGCTTCCAGGTCTTTAGAAATTTTATAGGGTTTTGTTTCCGGCTTGATCCCAAATGCTACATCACTAGAGCCTTTGTTCCCTTTGGAACAACTTGAGAAAATTATTAAAACAACAATGAAAAAAGCGCTCTTGGTTAACTTCATGGCTTTCAAAATACAAAGAAATAGGTAAGCGATGCAAGAAATTGTTAAATAATTAAATTTTTGACACTTGTTTAGGGTAATGGCTATTGTAGCTGAGAACTAGTAGATAGTAGCGTAACGAACCTATTCTTTATAAGTTGTGGGAGTAGGGAAGAAGTCAACGCAGTGAAAGAAAATTCAATAAGCGCTATAAAAATTGATAAAAGAAAGCCCCTTTTTAAAGGAGCTTTGATGGAATCTTTATGACGATTGCCTCTGTTTACAAACGGAGTTGTCTCCTGGTTTTAATTTTTATTATTCAATTTCTGAGTCGGAACCGGGAATAGAATCCGGCCAACCTTTTTTATAGTCTTCCCTCGTCTTCCGGTAACCCGCAGTAAGCTCTTTGATCTCGTCCTGACCATAGATCTTTTTTGACTTTCCAAAAAACTCCTCTTCTTCGTCATCCAGATGGTGGTGCACCTTATCGCTCAATTTTTTCATGGTAGCCAGCCAATGAGGAGACTCCATTTTGGTAGCTTCCAGTTCCTGGATGAGTTCATCTATTTCGTGGTGTTCTGCCATACCGTGGCGCGCATCTTCCTGCATCCTGTCGGTGTCTATTAGGGGGGAGTAAAAAAAGCGTTCCTCTGCCACTTCATGGACTTCCAGTTCCTTCCTGAGTTCAGGCCAAAGCTTTTTGCGCTCTTCAGATTCTCCTGAAGTTTTTAATAGCCTGGCGCAAAGATCTCTTTGTATTTCGTGGTCTTCTTTAATTTCCTGGTAGATGTCCATAGTATAGATGAATTTTAGGTTGCTGGTTTTTTCCTGACAAAAGTTGCCGGAAAGAGGTAATCCCCCCGGGTTAATCAGGTTTTTTAAAGATAGTTAAAAATGTCATTTTGGAGAAGGATTCCGCAATTTGGGTTATTCATTTATATGGTTAACCGGACTTAGTTCCTTTAGCTTTCAGATTTATCAATCTTTTTAATCTTCTAAAAGCTCAACACATTTGTCCATTTTAAAACAAACATGATTAGAAATGTTGTCCCGGTACTGGAAAATATTACACCCTGCCACAAAAAAAGTTTCGAATTCCATTTTCCAGACAGCTTTTTACCCAGTTGTTTTTTGTTATAATTACTTAAAATCTTCCAACAGAGAAAAGTTGCTATTACAAAGATCGATATCGCTATTATTGCTGTATTTATTTCCAATGTTTGCTCTTTTTTGCTTTGTCACTTAAGGATCTAAATTATAAAAAATTCTGAGAGTAAAGACTAGAGTTTGTAGGCTTAAGGATTTTGTTTGTTATGAAAACTAATTTAGTTCTTCTCTATGAAACTGGCCATTTGCATTAAACGGGCTTGGCCGCATTTATATGTTAATTATTTTCTTTATAATGCTGCCGCCTATTTGCGGTGAACCGTTCTTAGCTGTAGTATTCTAGTTAATTACGGGGTTCTTTGATTCGTTTATATAATAGTTTTCGAGTTCGGAAATTAATTTTAAAACCTCTGGATAATAGTTTTTATTTGGACTTCGCAAGTATATCTCGTCGTAACCCATTAATTTATTTTCCAGAGATAATCTTACCGTGTAACCATCTAAGCCAATATTTTTATCTGGATTTGCTTCTATATCTTTTTTTAAATGATTCCAATTTTTTACAAAATCGTCAACTTTAAGTTCTATTGAGTTTCCTGATTTCACAATAATAGTATCAGATTTATATTCATTATAGTTATCTAATATCTGAGCAAAGCGTTTTTTAGCCTGAGAATCATTTTTTTTGGTTTTCATTATATTATACGCTTCAAGACTATCCTTTTTATTCATTCGTGAAGTAGAAATTCGTTTGCTAGCGATAATTGCTGTCTCATTTTGAGATTTATTGTATTCCATTTTATAATCCTTAAGCATTCCCATAAAATAGAGTTGTAAATCGTAAGATTCTATTTTTTGAGAATATCCACTTATAGTATAAATTAATATGAAATAAAGTAAGAAAACTTTTTTCTTCATTTTTTGATATTTGTGAATATTACAGCTAACGGAACAGATTATTGCAAGTTGCGGGAGTTGGAAAACGGACTTGTCTCCTAAACCTTTTTACAACCTGGTTTTTTAAAATTACACTTTTTTGAAGATACTCATTATTGCTAAAATGGTATCGGCAAAAAAAATTATTTCTTCTTCGAGAAATTTGTTACTAGCAAATTCGTATCAGATTATATTCGTTGTAACCACCGGTTAATTTCACTCGATAACCGAGATTAAATGTTCTGAGGCTTCTAATAATATGCTTCGTGATCTTGCTTGCTCCGAAGTTGTTTATAAAAACGAAACACCAAAACTCTTTGATAATAACTTCTCAAGTTCCTCGAGCTCCAATTTTAATT
>Ga0209936_1001507_pt1 | contig 12226 bp, 11 predicted proteins | sample SalPonR1_A_D1_MG_FD_185694 | JGI IMG/M metagenome (GOLD analysis project Ga0209936, IMG submission 185694) | Salt pond soil microbial communities from South San Francisco under conditions of wetland restoration - Salt Pond MetaG R1_A_D1_MG... ... | reverse complement strand
TGGAAAAAAACAAAAAAAGTAATACTAATAAAATAGAATTAATTCTAATATTTTTCTGCAACTTTTATTCCTCCTAAATAGATAAATACTTCCCATTTTTATAATTAAACCATAATGCTCCAATAACAATCAAGTTTAAACCTACCATACTATATAAAAATGTAACATCTACTAAATTATGCAGTAAATTACCCAGAAAAATGGTAATAAATCCATAACTAAAAGACTCATTATTTGAAATTAAAATAAACAATTTTTTAAGAACAACTTTATAAAAAATAATAATTAAAACTATACACCCAACAATTCCAGTTTCTACAACTAAATTTAAATATAAATTATGAATATGTCTGAAATCCCTTACTCCTTCTAATTTATAATCACCAAACATTTCTGGAAAACGACCTATACCTACTCCTAAAAATGCATGATCTTTAAAGATATTAAAACCAACTTTATATTGTATTAAACGTTGACTAATAGATCTACTCTCTAAATTATCAATACTTTTAAATCTTTCTATAACACTTGCCGGTAATAATAAAATTGTTAAACTTATTAAAATTAAAAAAGAAATAGTAATAAAAATTCTAATTTTATTTGATTCAAGTTTGTAAATAAATATAATTAATACCAAGATAATTCCAAAAATATAACCTACCCATGCACCTCTGGAATAAGTCAATATTAATAAAGTAGTCGAAGATAAAAAATATATTAAAGAAATTATTTTGACTTTTATCTTATTATTAAAAAATAAATAACTAAATGCAAAAAGAGCAATCATCATAAAATAACTTCCAGCTGGATTAGCATTATTATATGTACTCGTCAAACGACCTTGGAAATTTTGAAATATTATTTCATAAAAACCATACCCTATAACCAATGCAGCTGAAATCAAAAATGAATAGAAAACTTTTTTATATTTTTCATTATCATCTATTATTTCAACTGTAGCTACAAAAATTATTATATATTTAAGGTAAGTGCTGATAAATGTATCAAGCATTACTAAAAACGACTCTTTTGAAGGAAAATTAATCAATGGCAAAAACAAAATAAAAGAATATAAAACTAACCACTTACTCAAATTGCTTTTTAGTTTGAAAATACTTTTATTCTTAATATTTTTTATTATCCAAAAAATAAAAATTAAAAACGAAAAAATATTCATCCCTGATCTAGAAATTGGAATAAAGAAAACAGTTAAAATTAAAAGAATTTCAATTATTTTATTAATACTTATATTATCTTTTACTAGAATTAATTTGTCAATCATCAAATCTCTCCTCTAAAATTATAACATTTTAAGTGCGTTTTTAAAGACATCTTCAACTTCTATATTTTTCATGCATTCCCAGTTATAAGGACATATTTTTTTATGACAGGGCTGGCAATCTAAATCCAATTTTACAACTTCATGCTTTTTACCATAAGGTCTGTATCTCCAAACTTCAGTAGGGCCAAAAATAGCAAGTGATTTAGTATTTCTTGCCACTGCCATATGCAAAGGGCCTGTATCACCACTTATAAATAAATTTAAATTATCTAATAACCCAGTTAATTTTAGCAAGTCAGTTTTCCCTGCTAAATTAATAGTATTCTTTTTCATATAATTTTCTACTCTTAAAGAATCTTCAACATCTCCTGGTCCACCTAAAATTATTACTTCCAATCCTTCTTTAATTAACATATCAGCTAATTTAGCAAATTTTTTTACTGGCCAACGTTTAGTTCTCCAGGTACCACCAATATGCAAACCAATTAATTTCTTTTTTAAATTAATATTATTTTTACTCAAAATTGATCTTGCCCATTTAATTTCCTTATCTGTTATATTTAACTTCAAACCATTATTTTTTATAGTTTTTATATTATTCATTGATTTTGCAATATCTAGATAATAATCTACCCGATGTTTATTATTATCAGGTTTTATAGTAGTTGTATAAAATAATTTTCTGAACTTATTATCAACAAGTCCTATTCTATGAGGAGCTTTACTTAAATAAGAAAGCAAAGCAAGTCTGGGGTTATCTTGTAAAGTTAAAACAAGATCAGCATTCACTTCTCTGATTTTTTTTATGAAATTAATATATCCTAACATACTTTTATGTTTATCTTTTTTATCAAAAAACAGTAAATTATCAATATCTTCATTATATAATAAAATATCTTTTACACTTTTCCTTATACTCATAGTTATCTCGGCTGATTTAAAATTGTATCTTATTGTTTCTAATAAAGGGGTTGTAAAAAGAAGATCACCAATAGCTAAAAAATCAATTATTAAAATCTTTTTCATGATTATATCCCTTCTATAATAATAATGTTATTTTACTTTTAACTTCTTCAATTTTAATTTCATTTATATTTTTAGTTTTAGATTTAATAACTTCATTTTCGCCTTTATAAGGACCATACCTTTTTGGAGAAGTTGGTCCATAAAGACCTAATAATTTTATATTTAAAGCCATAGCTATATGGAGAGGAGCAGTATCTCCAGTTATCAATAAATCCATTCTATGAATAACTTCTGCTAACTCTATTAAATCAGTTTCTCCTGCTAAAATAATAGGATCTTTTTTCATAATTTCTTTTATTTTTATACATTTTTCTTTTTCTGAAGGACTACCTAACAAAAATACACTGACATCTTTTTTCTCAATAAGCCAATCGGCAATAACAGCAAATTTATTTTCATTCCAATCTTTTTTTTCTTTACTTGTAGAAGGAACAATAGCTATTTTTTTCTTCTTTTCGATTTTTTTTGTATTTATTAATTCATTAACCTTTAATTTTGTTGATAAAGGTATATTAATTGTAAAATCCTTTCCTGTTTCCTGATAATCAATGTCCAATATTTTCAAAGTTGATAAATATTCATCTACAACATGTTCTTCGGGCAAGGGTTCTATCTTATCTGTGTATAAAAATGATATTAATTGTTTTTTTATACCTATTCTAAAATCTGCAAAAGTAAAAAAAGAAAAAATTCCACTTCTAAAAACACTATGTAAATCAATAACTAAATCAAAATTCTTATTTTTTAATTTATGAATAAAATTTAATATATATTTAAAAGCAGATAACTTACCTTGTTTACGAGAAATCTGCTTCATTTCTTTTTTTGAAAAAACTATTACTTCATCTAAATAAGGATTAGACTTTATAATACCAGCTGATTTATCTTCAACCAAAAATGAAATCGAAGCTTCTGGAAATTTATTTTTCAATATTTTAATAGTTGGTGTTGTTAATAATACATCTCCAATAGAACTTAACCGAACAATCAATATTTTTCTAGGGTTTATTTTCATCAACTCACTCCAAATAAAATTATACTAAAAAATCTAAAATCCTTTTTTTTGTTTTTCCAATCGAACCCTTTTGTTCTTGTATAATTTTTTTTGCTCTATTCGCTTTTTTTTGGGTTTTATCCCAATTGTTTATTAAATATTTAATTTTTTCAAGTAACTCTTTTTCCGAATTAACTATATAAGCAATATCATTATCAATCAATAGATTTGCACTATCCTTTATATTAAAATAATTAGGGCCAAATAAAATTAAATTTTTTTGTATTGCTGCTTCTAAAGGATTGTGGCCACCTTTTTTAATTAAAGTTCCACCTATAAAACTAATATAACTAACTTCATAAAAGTCTTTTAATTCTCCCATTGTATCTATTAAAAATAAGTCTACATTTAAATCTGATTTTTTCTCATAATTACTTCTTTTAATATAACTTAAATTTTTATTTTTAGCTATTTTAATTATATCTTCTACTCTATTAATATTTCTAGGAGCTAAAATCAGGCGTACATTAGGATAAGTATCTTTTGTTTTTTTATAAACATTTAATAATATTTTTTCTTCTCCCTTATGAGTGCTACCAGCAACTATATAAATAAAATTATCTTTTTTATATTTATTTATAATTTTATAATGAATGGATTCCTTTTTTATGTCTTTTTCTTTCTTATTCAAATCAAACTTCAAATCATTTATTACTTCTAATTTATTCAAATCATTTAAGTATGGTTTTATATTTTTATATTCTTTTTCGCTTTTAACACTTATATAATCTAACTTATTAAGCATATTAGATAATAGCCCGGGAAGATATAAGTATTCACCAATGCTTTTCTTACCAATCCAGGCATTAATCATAATTACAGATTCAGAAATTTTATTAGCATAATGTATAAAATTAGGCCATAAATCTGGTTCTATTATTACTACTAAATCAGGCGAAAGTTTTTTAAGAACCCCTTTTATTATCCAGGGTAAATCATAAGGTAACATCGTAATATAAATATTTTCATTAAACTTTTTTTCAGCAAGCTGCTTACCAGAATGAGTACTTGTAGATAAAATTATATTATATTCTTTATTTTTTTCATTAATAATATCAATTAATTTTTCAGCTATCATTATTTCTCCAATTGAAGCAGCATGAAACCAAATAGTTTTTTCCTTGTTTTGATTATTTATTAATTTAGTATTATCAATTAACCCCATTCTTTGTTTAAAAGTATTTTTGTATTTTTTATTTGTAATAACTTTGAAGATGTATAATGGTAACAGAAAAATTGAAAATATTATTATTAGAAAATTATATATAATTAATATCAACAAACCCACTCCCATTTTCCTCTAGTTATTTGATAAAAGTTCTTCTGCTAACTCAACATTTTTCTGAGCTGCACCTCTGTTTTGTAAAATTATTTTTCTTGCTTTTCGACCTTTTTTTTCAAGTAAATCATCATTTTTTAAATAAAATAATAATTTCTTTTTCAATTCTTCCCAGCTATTCACCTGTATTCCTACATCATTATTCAAAAGCAACTTAGTACTATCTTTAAAATTAAACATATCTTTCCCAAAAAACACTAATTTACCCTGGGCAGCAGGTTCTAGTATATTATGTCCACCTTTGCCCATCATACTTCCTCCAACAAAAACAAGATCCGCAACACTATACACTTGAGCCAATTCTCCAATTGTATTTAAAAGAATTATATCTTCTTTACCAATATTTTTTTTATCAATTTCAGTTCTTTTTATTACAGAAATATTCTCTTTTTTGTACATATTAATAATTTCATCACTTCTTTTAACATGCCTTGGAGCTAAAATAAAAACTAAATCAGGGTATCTTTCTTTTAGATCCAAATAAATATCTAATAAATTTTCTTCTTCATCATCATGTGTACTTCCAGCAACAAATACTGGCTGCCCTTTATTTATTTGAAATTCACTTCTGTATTTTTCAATTTTATCTTGATCAGGTTCAGCATAAGTTTGATCAAACTTAGTATTTCCACTATTAATTACTTTACTTTTTTCAGCTCCCAAATTTATAATTCTTTCTGCATCTAGAGCTGACTGCATACTAAAATAATCTATTTTAGCTAACATATCATTTAAAATTGGACCAAGATATTTATATAGTTTAAAGCTTTTTTCACTTATTCTGCCATTTACATACATTATTTTACTATCATTTTCATTTGCATTTTTTATAAAATTTGGCCATAATTCTGTCTCCATAATCATTACTAAATCAGGATTTATTGCTTTTATAGCCTTTTTTACCACAAAAGATAAATCCAAAGGAAAATATATTATATTATCAACATTTTCCTCTATTATCTTATGGGCCATTTCCTGCCCGGTATTTGTTACAGTAGAAAAAACTATTTTATATTCTGGAAACTTTTTTCTTACATTTTCAACTACTGAACTAGCAGCTACTGTTTCACCAACAGATACTGCATGAATCCAGATAGTAGGATTATCTTTAAATTTATTTTTACTTTCCTCAGATATAATTCCAAATCTTTCTTTAATTTCTTTATTATATCTCCCTTTTAATATTTTATATAATATTATTGGTATATAGAAAATTAAAATTAATATTAATAGTAAATTATAAATTATATACACAAGTATAACCCCTTTATTTAATCTTAATAAGTCTTCCACCTTTTATGTACCCAAAACCATTGTTCTTTATTTTCAGTAATAACTTTTTCAGTCAAATTATTTAGCTTCTGTAACTTTTCATTTTTTTCTTTTTGATTTAAACCTTTCTCAACTTTTCTTGCAGGATAAAAAACAAGTTTGTGATCAGCAAAATCATTTCTGATTAAAAAAGATGGTACTATTAAAGCACCTGTTCTTTCAGCAAGCTGAATCACTCCAGGGTATGTAGATGCTGATTTCCCAAAAAACTTAAGTTTCCATCCTCTATCTCTGGCATCCTGGTCACCTAAAATAAAAACACATTCTCCTTTTTTTAATTTTGAATATGCCTTTCTTATAGAAACACCTAATTTTATAATATTCACACCTTTGCTTCTTCTAAGACCATTAATATAATCATCAAAATAAGGATTATGTTGTTCTTGAACTATAGCATTAAGAGGAAAACCAAGCAACGAAATAAATACTCCTAACCATTCCCAGTTTCCAAAGTGTGCTCCATAAATAATTATTCCCTTATCCTTTTCAAAAGCTTTTTTTAAATTTTCATATCCTTCAATTTTAACAAACTCTTTAAAATTACTTTTATCAATTTTTTTCAATAAAATAAATTCTACTAACATAAACCCAATATTTTTATATACTTTCTTAATTAATTCATTTCTTTCTCTTTCAGAAAGTTTATCTCCAAAAGCTATTTTAAGATTTTTTTTCGCAACTTTTCTTCGGTTTTTTGTTACAAAATATGCAAATTTCCCGAATCCTTCTCCTAAATATTTTTGTAATTTTCGTGGTAAAATATTTACTAAAAAAGTAAATGTTTTAAACAGAAAATATATTAACAAATTCTTCATCTAAAAATCCTCCTAATACTATAAAAACTTAAATAACATTAGCTCTTAGTAGATCCTGGAAATTAAGCATTCCTATTGGTTTACCATTTTTTACAGCAGGAAGATCATTAATTTCTCTTTCTTCCATAATGTTTAAAGCTTTCGCTGCCAGTTTATCAGTAGATATAGAAGTCGGATCTTTTGTCATATATTCCTCTACTGGTTTATCTATAAAATCCATTGACTTTTCCAAAAGCCTTCTTATATCTCCATCAGTTATAATCCCCACCAGCTTACCTTTTTCATCAACAACTGAGGTTGAACCCATCTTACTTTCAGTCATTGTAAATAAAGCTTCTTTAACCGGTGTATTAACTTTAACAACTGGATTTTCATTTCTTATCTCTAATACATCTTTAACTTTAGTCAATAACTTTCTTCCCAGACTTCCACCTGGATGAAATAAAGCAAAATCTTCAGGTGTAAAACCTTTAAGATTGGATAAAGCAATTGCCAGTGCATCCCCCAGGGCCAGAGTAGCTGTAGTACTGGCAGTTGGGGCCAATCCATGGGGACAGGCCTCTTCTTCAATATCAGTATTAAGACAGACATCACTATATTCAGCTAAAGTAGAATTTTTATCACCTGTTAGAGAAATCATCTTAGAACCAATTCTTCTTATTGCAGGTAAAAGCCCAACAACTTCTTCTGTTTCCCCACTATGAGAGATAGCGATTACTACATCATCAAAAGTTACCATTCCGATATCACCATGCATTGCCTCTCCAGCATGGACAAAAAAGGCAGGTGTGCCAGTACTGGAAAAAGTAGCAGCCAGTTTTTGGGCTATAAGACCGGATTTTCCCATACCTGTAAAGACAATTCTTCCTTCACTGCCCAATATTAATTTAACTGCTTTTTTAAACTTGTCATCTATAGATTTTTTTAGACCTAAAACAGCTTCAGCCTCTATTTTAAGAACTTCTTCTGCATCTTCTAAACTATCTTTTAATAACTCATCTGTTAGTTCGAAGTCTTTATTCAAGATTATTCACTCCTCCCCTTAACTACTTCATCAATAGCTAAGGCCTGTTTTAAAATATCTTCTAATTTATCTAAAGGAATCATAGTAGATGAATCACTTTTAGCAACTTCAGGATTATCATGAACTTCCATAAACAGAGCATCTATACCAACACCACAGGCTGCTCTAGTAAGATGAGGTACATATTCTCTTTCTCCACCTGATTTATTGCCCTGTCCGCCAGGTAATTGAACACTGTGAGTTGCATCAAAGACAACTGGATAACCTGTTTCTTTCATTCTAGGTATTGACCTCATATCTACTACCAAATTATTATAACCAAAACTTGCTCCTCTTTCAGTTAAAATAATTCTCTCATTTCCAGTGCTCTCTATTTTTTTCACTACCTGATCAATATCCCAGGGAGCTAAAAATTGGCCTTTTTTCACATTAACTATTTTATCAGTCTCCCCTGCAGCTACTACCAGATCAGTCTGTCTTGATAAAAAAGCAGGTACCTGGACTATATCAAGAACTTCACCGGCTATCTCAGCCTGTTCTACTGTATGCACATCAGATAAAAGTGGTAGATCAAAGCGTTCTTTTACCTCACTTAATAATTCTAAACCATCTTCAAGTCCTGGGCCACGATAGGACTCTATTGAAGATCGATTGGCTTTATCATAAGATGCTTTAAATACATAGGGAATACCTAATTTATCAGTTATTTTTTTAATTCCTTCTGCAATTCTTAAAACTCTATCTCTTCCTTCTAAGGCACAGGGACCGGAAAGTAGTACAAAAGGAGTTTCTTTATCTCCAAAAGTTATTTCATCATTTAATTTAAATTCTTTTACCATTTTATCACCTCTCATTTATTTTTATTCCCATCTATAATCAATATCTTCACTCTGAATTAATTCTTTTACATAATTCAAATCTTCAGGTGTATCTACCCCAACTGTATCAAATACTGTTTCTACAACCCTAATTTTATAACCATTTTCTAATACTCTGAGCTGTTCTAAGGATTCTATTTTTTCTAATTCACTTTCATTCATTTTACTATATTCTAAAAGAAAATCCTTTCTAAAAGCATAAACACCAATATGTTTATAATAATCAACATGACCACTATGATCTTTTCTTTGATAGGGAATCGTAGCTCTTGAAAAATATAAAGCAAAATTATTATCATCAGTAACTACTTTAACTACATTAGGATTATTAATTTCATTTAAATCATCAATTTTCTTTCTTAAGGTTGTCATTAACAAATCTTTATTATTAGTAAAAGGTTTTACCACTTGATCAATCATTACAGGTTTAATAAGTGGTTCATCTCCCTGAACATTAACAATAATATCTGAATCTAAATCCTTAGCGACTTCAGCTATCCTATCAGTTCCAGATTTATGATTAGTGGAAGTCATTTCTACCTTGCCACCAAAATTTTTAACTGCTTCTGCAATTCTCCGGTCATCAGTAGCAACTATAACCTGGTCTATAAGATCAGCTTTTTCAACTCTTTTATATACATGTTCAATCATTGGTTGATTATTAATCTCAACAAGTGGTTTTCCTGGAAACCTACTTGATTCATAACGGGCAGGAATAATAGCAGTAATTTTCAAAATTGTTCACCCCACTTTTTATTTCATATTATAAAAATTTTAAAACCTGATCTGAAAAATCAATTTCTTTATTAAATTTAAGCTCAATTCCAAGACTATAAAGGTCTGCATCCATTTTTCTAAAATTTTTAAGAATATTTTCATCAAATTTTACTGCATCTTTTTCTGTAGTTATTATAAAATCTACTTCATTTAATTGGGCCTTCATTACTATATCCATTACATCCTCTTCACCATAATCATAATGATCAGGATAAATAGCAGTTTCAGCAACATCAATATTTAACTCTTCTAAACTTTTCACAAATGATTCTGGGTTTCCTATTCCACTTAAAGCAAGTGCTTTTTTTTCTTTTAATCCTTTAAGATTTTCAATATTTTTTTCATTATTTGTAGATAAACTCTTAAGATTAATCGGACAGTGGTTTGAAGTAAAAATATCAACTTCTGAGTTGTGATATTGTATAGTATTTTTGATCATATTCAGCTTGCTCTTAACTACCTGATCAGCCCTACTAAGAATAATGATATCAGATCTTTTAAGAGAAGAAAGAGGTTCTCTCAGCTCTCCTCTTGGCAATAAGTGATCATAACCAAAGGGGTTTAAAGCATCAACAACTACTATATCTAAATCTCTTTCTAATTGTAAGTGTTGGAAACTATCATCCATTATTAACATATCCAGATCAAATTCAGAAATTGCTAATTCACCGGCTTTATATCGATCTTTTCCCTTAACAATTGGTACTCCTGATAAATGAGAAGCCATCATATATAATTCATCTCCGGCCTTTTCCATCTCAGTTAAAATTTCCTTACCATCTGAAATTATAAGAGGAGAATCACCTTTAGAAGAATATCCCCGACTTAAAATCCCTACATTTTTATCTTTTGCAGAAAGTTCTGATGCTAATTTTTCCACTACCGGTGTTTTGCCTGTACCACCTGTAGTTATATTCCCAACACTGATAGTTTTAATATCAAGTTTTTTAGATTTGAATATTCCTGTTTTATAGAAAATTTTTCTAAATTTTATAATAACATGATAAACTAACTCCAAAATTCTTAAAATAAATTTTACTATTTTATCTAATAATCTATTTTTTTCACCTTTAATTACTTTTAATAAGTAATTTTCCAGCTGTTTTCTCATTATTTGACCTTTCCTTTCCAGGCAGCCAGTTCTTCTTCTGCAGACTGTTGAACTGAATTAATTCTTTCTTCTAACAGCTGACATCTTTTTTCTATTGATTTTTCCTTTTTAAAATTAACTGGTTCACCAATTTTTAATACTGTTTTAGTAAAAGGAAGAGGAATATTGAATTTATCCCAACTATTTACTTCTATTTTTTTATCAATTGCAATACCTAAAGGAATAATTGTACCTTCTGACTTTTCCTGAAGATAAATTATTCCAGGTTTTACCTTATAAATTGGTCCTGTTGGACCATCAGGAGTAAGAACTGTCGTATTCCCTTTCAGTAATTTTTTATAGAGTTTTAAGACTGATTTACTGCCACCTCTTGTACTTGAACCTCGTATTACCTGCCAGCCAAAATATCGTAAAATTCTAGTCATATATTCTCCATCCTGACTTAAACTGGATAAAGCAAAATATTGTCGATTCCGATAATAATAAACCGGTATCCACATATAACCATGCCAGAAAGCATATAAAAGAGGTTCATTTTCATCAATATTATTAGTGTTTTTTTCACCTATAACTCTTAAGTTAATAGTTTTATTTGTTAACACTATCAGTCCATAAATAAATTTAGGGATAAACCAATTTTTAAATTTAGTAAAAGCATCATTAAAAGAACTCAAAATTACACCTCATTTAATAATTAAAATGTCCATTATATAGTTCAGAATAAAGGCCACCTTTATCAATAAGACTTTCATGGTCACCCTTATCTTTTATTACTCCATTTTCCAGAACAATTATTTTATCAGCATTTTTGATTGTACTTAATCGATGAGCTATGACAAAAGTTGTTCTATTTTTCATTAATTTTTCTAAAGCTTCCTGGACAAGAGATTCTGATTCTGCATCAAGGGCTGAAGTAGCTTCATCCAAAATTAAAATTCTGGGATTCTTCAAAATAGCTCTGGCAATTGCTATTCTCTGCTTTTGACCACCTGATAAACCTACTCCTCTTTCACCGACAGTAGTCTGGTAGCCATCCTGAAATTCAACTATAAAGTTATGTGCATTAGCTGCTTTAGCAGCTTCTTTTATTGCATCCATATCAGCCTCTAAATCTCCATAAGCTATATTATCAGCTAAAGTTCCACTAAATAAAATAGTTTCCTGTGGAACTATCCCTATAAAATCACGTAGATTATCAACATCAATTTCTTTAAGGTCATGACCATCAAGAGTTAATTTACCTCTATCTGGATCATAAAATCGGGGAATAAGATCAACCATTGTCGTCTTACCGGCTCCACTGGGACCAACCAGAGCCACAATTTCTCCTGGGTTAGCCTTAAGATTAATATCTTTTAATACTTTTTCATCATGATTATAAGAAAAATTAACACTATCATATACTATTTTACCATTTACTTCATTTAATTTTATAATATCTTCAGATTCATCATCAATATGTTTATCTATATCAATAATCTCAAAAATCCTTTCAGCAGAAGCTAATGCTTTCTGCACCGTTGCTGTAATATTTGTAAGTGATTTTAAGGGTGAACTTATGGTCAGCAACATTGTGAAAAATGCTATT
>Ga0209936_1001505_pt1 | contig 12240 bp, 8 predicted proteins | sample SalPonR1_A_D1_MG_FD_185694 | JGI IMG/M metagenome (GOLD analysis project Ga0209936, IMG submission 185694) | Salt pond soil microbial communities from South San Francisco under conditions of wetland restoration - Salt Pond MetaG R1_A_D1_MG... ... | reverse complement strand
CAGTTCAGATTGAATGTAGTCAGCAGATAACTTATCTTTACAAGCTTTACCGGAGAGGTGCCAGAGTGGTCGAATGGGCTCGCCTGGAAAGCGAGTGTCCGTCAATCGACGGACCGAGGGTTCGAATCCCTCCCTCTCCGCATTTTAAATATACCCATCAGCTATAAACTGGTGTAACCCGGAATCCATTATACCATTGGAGGGATGAGAAGCCTGTCCCGACGATCCGGCTAAAATATATCAATCCTGCGAGTATCCGGTCGGGAAATCCCTCCCTCTCCGCATTTTAAATATACCCATCAGCTATAAACTGGTGTAATCCGGAATCCATTATACCAGTGGAGGGATGAGAAGCCTGTCGCGGTGGAACTATATTTTTATTTTGAAGTGTGGATTACTATGCGTAATTATTTAACAAGTCTGAACGAAATATTTATATTATTTTTTATATATGTAAGAGATCAATCAAAAAAATCACCATGGCTAAACTAGCTCTGTTTGAACTTTTATTAATACTTTTTGCAATCCCACTCAGCTATATTCTGGCTACTTTTTTCAAAAAGCATAATATGTCGACGTATAAAAATGAAATCGACCAAATGTTTCATAAATTCTGGAACGGGAAGCCCGAGTACGAACTCTATGCGTGGCAGATGGTGAGAAAGCTGTATTTTGAATTGGATACGCCTAAAAAATATATGAAGTACATCGATAGTAAAATCATCTCACTTAACAGAAGGGATGTTCTTTCTCATTATTACATCGACGAAGAGGGTAAAATTAAAGCTGTTGATCAAAGCAGTAACAAATCGATATTTTTAAACTGATTCCCGGTTCCCATTTTAAATAATTTAAACTACCTATCCTATGAAAAAACTCAATCTCACTGCGTTTATTTTAACCGCTGTAATTATCTCTATATGCGGAATTCGGACTGCTTCAGCTCAAACAGATTCTGCATCTGAAGGAGAAAAGGCATTTCAATTATCTTTTTTTCACCCTGTACAAATATTTAACGCGGATACCGACATTAATGCATTCCGGCTGAATATTATCTATGGCAAAAACAGGAATGTATCCGGAATTGATATTGGGATTGCCAATCATGTGACAGCTGATTTTACCGGTATCCAGTTTGGCATTGTTCAAATTGTAAAAGGGCAGTCAAAGGGAGGACAAATGGGATGGGTGAATCTTTCCAAGGATGAATTCAGGGGATTTCAATATGGTATCTACAATGAAGCGAAAAGGGGCGGAGGCGCCCAACTTGGCTGGGTAAACAATACAACTGAACTCAGCGGACTTCAGCTCGGTCTTGTAAATATTGCAGGACGAATGAATAAAGGGATACAAATCGGTGTTATAAATATAATTAAAAAAGGCGGTGTGCTTCCGGTTATGCCGATTGTGAACTGGTCATTTTAGAATAAAGTCCCTTTAAATCACGCCTCTTGATTTTACCTGATTCGGTTCTGGGCAGATTATCTACTTTATAAATTTCTTTTGGGATTTTGAACGGGGGAAGCAATTCTTGTAACTGTTGTTTTATTTTACCTGAAGCTCTGTTGTCATGCAAGCCGCCGGGTTCAATAAATGCAACAATTTTTTCTCCCCACTCTTCGTCCTGAATTCCAATTACGGCCGCCTGTCCGATTTCTCCGAGGCTTTCAAGAGCAGACTCAACATCATCCGGATTTACATTTTCGCCACCGGTTACGATCAGGTCAGATCGTCTTGTCTCAATAAAAAGATGGCCAAAAGAGTTCAGGTGTCCATAGTCTCCGGTATTGAACCAGCCCTGATCATCAAAAGCCTCTCTGTTTTGCTTATTGTCAAGGTATCCGTCAAAAACCTGTGGACCTTTGAGCCAAATAACTCCTGACTCGTTCATTTTCAGTGGCTGATTTTCATTACCCCTGATTTGAATCTGATTGGGTGAAAAGAGATGCCCCACACTTTTTTTAGGTATGTAGATTCCTTTTGGCTGCAAAAGCAGGTTTGCAGCAATCTGAGCACAGGTTTCTGTCATGCCATAACTCTGTACTACAGGCAAACCGCGTTCAATAGAATTCTGTATTAAAGCAGGAGAAATTCTGCCACCGCCAAGCAGAATGGCTTTCAGGTCAAGATGGGCCTGGAACCGGGAATGCAAAAGAAGCCGATGGAGCATGGTTGGTACAAGTGAGGCAACCTGTACGAGTTTATTTTCTGATAAAAAGTTTAAAACCTGGTTTTCCTCAAAGTTGTCCATCCGGTAAATGGCCGAGCCATACAAGATGCTTCTCAGAATAATGGAAACACCTCCTATGTGATTTAATGGCAGACACAGCAGCCAGTAGTGATCACGATCGGGTTTGAAATTTTGTTCACTCGCAAAGGCGGCATAACAGAGTTGTCTGCGTTTAACCGGAACGATTTTTGGTTTTGTTGTGGATCCGGAAGTTGAAAAATACCCCATAATCTTTTCCGGATTGTGGTCGGCAAATGAAGAACTGTTCTCTTTAGATTTCGGGGTTAACTGTTTTTGATAAATTGTAAGAGCAAGACTGCTGAATTCTTCCAGTTTGTTACGATTCCCGGGAGTGCAAATCACTATTCCAGGATCTAAATATCTGATCTGGTCAATGAGTTCATTTGTGGGCTGACCCTGGCTCAAAGGGGCAAAGGGAATGCCAAGTAACCAGCATGCAGCAATAATGAATACTTGCTGATCACTTGAATCAGAAAGAATTACTACAGGTCTTCGGGAGATAGACCGGCTGTTGTATTCTTCCCTGAACCACCTTGTGAAACCATACAGATTTCCATAATCATATAGGGCGTCTTCCGAAGCCAGAAAATGAGCTGACGGGTCCGGCAGAGAATAGGACGGAACTGCTTTATGACTGTAAACATCAGGCTTCATAAGATTCAATTAATGATATAAAATTTTTATCAATATCATTAGTTTTACAACTCCAGTGAAGCTTTTTTGTTTCAATCTCTGGTTCTAAAAGCCTGTTTTCAAAAATCAGATCATCCTTCAACATACTTCCTGTGCTAAGGCCATGTGCATGCGAGTCTGATCCAAGAAAAGATGCCAGGTATGCTATATTATTTCTGGCAACACCACTTTCAAGAGCTGTTGTAAGTACTATGCTATAATCAAGATGAGTATGGGAGGCAATTGTTTCAATCAGGTGAAAGACCGAACCAAAAAGTGTTGGTTTTACAACGACAAATTTAAAAAGTCCTGAAGTAACTAAAGATGCGGGTCTTCCGTGCCGCAGAAGTGATTCATCCAGTGCTAGTGGAATAGTAGTTTCAGAAATGATTTTTTCAACCTGGTCTGTTTGAGTGCAATCAATTGGTTCTTCAACATATTCTATCGGAAATTTTTCCAGGTTCTTTAAGTTTTTTATAGTGGTTTCAGTACTCCAGCTCTGGTTGGCATCGATGCGAAAATGGATATCTTCATATTCATTTGATATATGAGAAATGAGCCGGCAGAGAAGATCAAAATCATCACCTGCTTTCAACTTAAATGTACGGTAACCTTTGGCATACATCTCTTTAACAGATGATTTTGTATTCTCATATGATTTTAACCCCAGGACTGTGTTGACAGACAATTTTGAAGACCTGTTATAACCAAGAAGTTGTGAAACCGTGCACTTTTTTCTGTCAGATATAAGTGAAAGTCCTAGAACAGAAATTGCATACAAGAGTGACGGCTGCAGTTCAAGAGTGGATATGTAGTATGAAAGGGAATCGATCGTAAAATCATTCGACAAATAGTTTCCAAGTTCCTTTTGCATTGGCAGAAGACTATCCCACACCTGGTCAAAGGTCTCCTCTGAATATCCCGGAAGAGGTGAAGCTTCAGCAACTGTACCCGATAACTGATCTTCGTAGAAAAGCAGAAGTCCTTTTCTTTCTGAATAGGTATCTCCGGATGTAAAAAATGGCTCTTTAAAAGGAAGACGGTATTGATATATTTGAAATTTCATGACTGTAACAATATCCCGGCGCTGAATAATATGCCATATACAACCATAAACCGGGCCGTTTTTTCAAGTGTCTTGTTTAGGGTGCTTTTATCCCGGTGAAACCAGATTTCTTTGAGCAAAATAACAGTAAGCGGCAGGGTTAAAAGCGGAATGTAAATATAGAGATTATAATTCTGAAACATGTTTAAGTAGAGGAGAATAAAATATGAGAGTAAAATCATGAGTGTATATTCCCATTTTAAAACAGATTCACCAAAAAGTACACCCAGCGTTTTTTTATTTACGATTTTGTCTTGTTCGATATCACGGAGATTATTGGCTACAAGTATATTTACCGAAAGAGCTCCAACCGGTACAGAAGCGATAAAAGAGTCTGCAGACCAGCTGAGCGCATTTACGTAATATGTACCCATAACTGCTGCAAAACCAAAAAAAATGAATACAAAAACATCACCCAGGCCATTGTATCCCAGAGGAAAAGGTCCACCGGTGTACAGGATTCCAAAAAGAAGAGAGAGCAATCCAATTACCAAAATCACCCATCCGGCCAGCCATACAAGATAGAGACCCGTTAAAAAAGCCATCGTCATAGTGATATACGTTGCTAAAAGCATTTGACGGGGTTCAATCAAACCTGTGGATGTAGCTCGCGTGAAACCAATTCTCTGTTCAGTATCTGCCCCTTTTTTGAAATCATAATAGTCATTTGCAAAATTTGTACCGATTTGTATCAGAAGAGCACAAAAAAGTGCTGTTAATGAAGCCGGCAGGAAAAAAACACCATCAGAATAGGCTAGTGAACTTCCAACAAGCACCGGAACAAAAGCAGCCGCAAGAGTTTTTGGACGCGCAGCCCCGGCCCATGTTAAAACAAGTTTTTTATCCAAAATAAATAATTTTCAGTATCAAAATAGTTCTGCAAAAGATACTCAATTGATATATACCTAAAAAAATTTTAAATGTGCAGGCAAAATCAAAATATAATTAAGTGAGCTATTGATGAAAGCGCTTCTAAAATTAATTAATTTAGTTATAAAATGTGATTCGCTTACAAATATAATTAATAAATTAAAAAATAATTAAAAAATTTGTATTAGCTGAAAAGGACATTATATTTGAAAGGGTCATAAAACATCAACTAAACTTACATTTTTTAGAAATGCCGAAGAATATTCCAACTCAACGCTATGATACACTGGCTGCAGCCAAAGGATGGACGCCTGGACCAAATGGACAGCCGCACATGCAGATCACAGAGATATTTGGGGAAAACACATTAACTCTTGACGGCCTGAGAGCCAGATTACCCAAAGAAGCCTGGAAAGAACTTAAAGGAACAATTGAAGAAGGCAAACCTCTTAAGAGCAGTGTAGCCGATGCTGTAGCAGTGACGATGAAAGATTGGGCTACGGAAAAGGGTGCATCCCATTTTACCCATTGGTTTCAGCCGTTAACAGGGTTCACGGCTGAAAAACATGACAGTTTTATCACACCTAACCAGGGTGGTGGGGCCATTGCTGAATTTTCAGGGAAAGATTTGATTCAGGGTGAACCGGATGCATCCAGTTTCCCAAGCGGTGGCTTGCGGCAAACGTTTGAGGCGAGAGGTTATACAGCCTGGGATCCCACATCTCCTGTATTTATTATAGAGAATCAGAATGGTTCATATCTTGCAATTCCGACTGCTTTTGCCTCCTGGACCGGGGAAGCTCTTGATCACAAAACTCCGATTCTGCGTAGTATTGAAGCTCTTAATAAACAGGCAAAACGGGCTCTGAAATTGTTTGGAGTTGATGCCGGACGGGTGATCTCAACTGTTGGATGTGAACAGGAGTATTTTCTTATTGACCAGGAATTCTATTACCGGAGACCCGATTTTATGACATCCGGACGAACACTGGTAGGAGCAAAACCTCCAAGGGGCCAGGAACTGGACGATCATTACTTTGGAGCGATCCCGGAACGTGTTCTTTCATTTATGCTGGAAGCGGAGCGAGAGCTCTACAGACTTGGAATACCCGTAAAAACGCGACATAACGAAGTAGCACCGAGCCAATATGAAATTGCACCTTTATTTGAAACATGCAACATTGCTGCCGATCATCAGCAGCTGATGATGATAACATTGAAACGGGTGGCAAGAAAATATGGCCTTGAGTGTGTGCTGCATGAGAAACCATTTGATGGATTGAACGGGAGCGGGAAACATTTAAACTGGTCGATGAGCACAAGCGAAGGTTCAAATCTTCTCGATCCGGGAGATAATCCGCACGACAACATGCAGTTTCTGTTCTTCTTTGCAGCTGTATTGAGAGGTGTTTATAAACACCAGGATCTACTCAGAATTGCTATTGCTAGTGCATCAAATGATCACCGCCTGGGTGCAAATGAAGCGCCGCCGGCTATTCTGTCTGCCTATATCGGGGAACAGCTGCAGGATGTAGTGAAGCAGCTGCTGAATGGCGGTCTGAAGAATTCAAAACAGGGTGGTTTGCTGGGTCTTGGTTCACCTGTATTGCCTGATCTTCCAAAACATGCAGGTGATCGTAACAGAACATCACCTTTTGCATTTACCGGTAATAAATTTGAATTTCGTGCTGTGGGATCGAGCCAGTCGGTCAGTTTCCCTACGGTAGTATTGAATACAATTGTTGCGGAAGCGATAGATAATCTCTGTACGGAACTTGAATCACAGCTTGAGAATGATGATCTGGAAGAGAGTCTGCGGGTTGTACTTCGAAAAAGTTTCGAAGATTCAGAAAAAATTATCTTCAATGGTGACGGGTACTCAGACGAGTGGCAGAAGGAAGCCGCCGAACGAGGCTTGCTGAACCTCAAGACAACTGCTGATTCACTGCCGCATCTAAGTGATCAAAAAAATATAGATCTTTTCGAGAGCTACTCAATTCTGAATAAGAGAGAGCTCTTATCAAGGCAGGAGATATGGCTCGAACAGTATATCACAACACTTAATATTGAGATTGATACAACTGAATCGATTGCAAAAACAATGGTCTATCCGGCTGCCATCAGATACATTACGGAACTTGCGGAAGCGGTGAAAGAGACGAAAGCTCTTGGCATTACAAACAGCGGATCCGATCATATGCTCAAAACAGTTAACAATGCATTAAATGATTTGGATGAGGCACTTGTGAAGCTGCGAGATGCTCAAAAAGGCACCAATGGTGAGAATCTGAATGTGAAAGCCAAATACTATAAGGAAAACCTGATCCCGGTGATGTCAGAAATACGGGATGCAGTTGATTTTCTGGAACGGTATGTAGCAGACGATTACTGGCCGTTACCGATTTATCGTGAGATGCTGTTTGTGAAATAAGATAGTAATTCAAAACAAATACTTGTCCTGTGTATTTTTCTTGTGCGTGCTTTGCGTGAACCACCCGGCAAAGATCCTGTTTGGGTTTCACGCGAAGGCCGCAGAGATGAACGGCACGCGAAGCCCGCAAAGAGTTGCAATGCGTGATTACATTTTGCGATGTTGCGCGCAAACCTGTTTGGAAAATATGACCAGGTTAAGATCACTACACTAAGAAAATCTCTTCGGGCTCTTGTCCTGTGTATTTTTCTTGTGCGCGCTTTGCGTGAACCATCCGGCGAAGATCCTGTTTGGGTTTCACGCGAAGGCCGCGTAGATGAACGGCACGCGAAGCCCGCAAAGAGTTGCAATTCGTGATTGCATTTTGCGATGTCGTGCTCAAACCTGTTTGGAAAATATGACCAGGTTAAGATCACTACACTAAGAAAATCTCTTCGGGCTCTTGGCGTGTGTTTTTTCTTGTGCGCGCTTTGCGTGAACCACCCGGCGAAGATCCTGTTTGGGTTTCACGCGAAGGCCGCAGAGATGAACGGCACGCGAAGCCCGGAAAGAGCTGCAATGCGTGATTGCATTGTGCGATGTTGTGCGCAAACCTGATCAGGGAAAAAGCATGTCGTTTAGTACTATAGCATCACTAAAATCTGACCACTGCTGCCAACCGGATGGAACCAGGGCTAAAAACCGGTAAGTGAGAAGTTAAATTACCGATTCCACAAATAAGCAGTAAATCCTGCCAAAAGGTAGAATCCAAGCCCGGTCAGGATCACAAAGTTAAACCCGAACGACATGGAAAGAATGATTGCCAGTGGCGAAGCTGCCACAGAAGCAAACCCGTTCACACCCCACGCCCAGGGAATTAAGGTGTCAGATTTTTTTTCGAGTACGCTCATTCCCCCCGGAAACATCCAGCCCATAAAAAAGGAGAGAGGCATTAAAAGAATCATGATCAATATAAACACCATGGAAAGGGGCAGGTTAACTGCATAATTCAGGAGAGGATCAACAATATTCAAAAAAATAATTGTCAGCAGAATAATCATACCGGACGCAATCTGGATCTTTCTGATGGTTCCCATATTAATTTTTTCCTGCAGAATACTGCCCAATCCTGAAAATACAAGCAGAGAAGAGAGAACAGCGGAGGCACTGTAAACAGGATCACCTAAAAACCGTGTAAATTTTTGAATAAAGGTGATCTCAAGGAACATAAATCCAATACCGATCCCTAAAAAATGCAGAAATGCAGGGAGCTTCTTTTTTGATATTCTGTACGTTCTGTACCGAAGAATCAGAGGCAATAGTATCAGGATAAAGGCTGCAACAGAGAGCTGGAGAAAAGTGATCACCAGCAGTACGTACCCCAATTCCAGCCGCTGAAACCAGTTGTCGCCGAATGTATCAAGAAATGTTTGCAATGAATCCCACGTAAAGAAATTATAGAAATAGGGACTGTCATCCGTTGGAGTGTCAACCTTATAAACCCAGTTATCCCTGAAATCTTCCGAATCACCGGAGAAAATTACCATGGCTGCGTGGTGGATCCATGAATAATTTTTGCCTTCCGGGCCTTCAATAACATTGATCTGCTCTGCTGCCCCCGGCGTAATTCCGGGATAGTAATCAGTATCCATCTGTAAATTTGCTGTCTCGTCTAAAAAGAGCTCAAGCTTTGATTCTGATATGGGTTCATTTGAAAGCAAAATGTTTGCAGCCAGGTAATTTCTGGAAATCAGCATGTTTTCAGACGGTTCACCTCCTGCCCCGGTTCGGTACGCATCAGAGAAGAGAGATACCAGTTTGATGTTATCACGCGGCGGGGATTGAATTCCTCTTGTAACAGAGATCATGCCGCCCGGTTCCAGCAGGCTTAATGCGCCTTGAATTGATTCTCTTGTGAGTACATAATCTTCGTTTAAACCCTGCAGGCCTCCGGTGCCTGTTGCCATAGACTCACCCGTTACCAGGTGAATAAGGTCATAGCGCCCTTTTTTCTGTTCGATGAAAAGTCTTGGATGAATATTGACCACATCTACACTCTTATCATTGAAAACTGCACCAATCTCTTCATTCAGATCTTCCCCGAGAAGGCTGATGATCTCCGGATTGGATTGTACCACAGTTATCTTATCTGCACCAAACCTTTTAGCCAGCCAGATATTTGTACCTGTAATTTCTCCCAATAAAAGAACACGAGGACTATCCAGCAATTTGTAGGGAAGTGACTGGGGTGTATAATCCATAACAGCAGCCTCTTCCGGATCATCAATCCTGAAAACGGCTCCGGCAGTTATTCCGTCAATCAGCAGCGCAAATTGATCCGGCGGTCTTGACGCGGCCTGCAACCCTGCGAATAGTGTATAGTGGAACGTCTCTGATTCGAATATATCAATCTGACCGCGCGGACCATAACCATCGGCAACCCGGTTTGCATCATTTTGACTCTCAAGTTGCTCAAACCGGGCAAGCTCCTTGTATTGATCAATTCTGAGATCAGGATTTTCAGTTACCCCAAAGAGTGAGACAACGAGGCCGCATATCAAAAAAAGCACGGATCGAAGCAGATGTTTTCGCGCATCAGTGAGGGCAGAGATCATAAATACAACAAGAGCTATTAGCAAAAGGGGAGTCAGTATTACAGGAAGCTTCGCGGTTGGAATCAGCATCATGACAGCAACAGCACTCACTCCGCCAACGCCGCTTCCAATCAGATCTGCACCATAAAGCCCCGGCACGTACTTTTTATGATAGGAGAGCATATACCCGATAATTGTACCCCCGAAAAAGAATGGAAGAAAAAGCAACAGGTTGTACAGACTCAGTAAAAGAAATTGATGAAAACTATAGAGCACATATTGTGTATCGAGCGGAATATTTTGCGCGAGTGTGTAACTGACAGGCAGTGAAATTAAGAAGAGGAGACAGAAGAGCTGTGACCAGAACGGAAAGTTATTTTTTAATCTGTCGAACGCAAGTGACAGAAATGTGCCGCTGGCTCCGAATCCCAAAAGTGCTGTGCTGATCACAAGATAGGAGAAGTGGTAATAATGTGTTACTGAGAGAGTCCGCATCAGAAGCAGCTGTTGTGAAACAACCACAAACGAGATCAGAAATATTGATAATTGAGACCAGCGGCTATAATTTGACATTATATATTCTCAATCATGTAAATTGCAGTGTCTATTTAAAAAAGCAGATTCAATTTTGAGCTTCTCCGGTCATAGGAACAAACCGTACTGGTAAAATGCGTTCTGTCCGGATTTTTCCCTTTTTGTTTTTTTCTACTTTCATCAGGACCTGGGCCTGGTATGGATCACCAATCGGTATAGCCATAATTCCTCCCGGTTTTAATTGTTCCATCAGCGGTGACGGAATGTGTCCGGCTGCGGCAGTAACAATGATGGCATCAAAAGGAGCATGCTCTTCCCATCCAAAGTAACCATCATCGATTTTTGTGCGGATCGTGTTGTATCCAAGTTCATCATATAACCGGGAAGCGGCCTCGCCCAGCTCCCTGATAATCTCAATCGAGAAAACATGCGGCGTTAACTCAGAGAGAACAGCACTGTGGTACCCGCTTCCGGTTCCGATTTCCAGCACTTTATCACCCGGTTTAAGGTTAAGCATTTGAGTCATAAATGCCACAACAAATGGCTGAGAGATGGTTTGGCCATGTCCGATTGGCAGCGGATTGTTTTCATACGCCTGGTTACGGAAATTTTCCGGTACAAAAAGATGGCGCGGTACATGACGAATGGCATCTAAAACTTCAGGATCATCAATTTCACCCCTGGAACGGATCTCTCTAACCAGCTCCTCGCGGTCATCTTTCCGTTCCGAAAACCGTGGCCGGTTCCACTTAACAGTATCCTGCTGACTAACAGATATCAGGTCGGGATGAGAACCAATAAGGGCGGTTTGTGTGCCGGATTGCAACGGTTTTATGACGATATACAACAGGCAAATCCCAAAAAGCACCAGACCGGAAGCTGCATTTTTTACTTTCATAACCTTCTCACTCTTAATTTCATGATCTCATTTGTCTCTTATAATATAAAACCAATTATCAGTTTTTATAGTTTAGATTCAATATAGGGCCGGCATTTTTGAAAATCGGTTGATTAGAATTGTGAGATTAGATATTGTCTGTTCTGATAAGTAACCAATCACGGATATCACGTAACTATGCTAGATTCACTTGAAAAAAAGATCAGTCATGCCAGAACAGCATCAAAAACCACTGGCGCTTTGCCATTTGACGATATTCGGGAATTGATTTTGAAAAGAAAGGGGAACCAGGGCAGGTTTCTGATTTTTTATGACGACCTGGGTAACAGAACAGAATTCAGCTACGAGAAATTTTGTGAACTGGTTTTAAAAACGGCATCCTTTCTGCAAAAAAAAGGACTCAACCGGGGTGACCGCATCTCTACCATTTCTCACAATCACTGGCATACGGTAGTCCAATACTTTGCTTCCTGGCTGCTGGGATTAGTGGTTGTACCTGTAAACCTTGGCGAAGATGACAGCCGGATCAAATATATTCTGAGAGCCGGAAATGTGAAACTGGCTTTTGTGCGTGATCAGTATAAAAGCAGAATAGAACAGATACTTAAATCGGGCAGCGGACCGGAATCTGCAGAACCTGTTTATTGTGATGAAAGCAGTTCTGCCTTCACTTCTGATGAAAAAGAATTGTCACTTCCGGATGATTCTTTACCGGAATCAGAAGCTCTTATTGTATTCACCTCCGGAACAACGGGTCCGCCAAAGGCGGTGGTTCTTACTCAGAAAAACCTTTTGGAGGATGCACGGTCGATAGCCGGCTGGCACAATATTAATTCTGATACCCGTATGATGTGCGTATTGCCGATACATCATGTTAACGGCACGGTGGTAACATTGCTGACTCCC
>Ga0209936_1001503_pt1 | contig 12269 bp, 13 predicted proteins | sample SalPonR1_A_D1_MG_FD_185694 | JGI IMG/M metagenome (GOLD analysis project Ga0209936, IMG submission 185694) | Salt pond soil microbial communities from South San Francisco under conditions of wetland restoration - Salt Pond MetaG R1_A_D1_MG... ... | reverse complement strand
GCGCGTGAGCTGGACTCCCACGGCGGTGGCCACCCGCCGGGACGCCTTGACAGCCGCGAGCGAGCGGACTAGGGTAGCCGCATGTTTAGGTTCGCCACAAAATCTCACGAGGTAGGGCGCAATCGCCGTGTCGTCGCGTCCCGCTCGTCCGTGCATCGCCGGTCCCGCCGTCTCGCCGCGCAGCTCCTCGTCCGCCTGGCGCTACCCGGCCTGGCGCTGACCAGCCTGACGCTCGCCGGCCTGGCGCTGGCGCAAGACGCGCGCCTGGACCCGCCGCTTCGTGTCGTCGCCACGGTCGGCATGGTCGGCGACACCGCCGCCACGGTCGGAGGCGCCTGCACCGACGTCGTCTCCCTGATGGGCCCCGGCGTCGACCCCCATCTGTACCAGGCCACCTCGGGCGACGTCCGCGAGCTGAGCCGGGCGGACCTCATCCTCTACGGCGGCCTGACCCTCGAAGGCCAGCTCGGGGACGTACTGGAGCGCTTCGGCGAACGAACGACGACGCTCGCGGTATCGGAGGCGGGCGTGCCCGAAGGGCGCCGGATCCGCGTCTCCAGCGCGTACGGCGTCGACCCGCACGTGTGGATGGACGTCTCGCTGTGGGCCGGCACGCTGGACCCGATCGCCGCCGCGCTCGGCGACCTCGCCCCGGCGTGCGCGGCCGGCGTGCGCGACCGCGCGGCCGCGCACGCTGCGGAGCTGAACGCCCTGCACGACTGGATCGCGCGGGCCGTCGCCACCGTGCCGGAGGCGAACCGCGTGCTGGTCACGGCGCACGACGCGTTCGCGTACTACGGCCGGGCGTACGGGCTCCAGGTGGTCGGCATCCAGGGCGTCAGCACCGACGCCGAGCCGTCCATCGCCGACATCCGCGCCACCGCCGAGACCATCGCCCGAACCGGGGTTCCCGCCGTCTTCGTCGAGACGACGATCAATCCGAGAACGATCCAAGCGGTCCTGGACGCGACCGGCGACATGGGCGCCTCGGTCGAGCTGGGCGGAACGCTCTACTCCGACGCCATGGGCGAGCCGGGCACCGCCGAGGGCACCTACATCGGGATGCTGCACGCCAACACCGTCGCCATCGTCGACGCGCTGGGCGGCGAGGCGCCTCCCCTCCCCGGCGCGCTGGACGACTGGGCCGACCGTCACGGAATCGCGGACGTCGCCGCTCCGTGAGCGTGCACGAGCCCGACCTCGCGGTCCACGTCGAGGACCTCACCGTCGCCTACCACGCCAAGCCGGTGCTGTGGGACGTCGACCTCGACGTGCCTCCCGGCGTCATGGCCGCCATCGTGGGCCCCAACGGGGCGGGCAAGAGCACGCTGCTCAAGGCGATCCTGGGGCTGATCCGACCGACCGCCGGCCACGTCTACCTGTTCGGCAGGCCGTACGCCGAGCAGCGGCACCGGGTCGGCTACGTCCCGCAACGCACCAGCGTGGACTGGGACTTCCCGACGACCGTCGCCGACGTCGTCGAGATGGGACTGTACGGCCGGCTCGGGTGGCTTCGGCGACCGGGCCGCACCGAGCGGGCGCGGGCGCTGTCCGCCCTCGAGCAGGTCGGCATGAGCGACTACCGCGACCGTCAGATCGCGCAGCTCTCGGGGGGGCAGCAGCAGCGGACCTTCCTGGCGCGCGCCCTGGTGCAGGACGCCGACGTGTACTTCCTGGACGAGCCGATGGCGGGCGTCGACGCCACCTCCGAGCGCGCCATCCTGGAGGTGCTCCGGGAGCTGCGCGACCGCGGGAAGACGGTCGTCGTCGTCCATCACGACCTGCAGACGGTCCGCACCACGTTCGACTGGATGATGCTGCTGAACGTGCGCGCCGTCGCGCAGGGTCCGGTCGAGGAGGTCTACACCGCCCAGAACCTTCACGCCACCTACGGTGGTCAGGTCGCGCTGCTGGAGGGCGCCGGCCTGCCGGGCGCGCCCGGCTGAGATGGACGCGATCGTCACCCTGCTGGGGGACTACACCCTACGCACCGTCGCGTTGGGCGCGATCCTGCTGGGCGTGACCAGCGGCGCGCTGGGCTCGTTCGCCGTGCTGCGCAAGCAGAGCCTGCTCGGGGACACGCTCTCCCACGCCGCGCTGCCCGGCATCGCGCTGGGCTTCCTCGTCGCCGGAGGACGCTCGCTGAGCGCCGTCCTGGCCGGCGCCCTGGCGACCGGCGTCCTGGCGGCGCTCACGATGCTGCTGCTGGTCCGGCGCAGCCGCCTGAAGACGGACGCCTCGCTGGGCGTCGCGCTGAGCGTGTACTTCGCGGCGGGCGTGGTGCTGCTCAGCTTCGTCCAGGGCCGCGCCGGCGCTGGCCAGGCCGGGCTCGAGACGTTCCTGTTCGGCCAAGCGGCGGCCATCCTGCGCAGCGACCTATGGATCATGGCGGCCGTGACGGCGCTGTCCGTCGCCCTGGTCGTGGCCGGCTGGAAGGAGCTCAAGGCGGCCACCTTCGACCCGGTGTTCGCCGCCTCGCTGGGCCTGCCGACCGCGTTCCTGGACGCGGTCATGACGGCGATGATCGCGCTGGCGGTGGTGCTGGGCCTGCAGATGGTGGGCGTGGTGCTGATGTCGGCGATGATCGTCGCCCCCGCCGTCGCCGCGCGACAGTGGACCGAGCGGCTGGGCACGATGGTGGTCCTGGCGTCGACGTTCGGCGCGGTCGGGGGCGTGATCGGCGCCCTGATCAGCGCGACCGGCCGCGGGCTGGCCACCGGGCCGCTCATCGTGCTGAGCCTCACCGTGATCGTGGCGGTCTCGCTGGCGTTCGCTCCGAACCGGGGCCTGGTCGCGGCCGCCGTGAGGCGCGCGCGGAGCGGTCGCGCGTTGCGGGCTCGCCAAGTCCTGGCCACCATGGACCGCCTGGCCCGTGAGCACGGCCATCCCGACTACGCCACCGAGCAGGGCATGCTGGACACCTACTTCGGGACCTCCACCGCCGGGCTGCTCCGCGACCTGGAGGAGCGCGGCTGGGTTCGCCGCGTGGAGCACCGGCCCGAGGAGGGCGTCCACTGGGCGCTGAGCGAGGCGGGCGCGGTCGAGGCGTCGCGGGTGCCGACCGACGCGGGCCGAGACGCGGGCCGACACGCGGGCCGCCGATGAGCGCGCTGCTCACCTCGATCCCGTTCGCGATCGTGGCCACCGGCGCGCTGGTCGGCGTCGCCGGGTCGCTGCTGGGCACGTTCCTGATCCTGCGCGGCGACGCGATGCTGACCGACGCGATCAGCCACTCGATCCTGTTCGGCATCGTGATCGTCTGGATGCTCACCGGCCAGACCTCCGGCCCGGTCCAGATCGTCGGCGCGGCGCTGACGGGGCTTCTGACGGTGGTGGCGACCGAGGCGTTGACGCGCACCCGCCGCATGGCGGGGGACGCCGCCATCGGCCTCGTGTTCCCGGCGCTGTTCTCCGTCGGCGTGCTGCTGCTGAACGTGTACGCCCGCGACGTCCACATCGACGCCCACACCGTCCTGCTGGGCGAGATCGGCTTCGTCTGGCTGGACGTCGTCACGGTGCTCGGGGTGCAGGTGCCCGACGCGCTGCTCTGGATGGCGGTCGTCGCGCTGGTGGACCTGACGTTCGTCGTCGTGGCGTACAAGGAGCTCAAGCTCGCGACGTTCGACGCCGGCCTGGCGGCGGCGTTGGGGTTCACGCCGGCCGTGCTGAGCTACCTGCTTCTGGGGCTGACCAGCGCCACCGCCGTCGCCGCGTTCGACGCCGTCGGCGTGGTGCTGTTCCTGGCGTTCGTCGTCGTGCCTCCCTCCGCGGCGTACCTGCTCACCGACCGGCTGTGGCGCATCCTGGCGTACGCGTCGGGCATCGCGGTCGCCTCGAGCGTGATCGGCTACCTGCTGGCCGTGGCGTGGGACGTCTCGATCGGCGGGATGATGGCGGTCGTGACCGGCGCGTTCCTCGCCGCCGCGTTCCTGCTGGGACCACGCTACGGCCTGGTCGCGCAGGAGCTCCGGCGCCGGGGCCAGCGCGAGGCGAACGAGAACCGCGCCCTGGCCGTGCACCTGCACCACCACGAGGGCACCCCCGAGGCGGGCGAGGAGAACGTGTTGAGCGCCCTGCACGGCCACCTGTCGTGGCGCGACGCGAAGGCGCGCGAGGTGGTGGCGCGCAGCCTGGACGCGGGCCTGATCGAGCGCCACGGCGAGCGTCTGATCCTGACCGAGAAGGGGCGGGCGTCGGCGCGCGAGATCCTGGAACCGGGGCGTGGCGGGCCCGCGACCGAGGCCGGCCGCTGAGGACGGACGGACGAGGTTGGTACGGTCGAGAGGTACGCCTGCCCGCTGCATCGCCCTCCGTCCCCGCTCCTGGAGGTCCTCCATGGGAACGACGCTCGCCGATCCGCGCGCTCTTCTGCGTCTCGCGTCCGCCTTTCTCTTCGGCTCGGCCACGCGACGCGCGCTGGCCTTCGCCCTTACGCTGACCTGCGTCTCGACCACGATCGCCGACGACCCGCCGGAGGTCGCCTGGACCCACCAGTTCGGCAGCGCGGAACCGGACATCACGGCCGGCATCGCCGTAGCCGACGACGGCACCATCCTCGCGGCCGGGTACACGATGGGCGCGGTGGGGGCCGGCGCGTCGGCCGGGGGCTTCGACGTGTTCGTCCAGGCGATCGGCCCGGACGGCGAGCCGTCGTGGGCGCGGCAGCTCGGGTCCGGCGACGACGACTTCGCCGAAGCGATCGCGGCGGGGCCCGAGGGGAGGATCGCCGTCGTCGGACAGACGGACGGCGGCCTCGCCGGCCCCTCCTCCGGCGAGACCGACGGCTTCCTCGTCGTCCTGGACGCTCGAGGCGTCACGCTCTGGGAGCGGACGCTGGGGACGCCCGCCGACGACGTCGCGAGCGGCGTCGCGTTCGCGCCCGACGGGTCGCTGGTCGTCGCGGGCTGGACGGGGGGCGACCTGGCCGGCTCCTCGGCGGGGGGCGAGGACGCGTTCCTGGTCGCCTTCGACGCGCAGGGCGCCGAGCGCTGGAATCGACAGTTCGGGACGCCCGAGGACGACCGTCTCCGCGCCGTCGCGATCGGCGACGGCGGCGACATCGCGGTCGCCGGCCAGACGCGGGGCTCGCTGGACGGCGCGTCGGGCGGCGGCTGGGACGCGTTCGTGCGTCGCCACGGTGCCGACGGCGCGGCGAGCGCGACGAGCCAGTTCGGAGGCGGGCTCGACGAGTACGCGTACGCCGTGGCGTTCGCTCCGGACGGCGGGCTGTTGACGGCGGGCGCGGGCCCGTCCGGCGAGGACGATCGCGGGGCCGAGCCGGCGTTCGTGCGCTCGTTCGACGCGAGCGGCAGCGAGCGCTGGAGCTACGCCTTCGGCCCGACGCGGCGCGACATGCGCTACGGCCTGGCGGTCGCTGCCGACGGCGGCGCCTTCGTGGTCGGCGGGACCGAGGGGGACGTCGCCGGAGAGGTGCGCGGCGTCGCCGACGCCTTCCTCATCGCGCTGGATACGGGCGGCCAGCTTCGCTGGGCCAGCCAGTTCGGCAGCGACGCGTTCGACGGCGCGCACGGCGTCGTCGCGACCCGCGACGGGCTCCACGTCGTGGGGACCGCACGCGGTCCGATCGAGGGCGCCAGCTTCGACGTCGTCGGCGCAGGCGGATTCGTGCGGGCGTACGAGATCGACGACGCGCGGTGAGGCAGAGCCCGATCGCTCAGAGCGCCGACTCCAGCCCGTTCAGCACCATCTGCACGGCGATCATGATCAGCAGCATGCCCATCAGCCGGGCGACCGCCTGCAGGCCCCGCTCGCGGAGCAGCCGGAAGAGGGTGGGCGCCGCCAGCAGAACAGCGGCGGTGATCCCCCACGCCAGCACGATCGCCAGGGCGGACCGGCCCATCTGATCCGGGGCGTTGCGCGCCATCAGGATCACGGTCGCCATCGCCGACGGTCCGGCGATCAACGGGATCGCGAGGGGGACGAGGAACGGCTCTCCGGCCGCCTGGTGGCCCATCACGCCCTCCGGCCGCGGGAAGATCAGTCGCAGCCCGATGATGCCGAGCACGATGCCGCCAGCGATCGTGACGGATTCGCGCTGCAGGCCGAGGAAGTCGAGGATCGCCTGACCCGCGAACAGGAACGTCATGAGCACCACGAGCGCGATCAGCAGCTCGCGCGCGATCACCCAGCGGCGCCGCGCCGGATCCACGTTCTCGAGCAGCTTGAGGACCAGCGGCGCGTTGCCGAACGGGTCCATGACGAACAGCAGCACCGTGGCTGCCGACCAGACGTTGGCTCCGAGCTCCATGCCGCCCCCTCGTATCCCGCCTCGTGTCCTGCGCGCGGCTCGGCCGCGCGGCGCCGCGGACGCGAGCGCGCGTCGTTCCCGTCTCGAGGAGCGTACCGCGCGGCGGGACGGATGGCCCTGGCCCGCGCCGACCCCCCGGCCCATACTTCGACCGTGATCGAATCAACGACCGTCGAATCGTTCGATCTGATCGTGCGACGCCTCAAGGCGCTGGCCGATCCGACGCGGTTGCGGATCCTCCACGTCCTGGCCGATGGGCGCCGCTGCGTGTGCGAGATCCAAGGGCGCGTCGACGTCGCCGCGAACCTGCTGTCGCACCACCTCAAGGTGCTGCGCGAGGCGGGATTGGTGACGGCCCAGCGGCGCGGCCGCTGGATCGACTACGAGCTGGACGACGCGGCGCTGGACTCGCTGGCCGCGGCGCTGCCGGGATCCGCCCACGCGAACGCGGCGCGCGCCGGAGCGGGCACCGCCCCCTGCGCCTGCGGCGCCACCGGGCCGGTCCCCTCCCGCTCATGAGGCGCGCCGCGAGTCGTCCCGGCGTCACGCTGCCGGCCGGCGCGATCGTGGCGGCCGCAGCGGCGGCGTGGCTGGTCCTCTGGCTGGGCAACGATCCGTTCTTCGATTGGCTCGTCTACGGCGCGCTGGGCTTTGGCACCGGGACGCGGCTGGGGGACGCCGTCCATTTCTTCCTGTACGACAGCGTCAAGATCGTGCTGCTGCTCTCCGGCGTGATCTTCGTGATCGGCGTGCTGCGCAGCTTCGTCAGCGTCGAGCGCACCCGTGCCGTGCTGGGCGGTCGCCGGCAGGGCGCCGGGAACGTGCTCGCCGCGTTCCTGGGGGTCGCCACGCCGTTCTGCTCGTGCAGCGCCGTGCCGGTGTTCATCGGGTTCGTCTCCGCCGGCGTGCCGCTGGGCGTGACCCTGTCGTTCCTGATCGCCAGTCCCCTGGTGGACGTCGTGACGATCACGCTGCTGCTGGGCCTGTTCGGCTGGCAGGTCGCCGCGATCTACGTCGCGGCCGGTCTCACGCTCGCGATCGTGGCCGGCCTGCTGCTGGGACGGATGAACCTGGAGCGCTGGGTGGAGCCGTTCGTATTCGAGACGCACGTCGCGCAGGCGGCCGATCCGTCGAAGGGCCTCACCTGGGCGGAACGCTTCCGCATCGGCCAAGACGAGGTTCTCGACATCCTGCGTCGCATCTGGCCGTTCCTGCTGGTCGGCATCGGCCTGGGCGCCGCGATTCACGGCTGGCTGCCAGAAGCGTTCTTCGCCCGTTGGGCCGGCCCCGACCAGCCGCTGGCCGTCCCGTTCGCGGTGCTGCTCGGCGTGCCGCTCTACGCCAACGTCGCCGGCGTCCTGCCGCTGATCGAGGCGCTGCACGCGAAGGGCCTCGCGATCGGCACGCTGCTGGCGTTCATGATGGCGGTCGTCGCGCTGTCGCTGCCCGAGACGATCCTGCTGCGCCGCGTCTTGAAGCCCCGCTTGATCGCGCTGTTCATCGCGGTCGTCGCCAGCGGCATCCTGCTGCTCGGTCTCGGCCTCAACGCCCTCGCCCCCGCCATCCTCGGAGGCATCGCATGACGCTCAAAGTGCTCGGACCCGGCTGCGCCAACTGCAAGCGACTCGAAGCGAACGTCCGGAAGGCGGTCGACCAACTGGGCCTGGACGTCACGATCGAGAAGGTCGAGGACTACCCCACGATCCTGGGGTACGGCGTGCAGAGCACGCCCGCCCTGGTCCGGGACGACACCGTGATCGTCAGCGGCCGGGTCCCCTCGCCACGCCAGATCGCCGAGATGCTCGCGACCGGCTGAGCCGCGGCGCGACGGGCCGCCCGCGACCGGCCGCCCGCGACGCCCCGCGGCTGCGCCGCCTTGACCGCCACGGCCCGTAGCGCGGATGCTCGGGGCATGCGCTCCCCGTTCCAGCCTCGGCCCTCGCGCTCCGTCGCGCTCGTTCTGGCCTGCCTCCTGCTCGCCTCGAGCCCGGTCTTCGCGACCGATCCGGCCGCCTGGCCCGCGCAGGAGGCCGCCACGCCGGCCCAGCACGGCTGGACCGCCTGGGTCGACACGCAGCACGGCTTCCTGATCGAGCTTCCGGCCGGCCACGCCCTGGCTCCGGCCGGACGACAGTGGTTCCTGCACGGCTTCCACGACGGCGAGCCGACCGTTCCCGACGCGACGATCACCTACCTGCCGGGCCGCGACCTGCCACGCGCGCTGAAGGAGTCGTTCCCCGCCGACGCACGCACCGAGCCGCTGACGTTCGGCGACGATCGGACCACCGGCCTGCGCGTCACGTCGGTCTACCGCACGCCCGACGGCGACCCGTACGAGGAGAGCGGCTACCTGATCGAGGCGCCGGAGGGGACCTACCGGATCGGACGCTACGAGAGCTTCGACTGGGCGCCGTTCGATGCAGCGGCGCGCAGCTTCCGGCTCGTCCGCCTCGTCGCGAGCGACGCACGGGACTGACGTCCGTCGCGCCTGGCCGTAGGATGGGGGGCGATGGCGTTCTCGACCGAAGAGATCCTGGCGCTCCACGCGCTGCGCGACGGGGTGCTCCGCCTGGAGCAGGGGGCGTGGTGGATCGTCGCCGACGATCACGCCCGGGAGGTCTCGGCCCGCCTGGTGCAGGGGCTCCGCGGGCAGGGACTGCTCGCCGGCGTCCTCGACGCGGACACCGACCGACACGAGTTCCACCTGACCGAGCGGGGTCGCCGCGTCGCGGAGAACGCGTTCGCGGGCCTGGCCGCCCGCGGCGCCGCCGACGAGCGCGCCGCCCGCGCGCTGCTGCGGCACGGGCCGCTGGCGCTGCTCCGGCCCGCCGCCGACTCCGAGGAGGTCGACTACCTGCTCGCGATCCGCGTCGACGCCATCGAGGCGCAACGGCACCGCACCCGCATGATGCGCGCCCGCGCGGCGGCCGCGGCCGATCCCGACGCGTTCGGGTTCGTGCAGTACCGCAGCGAGGTGGCGGCGCTGCCGATCTCGCCCGCGTTGGCGTCCCGCGGCTTCGTTCCGCGCGAAGGGCGTTCCTTCCTGGTGCTTCAAGGCGGCCTCTCGCCCGAAGAGACCGACATGCTGGGCGCGCGCGGCTGCCCCGACCGGGGGGTGGACTACGGACCCGAAGCGGTGCAGTGGTTCGGCGGCTTCGGGGAGGCCGACCCGCTCATCACCACGCCGAAGGTCCCGCACGCCGCGGTCGAGCGGATGCTGCTCGAAGCGGAGCGCCCCGCCGCCGACACCGCATGAGCCGCCGCACGCCCCCCGCATGAAGACCATCGGCCTGCTGGGCGGCATGAGCTGGGAGAGCACCGCGCTGTACTACCGCCGCATCAACGAACGGACGCGCGAGCGTCTGGGCGGCCTGCACTCCGCGCGCATCGCGATGATCAGCGTCGACTTCGCCGAGATCGAGGCGCTCCAGGCCGCGGGAGCGTGGGACGCGGCGGGCGAGGCGCTGGCGCTGGACGCCCGCCGGCTCGAGGCGGCCGGCGCGGACGGGATCGTGCTCTGCACGAACACGATGCACCGCGTGGCGGACGCGATCGAGGAGGCGACCGAGATCCCGCTGCTGCACCTCGCCGACGCCACGGCCGAGAGGGTGCGGGCGGCGGGCGTGCGCCGGATCGGCCTGCTGGGCACCCGGTTCACGATGGAGCAGGCGTTCTACCGCAGCCGGCTCGAGACGCACGGCCTGGAGGTCGTCGTGCCGCCCGCGTCAGAGCGCGCCCGCCTGCACGAGGTGATCTTCGGCGAGCTCTGCCTGGGCCGCGTCGAGCCCGACTCCCGCCGCGAGGTCGCCGCGATGGTGGACGCGCTCACGTCGGCCGGCGCCGAGGGCGTGATCGAGGGGTGCACCGAGATCACGATGCTCGAGCTGGGCGAGGCGATCGACGTGCCGCGCTTCGACACCACCGCGATCCACGCCGACGCGGCCGTGGCGTGGGCGCTGGACGAGCCCAGCTGACGGACGCCATCGAACCGGGCGCACGGCCACGTCCAGCGCGTACGCTCAAGGAATGAGCGACGACACCCGTTCGAACGGCCTCGGGAACGATCTGCCCGACCACGTGCGCGAGAACCAGGGCTACTGGAACGCGAACGCCCCCGCCTGGGTCGCCTCGGGCGAGCGGAACTGGGCGGACGACGTGCCCAGCTGGGGCATCTGGGGCGTGCCCGAGTCCGAGCTTGCGATGCTGCCGGCCGACATGAACGGCCTGCGCGCCGTCGAGCTGGGCTGCGGCACGGCGTACGTGTCCGCCTGGATGGCACGCCGCGGCGCGACGGTGACCGGAATCGACGCGTCGGAAGCGCAGCTGGCCACCGCCCGGCGACTGGCCGCCGAGCACGACCTCGACCTGACGCTGGTGCACGGCAACGCAGAGGCCACGCCGTTCGAAGGCGCCTCGTTCGACTTCGCGATCAGCGAGTACGGCGCCGCGATCTGGTGCGACCCGTACGTCTGGATCCCCGAGGCGTGGCGGCTGCTGGCCCCCGGCGGCCGCCTCGTGATGCTGGCGCACCACCCCCTCGCCACGGCGTGCAGTCCGTTGGACGGCGCCACGCCGATCGTCGAGCGGCTGATCCGGCCGTACTTCGGGCTGCACCGGGTGGACTGGACGGAGGTCGATATCGACCCTGGCGGCATCGAGTTCACCCTTCCGCTCTCCGACTGGTTCGCCCTGTTCCGCCGCACCGGCTTCGAGGTCGAGGACCTGCGCGAGCCCCGGCCCGCGCACGGCGGAAGCGAGGAGCGCTTCACCGCGACGGCCGACTGGGCGCACCGCTGGCCGACCGAGCTGGTATGGAAGGTCAGGAAGCCGTAGCCGGGTCGAGCGTCGAGCGGACCTGACCACCGCGCTGCTGCTCAGGTCCGCTCGAAGATCGTGGCGTTCGCCATCCCGCCGCCCTCGCACATCACCTGCAGGCCCAGCGCGACGTCGCGCTCCTCCATCACGCTCAGGAGCGTCGTGGTCAGCTTGGCGCCCGACGCGCCCAGCGGGTGGCCGTTCGCGATGGCGCCGCCACGCACGTTCACGCACGCCGGATCGGCGCCCGTCTCGGCCAGCCACGCCAGCACCACCGGCGCGAACGCCTCGTTCACCTCGAACGCGCCGATGTCGCGGATCGTCAGGCCGGCCCGCGCCAGCGCCTTCGCGGTGGCCGGGATCACGCCGGTCAGGTTCAGGATCGGGTCGGTTCCGACCGCCACGGCGGTGCGGACCCGGGCGCGCGGCGTGTGGCCCTCGGCCTCCGCCCGCTCGCGGGAGAGGACCAGCAGCGCCGCGGCGCCGTCGGACAGCTGCGACGCGTTGCCGGCGTGCACCACCCAGCGAAGCTCGGGGAAGCGCTCCTCCCACGCCGGATCGCGGAACACCGGCTCCAGCCCCGCCAGCGTCGCGACCGTCGTGCCCGGTCGCACGCCCTCGTCGCGGGTGAACGGCTCGCCGGCGCGACCTTCGCCGCGGTCGATCTCGATCGGCGCCAGCTCGTCGTCCACCACGCCGCGCTCGGCCGCCTCGGCCGCCCGGCGGTGCGACGCTGCCGCGAACGCGTCGAGCTCCGCCCGGTCCAGGCTCCAGCGGGCCGCGATCAGCTCGGCCGAAATCCCCTGCGGCACCAGGCCGCCCGGGTAGCGGGCCGCCAGCGACGGACCGTACGGGTCCGCCCCGCCGGCGGCGGACCCCATCGGCACGCGCGACATCGACTCGACGCCAGCGACCAGCACGGCGTCCGCGTCGCCGGCGCGGATCGCCTGCGCGGCGAACGCAAGCGCCTGCTGCGACGAGCCGCACTGCCGGTCGATCGTCGCCGCGGGCACCTCCTCCGCCAAGCCGGCGGCCAGGGCGGCGTTGCGGCCGATGTTGAACGACTGCTCGCCCGCCTGGCCGACGCAGCCTACGAGCACGTCGTCGAGCGCCAGGTCGGCGATGCGGTCGGGCTGGACGCCGGCCCGGTGCAGCGCGGCCCGCATCGCGACCGCTGCCAGGTCCA
>Ga0209936_1001501_pt1 | contig 12272 bp, 12 predicted proteins | sample SalPonR1_A_D1_MG_FD_185694 | JGI IMG/M metagenome (GOLD analysis project Ga0209936, IMG submission 185694) | Salt pond soil microbial communities from South San Francisco under conditions of wetland restoration - Salt Pond MetaG R1_A_D1_MG... ... | reverse complement strand
GATCGGCACCCGCGAGGACGAGGACAAGCCGCGTTTCGCCGGCATCCCCCGCGGCAAGAGCATGCAGAACATCACGCTCGACGAAGCGATGGAGCTGTTCAAGCTGCCGCGCGAGCTCGGCGAGACCCCCGAGGGGCTGCCGGTGATGGTCAACATCGGGCGCTTCGGGCCCTTCGTCAAGTACGGCGCGAAGTACGCCTCGCTCAAGAAGGACGACGACCCTTACACCATCGGGCTGGAGCGGGCGCTCGAGATCGTGCGTGAAAAAGAGGCCCTCGACGCGGCCCGCACCATTCGCGAGTTTCCCGAGCAGGGCGTGCGCATCCTCAAGGGCCGTTTCGGACCCTACGTGACGGACGCCGGCCGGCGCGCCAGCATTCCCAAGGACCGGGACCCGGCGACCGTCACGCTGGAAGAGGCGCTCAAGCTGCTGGACGAGGCGCCCGCCAAGAAGGGCGCACGCAAGAAGAAGTCGGCCGCAAAGAAGGCACCGGCCAAAAAGGCCGCCACAAAGAAAAAAGCCGGCAAGAAAACCGCGGCCAGGAAAAAGCCCGCCGGCAAAAAAGCTGCAGCGAAAAAGACGGCGAGCAAGAAATCGGCGGCCAAAAAAAGCGCGGCCAAAAAGACTGCGGCGAGCAAGAGCACGGCCAAGAAAGGCGCGGCCAAAAAATCCGGCGCGTCCGGGACGACCGCCGGCAAGCGGGCCACCAGCGGGGGTGACGCCGCGGGCGCTGGAGAAGCCGGAGACTGATCCATGGCAGGCAGGCTTGCGATCCGCCGGGCGGCCGCCGTCATTCGCGCAGGCGGCGTGATCGCTTACCCGACGGAAGCGGTCTGGGGCCTGGGCTGCGATCCTTTGAACCCGCGAGCGGTGGCCCGCATCCTGGACATCAAGCAAAGACCGGTGAGCATGGGCCTGGTCCTGATCGCGGCGGACCTCGAGCAGCTGGAGCCCTGGGTCGAGCCGGTGTCCTACGAGAGCCAGGCGCGCATCGAGGCCAGCTGGCCCGCCCCGGTGAGCTGGCTGATGCCGGCGCAGCGCTGGGTGCCGCACTGGGTGCACGGCGGCCGCGGGACGGTGGCGGTGCGCATCACGGGCCACGCTCAATCGGCCGCGCTGTGCCGGGAGACGGGTTTCCCCGTCGTCTCCACCAGCGCCAACCGCAGCGGTCGTCGGCCGGCGCGCAACGGCGTGCAGGTGCGGCGCTGGCTGGGCGAGCGGATCGATTTCGTGCTGGGCGGCGCGACGGGAGGTTTCGACCGGCCCAGTGAAATCCGCGATGCCGTCACGGGATGGACCGTGCGCGCCGGCTGAGACGAAATCCTGAGCGGCCGAAACAGAATGACTGCCACCTGAACGGAGAAAACATGGAGCGTCCCGTAGGAACCCGCGAGATCGAGGCCGTCGAGACCTGGCTGCGCTCACTGCACGACCATCTCACCGCCGAACTGGAGACGCTCGACGGCGGCGCCCGCTTTCGCAGCGACAGCTGGCAGCGGCGCGAGGGCGGCGGCGGCGACAGCCGCGTCATCGAGGAAGGCGCCCTGTTCGAGAAAGGCGGCATCAATTTCTCCGCCGTGCACGGCGCGATGCTGCCGCCGTCGGCCACCGCCCGCCGCCCGGAGCTCACCGGCCGCAGTTTTCGCGCGACGGGCGTCTCCATGGTGCTCCATCCGCGCAATCCCTACGTGCCGACCACCCACGGCAACTGGCGTTTCTTCGTCGCCGAGAAGCCCGGCGAGGCGCCGGTCTGGTGGTTCGGCGGCGGCTTCGACCTGACGCCCTACTACCCCTTCCTGGAGGACGTGCAGCACTGGCACCGCCAGGCACGCGCGGCCTGCCTGCCCTTCGGCGAAGAGGTCTACCCGAAATACAAGCGCTGGGCCGACGAGTACTTCCACCTGAAGCATCGCAACGAGCCGCGCGGGGTGGGCGGGCTCTTTTACGACGACCTCAACGAGGGCGGCTTCGACCGCTGTTTCGAATTCTCGCGCACGGTGGCGGGCAACTTCCTGCCCGGCTACGCGCCGCTGGCCGAACGGCGGCGTCATACGCCCTGGGGCGAGCGGGAGCGGGAATTCCAGCTCTACCGCCGCGGCCGCTACGTGGAGTTCAACCTGGTGTACGACCGCGGCACGCTTTTCGGCCTGCAATCCGGCGGCCGCATCGAGTCAATATTGATGTCGCTGCCACCGCTGGTACGCTGGCGCTACGACTGGCGCCCGGAAGAAGGCACGCCCGAAGCCGCCCTCTACCAGGACTTCCTGAAGCCGCGCGACTGGCTGGGGGACACATGAGACCGAGATTTCACCTCGCATTTCCGGTGCACGACCTGGAGGCCGCGCGCGGCTTTTACGCCGGCCTGCTGGACTGCGCCGTGGGACGCGAGTCCGACCGCTGGATCGATTTCGATTTTTACGGCCACCAGATCACCGCGCACCTGTGCGCCAGTGACGAGCAGACGCCGGCCAACGCCGTGGACGGCGACCGCGTGCCGGTGAGGCATTTCGGCCTGATCCTGGCAAGAGAGGACTGGGAAGCGCTCGCGCGGAAGCTCACCGGGGCCGGCACGCAATTCCTGATCGAGCCGCGCGTGCGCTTCGCCGGGCAGCCGGGCGAACAGGCCACGATGTTCATCCGTGACCCTTCGGGTAATGCGCTCGAATTCAAGTCTTTTGACGACGATAGCGCCATTTTCGCCGCCGATCACACCACAAGCTAGCGCCCGGGAAGGTCTCGCCGGGCGGCGGAGCGCCTCAGCCCAGCGCCAGCCAGATGTTCGCCAGCGCGGCCACCAGCAATGCGATCCAGGTGACCAGCGTGCCGTAGAAGCGCCCCGGTGTCGCGCCGCTGCTCCGGGCCAGGCCGAAGGCGTGACCGACGCGCGCCAGCACGAAAGCCGCACCCAGAAGGTGCAGCAGGACAACCGCGCCGCCGTTGAGCTCGGCGAGCAGGAGCAGCACCAGGAACAGCGGCGCATACTCGGCGAAATTGCCGTGCACCCGCACCGCGCGCTCCAGCGTGGCGTCCTCGCCGATGCCCAGCCCCACGCGGGTGTCGCGGCGTTTCGCCACCACCAGCCAGCAGAGGGCGAGATAGAGCAGGCCGAGCAGGCCTCCGTACAGGGCGGTGATGGCGGGACTCATCGGCAGCGCTCTCCGGCTTGACTGAAGCGCGCAGCTTAACCGAGTCGGTCCGCCGCCGCGATGCATTCCCGGCGACGGAAACAGGACAGCCCCGCCTGCGCATATCGGGCCGGCGGCTGGCAAGGGCCGTCGAATCGCGGGACAATTGCGGGATTGCGCCACGCGGGATCGAACCATGAATGCTCCAGTCCACCAGAACTTTCCGGGCACGCGCATGCGCAGGCTGCGGCGCCACGAATTCAGCCGCCGCCTGGTGCGCGAGTCCCGCCTCTCTGCAGACGACCTGATCTGTCCCGTTTTCGTGCTGGAGGGAGAGGGCCAGCGCGAGGCGGTGCCGTCCATGCCCGGCGTGGAGCGCATGTCCATCGACGTGCTGCTCCGCGAAGCCGAGCAGTGGCACCGGCTGGGTGTGCCCGCCCTGGCGCTGTTCCCGGTGACCGCGCCCGAGGCCAAGAGCCTGGACGGGCAGGAGGCATGGAATCCGCAGGGCCTCGCGCAACGGGCGGTGCGCGCGCTGAAGGCGGCGCTGCCCGAACTCGGGGTCATCACCGACGTCGCGCTGGACCCGTTCACCACTCACGGGCAGGACGGCATCATCGACGACGAGGGTTACGTGCTCAACGACATCACGGTCGAGGCGCTGGTGCGCCAGGCCCTGTCGCATGCCGACGCGGGCGCCGACATGGTCGCGCCCTCGGACATGATGGACGGCCGCGTCGGACGAATCCGCGCCACGCTGGAGGACGCCGGGCACGTCAACACCGCCATCCTGGCCTACTCGGCGAAGTACGCGTCCAGCTTCTACGGGCCTTTCCGCGACGCGGTCGGCTCGGCCGGCAACCTGGGCGGCGGCAACAAGTACAGCTACCAGATGGATCCCGGCAACAGCGACGAGGCGCTGCGCGAAGTCGCGCTCGACATCGCCGAAGGCGCGGACGCCTTCATGGTCAAGCCCGGCATGCCCTACCTGGACATCGTGCGGCGCGTGAAAAGCGAGCTCGGCGTGCCCACCTTCGTCTACCAGGTGAGCGGCGAATACGCGATGCTCAAGGCGGCCGCCGCCAACGGCTGGCTGGACGAACGGGCGGTGGTGCTGGAGTCCCTGCTCTCGATGAAGCGCGCCGGCGCCGACGCCATCCTCACTTACTTCGCGCCGGTGGTGGCGCGCTGGCTGAAGGAAGGCTGAGGCCGGCCCCTTGGGCGCGCCTGACCGATACGCGGTGTTCGGCCACCCGGTGGGCCATAGCCGCTCGCCCTGGATCCACCAGCGATTTGCGGAACTGACCGGCGAATCGCTGCGCTACGAGGCGCGCGACGTGCCGCCCGGCGGTTTCGATGCCGCGCTGCGCGAGTTCCTCGACGCGGGCGGTCGCGGCCTGAACATCACGCTGCCGCACAAGCTGGCGGCTTTCGCGGCGGCGACGCGGCACACACCGCGGGCGCGCCGCGCCGGCGCGGTCAACACGCTGGCGGTGGAAGAGGGGCGCGTCCTGCTGGGCGACAACACGGACGGCGCCGGCCTGCTGCGCGACCTGCAGGCCAACCTCGGCGTCGCGGTCACGGCGCAGCGCGTGCTGTTGGTGGGCGCGGGCGGCGCCGCCCGGGGTGTGCTGCCGGCACTGCTGGACGCGCGGCCGCAGGCGGTGCTGATCGCGAACCGCAGCGCCGACAAGGCGGTGGCGCTGGCGACGCATTTCTCCGGCGAGGGTCCCGTCGCCGGCACCAGCCTGCCCGGCGCGCGCGAGGCCTTTGAACTGGTGATCAACGCCACCTCGGCCAGCCTGTCGGGTGCAGTGCCCGCCCTGGATGCCGGCGTGATCGGCCCGGATACTTTCTGCTACGACCTCGCCTACGGCGACGAGCCGACCGCCTTCATGCGCTGGGCTCGCGAACGCGGCGCGACGGGCGTCGCCGACGGCGTCGGGATGCTGGTGGAGCAGGCCGCCGAGTCCTTCGAGCTGTGGCGCGGCAAGCGGCCGCCGACGGCCCCCGTGCTGGCCGATCTGCGGCGGCTGATCGGCGGCTGAATCCGGCGGCGAACGCCGGTTGATGCCGGGGCTGCAAGCTCGCGCCGCCCCGGCATGCCCCCATGGCCCGGCGCGCTCAGCTTCCCTGCCGGTAACGTTCCTTGAGCCGCACGTAGTGCGCGGCAGAGTAGCGCAGCATCTCCAGTTCTTCGGCCGACAAGGCCCGCACGCGGCGGGCGGGACTGCCGCGATAAAGACTCTTCGCCGCCAGCCGCTTTCCCGGCGGCACCAGGCTGCCCGCCGCCAGCAGCACTTCGTCTTCCAGCACCGCCCCGTCCATCACGGTCGAGCTCATGCCCAGCAGGCAGCGATCGCCCACGGTGCAGGCATGCAGCATGACGCGATGGCCGACGGTCACCTCTTCGCCGACCAGCAGCGGCAGGCCGCCGGGCGAGTACGGGCCGTCGTGCGTGACGTGCAGCACGCTGCCGTCCTGGATGTTGCTGCGCGCGCCGATGCGAATGAAGTTGACGTCGCCGCGCGCGACCGCCGTCGGCCACAGGGAGGCGTCCTCGCCGATGTCCACCCGGCCGATGACCACTGCGGAAGGGTCGATCCAGGCGCGCGCGCCCACCACCGGCGTCTCCCCTTCGAAGGGGCGCGGCGTCATCGCTTGCGGCCTCGCAGCGTCACCAGCTCTTCCGCGGTGGTGGGATGGATCGCGACGGTGTCGTCGAAATCTTTCTTGGTCGCGCCCATGCGCACGGCGACGGCGAAGCCCTGCATCATTTCGTCGGCGCCGTGGCCCAGCACGTGGCAGCCGACGATGCGCTCCTCCTCGCCGACCGTGACGAGCTTGACCATCGCCGGCACCTTGCGCTCGGTGACGGCGTGGAACATCGGCGTGAAAGCCGCCTCGTAGACATGCACCTGGTCCCCGTGCCGCGCGTGCGCCTCCGGCTCGGTGAGGCCCACGGTGCCGATGGGCGGGTGGCTGAAAACCACCGTGGGCACGCACTCGTAGTCGAGCCGGCGATCGGTCATGCCGCCGAACAGGCGGTCCGCGAGCCGGCGGCCCGCGGCGATGGCCACCGGCGTGAGCGCGATCCGGCCGGTGACGTCGCCCAGCGCGTGGATGCCCTCGACATTGGTGTCCTGCCATTCGTCCACCGGGATGCAGCCCCGGGCGTCGGTGCGCACGCCGACGCGCTCGAGTTCCAGGCCGGCGATGTTCGGCAGCCGGCCGATAGCCCAGAGGACGGCGTCGAAACCGCCCAGCCGCCGGCCGTCGCTGGCCAGCATTTCCAGGCCGTCGTCGCGGCGGCAGACCGCGGCCGGCACCACGCCGGTCTCGATCTGCACGCCGTCGCGGCACATCTGGTCCATCAGCGTTTCGCGCAGCGCGGGGTCGAAGTTGCGCAGCACGCCGTCGCGGCGCGTGCTGATGGACACCTCCGAGCCGAGCGCGCGGAACATCCCGCCGAGCTCCACCGCGATGTAACCGCTGCCCACCACCAGCACCCGCCCGGGCCGCTCTTCCAGCGCGAAGAAATCGTCCGAGGTGATGCCCAGTTCGGCGCCCTCGATGTCCGGCAGTTCCGGCCGGCCGCCGGTGGCGATGATCACGTGCGCGGCCTCGCAGGGGGTGCCGTCCACCACCACCAGGCCGTCTTCCGCGAAGGCCGCATGGCCGCGCAGCAGCGTGACGCCTTTCTTGTCCAGGTTGCTTTCGTAGATGCCGTTGAGACGCTGGATGTAGGCGTCGCGCCTGGACTTCAGCCCGGGCCAGTCGTGTTCCCCGGCCTCCACGGCGAAACCGTAGCCCGGCGCGTCATGGAACTTGTGCGCGATGTCCGCCGCGTACCACATGAGCTTCTTGGGCACGCAGCCGACGTTCACGCAGGTGCCGCCCAGCGGGCCGAGCTCGGCCACTGCGACGCTGGCGCCGTATTCGACGGCCCGTTGCGCGGCCGCGAGGCCGCCGCTGCCGCCGCCGATGACCAGCAGGTCGAATTTACGGTTTTCTGGCATCTGTCTCTTCCGTCAGTCCGAATTGCCTCGGGTGTATTGTTTCAAGCCGCTGCGCGCGGTCCGGCGAGCGCCGGCCGCATGCTAAAATTCCGCGCCGAGAAGAGCCCTGGAGCGCTCATGGACAACCCCCTGCTGGACACTTCCGGACTGCCGTCATTCTCGCGCATCCGGCCACACCACGTTGAGCCCGCCGTGCGCACCTTACTCGAGGAGAGCCGCAGGCGCATCGAGGAAGTCATCGCGGCGGCCGAAACGCCGCGCTGGGACAACCTCGTCATGCCGCTGGAAGCCGTGGACCATCGGCTGGCACGCGCCTGGGCGCCCGTCGGCCACCTGAATGCCGTGCAGAACACCGAGGCCTTGCGCGAAGCTTACAACGCCTGCCTGCCGCTGCTGTCCGAATACAGCAGCGAGATCGGCCAGCACGAAGGCCTGTTCCGCGCCTTCACGCGCGTGCTCGAGGAAGAGGGCGAACAGCTCGAGCCCGGGCAGCGGAAGATCCTCCGGGATGCGCTGCGCGACTTCCGCCTCGCCGGCGTGGCGCTCGAGCCGGAGGCGCGGGCCCGCTTCCGCGCCATCGCGCAGGAACTGGCCCTGCTGGGCGCGAAGTTCGAGGAAAACGTGCTCGACGCCACGCAAGCATGGCGCCTGCAGGTCGAGGACGAGGCGCGTCTCGACGGCCTGCCCGAAGGGGCCCGTGAGCGGGCTGCGCAGGCGGCGCGTCACCGCGGCCTGGACGGCTGGGTGCTCACGCTGGACTTTCCGTGCTACCACGCCGTCATGAGTCACGCGACGGATCGGGCGCTGCGTCGCGAGATGTACGAGGCCTGGGTCACGCGCGCATCCGACCAGGGCCCGCACGCCGGTCGATACGACAACGGCCCCGTAATGGAAGCGATCCTGCGCCTGCGGCGGGAAGCGGCGGAACTGCTGGGCTTCGGCAACTACGCCGAGCTCTCCCTGGCCACCAAGATGGCGCCCTCCGTGGACGATGTGCAGGCTTTCCTGGAGGACCTGGCGCAACGCAGCCGTGCCAGCGCCACCGCGGAACTCGAGGCCGTGCAGCAGCTGGCGGACCGGCCGCTGGAAGCCTGGGACATCGCCTTCTGGTCTGAGCGCCTGCGCGAACAGGCCTACGAGGTGAAAGACGAGGAGCTGCGGCCCTATTTCCCGGCTGATCGCGTGCTGGCGGGGCTGTTCGACACCGCCGAGAAGCTGTTCGGTATCCGCATCGCGCCGGGCGGCGAGGTGGACGCATGGCACCCGGACGTCCGCTTCTTCCGCATCGAGGATGCCGAGGGCCAGCCGATCGGCCATCTCTACACGGACATCTACGCGCGCGAGCAAAAGCGCGGCGGCGCGTGGATGGACGAGTGTGTGCGCCGGGCGCGCTTCGGCGAGCAGACGGTCCTGCCGGTCGCTTTCCTGGTGTGCAACTTCATGCCGCCAACCGGCGACCGGCCCGGCTTGCTGGCGCACGACGACGTGGTGACGCTGTTCCACGAATTCGGGCACTGCCTGCACCACCTGTTGACGCGCGTCGACTGGCCGAGCGCAGCGGGCATCAACGGCGTGGCCTGGGACGCGGTCGAACTCCCCAGCCAGTTCCTGGAGAACTTCGCCTGGCATCCGGAGGTCATCCGGCAGATCTCGCGCCACCACGCCAGCGGGGAACCGCTGCCCGAACAGATGCTCGAGCGGCTGATCGCCAGCCGCAACTTCCAGTCCGCCATGCAGATGCTGCGCCAGGTCGAGTTCGCGCTCTTCGACATGCGCCTGCACGCCGCCGCGCCGGCGGACGGGACAGGCATCGTCGCCGCGCTGGAGGCAGTGCGACGGGAAGTCGCCGTGGTGCCCTATCCGCCCTTCAATCGCTTTGCGCACGGCTTCTCGCACATCTTCGCGGGCGGCTATGCGGCGGGCTACTACAGCTACAAGTGGGCCGAGGTGCTGTCGGCCGACGCCTTCAGCCTGTTCGAGGAGCGCGGCGTGATGGACACGGCCACGGGGCAGCGCTTCCGTGAATGTATCCTGGAGGTCGGCGGCAGCGTCGATCCCATGGCGGCCTTCAAGGCCTTCCGCGGCCGCGCCCCGGAACCGGGCCCGCTGCTGCGGCTGGCGGGCATCGACGGAGAAGCGGCCTCGGCCGCCTGAAGCCATGCGCGTAGCAAGCTGGAACGTCAACTCCCTGAAAGTGCGCCTGCCCCAGGTGCTGGCCTGGCTGGACGAGCATTCGCCGGACGTCCTCGGGCTGCAGGAGACCAAGCTGGTGGACGCCACCTTTCCCGCGCAGGCCTTCCTGGAGCTGGGTTACGAGGTCAGCTTCAGCGGGCAACCGACCTACAACGGCGTGGCGCTGCTGTCGAGGGAACCGCAAAGCGAGGTCATCAGGGACCTGGACGGGCTGGACGACCACCAGCGGCGCGTGCTGGGCGCCACCGTGGGCGACCTGCGCGTACTGAATCTCTATGTGCCGAACGGCCAGGCGGTCGGCAGCGAAAAGTACGCCTACAAGCTGGACTGGCTGGCCCGGCTGCACACCCAGCTGGAAGCGGAGCTGGCGGCGCACCCGCGCTGCATCGTCATGGGCGACTTCAACATCGCCCCGGAGGACCGCGACGTGCACGACCCCGAGGAATGGGCCGGCAAGGTGCTGTGCAGCGAACCCGAGCGAGCCGCCCTGCAGGCCATGCTGGAACTCGGTTTCGTGGATACCTTCCGGCTGTTCGAGCAGCCGGAGGGGGTGTTCAGCTGGTGGGACTACCGGGCCGCGGGCTTCCGCCGCAACCGCGGTTTGCGCATCGACCTGGTGCTGGCGAGCAAGGCGCTCGCGGGGCAGTGCACCCACTCCAGCGTGGACGTGGAGCCGCGGCGCAACGAGCGCCCCTCGGACCACGCGCCCGTGGTCGCCGTGTTCGACACGGCCTGACGGGGCCTTGTGAACGGGGTCACAGAACGATCCGCCGGCGATGGCGCGCGCGCCGGCCGTCCCATAGACTGATTCCATGGAAGCAGTCCGACCCAAGGCCCGCGTGCTGATGCTGCGTGACCGGCGCAGCGACCACGACGTGACCAATTCCGTGCCGGTGACCCACTGGGCGCCTGTCTGGGAGGTCATACACGACACTTTCACGCGCCTTTATCCCGGCATGCCGCTGAGCGTGCTGCGCCGCGCTTTCGAAGACTTCGACGACCTTTTCCGGGGCCGGACGCCGGGTTACCTGGGCTGCGACACCGTCTACCACGACATCCAGCACACGCTGGACATGACGCTCGCCCTCGGCCGGCTGATCGAGGGACACGAGCTGTCGGTGGCCGAGGCCGAACGCCTGGGGGCGCCGCGGGCGATCCTGGGCGTCATCTGCTCGCTGTTTCACGACTCGGGCTACATCCGTCATTCCGGCGACGAGACCCATTACAACGGCGCCGAATTCACGCGCTCGCACGTGACCCGCAGCGCCCAGTTCCTCGACCGCTACCTGAACCAGGTGGGGCTGGGGGCCGCGTCCGGCATCGCCCGCCAGGTGGTGCACTACACCGGTTACGAAGTGCGCCTCGACCAGATCCGCGTGGTCTCCGAGAAAGACCGCAAGCTGGGCCACCTGATGGGCACGGCAGACCTGCTGGCCCAGATGGCGGACCGCTGCTACCTGGAAAAATGCCGCGACCGGCTTTACCCGGAGTTTGTGCTCGGGGGAATCGCCGTGTGGCAGGAACCGTCGGGGCGGATCATCACGCGCTACCGCTCCGGCCTGGACCTGCTGCGGCAGACACCGGCTTTCTTCCGGCAGGTCTGCTACCCACGACTGGATCGCTCCTTCGGGGGCGTCTACCGCTACATGGACGCGGTATTCGACGGCCGGAACCCCTACATGGTCGCGGTGGAACGTAATCTCTTCTACCTCGAGCGCGTGCTGGAAGGCGAACGCTGGCCGCTGCTGCGCCGACGCCCGCCGTGCGAGCTGGCCGAGCCGCATGCGCTCGACCGCATCCGCCGCCAGGTCGCGGAGCGACTGAAAAGCTTCCGTTCCGAAGCCGCCTGAGCCGGTCCGAGGTCACTCCCGGGCATCCGTCCGCGCGCCGCCGATGGCTGTCGCGCGCATGGCAATTCACCCGTTCTCTGCTAGCTTTTGAGTGTGCCTGCGCTGTCTTGGCGCTGTTTTTGGCCGCTGCGGATAACGCGTATTGCGGCCGGTACCCGTGGCCCTTAAGTTGGCCGCCTAATTGATGTATTTGATATATACGAATGGTCAAAATCCCAGTAAGAAAACCCACCTCCAGCCGCAGGAGCGTGCGTATCCTGTCGGTGGCCGTCGCCCTCGTGGTCGGCGTGCTCGGCGGCCTCGGGACATTCACCCTGGGTTACGGGGACGGCCTGTCGTACCTGACCAACGACCCGACGGCCTGCGCTAATTGCCACATCATGCAGGATCACTTCGACTCGTGGGTGAAGTCCAGCCACCGCGATGTCGCCGCCTGCGGGGACTGCCACCTGCCGCATGATTTCGTGGGCAAGTGGATCACCAAGGCCGACAACGGCTTCTTCCACGCGCTGGCCTTCACGACCGGCAATTTCTACGAGCCGATCCAGATCAAGCCCCGCAACCGCCGGGTGACCCAGGGTGCGTGCCTGCATTGCCACGGCGACCTGGTGGACTCCCTGCGCCCGGCCGAGCACGGGGGCGACATGCAGCTTTGCGTCCATTGCCATAGCGACGTCGGCCATGCTCTCCGGCGCTAGTCATACTTCGAGGTTCATGATGTTCAAAAAAGCTCCCGAAAACAGCAACCGCACGGCTCCCGGCCGGGCCCGCGCCCAGCGCGGGAATGTCCTGCTGCTCGGACTCGTCTTCGTGGTCGCGGTCGCGGCCACGGCCGCCGTGACCTATGTGCTGATCACCATGTTCACTCACAAGCAGGAGGCCCGGCAGCCTTTCGTGCGCGTCGTGGAAGTGGACGAGATGACCACCGACCCCGAGCCGTGGGGACAGAACTGGCCGCGCCAGTTCGACGGCTGGAAATCGACTTCGGGCGGCGAGTTCTATGGCGGCAGCAGCGCCATGCCGGAAAGCAAGCTGGAGCAGCAGCCGTGGCTGAAGAGGCTGTACGCCGGCTATGCCTTCAGCA
>Ga0209936_1001499_pt1 | contig 12279 bp, 14 predicted proteins | sample SalPonR1_A_D1_MG_FD_185694 | JGI IMG/M metagenome (GOLD analysis project Ga0209936, IMG submission 185694) | Salt pond soil microbial communities from South San Francisco under conditions of wetland restoration - Salt Pond MetaG R1_A_D1_MG... ... | reverse complement strand
GGTTAGAAAAATATTTAAAAGATTAACACTAGAGTTAGATTTTAACTAAAAAAGAGGCTGCTTTACACAAAAACAGCCTCTTTTTTATATTTCAAATTTTTCTTATTCAACTAATATTGCTTTAACAGCACTTTGGTTTGCCATATTATCGGCAATAGGACATCGTTTTTCAATTTCTTCTATAAAAGCTTGTTTCTCTTTATTGCTCATATCTGCATCTATGTTGATATAGCTTCTTATTTCTGTAAAACCGGCTCTACCTTCTTCGGTTTTTCCCATCAAAAAATCTTTGTCAATATCACCTTCGACCTTTACATCAATTCCACGAACATTTAATCTTTTTTGATTCGAAATAATTTTACCAATTGCACAAATACATGCAGGCAATGAAGAAAGAAAAATTTCCAGTGGATTTGGTCCCAAATCCTGTCCACCACCTTGTTTTGGTTGATCGATAATAAAATTATGAGAACAGTTAACTTCTGTTTTAAATCCGTCTCTCACTTTTGCGTCTAACTTAACAGTTGATATAGGCATCGTTTTTTATTTTTAGTTTAAAATTAAATTTAATTCAGTTTACTGGCATCAAAATTATTAAATACGTGAAATATTTTTGATGATTTTTAGCATACACAATTGTGTTTAAAAGCATTATTTGTTTTTAACAGGATATTTTTACATCTAATAATATAGATGTTTTATAAGTGATACTATTTGCGGAAATACATATTTGGTGTTATGATTAAACCATTCAAGAGAATATTCATCTAATTTGGTTGTTAATACTTACTCAAAATCATAGCATACCATGAAATTAAACGTTGTAAACTTTCTATTCATTAGTTTTATTGTTGTTTTTACATCTTGTAAGCAGGAAAGCTTAGAAGAAAAAGCAGAAAAAATACATGATGAAATAGTATCCATTGATACACATACCGATACCCCTTTAAATTTTTTAGATCCGGATTTTGATATAGGGAAAAAAAATGATTATGAACAATCAAGATCGAGAGTAGATTTTCCAAGGATGGAAGAAGGACGATTAGACGCAGTTTTTATGGCTGTTTTCTTAGGGCAAAGAGAGCGAAGTGCCGAAGGTAATCAGCAGGCTAAAGAAAGAGCATTGGAGATTTTTGATGCGTTACATGAAAAAGTAAATGAATATCCCGATATGGCTCAAATAGCATACCGTGCCGATGATGTTTACGCTATTAAAAAAGCAGGGAAAAGAGCAGTTTATATAGGTTTAGAAAACGGTTATCCTATAGGGGATGATTTAAATATGGTTGAAAAATTTTATGATTTAGGAGCCCGTTATATTACCTTATGTCATACTCGCAATAATGATATCTGCGATTCATCTACAGATCCTAATGGTCCGGAACATAATGGATTAAGCGATTTAGGTAAACACGTTGTTGAAGAAATGAATACATTAGGAATGATAGTAGATGTATCACACATATCTGATTCAGCTTACTTTGATGTACTCAAGGTTTCTAAAACACCTGTAATTGCATCTCATTCAAGTGTACGAGCATTATGCAACAGCCCGCGGAATTTTTCCGACGAGATGCTTTATGCGCTTATAGAAAATGAAGGGGTTATTCAAATTTGTATTCTTAGTGATTATATAAAAGAAGCTAAACCATATCCGGCAAGAGATTCGGCTTTTAAAGCATTGCGAGAAAAATATAATCATTTTGACGGACTTTCTGAGGAAGAACACCAAAAAGCGGTGATGGAATGGCGAAAAACCGATAAAATGTTCCCAAAAGAGTTAGCAACGGTTTCCGATGTGGTTGATCATATCGATTATGTGGTAAAAACAATTGGTATTGATTATGTGGGGATAGGAACTGATTTTGACGGTGGTGGAGGAGTTGAAGGATGTTTGGATGCCAGCCAAATGAAAAATATAACCATTGAACTGCTTCGAAGAGGTTATTCTAAAAATGAAATAAAGAAAATTTGGGGTGAAAACTTCTTAAGAGTTTACCGGCAGGTTGAACAATATGCAGAAAAGTAAAATATTTTTTTAAATAAAATCTATGGGTAGTTATTAATTGCCCATAGATTTTACTTGTTGCATATTAATGGATTGATAAATCTTTAACACCTCTTCTTTGCTAAATTCACCGACAACATTCAATGCAATATACTCTTTTTCAGACAGTAAGGTGACCAGAACCTCACGAATCGTTGATTCTTGTTCAATAATGTAAATGGAAACATCTGTTTGTTCCTGAGAAATATTCGTTAGTAGGTTATATTTAAATCCTTTAATATTTTTACTCATTACATCTTTTACTTCATTGCTGGAGATGGTTGTCTTTGTTTCTTCAAAAAACAAAACTTTAATCACTTCAATCTTATCAATTAAATCACTGTTAGATTGAGTTTTATCTTCAGACAAGTTAAGCATAAATTTAAATAGAACAGGAGGGAGGTGTAAAACCACAAAACCCTGTTGTGTTTCAAACGCTTCGAAAATATCTGTTTCTTTATATTTGTCTTTATCCGTAATGCATGATTGAGCAAACAGTAAAGCAACTAAAGCAATTAAACCTATTTTTTTCATTTTTCTTCAATTTCTTCCAGATGTTCTAAACCTTCAATTTGCATTGATTTTGATAATTTGGAAATATTTTTTAAATCTATATTCCCCTGGATGCTGATTAATGCATTTTCGTTTTTCCCTCCGGCAATCAGCAATAATTCAATAATTTTGCCCTCTTTTTCATGGATAAGAAATTTCACGTCCTGATCTTTTTCTTTAATTACCATCAGCTCTTTGTATTTGGAAAGGGGAAGCTTATTGATGATTTCGGTATAAAAATTAGCATTTCCAGCGTAGGTTTCGTCTGTTGCTAAAATTTTTATCCCGGTTAAATTTTTTACCAGTTCATCAAATTCAGGATCTTCAGTTTCCATGTCGGCAAACATACTGAACATATAACTGGTGATGTAGACCGATGTAAAGCCTTCTTTTCCGCTGTATTTCTCAAATAGCTCATCAACAGGAGTGGTTTGAGCTAGTAAAAGAAATGGGCTAAACAGCAAAACTAAATTAAAAATTATCTTTTTCATGATTTATTTATGTTTAATATATTTATCTGTAACACTGTATTTTTGGACAGGTTTAAGTTCGTTTAAACCTTGATTAAAGGTGGTTAATATTTTTAACTCATCTTTACCTTCATTAATTTTTTGAATAGGTTTTAAATGCTCCGTGCCTGAGTTTAATTTTGAAGATACGAATAGTAAAGCTTCTTTTGCTTGTAAATAAGCTAATTCAGGGTTCTCATACGTATCGTTAAAAGATACGGTGCTTTGTTTATTTATTTCGTTTGTAATAAAGAAAAAGGATACCACAAGAATAGCAATACTTGCAGCAATACTTAAGGGATAGTGATATAACTTTCTTTTTTTAAGTTGTTTAATATTTTCATTTTTTTCAATATTATCCCAAATCTCATTCCCTAAGTCCGGCAATTGATTGTTTTCATTGGCCTTTTCTGTGGTAAAAATAAAAATGGCCCTGTCTTCAGCAAATTCTTCTTCCACTTCATTTCCGGAAAAATACCTTTGCAATTGCTTCTCTTCCTTTAAAGAAGTTTCCCCGTTATAATATTTCTCTAACAGAGCTTTTATTTGTTCCCGGTTCATGGTTATAATATTTTTGTGTTACTAATTCTCGTATCCTTTTCCTTGCTCTCGATAAACTAACTCTGACTGTATTTACATTCATGTTCAAAATCTGTGCAATTTCTTCATAATCATATCCTTCTATATCACGTAATTGCATAATCGATTTTTGGGGTTCATTTAACAGATTTATTGCTTTTTTTACTCTTTTAACCGCGATGTTTAATTCTTCATGTTGTTCTTTATCTAAGTAAGCATTATCTTTTTCTTCTTTAACATTTCCTTTTAATGGTACGGTTTTGTTCAGTTTTATCTTATCCAGGCATAAATTACGGGTCATGCGCATGGCTAAAGCTTCAACACTGTTATATTTTGACAGTTCATTGCGCATATTCCACAGCTTGATATAAATTTCTTGTACAATATCTTTTGCATCATCCATATCTTTCATAAAGTGGTTAGCAAATCCCAACAACTTACGGTTTAAAGGCAGAATATTTTCTTTAAAAGCTTCAGCAGTCATTTATTTATCAGTCAATAGGCTTGTAAATTACAAATAATTTTTAAGAAAGGGAGTTTGTTTTCTCCCTTTCTTATTGATTTTCTAATTCATCTAAATGCTCAAAGCCTTTCATGTGTACTGACTTTGAAAGTGATGCAATTTCTTTTAGATTAATCTTGCCTTTAATGCTAATTACTGCATTTTCATCATTTCCTCCGGCAATTAAAAGTAATTCTTCGATATCATTACCCATGTATTTTACATAAAAAACCACATCGTTATCCGTTTCTTTTACGGTCATAAGTTCCTGGTACGATTTTGTATCCACCTGATTGATAATTTCCTGATAAAAATTAATATTTTCCGGATTCAAATGATCATCCATGGCAATTATTCTAATATTATCGATCATTCCTTTCATTTTTTGCAGATCTTCATCATTTTCATCCATAGCAGCAGCTAAATCCAGCAGACTTTTATTCACAACTACAGTTGTGAATCCTCTTTTCCCCTGATATTTCCCAATTAACTGGTCCACAAAGTCTTGTGCATTTATTAGAAAAGGGAAAATGAGTAATGCGATAATTATACTTATTCTTTTCATGATATAAATTTTTTAAATTTGTTATTCATTCGGTTTAACTTTAGAATCAAGCTTAATTCAATAACAAGACGAATAAGTATCGATATCATTACAATAAAAATAAAATAAAATAAAATAAATTTTATTAAAAGTATTCATAAGGTAGCTATATCATGCAACAAATAGGAAAGATCTTAATTTTTATTGGTGTCTTTTTAATTATTCTGGGCTTTGTATTTTATTTATTGAGTGATAAGCTTCAGTGGTTTGGCAATTTACCGGGAGATATAAAAATTAAGAAGGAGCAATTTACCTTTTATGCTCCCATTACAAGTATGATACTGATTAGTATAGTGATAAGTTTTATTATCTGGATAATCGGCAAAATCCGTTAGTCGTTGAAATAAGGCTTTAGTTGTTTTATCAGTTCATCAGGTGCACGCCTTGGTTTTCTTGAATTTTCATCAACAAATACAAGGGTTGTTTCCCCCTGGTTCAGCAGTTCCTGATTTTCATTATAAATTTCATAATAAAAAGTAATTTTTGCTTTAGGTAATGTTTTAATGATGGTTTTTATAATTAATAAATCATCGTATACTGCGGGCTTATAATAGTTAACTTCCAAAGTTCTTACAGGTAATATAATACCCATCTCTTCAATTCTTTTGTAAGGAAAACCAAAATGACGCATTAACTCTGTTCTTCCTACTTCGTAATATAATGGGTAATTACCGTAATATACATACCCCATTTTGTCTGTTTCGCCGTATCTAACTCTTAATGTAGTTTCAAAGGTAAACATGCCTTAATTTTTATTTAAAGGGAGAATTTGGTTCTTTCGCCATGTGATTGTAAAAAAGTCTGTCCAGTGATCTTGGTATAACTCGTTGTAAAAGCACTGATATTTTTCCTTCGAATGATATAATAATATTGCGTTTTCGTTTTGTAATACCTTTTGCAATTTTTTGAGCTACCTTTTCTGCGGGCATCAATTTTTTTTCGTTTAATGGAGATTCTCCTTGCGGAGTTCCGTTGGCAGAAAGAGCAGATTTGCGTACGTTGGATGCCGTAAATCCGGGAGCAGCAATTAATACATGTAATCCATTTTTCAGGTTTTCTATACGTAACGTTTCTAAAAATCCATGCAGGGCAAATTTAGAAGCTGAATAGCCCGACCGTCCTGGCAAGCCATGAAATCCGGCTATGGAAGTTATTCCTACGATAGAGCCTTTGGATTGGAGAATATACGGTAAAGCATATTTTGTACAATAAACAGCACCCCAAAAATTTACATCTATTAATTTTTTGATAACGGCTAAATCAACATCTTTAAATAATGCCCGCATCGAAATACCGGCATTATTTAACAGGATATCAATTTTACCATATTTTTCCAGGGTTTTATCAATAAGATGTTTACATTCTTCTTCTTTTGAAACATCTGTTTTTACAGCAAAAACATCATATCCTTTTTGGTTTAAATCGTTTTCAAGCGTTTTTAGCTCCTCTATATTACGCGAGGCGCAAACAACTTTTGCACCTCGTGATGCAAACTCATATACACAAGCTTTACCAATACCTGACGAAGCTCCTGTTATAATGGCTACTTTGTTTTTCATTAACTAAAAATAAGGTTAATTATTAGTAATAGGTATGTAAATCTATTAATTTCCGGTTATTTATTGTACATTTAATTCATTTTTTTAGTGTTGAAAAAGAATAAACTTATACATCTGTTTTCAACCACAAGAAAATCAGTTTTTTGAAAATTTATTCAAGATTTTCATCGCAAAATTTTTGTTTTAAAAAAATAAGGTGTTATTTTTGCATTCCAGTTGACTCAGTAGCTCAGCTGGTAGAGCACATCCCTTTTAAGGATGGGGTCCAGGGTTCGAACCCCTGCTGAGTCACATAAAAAGAGAAGGTAACTTCTCTTTTTTTTGTTTTTTTGTATAATAAACTGTATTACAGTGTCTTATATTTTTTATTTGAAGTGATTGTTCACTGAATATAAATTTTCTTAATTTTTTTGTTTTATTATTTGGTTTTAAAAATTAAGATATTAGTTTTGCAAACGCAATTTTAATCGACTCAGTAGCTCAGCTGGTAGAGCACATCCCTTTTAAGGATGGGGTCCAGGGTTCGAACCCCTGCTGAGTCACAATTTAAAAGCCTGATATCCATCAGGCTTTTTTTATTTCCCATTATTAAGGCAGGGGTGCGAAATGTATCCCGACAAACAAAGTTTCGGAAAACCTCTGCAGAGTCAAAATTAAAGAGACGGATAACTATCAGGCTTTTGAATCTGCGTGTTTTAAAATTGCTTTATTGATTTGTTTTACAAAACCAGGCCCCTGGTAAATAAAACCAGTATATATCTGAATTAATGTTGCTCCGGCTTCCAGTTTTTCCAACGCGTCTTCTACAGTCATTATTCCACCAACACCTATTATAGGAATGGTTCCTTCAGATTTTTCGCGCAGATATCGTATAATTTCAGTCGAACGTTTTGTTAGCGGAGCACCGCTTAATCCACCATCGCCAATTTTTGAAATCTTTTCCTCAGTTGTTTTTAGTCCATCTCTTGACCTTGTGGTATTCGTAGCAACAATACCATCAATCCCTGTTATATTAAATGTTTCTACCACATCATTTAATTGTTCACGGGTTAAATCGGGCGATACTTTCAGTAAAATGGGCTTGTATTTTTCTTTTGATTGCCGGATTTTAGTTAATTTATTTAATATGGTAATGGTAGAATCTTTATCTTGTAATTTCTCTAAATCCTTAATATTTGGACAACTTAAATTGACCACGAAATAATCTACATGCGCATACAATTTTTCAAAACAGTAAACATAATCATCTAAAGCCTCATTATTAGGAGTTAAGGTGTTTTTTCCAATATTTCCACCGATAATAACTTTACGGCTTTTGTTTTTTAGTTTTCTGACAGCATAATCAGCACCTTTATTATTAAATCCCATCCGGTTTATCAAGCCTGAGTCTTTTGGAATTCGAAAAGATCTTGGTTTTGTATTTCCGGGCTGAGGTAAAGGAGTTACAGTACCAACTTCTATGAAGGAAAATCCAAAAGAGGAAAATTGATGATACACTTCTGCATTCTTATCAAATCCTGCAGCAAAACCCACAGGATTATCAAATTCTATGCCCAGAAAAGTTCGTTTTAAACGTTTATCTTTTATTGAAAAAATATTTTTCATGAATAATTGAATCCCCGGAATCTTAAATATAAATTTTAAGATAAATACAATAAGCTTATGAATGGTTTCAGGCTGAAGAAGGAATAGCAGGGGACGTATTATTCGTTTATACATACAATTTTTGCACAAAGATAATATTCTTTTATGGTATTATTCAGGGTTTATATTCTTTAAATTTACCATCCAAATAAAATATAACGATCCGCTCAATTTTTTCTTTATTTTTATCAGAGGATAAATTGGATTTATCTGTTTCAGATTTTTTTAATTCGATATCATCATCAACCTTGTTCTGAATATGCGATTCTCCTGAAGTTAAATCTTTAGGTTTTACAAAGGATTGAATATCCTCGTCGAACAGAGATTTTTGATGGGTATACATTTCACCTTTCCCTGTAATTAGCCATTGTGCATCCAAATCAGGGTAGGCTCTAAGGATCTTTTCAATAAAATCAAAACTTGGCTTATTTCTTCCTGATAATAAATGGGAGATACTTGAACGTTGGACATCAATTATATCGGCAAGTTTTGTTGCTGATATCTGCTTTTCTTTTAATAGAGCTAAAATTCGTTCTTTCATAAAACATGATTTTTACAAATGTAATTTAAAAATGTTACATTATTAATAACAAATGTAAACTTTGTATGTCACAAATGTAAATATTGTTTTGGCTTGAGGAATATAATTTAAGATATCATAAAATTAACGGTAAAAATCACCTGAAAAACACTCTTTTAAACCAATTTGCAGGTTTTATGTATCTATTCACTAAATTTCAATTATTTCCACGAAAAAACCCTTTAACCAGGTTAAAAATAGATTATATTGAACACTTAATATGGTTAAGTTATCCTTAAGTATATTTCTAATTACACTTATGTAACTGAATAATTGCGGTATTCTATAAATAATATAGTAAAGGTTGCTCAATGTAACGTATAATTTATAACAATTTTATCATTAAAAATCTTTAGGCATATGAAAACGCTATATATTTTAGTGTTTGCAAATCAAAATAACCCTTAAAATATTATTTATTTTTTGTCTGAAGCAAAGGTATTATTGATTTTATTTTTTTTAGAGCATAACCGCAATAATAATAGGATAGAAGCAATTATATTTTATTTGCGGAAGTCATTTTTTCCAATATTTAATAAGAACTTTAAATGTAATTTGTAATTTACTAGTATAGAGTATTATAAGATGTAAAATTTGTAAAAAAACACAATTATACCTATAATATCTATATTTTATTATACTATAACTTCAATAAAAAATTATAAAGTATTGATATTATGATTAATAATGTTTATTAGAATGAGCATTCTACTTTGTACAATTTAGTTTATTTATGTGATTCTATTGTAGGTTACATAAGTAACGCTAGTAAAGATACAAATCAATAAATATTACATATGTATACAGTATGTTTGGTGTTTAATATTACTGGAAGATATTTAACCTGAAATTTTATTAATATTAACATTCAAATCTTTTTTTTTAGATAAATAAATTTAGATTCCTTATTTTTGTCATTTAATAGAATCAATTTAAACTAATAAACCAAGAATTATGAAACTATTAGAAGGTAAATCCGCTATAGTAACAGGAGCAGCCAGAGGTATTGGTAAAGCAATTGCCTTGAAATTGGCTGAATATGGTGCTAATATTGCATTTACAGACCTTGAGTATAATGAAGCAGCTAAAGAGGTTGAGCAAGAATTGGAGAAATTTGGTGTAAAAGCTAAAGGTTATGCTTCGGATGCCAGTAATTTTGAAGAAACACAGCAAGTTGTTGATAAAATTCAGAAAGAATTTGGAAGTGTAGATGTATTGGTAAATAATGCAGGAATTACGCAAGATACTTTATTAATGCGTATGACTGAGCAACAATGGGATACTGTAATTAAAATTAATCTAAAATCTGTTTTTAATTTTACCAAGGCTGCGCAAAAATATATGCTGAAACAAAAATCAGGCTCCATTATTAATCTGAGCTCCGTGGTAGGTGTTGCAGGAAATGCCGGTCAGTCAAACTATTCAGCATCTAAAGCTGGAATTATTGGGTTTACCAAATCGGTAGCAAAAGAGCTGGGCTCCCGGAATATTCGTTGTAATGCCATTGCTCCTGGTTTTATTATTACTGAAATGACGGCTAAACTTCCTGAAGATGTGAGAAAAGACTGGGAGCAAAAGATTCCTTTACGCCGGGGTGGAACACCCGAAGATGTTGCAAATACAACGCTGTTTTTAGCTACTGACCTATCATCCTATGTGAGCGGTCAGGTTATCAATGTTTGTGGGGCAATGCAAACCTAATTATAATCTTTAGAAAAGTTAATAATAAAAGCACTTACATTCTGTTTATAAGTGCTTTTATTATATCCCGCTTTTTACTTTAATTGGTATGATATATAATTTTTTTCAGGGCTTAAACAATTTTGGCACTTATTTTGTGTTATAGGTTATTAGATATATAATTCTTTTTTATAATGAAATCATATAGAATCCCCGTTATTTTTATCATGCTGGCTATTATACTGCAAAATTGTACTCCGCAGCTAAAAACGTTAACAATTGAAACGATTGAGCCTTCAACGATTAATTTACCCAAAAATTTCAATAAAATAGCATTTATCAACTTCGAAAGTGATATTAATAATGATGGCAACCTGGATACCATGCTGTATGAACTAATTACCAATGAAATGACTTTAGGGTTTCGGGATGCAATCTATTCTGCTGCAAATATTGATACTGCTGACTTTCTATACGTTAAGGGATTGCCTGATAAAAAAGATTTTTATATAAATTCTTCAATCAATTGGAGATATCTCAAAAATATTTCCGGCCATAGCAAGGCGGACATTTTTATTATTCTTGATTCATTGAGTTTAACGATGGAAAGCGATCAATTTGCTATTGGAACCTATGAAACCAAAGAATATTATATTTACAGAGAACTTGCCATTAAAGCGTATTGGAAAGTATTCGATTTAGTTAAAAAAGAACAATTAGATAATTATATATATTCTGATACTTTATTTTGGAGTGCAACAAGTTATAGCATCAATAGATTAAAGGAAGAGTTACCATCGGTAGAGCGTTCTATTCGCGAAACCACCTATTTTTCCGCATTCGATTATGCTAATCGTATATTCACCCGTTGGCAAAAAGAATCCAGGCAATATTTTATTACCGGTAATAAAGATTTTGAGAAAGCAGCAGAATTCGTTGAACAGAATAACTGGATTGAGGCTGCTGAGTTATGGGATAAATATTTAAATGATACAGACCGCGAAATTGCAAGCAGAGCGAACTTTAACATGGCCGTTGCCAGCGAAATACTTGGAAAACTCGATTTAGCGCTGAAATATGCTGCTCAATCGTACAAAATTAAAAATAAATCAAGGACGAAATACTACATTCAGATTTTACAAACGCGTATAAAAGAGGTAGAACAACTCCAAAAACAATTGTAAAAATTTAAATTAATTTTTCTTGCTCTTTTTATTAATTTTGATGCCTGTTTTACTAATCTTTTTTTATTATGCATCATATTGTTGTCTTTTATATTATTGTAGCGATTTTAATTTTTGATTATCTGCTGGAACAAATTTTAGATTATTTAAATGCGACGAAAAGGAGTGCTAAATTACCAGAAGAACTCAAAGGAATTTATGATAAAGAGAAATACCGAAAATCGCAGGAATACGATAGATCCAATCATAAACTTTCAATAGTCACCAGCACTTTTAATCTGGGGATACTTTTAATTTTTCTGTCCTTATCCGGATTTGCATATGTTGATCAAATTGCTCGTTCTATCACCTCAAATCCTATTTTAGTTGCATTAATATTTTTTGGTATAATTATGTTCGCTTCAGACATTATTAATACACCTTTTAGTATTTATGATACCTTCGTTATTGAAGAAAAATTTGGATTTAATAAAACGACACCCAAACTTTTTATTACCGATAAACTTAAAGGATGGTTAATTGCCGTTATTATTGGAGGAGGACTGTTAGCTTTAATCGTTTGGTTTTATCAAAAAACCGGACCTGATTTTTGGATATATGCCTGGATATTGGTAAGCCTGTTCATGATTTTTATGACCATGTTTTATACCAGCCTGTTATTACCGCTGTTTAATAAGCTAAAACCCTTAGAAGAAGGAGAACTAAAGAAGCACATCACCAATTTTTGTCAAAAAGTTGATTTTCAGCTTGATAATGTATTTGTTATGGATGGCTCAAAGCGAAGTAGTAAAGCAAATGCTTTTTTTAGTGGCTTAGGGAAAAAGAAAAAAATTGTTTTG
>Ga0209936_1001489_pt1 | contig 12347 bp, 13 predicted proteins | sample SalPonR1_A_D1_MG_FD_185694 | JGI IMG/M metagenome (GOLD analysis project Ga0209936, IMG submission 185694) | Salt pond soil microbial communities from South San Francisco under conditions of wetland restoration - Salt Pond MetaG R1_A_D1_MG... ... | reverse complement strand
TCGGAAAGCGGCAGGCGATCACGATACCGGTCCAGCAGACCGGTGTAGCGACTTTGATGCGTCATGGAATTCTCACTTGATTGGCCCGGCAGCCCGCGCAGGGAAAACCGGGACAGGACGATAGTCTGGGGTCATTCTACCCCGAGCGCCGGCGCCTGTCAGGGCGGGCGGCCGGGCGTCAGCCGGTGCGGCGCTGGCAGATCAGGCGGCTTTCATCGCTCAGAATATGCCTGAGCACCCGGCGTACCCGCCCCATGGCCTCGCCCAGCGTGCGGTCGATGCCGTCGATGGAGATGGTTTCCCCCTCGTGGATGCCCGCCGCCCAGTTGGCGACCACGTTCAGGCTGGCGTACTCCAATCCCGCCTCGCGGGCGAGCACGGCCTCCGGCATGCCGGTCATGCCGACCACATCGCAGCCGTCGCGCTCCAGGCGACGGATCTCCGCCGCGGTCTCCAGCCGTGGCCCCTGTGTGGCCCCGTAGGTGCCGCCGTCGATCAGGTGCAGACCGATGGAACGCCCGGCGTCCAGGAAGGACCGACGCAGCGACTGGTCGTAGGGGTAGGTGAAGTCGACGTGGGTAACCGAATCGAGATCGCCCTCGTAGAACGTGGACGGCCGGCCCCAGGTGTAGTCGATCAGCTGGTCGGGCACGACCAGGGTGCCCGGCCCCATGTCGGGATGGATCCCGCCCACCGCGGCCACCGCGAACACCCGGCTCACGCCGAGCTCACGCAGGGCCCAGAGGTTGGCGCGGTAGTTCACCTGGTGCGGCGGAATGCGGTGGTTGTAGCCGTGCCGGGGCAGGAACACCACCTCGCATCCCTGCAACCGGCCGATGGTCAGCGGCCCGGACGGCTCACCGAACGGCGTCGACACCATCTGGTGCCGGACGTCCGAGATGCCCTCGATCTGCGACAGACCGGTTCCGCCGATGATTGCCAGATGCACCTTTTAGTCCTCCCGGAAGCGAGCTGCCCGGGCCTCACCCTTCGGGAAGGGCGTGGATGCCGGGCAGATTGCGAAAGTAGCCATGATAATCCATCCCCTCGCCGAAAATGTAGCGGTCGGGAACGGACACCCCGGTGAAATCCGCGCTCAACCCCGGCACCTTGCGGTCGTGGCGCTTGTCGGTGGCCACGGCGATCCACACCCTGGCTGCACCGGCCTCCAGGCACCAGTCGCGCACCGCCTCCAGGGTCTGACCCTCGTCGAGGATGTCGTCGATCAGCAGCACGTCCCTTCCGACGAGCGGTACGTCCGGCTGGGCCAGCCACTTGAGCGCGCCGCCGCGGGTCGCGCCGCGATAACGCGTGGCATGCAGGTAGGACAGCTCCAGCGGGAAGCCGAGCCGCGGCAGGATCTGCCCGGCACTCACCAGCCCGCCGTTCATCAGGGGCATGACCACCGGCAGACGCTCCGCCAGCGTGGCATTGACCTGTTCGGCCAGCCCCTCGTAGACCGCCTGCATCGCCTCCGGGGACACCAGGCAGTCGCAGGTCGAAAGCAGCGCCCGCAGTTCGGCCGCCTGCCGGGCCGCATCCACCTCGCCGCGTGCCCCCCGTGCCCCCGGTTCTTCGCTGTGCTCTGTGGTCATAACGGCCTCCTCAGGCGCGGTCCGGGAAAAGGTCGGGTTCCTCGACGCCCAGCCGGTCGATCCATTGCGCGGCCTCGGCAAAGCGCGGCGAACGCCGCAGACGCTCGTCGGACGGCACCGGGCCATGGCCGACCATCCGGGCCAGTCGGGCTTCGCGCTGAGCGCAGGCCGGCAGGCTGACCCGGCGCTGCACGCGGTCGACCAGCTCGGGGTGATTGCAGACCAGTGCCATGTCGACGCCGGCGGCGAGGCATTGCTCCACGCGCTCCTCGATCTCGCCGACCGCCGAGGCGGCGGCCATGGTCAGGTCATCGCTGAACACCGCCCCCTCGTAACCCCACTCGCGGCGCAGGATCTCGCCGACCCAGACCGGCGAGAAACCCGCCGGGCGCTCGTCGACGGCCGGGTAGACCACGTGCGAGACCATCAGCCCCGGGATCAGGCGCTCGGCCATGGCACGGAACGGGCGCAGATCGGTCTTCTCGATGGTCGCCAGCGGCCGGCGGTCGACCGGATGGGCGATGTGGGAGTCCGCGGCGACCGCCCCGTGGCCGGGGTAATGCTTGCCCACGGCGGCCATGCCCGCCTCCTGCATCCCGCCGGTCCAGGCGATCGCCAGGGCGATGACCGCCTCAGGACGCTCGTCGAAGGCCCGGTCGCCGATCACGCCGCTGATGCCGCGATCGAGATCGAGTACCGGAGCGAAGCTGAAGTCCACCCCCACCTGCCGCAACTGAACCGCCATCAGCCAGCCCAGGGACCGGGCGGCCTCCAGCCCGGCCTGATGATCCTCGGCGAACAGCCGGCCGATGCGTCCCATCGCCGGCAGCGGCATAAAGCCGTCGTCCTTGAATCGCTGCACACGACCGCCTTCCTGGTCGACGGCGATCAGCAGGTGCAGGCGTCGCAGCGCTCGGATCTCGGCGATCAGTTCGCCCAGTTGCGCCCGGCTCTCGAAATGGCGGGCGAAGAGGATCACCCCGCCCACGGACGGATGAGCCAGCCGTTTGCGGTCCGCCGCCGTCATCTGCGAACCGGCCAGGTCGATCATCAGGGGCCCGAGTGCCGTCATCTGCGGTTCTCCTTCTTGCGTGTCACGAACGCTTGCGGACACTGGCTGCCCGCTGGCGTCGACTGCGGCCATTGTTGCCCAGCAGGGCCTTTTCCGCCAGCGCCCCGAGGTAGACGTACAGCCCCAGCGCCACCAGCAGGGCCGCGGCGGAGAAGATCATCAGGGTCGCGGTGGTGCCCTGGTCCGAATAACCCATCGAGACTTTGAACATGGTCAGCAGCCCCTCGATCAGGATCGCGACCAGGATCGCGGCGACAAATCGGGTCATGGTCCGCCTGACCGTGCTGTGCCGATGGACGTCCTTCTCCATCAGCACCTCTTCCTCGAACACCGTCTTGGCGAGATCGAAGATCGCCATCGCCAGCGTGAGTACCACGATCACCTCGAAGGGCTTGAGTCGCAGCTCGGCGGCCCATCCGGGCTGCATCAGCGCGCCGACCAGCTCGCTCATGCTGCTGTAGAAAAGCACGCCGGCGACCAGCAGCATCGCCGCGGCGAACAGCCCGTAGAGCACACGGAAGACGGGCTCCACCCGGCGGCGCATGGTGTCCCCGAGCAGAAAGCTGATCATCGCCTCGAGATTCACGTCGATGATCAGGTAGCCCACCTGGTCGCCCTGCTCCAGGCGCAGCGTGGCCGACAGGCAGAGGTCGCGCGACGCCGAGGAAAGATACGGCTCGGTCAGGTGGAGACGCTCCTCCTTGCGCGCGAACCTGAAGTAGGGCCGCTCGCTGCGATCCGTGCCCCGCTTGCGTTCCCCGCTGCCATTGACGTGCCCGCTCTCGTCAGCCCCGAACTCGGCAACCTGGACCCCCTCCTCGTCGAGCAGGTAGACCAGATCGACGAAGGGATACAGGTCGGTCAGCTTCTCCGTGATGTCGCGCAGCGCATCGCGATCGGTGAGCAGGCGCGGTTCGCCGATGCCGGTGATGATCGACTCGATCAGTTCGCGGATGGAGCGCGACTGCTCGTGGTAACGGTCGATGGTGCTGATGTAGTTGGCCGAGTGCATGAAATCCCTTGCTGTGGATGTGTAAGCGAACGGGGGCGCAGATTAATGCCGCCCAACAGAAAAGAGGCGCCTCGGAAGGCGCCCCAGCTTTGGAGGAGTCAACAGTACCGACGCGGGGCTTCCGCCAACCGGATACAGACCGGGGATGCCGGCAGTCACATACTCAGCGAGAAGCATGCCAGCGTCCTGTGACCGCCATGTTTCCCCACCGCGATGGCACCCGGCTGCGGCTCCTGCAGCAACCGCGGGCTCCGATCCGGACTGCGCCCTCACCGTCCTTGCACCATCAGGGTGCCCGGCTACGCTCGCCTTGCACCAGGGCAAGTTCAGCGCAGCTTCTCGCGGAAGAAGGCGATGGTCTTCTCGAACGAGTCGCGGTCGGCCTGCTCGTCGTAGCCCAGCGGCAGGCCGAACTTCTTCGCCTTCTCGTCGGCGCCGGGATTGGTGAAGGCGTGACTGATGCCCGGGTAGATGGTCACATCGACGTCGGCGCCCGCCTCGCGCATTTCCGCGGCGATGCGCTCGACGTCCGCCGGCGGGGCCATCGGGTCCTCGCCGCCCGAAAAGATCCGCACCGGGGTATCCAGCGGCGGGTTCTTGATCGGGGCCAGGCCGGAGGTACCCGCATGGAAGGTCGCCAGGGCGTCGTGATGCACGCCCTGGCGGGCCATGCTCAGGCCCACCGACCCGCCGAAGCAGTAACCGATGGCGCCCAGACGGGCCGGGTCGACGGCCGGGTGCTGACGGATGGCGTGGATCGCGGCGAGGTAGCGGTTCTGCAACGCCTCGAAGTCCGAAAGCGCCTCGTTCATCCAGACCGTCGCCTGCTCGGCGTCCTCGGTCACCCGGCCCTCGCCGTAGGGATCGATGACAAAACCGACATAGCCGGATTCGGCCATATCCCGCGCGCGACGCTCCATGTACGCCGTGCGACCCCAGAACTCCGGCACCACCAGCACGGCCGGTGCGGCAGTCCCGGCGTCCGCGTCGAAGGCCACCTTGCCCTTCATGGTCAGCCCGTCGATCTGGTACTCGAGGGTCTCTTCCTGAATGCGTGCCATGGGTCACTCCTTGTCGCTGAGGCAACGCCGCGGCGCCGCCGAAATGGAAACAGGACGATTCTGGCAGGCCGGACGAATGCCTGCAGGCGCGACGGCCTAGCCGGCCGCTTGCGCCACGGGCTCGTCGCTGTCGGCCGCGCGCAATGCCCGGGCCCGCCGCGCCGCGCGCTGATCGATGGCCTGCTTGAAGGCCACCAGCAGCCCGAGACCGATGAACGCGCCCGGCGGCATCAGTGCCAGCAGGAACGTCGCCTGCTCGGGGAGCACGCGGATGCCCCACTCCATGGCCACCGGACCGAACAGCTGGTCGGCCCCGGCCAGCAGCGTGCCGGAACCGATCACCTCGCGCATCGCCCCGAGCACCACCAGCACCAGCCCGAAGCCCATGCCCATCACGAAGCCGTCGAACACCGAAAAGCCGAAACCGTGACGCGAGGCGAACCCCTCGGCGCGGGCAATGATGATGCAGTTGGTCACGATCAGCGGGATGAAGATGCCCAGCGTGTTGTAGAGCGAGTGGAAGTGCGCGTTCATCACCAGCTCGATGATGGTGACCACCGAGGCGATCACCATCACGTACACAGGCAGGCGCACCTCGGGCCGCACCCAGTCGCGGATGGCCGAAACCACCCCGTTGGCCACCACCAGCGTCACCAGGGTGGCGATCGCCAGGCCCAGGGCATTGACGGTGGTATTCGAGATCGCCAGCAACGGGCACAGGCCGAGCACCTGCACCAGCGCCGGGTTGTTCTTCCACAGCCCGTCGAGGGCCAGGTCGGACAGTCGCGGATCGCTCATGAGGCACCCTCCTCCGTCGTGGATTCGCCGGCATCATCGAACAGGATGCCATGATGCCGCCGGACGTATTCCAGTGCATCGCGCACCGCTCCCACCACCGCGCGGGGCGAGACGGTGGCGCCGGTGAACTGGTCGAACACGCCGCCGTCCTTTTTCACCTTCCATTCCTCGGCCGGCGGATCGCCTAGCCGGCGGCCGAGGAAGTCGAGGATCCAGTCGCTCCGATCGGCCGTGATCTTGTCGCCCAGGCCCGGCGTTTCGTTCTGCTGCAGCACACGCACGCCGAGCACCTCGCCGGCGGCGTCCACACCCACCAGCAGGCGGATGTCGCCGCTGTAGCCGCGCGAGGTGACCACCGGAATCGCCACGGCGACCACGTCGTCATCACGGCGCGCGCGGAAACCGGCCTGCCCCGCATCCACCGCCTGCTCCAACTCGGCCGGGGAAGGCTCGGCGGGCATCTCCGCCCGCTCTCCCAGGCCTAAAGCCGCCGGTCTCGGCAGCAGGAACGGCGCCTCGGCCGGGTTGTTGTCGTAGTCCGCGCCGGCGAGCACTTCCATGATCTGGCCGAGCAGCACCGCCTGGCGGTTGAGCTCGATCTGTTCGGCGGTCTTCTGGTGCGTGTAGGCGACGAAGCCCACGCCCAGGCCGAAGAACACCGCCAGCAACACGGTGGTGATGATGATCTGGCGCGCCTCCAGCCGCATCACGACTCACCCCGACGGCCGGAGAGCGGTCCGGACTTGCGGCCGAACACCGCCGGCTGGGTGTAGTAGTCGATCAGCGGCACGGCCAGGTTCATCAGCAGCACGGCGAAGGCCACGCCGTCCGGGTAGTTGCCGAAACTGCGGATCAGCACCGCCAGCACGCCGATACCGAAGCCGAATACCAGCCGCCCCCTCGGGGTCGTCGACGCGGTCACCGGGTCGGTGGCCACGAACAGCGCGCCGAAGATCACGCCGCCAGCCATCAGGTGAAAGGCGGGGCTGGCGAACTGCGTCGGGTCGATCAGCCACAGCAGCGCCGACATGGCGCTCACGCCGACCAGCATGGCCACCGGGATGTGCCAGCGGATCGCGCCGCGCCACAACATCCACGCCCCGCCAGCGAGAAAGGCGAGATTGAGCCAGAGCGACCAGGAGGCCCCCGGCGACCAGATCGAGCTGCCCATCGCGGTCACGTTGCCGCCCTCGGTGACCACCATGCGCAGCTGGTCGAGCGGCGTGGCCCCGGAAAGCGCATCGAAGCCGGCGCCCCCGGGGAGCACGCCGGCGAAGGTCCAGGCGGCCGCCTGGCCGAACGACAGGTCGGCCGCACCGCCTTCCATGGCCGCCCCCCAGCGCGTCATCGCCTCGGGGAAGGAGACCAGCAGCACCACGTAACCGACCATCGCCGGGTTGAAGAGGTTGAATCCCAGCCCGCCGTAAAGCTGCTTGGCGACCACCACGGCGAACAGCGAGCCAACCACCGGCAGCCACCAGGGCGCCAGGTTGGGCAGGCAGAGCGCGAGTATCCAGCCGGTGATCAGCACCGAGCGGTCCATCAGCGCGGGGCGGAACGGCCGGGCCCGCAGCCAGAGCATCAGGGCCTCGGCCAGCCAGGCCGCACCCACCGCCAACGCCACGTTGAACAGCACGCCCCAGCCGAGCAGCCAGACAGCCGCCATCGTGCCGGGCACCAGCGCCCAGAGCACGGTGGTCATCACGCCGGCGACGCTGGCATCCGCCTCGACGTGCGGCGATGTCTGCACCGGGAACTTCATTCATCTTCTCCTTTGTCCGCGCCGCCACGTTCCGACGACCCGGTGGCATCGCTGGACTCGCGCGTCTGCTGTGCCTGCGCCTTGCGGGCCCGGGCCCGTTCACGGGCCGCCTCGATGCTCATACCGGCTGCCGCGCCGGACGCCTTTTTCGCCGGCTTGTCCTCGGCAGCCGTCTCACCGCCTTCCTCGCGCTCCTTCTTTTCCTGCGCGGCCTTGATCGCCGCTCGCTTCTTCGCCAGGGCGGCCTCACGTTCGGCCTTCTGCCTCTCGATGCGCTCGTTGTGGAATTCGAAGCGCCGCTTGGCGTGCTCGGCCTTGGCCCGCTCGCGCTCGGCGTACCAGATCTCGGTCTTGGCGTGGCGGAAGTACTGCACCAGCGGGATATGCGACGGACAGACCGCCGAACAGACGCCGCACTCGATGCAATCGAACAGGTGATAGTCCTGGGCGCGCTCGAGCTGCTCGGCGCGCGAATACCAGTAGAGCTGCTGCGGCAGCAGGTCGGCCGGGCAGGCCTCGGCGCAGCGCGAGCAGCGGATGCAGGGCTGCGGCGGGGGCGTGGGGTCGCGGTCGGCCGGGCGCATGGCCAACAGGCAGTTGGTCGCCTTGACCACCGGCACCTCGTCCTCGTGCAGGGCGAAGCCCATCATCGGCCCACCCATCAGCAGGCGATCCACCCCCTGGGTGTAGCCGCCGGCGGCCTCGATCACCTTCGCCATGGGCGTGCCGATGCGTACGCGGAAGTTCTGCGCATGGCTCACCCCGCCGCCAGTGACCGTGACGATCCGCTCGGTCAGGGCCCGGCCCTCGACCACCGCCCGCCAGCAGTGGGCGGTGGTGCCCACGTTGAGGCAGAGCATCCGGTAGTCGGTGACGTGACGCCCGCGCGGGATCTCGATGCCGGTCAGCGAACGGATCAGCTGCTTCTCGCCGCCGGCGGGGTAGATGGTGGGCACCACCTTGATCTCGAAGCGTCGCTCGTCCTCCTCGGCCGCGAGCCGGTCGATCGCCGCCTGCATGGCCTGCACCGCAAGCGGCTTGTTGTCCTCGATGCCGATCAGGCAGCGTTCGGCTCCCACGGTGTGCAGCAGCACCTGCCCGCCGCGCACGATGGCCATGGGGTCCTCCTGCATCAACCGGTCGTCGCAGGAGATGGTGGACTCGCACTCGACGCCGTTGAGCACCAGCGTTTCCACCCCACCGGGGTTGGCGGTGGCGATCTTCGCCGCGGTGGGGAACACCGCCCCGCCCAGGCCGACGATGCCGGCCTCGCGTAGCCGCGAGCGGATCTCCACCGGGGTCTTTTCCCGGTAATCGGGCCAGGGCTCGAACGGCTCGGCGGCACGGTCCTCGCCGTCGGCCTCCAGGACGATGCTCTGCGCGGAGAGCCCGCCCGGATGCGGCAGCGGGCGCGGCTCGATCGCGCGGATGGTGCCGGAGGTCGGCGCATGGATCGCCGCGGAGACGAAGTCGTCCGGCCGGGCGAGCAGCTGGCCGCGTCCCACCCGGTCACCCGCCTGCACCACGGGAATGGCGGGCGCACCAATGTGCATGTGCAGCGGCAAGATGTACTCGTCGACCAGCGGCATGTCGGCGATCGGGCGGTCGCAGGCCGGCGCCTTCCGGTCCTCGACGTGCAACCCCCCGTGAAAGCCGAACAGCCCCGGGGAAACGCTCACTCGCGCATCAGGCATGGGCCGGCTCCCCCGAACGCGGTCCGATACCGCGCGTGATGACCGGATGGGCGGACTCGGGCAGCGGGAAGCGATAGGCCTCGACGCCTTCTTCCAGCGGCACCATGTAGATGCAGTCCACCGGGCAGGGTTCGACGCAGAGCTCGCACCCCGTGCATTCGGGCTCGATCACCGTGTGCATCTGCTTGGCCGCGCCCAGGATCGCGTCGACGGGACAGGCCTGGATGCACTTGGTGCAGCCGATGCAGACCTCCTCGTCGATGATCGCGACCTTCTTGCCCTCCTGGGCCTCCAGCTCGTCGTCGAGCGGCTTGGGGTCCACCCCGAGCAGGTCGGCGAGGTTGCGGATGGTCTCCTCGCCGCCGGGCGGGCAGCGGTTGATGTCCGCCTCGCCCTTGGCGATCGCCTCGGCGTAGGGGTGGCAGCCGGGATACCCGCACTGGCCACACTGGGTCTGCGGCAGCATCTCGTCGATCCGGTCGGCCAGCGGATTGCCCTCGACGCGGAATACCTGCGCCGCGATGCCCAGCAGCACGCCGAAGGCCACCGCCAGTCCGACCGCCAGAAGAATCGCCATCCACATCAGATCGTCACCATGCCGGCAAAGCCCATGAATGCCAGTGCCATCAGCCCGGCCGTGACCAGGGCGATCGGCACCCCCTCGAAGGCGGCGGGCACGTCAGCCGCCGCCAGCCGCTCGCGCAGCGCGGAGAACAGGATCAGCACCATCGAGAACCCCACCGATGCCCCGAAGCCGTAAAGCGCCGAGGCGACGAAGCTGTTGGCCTGTTGCACGTTGAGCAGCGCCACGCCAAGCACCGCGCAGTTGGTGGTGATCAGCGGCAAGTAGATGCCCAGCACGTTGTGCAGCAGCGGGCTGGTCTTGCGCACCATCATCTCGGTGAAGTTCACCACCACGGCGATCACCACGATGAAGGTGATCGTGCGCAGGTATTCCAGGCCCAGCGGGACGAGCAGCCAGGCGTGCGTCATGTAGCTCGCAATCGCCGAGAGCGTCAGCACGAAGGTGGTGGCCAGCGACATGCCGATGGCCGTCTCGACCTTGTTGGACACCCCGAGAAACGGGCACAGGCCGAGGAACTTCACCAGTACGAAGTTGTTGACCAGGATGGTGCTGATCAGAATGAGGATGTATTCAGTCAAGGCCGCCTACCGTTCCTCTTGAAATGGCCGTTTGCCGGGCTATCCGGCACCGCCGGCATTGGGGCGAATGGTAACAAGGAATGTCGACAAGCCGGCAACCGTTATGTTCAACCAAACCATGCGATGCGTTCCAGATGCCGGCGCGTCCCGTCAGTCGGCCCGGGGCCAGACGAAGCCCTCGTCGGCCTGGCGCAGGCGCTCGACCCAGGCCTCATGCTCGGCGCGCTCGTCGTCGTTGGCGCCGATCACGCGCAGGCGCGGCCGATCCGTGCGGATGGTGCCCAGCGCCGCCTGCCCGGCCGTGGCCGTCTCGGCGGGGTTGTCGAACGAGAGGTCCCACTGCCCACCGGTCAGCGCCAGGTACACGTCCGCGAGGATCTCGGAGTCGAGCAGCGCGCCGTGCAGTGTCCGGTCGGAATTGTCGATCTGGTAGCGGCGGCAGAGCGCGTCGAGGCTGTTGCGCTGGCCGGGGTGCTTCTCCCGGGCGATGGCGAGCGAATCGGTCACCGAGGCCGCCGTCTCGCTCAGCGGCGGGTAGCCGATCCGCGCGAGCTCGGCGTCGAGAAACCCCACGTCGAACTCGGCGTTGTGGATGATCAACTCGGCGTCGCGAACGTAGTCGAGGAACTCGTCGACCACCTCCTCGAAGCGCGGCTTGTCGCCGAGAAAGTCGTTCGACAGCCCGTGCACCGCGAACGCGCCCGCATCCACGACACGATCCGGGTTGAGATAGCGGTGGAAATTGTTGTGCGTCAGGCGGCGGTCGACCAGCTCGACGGCACCGAGCTCGATCAGCCGGTGGCCTTCCTCCACCGGCATGCCGGTGGTCTCGGTATCCATGACGATCTGTCGCAGAGTCATCGACGATTCTCGCGTTGATAGTGATTCAGCCAGCGCTCCAGCGCCGCGGCGAAGGCCTGCTTGTCGCGCGCGGCGAGCGGCGGCGGGCCGCCGGTGGCCACGCCCGACTCGCGCAGGGTCTGCATGAACTCGCGCTGCGCCTGACGCCCACGGATGGACTCGGCGGAAAACGCCTCGCCGCGTGGGCCGACCACGAACGCCCCCTTCTCCAGTGCGCCGGCGGCCAGCTCGATGTCCGCCGAAATCACCAGATCGCCCGCGCCGAGGCTCTCGACGATGGCATTGTCGGCCACATCGAAGCCCGATGCCACCTGCATCAGGCGCACCCGCTTCGAGCGCGGCACCGGCATGGGATGGTTGGCCACCAGCACCACCTCCACGCCGACGCGGTCGGCGGCGCGGAAGAGCATCTGCTTGATGGGGACAGGGCAGGCGTCGGCGTCGACCCAGATTTGCATGTCGTTTCCCGTGATTTGGCCGGGTGGGCGGAGAGTTTCGCACGGTTGTGCCGTGTTTGCCGGTATCGAGGCCATGATGCGAGCGAGGGGGAACGAGTTTCGCGCGCCGAGCACCGCAGGAAGACCGTGCCACTTTGCGGAACGGGCGCGTGAAACCATTTCACAACACCCCAATCCGGCCGAGCTAATACGACGGCGTAGGTTGGGCTAAATGCAATGAAGCCCAACATGAAAACCCTCCTGAATCCGGTTTGTCGGGCTTTCCAGCCCAACCTACGCTCACGACGCGACCAAGCGGCGCATGAAACCATCCATGCCGTAACAAACAAACGGAACCGACTCAGGACACTGAATCGCCACCCATCTCCCAGTCCAGTCGCCGCCCCACATCCCCGGGCGACCCGGTCCGCCGCGCGAACAAGTCGTAGGCCACCGGCACGACGAACAGCGTCAGGACCGTCGCCAGCGCCACGCCGGCGAAGATGACGGTGCCGATCACCAACCGCGTCTCCGCCCCGGCACCGGAGGAGACGATCAGCGGGATCGAGCCGGCCATGGTGGTCACGGCGGTCATGAGGATCGGACGCAAGCGAGTGACGGCGGCCTCTTCGAGTGCCTCGCGGAAGGCGCGGCCCTGGTCGCGCAGCTGGTTGGCGAATTCGACGATCAGGATGCCGTTCTTCGCCGCCAGCCCCACCAGCATCACCAGACCGACCTGGCTGTAGATGTTGAGCGACAACCCGGTCAGTTCCAGGCCCAGCAGCGCACCGAGGATCGCCAGCGGCACGGTCAGCATGATGACAAAGGGATGCACCAGGCTCTCGAACTGCGCGGCGAGCACCAGAAACACCACCAGCGCGCCCAGGATCG
>Ga0209936_1001486_pt1 | contig 12377 bp, 7 predicted proteins | sample SalPonR1_A_D1_MG_FD_185694 | JGI IMG/M metagenome (GOLD analysis project Ga0209936, IMG submission 185694) | Salt pond soil microbial communities from South San Francisco under conditions of wetland restoration - Salt Pond MetaG R1_A_D1_MG... ... | reverse complement strand
GTTCCTAAGAGTTACAACGTGACCAAAATCAGGCAGTTCCGGGATATAATCGCGGACATCATCATCGAGATCAAGCTTACCTTCTCCTTCAAGCAACAACAGCCCAAAACTTAAAAACTGTTTTGAGGTGGACCCAATGTTGTGAAGGGTATTTTCCTGCATGGGAATGCTATACGTCAGATTCGCCATACCATAATATTCCTCAAGAATAATCTCCCCTTCTTTTATGACCAGTGCAGCTGCACCCGGAACATCTTCCCCTGAATATTGCGTCATCAGCTGATCTGTTCGGTCTTCAGGGTCTGAAGCTACAGGCTCAGCATATGAAACCAGCAGCGAGTAATCACCTTCTTCCTCCTCAAACGGACTGATTTCAAAAATGTAGTCGCCCGCCTGTTCTGTGTTGAACTGAAAACTTTCCCTGCCTCTTGCCGGATTGTCAAAAGTTCCCACTTGTTCTCCGTTCGGCCCAATAATTGTGATTACGACGTCTACCGTTTTTTGGTTTGCATATCCAAATACAAAATTGTCCGCTTCCAGTGTAAGAGCAAATCGATCGGTTTCTCCTGTCTTAAGAGCTTCCTCAACCTTTTCTCCCACGGATAACTGAGTTGATGTTTGAGCTGCAACGAAGCCCGCTGTGAATAGAAAAAAATAAACTAACGCCGTAAGCTTTTTCATTTGATTATAGTTGATTTAAGTTCTTATTCAACGTCACGGCTTCATACCTCATGTCAACAGTCATATAGCGTATATACCCGGAAACGCAACCCTCACTTTTTCGTAATTAGCGCCCATTTGTTGCACTTTAAATGACCCTATTCTTTCTTTTTTTAAACTGTCTCAAGAAGAATATAAAACGGTGAAAGACTGTCCCTAAAACAAAACCTTTTAAGGTCCTGCAGGTAATATCATCATAATTTTATAATCCGGAACCGGGATATTCCAATGGAAGAATAACAAAACACAAGAATAAGAAAGCTGTCGGTTTAAACTCTCTGTCCCTTTAAATTGTTATTGTACATGCAGTTAGGGATCTCATAGAATCATCGTTCAACAAATGGAGGATAGAGATGAACACAGAAGAGAGTGGTAACCAAAAATCATGGCTTGTATCGAACCGACACTACGCGATTGAATTTCTTCGCATTTTTCTTGGAGGCTTACTGTTTATTAAGGGATACTTTTTCATCGAAAACATCAATGAGATTTACGGGCTTATTGAAGCAAATATGGAGTACTCATCGTTTATTATTGCCCACTATGTTGCCATTGCCCACCTTGTCGGCGGACTTATGCTGTTATTTGGGCTCTATACACGACTGGCGGCACTCGTCCAGCTTCCGGTGTTAATCGGTGCCGTGTTTTTCATTGATGCTCAGGATACAATGCTGGCAACCGGCTCTCAGTTTGAATACTCTCTCGTGGTTCTCGTGCTGCTGTTGGTATTTATGATTTACGGAGGCGGTAAATGGTCCGCTGATCATCAAATTATCAGAAGGAAAGAGGGGAAGACATCAGGCTGATTAACTTGCCGGAATCATACTCTCAAATTTTACCGTAAGAGTACGTTCAGATAAAAACTCTGACCTCGGTAACTGAAAATGAAATCCCTGTTCCGAACCACTAAATTCACCTTTAGCTGGCAGCTTGGACTCCCGCTGATACCCCTTTTTGGTACCTGCGTTTCATTCTCGTCCTGGAGGCAAACCGGAACGCAAACTACAACCTTACGTCGGGTATTTTTCAGCATTTTATGAGCTGATCATTTCATACGATAGGCAGTCATTCATGGCGAATAGCGTCAACAGGCGTAAGTTTTGCCGCTTTCCATGCAGGATAGGTTCCAAAGACAATTCCGATAAACACGGCCACTGCAGCCACAATCAAAACAGTGTCCAGACTGAGAGCAGCCCTGAAGGTCAGGTCCGTCAGTCGGTTGATGATTTCTACAAGCCCAAACAGTCCCGCAATGCCTACCACCCAGCCAAGAATACTTCCCACAATGGAAATCGTTATTGACTCAGATATAAACTGCATCACGATATCTTTTTTCTGTGCACCGGTTGCTTTACGAATTCCGATCTCTTTGGTGCGTTCTGTAACGGAGATCAACAGCACATTCATAATTCCAATACCCCCTACCAGTACTGATATACCCGTGATAGCCCCCATTACAAGCTTGAAAATGAGTATCCCCTGTCGGAACTGCTCCACTCTCCCTTCATAGGTAAACACCGAGAACGCTTCCCGGCCCTGCTCAAATGTTTCATCCAGCCAATTTTGCACTGATGCTTTCATCTCAGGCAGTTCTTCCACGTTTCGGCTTTTAAAGACAAGAGATAACGAGTGATCTCCTGACAGGTTTTCAAGATAGGCCGGCACTGGAATAAGGGCACGCGGGCCCCGGGAATCATCGTTGTAAATGCCGATCACCTCATAAGCATGGCCGTCAAACCGGATGGAATCACCCAGCAGTTCTTCCGGGTTCTCAGCCCATTGACGGGCAAGAGGTAACGTTAATACTATTTTATTTGAAGATTTTCCAATCTCTTCTGACGAGAAAAAACGGCCGGTAACGGTAGAGTTGTCGAAATCGGGCAGGGATCCAAGTGTACTCTGGATGTAAATAGCGCGTGCAGAATCACCATGGGTAGCCATGCGTGAGCTTTCATTATAGAGTTCAGTAAATCCCCACTGTTCCACGCGCTCCTGGATTTCAAGGGCGGATTCGATATCAAAAGAGTATACGGTATCCCGCGGCACTCTAACCTCATTCACAACATTAATGGACTTGGGGCTTACATTCATCATCTGAATGTTTGTCGTTGATTCAATCTGCTCCCGGCCGGTCTCCTCCAGACCGTCTCCCAATGCTAAAATGGCAACTAGGGAAGCCACACCAATAATCATCCCAAGAGTAGACAAGAATGTATGAAGTGGATTAGCTTTTATATTTTTAAGCGCAATCGAAACTGATTTAATGATCTGCTGCATGTAACTAGAAGATTATGCTATGTCAGAGTAGAATTACGCGTACATGAACCCAAAGTTTCAGGAAGTCTATATTCTACATACCATTTTCTAATTCGGGATTTGGATGAAAGCTGCACTGGTGGTAGAGGGATCTTAAATCCTCATACCTTATCCAGCGCATGGCTAATATCTGAAATGAGATCATCCGGATTTTCAATGCCAATAGACAATCGAACCAACTTCTCGGAGATGGATAGTTCTTCTTTTTCTTCCGGGTCTACATCAGCATGCGTCATTGTTGCAGGATGCTGGGCCAGGCTTTCAGTACTGCCAAGGCTGACAGCCAGATGAATAAGTTCAAGGTTATTTAAGAAGGTAAAGGCCTCACTTTCTCCGCCTTTAATATCAAAAGAGAGCATAGATCCATTTGAAAGGCATTGTCTTTTGTAAACATCAAACTGCTCCGGATTACTTTCTTCTAAAAAGCCGAGATAATATACTTTTTCAACTTTGGGATGATCTTGCAGGAATTCAGCTACTTTTTCTGCATTCTGAACCTGCTTCTCCATTCGAATTTTCAGGGTTTCGAGACTGCGCATAAGCAGCCAGCCGGTCCACGGGCCGGCCATATTCCCAAGGAAGGTTCTCATGGTTTTTACACGGTTCATGAGCTCCAGAGATCCCAGACAGGCACCGGCAATGACATCGCTGTGTCCGCCCAAAAACTTAGTGGCAGAATAAAGAACAAGATCCGTACCAAACTCTAACGGATTTTGCCAGATAGGTCCCAGGTAAGTATTATCAACTGCCATTAAGACTTCTTTGTCATCTGTTGAATATTCATTAGCTATTTTACTGCAAGCTTCCAGGTCTATAAGGTCGTTTGTAGGGTTAGCCGGTGTCTCTACATAAATCATCGCCAGATTGTCCTGGTGATCACTTTCTTTCAACATTTGTCTTATTTGATCCGGATTGTTCTTTGCACTGAACCCCAGTACATTGATCCCAAACTTGGGAAGGATCTGTGTAATGAAGTGATTGGTACCTCCGTAAACGGGTCGGCTGTAAAGTAGCAGGTCACCGGGTTCGAGAAACTCCAGCAGTACGGTGGTAATGGCTGACATCCCGCTTTCAAAAACTGCACAATCATCGGCATCCTCCCAAACACAAAGCCGGTCTTCCAGTATTTCGAGGTCTGGATTGTTTAGCCGGCTGTAAATTAATCCCAACTCCTCACCCGGTTCCTGTTCGCGAAGCCCATAGGCCACTTCAAAAAAAGCTTTGCCGTGTTCGGCATTTTCAAAAACAAAGGTTGAAGTCTGAAAGATCGGGCATTTCAAGGCACCCTCAGAAAGTTCAGGTTTGTATCCATATGACATCATCAAACTTTCGGGGGCAAATTTCTTCTTATCCATACCGTATTTGTGTAATTATCTTTTTATCAAAGTAGGATTTGCTGATGCTACACTCAAGGTAATAACGGGAAGTTTTTAATTGTCATAAAGCTATGATATGAAAGAGAATAGCTTAGAATCTGTCAGCCAACATGACGAAGCCAGCAAAGTAAAATTGAGGCAGAGTAGTATAGGAGATCCCGGCTCAAGGCCAGGATGACTCTATGAATTGTTTACAAAAACTTACTCGCTAAATTAGCCAGCTCCGACCGCTCGCCTTTTTCCAGGTTGATGTGGGCGTAAATGCTATTGTTGTTCAGACGATCCACGAGATAGGAGAGTCCGTTACTCTGGGCATCTAAGTAGGGCGTGTCGATCTGGAAAATATCCCCGGTAAAAATGATTTTCGTGTTTTCTCCGGCCCGCGTAATGATCGTTTTAATCTCATGAGGCGTGAGGTTCTGGGCTTCGTCAATAATAAAAATAACGTTGCTTAAACTTCGGCCGCGAATATAAGCAAGGGGCACGATAGACAGTTTCTCTGTCTGAACCATTTCATCCAGTTTCTGATACGCCTTGCTCGACTCTTTGTACTGATTCTTAATGATATTCAGATTATCCCAAAGCGGCTGCATGTAAGGGTCAATTTTTGACTGGGCATCACCCGGAAGAAAACCGATATCACGGTTGCTAAGCGGCACAACGGGACGTGCCATGAAAATCTGGCGATACTCACGACGCTGTTCAAGTGCCCCTGCCAGGGCAAGAAGTGTCTTACCTGTTCCGGCTGCTCCCGTGATGGAAACCAGCTGAATCGCCGGATTCATTATTGCGTGCAGTGCAAATGTCTGCTCTGCATTTCGCGGAGTGATGCCGTAGGCATTCATCCGTTTCACAAGCTCAACCTGCTCCGACTCAGGATTGAAATACCCCAGCGCAGAACTGGAGTGATTTTTCAAAATATAAAAGTGGTTGCTTACCGGCGGTGACGGCTCAAGATCTTCTGGATTAACATGTCCGTGTTTGTACAGCCTGCTTATGTGGGTATTATCATTGAATTCAAGATCGGTTTTCCCCCGATAGAGATGATCAATATCCTTGATACGGATCGTTTCATAATCTTCAGCATCCAGACTCAGGGCGCGTGCTTTCAAGCGAAGGTTGATATCCTTGGATACCAGGATAACTTTTTTCTTCTTTTCCGACTCCTTCAGCTTCATGGCAGCATTCAGAATCCGGTGATCATTCTTTTTGGACCCAAACACCTCATTTGCATCTGTTGTGCTATTTTCATCATTGACAACGCGAATATTACCGTGTGTCTTGCCGTTTAGCGGTATCCACTTCTGCATCATATTGGCATCAGAAATACTGTCGAGATATCTGATGAATTCGCGCGCATGGAGATTCGTAACAGAATTCCCTTTTTTGAACGAATCCAATTCTTCAAGAACGGTAATTGGAATTGCTACATCATGCTTTTCGAAATTTTTAACAGCGTCGGAGTCGTAGAGGAGAACTGAAGTGTCGAGAACAAATATCTTATTCGCTTTCTTAGTTTTGGGCATAAAACAATCCAAAGTTAAGGCTCACAATCGCGCAGAAATGAGTGATTGATTTCATTCGAAACAACAATAATCAAACCTAATGATAGAGTCAATCTTTTGAACGTTTCATCACTGAAGCTTAATGTAGAGATAGTTCAGTTTTGAATTTTTAGTGTTTAGGTTTGAGTTTTGGAAAGTGTCACCTTCCCCTGCGTGTTCTCTTTTGGGGAATAGATGCTGTAGATCAAAAATCCGGTGCGGTCGGGGAAACCACTAGACGCTGGAAGCGTCAAATATGCAATAGCCTCGGGGCAGGAGATCCTGAAATGGACCGATGCAACAAGGGGTCTGATGATGGCAGAGTGAACACCTCCGCATCAATCTATACTGAGTCACAACGAGAAATCGGAGGTTGGATCTTTGAATACAACGACAAAGTGAGATGGACCATTGTAATCTCCCCTTGAGGAGAGTACGGCTTTAGCCGGGAGGGGTGTTCACATCGCAAGACGGACCGCAAATCCAGACTGAAGGAATCACCAGCCCGGCGGATTTTCCCCGAAGGAATGCCCACGGCAGGGTACATTTGACCGTTCACCTGTCCCCTCGGGAAAAGTACCTGGGAAGACCTTCAATCATTATTTACAATTATTTTAGGATTATTTATACAGCAGATCATACCCACTCTAATCGACATAGAACCAATTTTTTATTCTCCAACTATTTTTAAAAACTCCGATGTTGGAAAAGTCTCATTTACCTAAATATTTCCAATAGATAATTATATGCTTACTATCAAACCACTACCCATTCTTGCCTCTGTTCCTCACGGTGGTTACTATATGATTTAATTATCAATTTTTACCATCTGCCTGAAAACCAACTCTTTTCTGACTTACTTTGAAGACTCTCGAACTCAAAATTCCACCGGCGGTCGTGTTTCTGTTTTGTATTGGATTGCTCTGGCTGACTGACAACTATCTCCCTCCACTATTTGATCTATCAGTGAGCAAATGGATCATTCGGCCGATGCTGGCACTGGGGGTGCTGACCGGCATTGCTGGTGTGATACAATTTGCGGTTCAGTCAACGTCGGTTAACCCTCACAAACCCGAACGCGCAAGCTTTCTAATTACTTCCGGAGTTTACAGACTGAGCCGGAATCCCATGTATCTTGGCATGCTGTTTATACTCGTGGCTGCTGTTCTGAAATTTGGTCATCCTCTTGGAGTCATCACACTGCCCTTATACGTGTGGTATATGAACCGTTTCCAGATTATACCTGAGGAAAAAGTGATGGAAGAAAAATTTGGTGACGCATATCGAAACTATAAGGAAAGTGTGAGACGCTGGATTTAGCCTGCGACTTTTCTTTCTGCCCATAAAATTCCCTGAAGAACCAAGAAGCTGATCAGCCACCACCGGGCTGACATAGGTTGATCGGTTGGAGTTTCCCCATCAGGTTTTCGAGATCCAAGATTTTTAATTTCAGAACGTGTAGCCTCAAACCGGCGATACTTTTCGGTAAATGACCAGGCGAACTCAGAGTCATACACATAAAACCACCGGCTCGATCCATCAGACTCAGCCACATGCCAGCCGGGTGATCTTGGCCAAAAATATCCATAACTCACACCGGGATGCTCTGCGCCCGATACAAGCATTAGCTCCCGGCTTTGGTTTTGAGATGGATTTCGAATCGTAATATCTGTACCAGACGTAGTGACAATTAAACGATCATAAAGTCTGGGAATATTTGAACTAACCTCTACAAACGGTGACTCAAGAGTAACAGCACGATCCAGATAGCCGGCCCATAATGACGCATAGAGATCCTGATCGCCACGCAGCTTCCAGCTATAGGATTGATAGAAAAGATGCGATGAGACCGATCCCCGGCCTGATGTTATTCGAACTATAACCGGCTCTGTACCATCAAAAAGGCCCAGCGTATCAGATGTGCTGTCCAGCCCTTCGTATGTAAAGTTTAAAATAGACAGCCGAGCATTAAGTCGGTCTTCTTGGTCAGATGAGTCAAAGAATTCCGGTACCCACTCTCGTTCGTCGATCCGTGATATGGCGTTGAGTTCAACGGCCACGCTCGAAATCGACGCCAACGCCTCTTCCCAAACGCCACCGCTATCATCAGATGGAGGCAGCATAATCACATCAAGGCCGCTCTCAACGGCGCTCCTCAAAGATTGCACCTCTTCATCAGAAAGTTCTGATACCTCACGAGGATCAAGAACAATCAGATCTAATGATGATAAGTTATCAATCAATTCTGACGCACCGGCATTTGGATCATTGATATCATCGTACCGGAATCGATCGTCCCCAACCCGGGTTCTTATAGAAATCCTATGACCGCTGTTGCCAAGCCACTCTGCAAGATGCGTCATTTCAAAAGACGGGCTGTAAAGCACTATTGCGATCGACAGAGGGTCGGGCTCTGCTGCACGAATATGCCACGGTTCCTGAAGCAGCGTATCTGCCAGCTCCGCCTCGATCTGATAGCGTGCCGGCCCCTCAACATCCAGTCGATCCGAAAAACTAAACGCGCCGCTGCTGTCAGGCAGGATGGTTTGAATCTGCTCGCCATCCCGAAAAATACTTACGGTATCAGCGCCCGATTCCGCAATCAGCCGGCCGTTGATTTGAAACTCTTTTCCTGCATCAACCTGTTGAGGTGCCCGTCCAAGAAGTAGCCCCGGGGAGGGTTGGGTCAGCCGGTCTCTCCAAAGAAACTCATCTTTAATCTGTTGCCGGGTTCCGTGCCCGTATATTTCTACAACAAGCCCCGGCTCCGCAACCTCTTGAAGTAAATCAACTGATGAGAGCCATCTTACATTACCCGGCCCCGTGTTTTCGGCCGACTCTAATGAGAATATCTGAGCGTTTGAGTCTATGGAAACATCAGCATTCGAAATACCGTCCGTGAGCAATATTATAGAACTGTTCTCTCCCGTTGGCTGGTCTGATCTTACAATATAAAGGATTAACGTCACGCCTGATAACAGTATCAGGCCTGCCCGAAATAGTGAGCCGTACGCACGGTGATCAAGCACGATGGCCCCTATCGTAATAATACTTGCAACAGTAATCAGAAGCACTTGCATCATTTGTTTCCGCCTGATGTTTTCAGAACCGGAACCCTTTCGGGTGACAGATTTCGCTGACGGTTTCTATTTATTTCCGAAAGCTTTGCAAGTAGTTGCTGCCTCACTGCGCCGTTATAATCTGTACTATTAAGCCGTCCAACCCGATTCAAAAGATAGAGTTTATCAGATTCTGTGATGTTGGCCTTTTGTATTTCTTCGATATGCTTCTGCAGCTCGTCCTCGCTTAAATTTTGCTCATCGCGAATTTGCTGTTCGAACAAAACGAGGGGTGGCATTCTGCGATCAGATCTGTAACTAAATTCCGGATTGGCAAAATCATCAATCTCGCCGGTCAGCCGTTTCTCATCTTCCGGAATCGGAATCCCGTCAAGTCCTGCACGGCGGACATAGCGGCGATCGGCCTGCTGGGCTTCCTGCAAATACTCAAGCGCGCGATACTCGTACGCCAGCGCCTCTTCCGGGCGATCGGTTTGCAGATATTGAGACGCCCTGAACATTTCTGAAAGTGCGCGACGTAAAAGCGCCCTGGGACTTTCAGCAAACAGCGTGTTCATCTCAGGGCTTCCGTGATCGTGGAAAAACTCTTCGGGTATGATGGATGCAGCTGTGCTTTGGGTGGCTTCCTGACCCTCACCATCCAGTTCGGCCTCCGTTACTTCTTCGTGGCCGTGATCGTGTCCGGCATGGTCATCAGCTGCTTCTGTGATGTCGCCACCGGCTGACTCTGATTCATCTTCCATACTCATATACTGCCCGAAATCGAGCATCAGCATTTCCTGGTCACGGCCAATGCGTCTCGATCGGACCTTAAAGTACTCCTCGCTCATCTGACCTTTCTCACTGAGAAGCTCCTCCGTATCCACGATAATCTGACGCTGACTCCTGAAGTCTTCGGGCATCAAGTCTATCACTATATTCCCGGCCATAAGAGGCTGTGCCCGCGTCGTGTCTTCAACCACTATAATGTAGGTATCAGAGCGACCGGACTGGGTATTCGGATGATTATCCGATGCGGCCGCATAAATATAAAGCTCGTCGCCGGGTGTCATGCCAAGTGAGTCAGCATTGAGCATAATCGATGCCTCTGCCTGGCGTGTTCCCATTCCGGATATCCTGTCAAACGCCATGCGCTGTTCACGAAAGCGGACCGATTCACCAGATCCCCTGGCCAGCGTTGTATACAGGCTGATATACTGGATTCCATAGTCATCCATAACCTGCACGTTCATTTCTGTTTGCCGTTTGTTTTCGGTCAGCAGTGTTCGCATTTGTACCGGTGAGCTAACCCTGAAACGTGGCGGCTGATCTTCGGTCACTTCAATTGAGTAGTAATTAGAATAAATCGTTGTGTCGGCTGATGTCACGGCAATACGATAGATCAATCGATTTTCTGCCGTTATCTCTCCTTTGTAGGCATCTCCTTCTGACGTAAGCTCCACCGTGTCTCTGTCATTAAAAATGAGTGCCGCATAATTCACATCGCCGGAAATATTTACTGTCCATGAAAGAGCTGACATTGTCGCCGCAGTCACAATGCCGCTGTTTACCACTTTAGTTTCCAGATTGGTGTATTCAGGCGGATCTACAACAACTTGTACCGACTGAATAACAGGATCATTTCCCGATGTCAGGTTTCCAGATTCCACTGCTATTTGTTGTGTTACATCGCCAAACCTTTCGTCTGTTCCACTTATAGAAGAGGTTGTTATTGTAACCAGGTAAGCGATAGAAACCAGCGACACTGACATCAAAACAGAACGAATCAGTTGCTTTTTGGGCAATTTAAAATCCAATCCTGATTGGCTCAGCTTATTGTTGATTCGGTTGATCTGAAGTTTTTCAAGCCGGTTCAGCTCTGACTTCAAGTACAGGCCTGACGAATCTTCAACCTGTGGATAATGGCGATCCAGGTATCTGACGATCACCTCTGATGGCGGCAGAGAAAAGCTTCCTGATCGATAGTAAATAGCGGTCAGGAGGAAAAACAGTGCTACTGCAATCAAAGCAGCGACCAATTTGGACAAACCCAGTACATCATTCGCCATGAGGCCAATTGAAACAGCCGCAGTGAGTGAAATCAGAAGAGCAATAATGACTCTTTGCCGTCTAAGTTGTCGTCTCAGTTTTGCTATCAACATCATCTACATCCCCCGCCTGTTTGATAACGTGCGTTCACCAGCCCAAACCAATAAAATCAAAATTAATAATATTGGACCGGCAGATTCTTTTTCCGTCAGGCCGGCCTTTACCGGCTGTTCACGAATCAATGGCTGACGCTGCTCATTGGTAAGTTCAGGATGGAGGTCATGATCTATTCTAACCACAGTTTTCAAAAGCTGATGTGCCACACCTGCGTAAAACCATTCTGTGTAGGGAGCGTGAGGAACCGCTGCGAGCTGAAACTCCATTTCGTCTCTTTTCCTGATTACTTTCATGGTTGATCTCAGGCTTGTCCGGTCTGCCTGAATGCTATCCTCCACTAACAGAGGGAGCTGAATACCAAAATCAGGACCGGCGTTCAGGTACTCTTCTGTCAGGTTTTGAAGATTCGCTCCATCCAAACTAATCTCATTATCACCGTATTGAACATCAGCTATCCTCCCCTGAGGAAGATCAGCTTCGGTCTTCTCAATCTTCCAAAGACCAGCAGCTTGTTCAAATCCGGTTTTTTGAGCATCGTCCAGATTACTGTTGATGGTCAGCGCCAGACGATCCGGCATATTGCCGTCATTTGCTTCATCAACTGGCTCTATTTTTGTTTCTATGAGCGAATCAGAACGAGTTTGAATATAGGAAAACAGATTATTGTCGGCTCCACTCCATGATTTGCCCTGAAAATTATCCGGCAGGTCAGCAGCAACCCACTCTAAATCAGCACTGAGAAAAGGTAGCTGGCCTGAAAACCGGTCGGCAGTCAGGCGCCCGGAAACCATGATCAACCCGGGACTGTAATCGTATTCAACCTGTTCAATCAGGCGGAACCACCCCAGCCGGTCGATCCGATCGGGTGATACCTGTAGTTCAAGCACGGTTGCATTCTCGTTAGATTGGTTCACTCCTGATTCAGACTCAGTTATTATTACAGAACTAAATTCCGGCAGATCGCTATCAAAAAAGAGGCCGGCAAGAAGCAGGGAAATTAAAAGAATCAGTACGATTCGCAGAAATAGGAGTGTCTTTTCATGAAGCTCAATACGGCTGGCACGCGCAAAGCTTTTCTCCGGAAGAAATCGAAACGTAGGAAGTATCTTCGGCTTTCCCGATTTTCGGCTCCAGAGATGTATAATCACTGGAACGGCCGCTGCGGCCATGATCCATAACCAGGCCGGCACTCCAAG